>Ga0182738_1002694_pt1 | contig 20936 bp, 18 predicted proteins | sample eDN5th30CBELigMG_FD_128876 | JGI IMG/M metagenome (GOLD analysis project Ga0182738, IMG submission 128876) | Enriched Miracle-Growth compost microbial communities from Emeryville, California, USA - eDNA 5th pass 30_C BE-Lig MG (version 2)... ... | reverse complement strand
CGGGGTCGTCGGAACACCAGGCGCAGCGCTTCATGCCGACATTCTAGCGCGGCGGCCGCCCGATTAACCCCCGCAACCGCCGCAGCAGGCGCCGTCTTCCCCGTGGACCGGTTTGGCAATGCTGTAGCCGGCGTCTTCGACGGCGACTTTCATGCGTTGCGTGGAGACCATGGTTTCGTCGAACGTGACGGTAGCTTTGGCGCTGCTGAAAGAGACTTCGGCCTTTTCCACGCCCTTGAGCGATTTCAGCGCATCGGCCACTTTGCCGGCGCATTGTTCACCCTGCAGGCCGGCGAGCCTGAGCATTCCTACTTGCATATACGATCCTTTATGAATTGGTGAATGGCGCTAAATTATCGGGGGCGGCCATCAAAGATGTATATTAAATATATCTTTAACTTCTTGCGAGCTGCCACCAGCCGCTCACGCTGGGCCTTGCGGATTGGCGCTGGACGTATTTCGCGACCTTATCCGGCACCGGGTCGCCGTTGGCATGAAGGCGGTTGAGCATCACGGAAAAATCGACATCCGCGATGGACCAGTTGCCGAAAAGATGGCCGCCGTCTTCGTCGAGCAGGGTATCGGCGACGGCCAGAAGCTTATCGGCGGCCTGGCGCGCCACCGCGGACAGGGCTTGCGGGTTCTTGCTGCCATAGATGACGCTGGTGGGGCGTTCCGCCCGCAAGGCGCCCAGGTCGCTGCGCAGCCAGGCCTGCAATTGGCGGGCCCTGGCGCGCCGGCGTATGTCGGCGGGAAATACCGCGGGATAATCAGGCGGGGGATAGGCTTCCTCCAGGTACTCGGCAATGGCCGAGGATTCCGACACGGCAAAGCCGCCGTCGACCAGGGTCGGCACGCGGGATGTCAGGGACAAGCCGGCATATGCCGGATCGTGCTGGGCGCCCGCGGCGAGGTCCAGCCCTTCAAGCGTGAACGGCAGGCCTTTTTCGACCAGGGCCGCGTACGCGGACAGGACGTAGGGGCTGGAATGTTCGGTATTGGTGTACAGGGTGATGCCGGACGCCATGCTGCCTCCTTCAAAGGGGCGCGCGGGATGCGCTGCCCACGGTTGCCATGCTTATTCTGCTCCTTTGCGGCGTTTTGGAGAAGGCGGGCTGCGTATCGGCGCAAGAGCGCAGCGCTTGTGTGGACATCGCCGCCCGGATCCCGTCCGCCGGATCCGTGTCTTATAATCGCCTGGCTATTCATACTTCGCCGGCCATGGATTCCCACCCCTCTCCAGAGCTTGCGCACCGACGCGTCGCGCATCTCGATATGGATGCGTTCTACGCGTCCGTAGAGCTGTTGCGCTACCCGGAATTGCGCGGCTTGCCGGTGGTGATAGGGGCTGGCGGCAGCGCGCAGCCCCGGGTGCTGCCCGACGGCAGCCGCTCTTTTTCCCGCTTGCGCGGCTATGCGGGGCGCGGCGTGGTCACCACCTGCACCTACGAAGCGCGCGCCCTGGGCGTGCATTCGGCCATGGGCATGATGAAGGCCGCCCAGCTTGCTCCCGATGCCATCCTGCTGCCCGTGGATTTCGCGGCCTATCGCAAGTATTCGCGTTTGTTCAAGGACGCCGTGGCGACTGTCGCGACACAGATCGAAGATCGCGGCATCGATGAAATCTATATAGATCTGACCGGCCATGCGGAAGACGAGATGGCCTTGGCCAGGCGCATCAAGGATGCGGTCCGGCTGGCGACCGGGCTGAGCTGCTCCATCGGCGTGTCGCCCAACAAGCTGCTGTCGAAAATCGCCTCCGACCTGGACAAGCCCGACGGCATCACCTTGATAGGTCCGGGCGACCTGGAGCGGCGCATCTGGCCTTTGCCGGTGGGCAAGGTCAATGGCATCGGCCCGAAAGCCCGCGTCAAGCTGGCGGCGCTGGGCATAGAAACCATAGGGCAACTGGCGCAGGCTCAGCCCGACCAGCTGCAAAGCCATTTTGGGCTGAGCTATGCGCGCTGGCTGCTGGATGCGGCGCGCGGCATCGACGAGCGTCCGGTGGTGACCCATTCCGAGCCCAAATCGATAAGCCGGGAAACGACTTTCGAGCGCGACTTGCATGTGCGGCGCGACCGCAGCCTGCTATCCAGCGTGTTCCTGACCTTGTGCAGCCAGCTGGAAGGCGACTTGAAGCGCAAAGGCTATGCCGGGCGCACCATAGGGGTCAAATTACGTTTCGACAACTTCCGCACTGTCACGCGGGATCTGACGATTACCGTTCCGACCGCGGACGCCGCGGCCATACATAGGGCCGCGGGTCTGTGCTTGAAGCGCATCCCGCTCGAGCACCGGATACGTTTGCTGGGGGTGCGGGTCAGCGGCTTGTTGCCGGCGACCGAGGCCGCGGCGCAAGCTGCCTTGCAGCAGCCGCAACAGTTAAGCCTTTACGGCGACGGCCAGGCTTAGCCTGCTGCTTCGCCGGACCGCCAAGCCGCGCGGCAGGCGGCGGGCGGCGAGGCCCGATCTGCCCGCCGCGGGTTGCGGCTAGACATCGAATTCGGGCTCGACCATATCGCCGACGCGCAAGCTGGCCTCCGCATCGGCGCCGCCCACGACAGCGTTCACGCCGAACAGGACGCCGTCCGGAAATTGCCGGAATTCAGCCAATGTGATGCCGGGCTCGTCGGCCTGGACGGCAGTGGCCTGATCGATATTGGGTATGGGGCAGCGCGCGCAGCGCTTCACGAAGGCGAATGTCATGCCGCCAATGCGCATGCCGGCCAGATAGTCTTCTTCGTAGGCGTCCAGGCCCTGGATCACGATATTCGGCCGGAACCGGTTCATGGGGACGGGAGCCAGGCCCTTGGCTTGCAGGCGTTGATTCAGTGCGTCCAGCGACGCTTGATTCGCGACCAGGAAGGGGAAGCCATCGGCGAATCCAAAGATATGCCGCTCGGGAACGGCCGGCGCCAGCTCGCCATGCCGGGCGAGCCAGGCATCGATGTGTTCAGGGCTGGCCGCGCGCTGCGCTTGGGGATGGACGCGCAGCAAGCGGCAGGATGTTTGCAGAAAGGCGCTCAGCCAGTCCGCCGCCGCATCGCCTTCATCGAGCCCCAGCGTGTCGCTGCGCCAGATGCGCACGTCGACCGCCGCGGCATGATCGGCAGTGTTCCGCGCCGGGATTTCGAAGGCGGGCATGCCCGGGGCGTTCAAGATCAGGCTTCCGGCGCTGTCAAAGCGGGGGCGTATCAAAGCCATCTTCGCGTATTGCCGCTGCGTCATGAAGACGCCCCGGCCGTCCACGATCACCCATTGCCTGTCGTTGCAAAGGCCTCCTTGGGCGATGTCGACGCAATCGTGATCGATGCTGGCGCAGGATTTGACGGGGTAGGTGTGCAGGCTCAGTATGGAGACGGACATGGCTGCGGATCGGATGGGATCATCGGACGGCGCGGATCGGCGCGAAGTGCTTTGGCATCTGACGCATAATACCGCTTTCCACACATGCCGGCTGCGGCGGCGCAACCCGGCGCAACACACCAGCGTCCCGCCGGCGCCAAAGCGCCGCGTCCATTCAGCGGCGGGCCCTGGCTGCGCGGGTGTACTGCGTTAAAATCCGGGCAGCAGGGTTTGCTGCCAATACCTCATCTCTAGACTACAGGATGCGAAAATGAAATTTGATCAGGCGGGCGTGGACGCGCTAATGGAAATCACCAAGCGTCCCGAGCTGGTTTTTGTGCGCGGGGAAGGCTCCTGGCTGGAAGACCACAATGGCAAGCGATACCTGGATTTCATTCAAGGCTGGGCGGTCAATTCCCTGGGGCACTGCCCGCCGGAAATCGTCAAGGCGGTCAATGAGCAGGCCGTCCTGCTGATCAATCCGTCGCCGGCTTTTTATAACCTGCCGTCGATGGAACTGGCCAAGCGCCTTACCGGTGCGTCCTGCTTCGACCGCGTTTTCTTCGCCAATAGCGGCGCCGAAGCCAACGAGGGGGCCATCAAGCTGGCCCGCAAATGGGGCAAGGTGCGCCGCGGCGGCGCCTACAAGATCATCACCTTCGATCACAGTTTCCACGGCCGCACGCTGGCGACCATGTCCGCTTCGGGCAAACCGGGCTGGGATACGATATTCGCGCCCCAGGTCGAGGGTTTTCCCAAGGCCAATCTGAACGATCTGGAGTCCGTGCGCAAGCTGGTCGATGACAAGACGGTGGCCATCATGCTGGAACCCGTGCAGGGCGAAGCCGGTGTCATCCCGGCCACGCGGGAATTCATGCAAGGGCTGCGCAAACTGGCGGACGAGCACGGCTTGCTGCTCATCGTCGACGAGGTGCAGACCGGCATGGGCCGTTGCGGCACGCTGTTCGCCTACGAGCAGTCCGGCATTACGCCCGACATCATGACGCTGGGCAAGGGCATAGGCGGCGGCGTGCCGCTTGCGGCCCTATGCGCGCGCGAAGCCGTGTCGGTCTTCGAGCATGGCGATCAGGGCGGCACCTATAACGGCAACCCCTTGATGACGGCGGTCGGCGTGGCGGTATTCGACGTCTTGACGGCTCCCGGTTTCATGGAATCGGTCAATGCGCGCGCCACGCAGCTTTCAGCCGGGTTGAATGCCTTGTCGGGCAAATGGGGCATGAAGGGCGAGCGCGGCGAAGGTTTGCTGCGCGCCCTGATCCTGGACCGCGAAGACGGCGGCGCCATCGTGGATACCGCGCGCGATCTGGCGCCGCATGGCATGCTGCTGAATTCCCCCCGCCCCAACTTGCTGCGCTTCATGCCGTCGCTCAATGTCACGGAAAGCGAAATCGACTTGATGCTGTCGCTGCTGGACGACGTCGTCGCCAAAGTCCGCGGCTAAGCGGGGCTTGCCGATGGCGGCATGACGCCACAAAGAGGTCGGGATGGATTTGCGCCAGCTTGAATATTTCATCCATGTCGCCGAATTGGGCAGTTTCACGCGTGCCGCCATGGTGCTGGGTATCGGGCAGCCCGCGCTCAGCCGCCAGGTGCGCGGCCTGGAAGTGGAACTGCGCCAGACTCTTTTTTATCGCAACGGGCGCGGCGTGCGCTTGACCGAAGCCGGCAAGCGGCTGCTGGCGCATGGGCGCACCATACAGATGCAGTTCGAGCACGCCCGCCATGATGTGGAAGATGCGCGGGGAAGCCCCGTGGGCCGGGTGACCATAGGTTTTCCGTATGCGGCGGGGCGTGCGCTGAGCGTCCCTTTGGTGCTGGAGTTCACGCGCCGCTATCCCAGGGCCAGCCTGTGCATTACGGAAGGGCTGACCATACACCTGTATGAATGGCTGCTGTCGGGGCGCATAGACATCGCCCTGCTGCATGACCCGGTCCCATCGCCCAGCCTCGATATCCGCCCCATGCGTATCGACGATTTGCTATTGCTGGTGCGCAAAGAGTCTGCCGACCCGGCGGTGGGCGAACCTGTTTCCATGCATGAAGTGGCGAGCCTGCCGCTGATCATTCCCCGCAGGCCGCATCCCTTGCGCATGATGGTCGAAACACAATTGGCCAACATTGGCTGCAAGCCCACGATAGCCCTGGAGATCGACGCTGTCGCCACCATCGTCAGCCTGGTCGCGCAAGGGGCGGGGCATGCCATCGCCACGCGCCACGCCGTGGCCATCAGCGACGCCCGCGACCATCTGCAGATGCGCCGCCTGGCGCAGCCGCCCATGCGCAGTGTGCTGGCCTTGGCGGTGTCCGCCGAACGCCCTTTGACGACGTTGGTGAACAGGACCAGCGAATTGCTGCAGGAATTGCTGGCCGCGGCGGAAGCCCGCGCCATTGGCTGATTTGGTACGGCCGGTATTTCACTGTCTGCTTTGCTATCTGAGGTTGCGGTTGGAGCTATGTCTTTAAGGAATAACAGCTAGGCAAGAATGCGTGCCGCGCCAGGTCTCTTCCGGCACTAACATGAGTCGGAGGCCGTCGAACCGCCGCCAATGGGGCGGGCGCGATTCGCGGCACAGACTTTCAAAAAAGCAAGGAGACATTCCCATGAAGACAAATCTGAAAACCGCCTTCGGCGTATTGGCCGCGGCGACGGCGGCCGCTATGGGGCTGGCCGCGGCTCCGGCCATGGCGGCTTTCCCCGAAAAGCCCATTACTCTGGTCGTGCCTTTCCCGCCCGGAGGAGCAGTGGATACCCTGGGCCGGATTTTCGCCGACAATATCAGCGCCCAGACGGGGAAGCCGGTCATTGTCGAGAATCGCGCCGGCGCCAACGGCAATATCGGCACGGAAGCCGTGGTCCGGGCGGCGCCCGATGGCTACACCATGCTGATCGCCGCGAACGGCATGGCGACCAATCCCACCATCTATCCCAAGCGCTCCTTCAACGAGCTGAAAGACCTGACGCCGGTCGCCTACGTGGGCTACGCGCCGCTGATTCTTGTGGTGGCCTATGACTCCCCCTTCAAGACCTTCGACGATCTCATCAAGGCCGCCAAGGCCGATCCGGGGTCTGTTTCTTTTGCGACGTCCGGCAGCGGCAGCGCGCCGCATCTGGCATCGGAACTGCTGAAGATCACCACCAAGACGAATATGCTGCACGTGCCCTATAAGGGCGGCTCGCCGGCCAAGCTCGACCTTGTCACGGGTCGTGTATCGTTCATGCTTCTCAACCCGCTGGAGGCCGTCCCGCAAGTGCAGGCCAAGAAGCTGCGCGCCTTGATGGTGGACAGCGACCAGCGCCTGCCGCAGCTGCCCGACGTCCCCACTGCCAAAGAGCTGGGTTATTCTGATCTGGAAGCCAAGGTATGGTGGGGATTCTCCGTACCCGCGGGCACGCCCAAGGATGTGGTCCAGGTGCTGAACGACAATATCAACCAGGCCTTGAAAAACAAAGAAACGCAGGAAAAACTGAAGAAGATGGCGATCACCATAGGCGGCGGCACGCCGGAGGAATTCAACACCTATTTCCACGAGCAGGTCAAGAAATGGGCCGATGTCGTCAAACAGGCCGGGCTGGAAACCCAGTGACCGGCAGCCCAAGCCGGCATCGGCCGGCGCTTGTGGGCTGATTCCTGCGGGACCGGCGGCTTGCGGGCCGCCATGGATGGACGAGGCGATCGAGGCGCCGATGCGCGGCGCTGCAGGCCTCCTGAATAGCGGTGGAGAAGCGCCGGCCGGCGCTTCTTTTTGGATGTCAATGGTAAACAGTAAACACGGATGCGGCATGATTATCGACTGTCACGGTCACTACACAACGGCGCCCAAAGCCTTGAGCCAGTTTCGCGCATGGCAGATGGACAGGCTGAAAAACCCGGATCGGCTGCAGCCGGATCCCGGAGTCGCGGTCAGCGATGACGAAATCCGCGATACGCTGGAGAACAATCAGATCCGCATCCAGCGCGAGCGCGGCGTCGACCTGACCCTGTTTTCCCCGCGTGCGGGAGGCATGGCGCACCATGTTGGCGATGCGAAGACCAGCGAGGCCTGGACCCGGCATTGCAATGACCTGATCCATCGGGCGGTCATGCTGTATCCGGACAATCTTGCGGGGGTCTGCCAGTTGCCGCAATCGCCCGGCGTCAGCCCCGCCAATTGCATACCGGAACTGGTGCGCTGCGTCGAAGAATTGGGCTTCGTGGGCTGCAATATCAATCCCGATCCCACCGATGGATACTGGACGGACCCGCCGCTGACACACCGCCATTGGTATCCGCTATTCAAAAAAATGGTGGAACTCGATGTGCCCGCCATGGTGCACACCAGTTGCTCATGCAACCCCAACTTCCATTTCACCGGCGCGCATTATCTGAACGGCGACACGACGGCGTTCATGCAATTCATCGAGTCCGACCTGTTCCGCGACTTTCCCACATTGAAATTCATCATTCCCCACGGCGGCGGAGCCGTTCCCTATCACTGGGGGCGATACCGCGGCCTGGCCCAGAACATGGGGCGCCCGCCTTTGGAAACCTTGATGAACAATGTGTTCTTCGACACCTGCGTGTACCATCAGCCCGGCATCGAGCTATTGCTGCGGGTCGTCCCGCCGGACAACATATTGTTCGCTTCCGAAATCATCGGCGCAGTCAAAGGCGTGGACCCGCAGACGGGATTCAATTACGACGATACCAAGCGCTATATCGATGCCGTGCAGTGGCTGGAACCGGAAGTACGGGAAAAGGTGCTGGGCGGCAACGCCCTGCGCGTATACAGCCGCCTGCGCAGCCGGCTGGAGGCGCAGGGGCGTTTGCCGGCCTCCGGAGAAAGTAGCTGATGAACGCTGTGCTCCTGGATTGCCCGAACGTCTCTGGACTGACCTAATGTCCAGGCTCGCGCGGCAGGCGTGCGAGCCTGGACCGCGCGAGAATCTTCCAACCCGTATCGGCTAAAACACTAAGCCGCCGCCTGCGCCTTCACCACTTGGCGCCAGTGGTGCAGCAAAGGTTCTGTGTAGCCGTTCGGCTGTTCCAGCCCCTTGAACACCAGATCGCAAGCGGCCTGGTAGGCCGCCGAGGTATCGAAATGGCCGGCCATGGGCTTGTACATCGGGTCGCCGGCGTTCTGGCCGTCCACCACCGCCGCCATGCGCTGCATGGTTTCTTGCACCTGTTCTTTGGTGACTATGCCGTGGCGCAGCCAATTGGCCATGTGCTGGCTGGAGATGCGCAGGGTGGCGCGGTCCTCCATCAGGCCGACGTTGTGGATGTCCGGGACTTTGGAGCAGCCTATGCCCTGGTCGATCCAGCGCACCACGTAGCCCAGTATGCCTTGCGCGTTGTTGTCCAGTTCTTCCTGGATTTCCTGCGGCGACCAGTTGGCGTTCTGCACTACGGGTATGGTCAGCAGCTTGTCCAGCAGCGGTTCCGACTTGCCTTCCATATCCTGCTGGATCTTCTGCACATCGACTTGATGGTAGTGCAGCGCATGCAAGGTGGCCGCGGTGGGTGAGGGCACCCAGGCCGTATTGCCGCCGGCCTTCAGGTGGCCGATTTTCTGGGCCAGCATGTCGGCCATCAGGTCGGGCATGGCCCACATCCCCTTGCCGATCTGCGCCTGGCCGCGCAAGCCGCATTCCAGTCCTGTCTGCACATTGTTGCGCTCGTAGGCGTCTATCCAGATGCTGCGCTTCATGTCGCCCTTGCGCACCATGGGGCCGGCCTCCATCGAGGTATGCATCTCGTCGCCGGTGCGGTCGAGGAAGCCGGTATTGATGAAGGCCACGCGCTGGCTTGCCTGCGCGATGCAGGCCTTCAGGTTGGCGCTGGTGCGGCGCTCTTCGTCCATGATGCCCATCTTGATGGTGTCGGGCTCGAGGCCGAGCAGGGCTTCGGTGCGCGCGAACAGCTCATTGGCGAAGGCCACTTCGGCGGGGCCGTGCATCTTGGGCTTGACGATATAAATCGAACCCGTGCGCGAATTGCGGCGGTTCTTCAGGTCGTGCATGGCGATCAGCGACGTGAACACCGCGTCCAGTATGCCTTCGGGCACTTCGCGCCCTTGTTCGTCGAGTATGGCTGGATTGGTCATCAGGTGCCCGACGTTGCGGATGAACATCAGCGAGCGGCCGTGCAGCGTCTGCTTGTTGCCTTGCAGGTCGGTGTACTCCCGGTCGGGACTGAGCGCGCGCGTGAAGGTCTTGCCGCCCTTGCTGACTTCCTCGGTCAGATTGCCCTGCATCAGGCCCAGCCAGTTGCGATAGGCCAGGACTTTGTCCTGGGCATCCACGGCGGCGATGGAATCTTCGCAATCCATGATGGTGGTGACGGCGGCTTCCATCAGGATGTCTTTGACGCCGGCCGCGTCCTGCTTGCCGATGGGGTGTTCGGCATCGATCTGTATCTCGAAGTGCAGCCCGTTATGCCTGAATACCAGCGCTTCGGGCCGGGCGGGATCACCGCGGTAGCCTTGCAGCGCCCCTGCCTGTTGCAGCGTCGTCCGGCCGCCGTCCTTCAATGCGACTTGCAATTTGCCGTCTGCCACCGAATAGCCGGCGGCGTCCGCGTGCGAGCCCTGTTGCAAGGGGATGCTGTCGTCCAGGAATTGGCGCGCATAGGCGATGACTTTGGCGCCGCGCACGGGGTTGTAGCCGCCGGCGCGCGTTGCGCCGCCGTCTTCGGAAATGGCGTCGGTGCCGTACAGCGCGTCGTACAGGCTGCCCCAGCGCGCATTCGCCGCGTTCAGCGCATAGCGTGCGTTGGTGATGGGCACGACAAGCTGCGGCCCCGCCTGCTGCGTGACCTCGCTGTCCACTTTGGTGGTCTTGACCGCGACCTTGGCGGGCGCTTCTTGCAGATAGCCTATCTGGTGCAGGAAAGCCTGGTAAGCCGCCGCGTCTTTGATGGGGCCCGGGTTTTGCCGGTACCAATTGTCCAGTTCGGCCTGAAGACGATCCCGTTCGGCCAGCAGCTCGCGGTTCTTGGGGGCGAGCTCGTGGACCAGGGCATCCAGTCCCCGCCAGAACGCTTCGGAGGCCACGCCTGTGCCCGGCAGAGCCTCACGCTCGATGAATTGATAAAGCTCGGTGGCGACTTGCAGCCGCTGGCAAGGAGTTCTTTCGGTCATTGGCGATTCCTTGAAGGTTGAAAGAGTAACGGGCATCTAGGCACCCGCCCTTGTTACAGCGCTGTATAGGCTTTGTAATCTGGAGCGAGTAGACTGTGTATCAGGAGCGCACGCAGGAGCGCGCGCCGGTACGCGGACGAAGCCAGGCGGGGCCAAGTCAGGCCGGGCCGCGCAGGTCGAACCTCGCAGGCCGGGCCGGACGAAGCCAAGCCGAGCCTGATCCGCGCCAGCCGAGCAAGCGCACGGCTTGACGTTGCTCAGCCCGGCGTGTTCTCGGCTTGGCGTAGCCTTGCCTTGGCGTGCCCGGTTCGGCCCGGCCTGCGCGGCCCGGCATGAACCAAGCCAGCGGCCGCTCTTGCCGTCCCGCCATGCGTCGCGCTCAAGTATTATGGACTGTTGCGTACAAGTTCTCAACATCATACAAAGTCGCAGGACTTTGAACCTGAAGTTCCAAATGGCCATTCAAGACTAAGGGCCAAAAGCCGGGCGCATCGTTGAGGCTCCGGCCATGTAGCCACCTCGGTCCCGACGCTCCTTGCCCGCAAGCCGCTTCGGGAAAATCACAAGCAACCATCCTGGACAAGGGAGAACAGCATGAAGAACCAATTGAAATTGATCGGCGCTCCATCGGCCTTGCTGCTGCTGGAGGGATGGTCGGCGGTCAACGAACGCGATGCCATACACAAGACCTTTGTGTTCAAGAATTTCAACGAGGCTTTCGGATTCATGGCGCGCGTCGCCATGCAGGCCGAGAAACTGGACCACCACCCCGAATGGAGCAATGTCTACAACCGCGTCAGTGTGACGCTGACGACGCACGACGCCAAAGGCGTGACCGAGCGCGATGTCGCCCTGGCCCTGTTCATGGACCAACTGGCTTAGCGTGCTGTTCGGCTGGCTCGCCCCGCGATTTGCAACACAGCATGGCAAGGGCGGGCTGAGCGTCGGCGATGCCCTAGCACGAAGCCCGCGCGTAGCGCAGCGGCCTAAGAATTCCCAGTGAGCCATGCCGTCAGCAGCGATACCGTCAGCACGGACAGGGCTGTGGAAATCAGAATGGCGCGCGATGTGACCGCGGGTTCGCGCTCATACAGCTTGGCCAGCATGAAGGGGCCGGTGCCCACCGGCAGGGCCGCCAGCAGAACGGCGGTGGCGGCCCACAATTCAGGCATGTCGAACACCCAGTACGCCAGCACAAAGGCTACCGCGGGATGCAGCAGCAGTTTCAAGGCCACTATCCTGCCTATCGCGCCGGCGTTGCCGGCCGGCTGCTTCTGGGCCAGGAACAGGCCTATGGTGATCAGCGCGCAAGGGCTGGCGGCCGCGCCCAAGAGGCTGGTGAATTGCTCGACGGCATAAGGAAGAGGCCATTGCAGCGCGGCGACCGCGGCGCCCAGCAAAGGGGAGGCGACCAGCGGATTGCGCAGCAGCGACAGCCCCACTTTGCCCAGCGTCGGCAGCAGGTGGGGTGAGCCTTGCAGGTCCACTTCGATCAGGATGATGGAGAACGCGAACAGCACGCAGGCGGTAAGCAGCGTGGCGATGATGACGGCGGGCAGGCTGGCTTCGCCGAACAGCATCAGGCACAAAGGTATGCCCATGAAGCCCGCATTCGAGTATGAAGCCGCCAGGCCTTCTATGCTGACATCCGCCAGGCGCCCGCGGCGCCGGCCGTCCAAAAGGCAGGACACGCAGAAGACGATGGCGATCGACAAGGCCGACGCCGCCACATAGCCGGGCTGGTTGATCTCTTCCCAACTGATTTTCGCCATGGCTTGGAAAAGCAGGGCGGGCAGCGCCATCCACACCACGAATTTATTCAGGCTGTCCACCGCGCCACGGCCCAGCAGCCCCTTGAGAGCGCTGAGGTAGCCTATCAGTATCAAAGCGAACAGCGGGAAAACGGCGTTGATGATGACGCTCAAAGCGGATCCAGAAGAGGGCTCGATCGTGGACGGGACCGTGTATTAAAGCAAAATTTCCCCGCCATGATAACGGCTGCGGCGTTGTGCAGTTCGTGTCATAGTATGCCTGTAGACTCTTGCCTACAGACTCTGAACTTCATTGACAGCAGCATATGTACGATTCCATGGATTCCAGCGATTCCACCCTTGTGCCGCCGGTGCTGCCCTTTACCAGCTATACCGATGCCAGGCCGGCGGTGGAGCGCCTGGTCGAAATCTATACGCGCAACACGGCTTTCATCCGCGATGCATTCGCCGAGTATGCGAAGGGCGGGCATATCCAGCGCCGGCGGGTGCGCGCCTATTACCCGGCCATACGCATCAAAGTCAGCACCTACCAGGAAGTGGACAGCCGCCTGTCCTACGGCCACGTGGTCGAGCCCGGCGTCTACATGACAACCATCACCCAGCCGGCCCTGTATTTCGACTATTTGCTGGAGCAGATCGGCCTGCTGATCAAGAACCACGGCGTGCCGGTGGAGGTGGGCGAATCCGACATGCCCATACCCTTGCATTTCGCGTTTCCGGAAGGGCAGTACGTGGAAGGGGTGTATTCGGATTCACTATTGGGCGTGGCGCTGCGCGACCACTTCGATGTGCCCGACCTTGCCGTGACGGACGATGCCATCGTCAACGGCACCTGGCAGGGCAAGCCGGGGGAGCCGCTGCCGCTGGCGCCCTTTACCGCGCCGCGGGTGGATTATTCCCTGCATCGCCTGCAGCATTACACCGCGACCGCCCCGCAGCATTTCCAGAACTTCGTAGTGTTCACCAATTACCAGTTCTATGTCGACGAGTTCTTCCAATGGGCCAAGGAGATGCTGGCCCAGGGCGAGGGCGGCTACACCTGCCTGGTGGAGCCGGGCAATGTGATCACCCCCGCGGGGCCGGGCGCGGAAGCCGTGGGCATTCCCCTGACGCGCATGCCCCAAATGCCGTCCTACCATCTGGTGCGCGAACGCCACAGCGGCATCACCCTCATCAATATCGGCATCGGCCCGTCCAACGCCAAGACCATTACCGACCATGTGGCGGTGCTGCGTCCATCGGCCTGGCTGATGCTGGGCCATTGCGCGGGGCTGCGCACGACGCAGCGCCTGGGCGACTATGTGCTGGCGCATGGCTATGTGCGCCAGGACCATGTGCTGGACGACGACCTGCCCACCTGGGTGCCCGTGCCGCCGCTGGCGGAAATCCAGATCGCCCTGGAGCAGGCGGTGGCCGATGTGTCGGGCCTTTCCGGTTGGGAACTGAAACGCATCATGCGCACCGGTACGGTGGCCTCCATCGACAATCGCAACTGGGAACTGCGCGATCACCACGAACCGGTGCGGCGCCTGTCCCAGTCCAGAGCCATCGCGCTGGATATGGAATCGGCCACCATCGCCGCCAATGGGTTCCGTTTCCGCGTGCCCTACGGCACCTTGCTGTGCGTATCCGACAAACCCTTGCACGGCGAACTGAAGCTGCCGGGCATGGCCAGCGACTTCTACCGCACCCAGGTCAGCAGGCACTTGCATATCGGCATGCGCGCTCTGGAATTGCTGCGCGACATGCCCAAGGAACGCCTGCATTCGCGCAAATTGCGCAGTTTCATTGAAACGGCATTCAAATGAAGAAGATCTATCTGGCCGGCTTCGATGTGTTCCGGCCCGACGCCAGGCAATGGGGCGAAACACTGAAGGTGCTGTGCAGCAAGTATGGCTTCGAAGGCCTGTATCCGCTGGACAATATCCCGCCGCGCAGCCTGAACGGCCCCGAGCTGGCGCTATGGATATACCGCGCGAATATCGCCTTGATCCGCCAGGCCGACCTGGTGATGGCCAACCTGAACGCTTTCCGCGGCGCGGAGCCCGATTCGGGCACGGTGTTCGAGGTGGGTTATGCGACCGCGCTGGGCAAGCCGGTGTGGGCCTACACCAGCGATAGCCGGCCCCTGGTGCAGCAGGCGGCCGCCATACGCCAGCCGGGCGGGGGCCAGTACATCGATACGCAAGGCTATACGGTGGAAGACTTCGGCCTCAACCTGAATCTGATGATAGCCAGCAGCGCCCGGGTCGTGGTGGGTACGGCGGAGGACTGCCTGGCCGACATGGCCGGCCAGGCATAAGCCCGCCGCCTATTTCTTGCGGTTGGCGATGTCTTTCTGGGCCTGGTTCACCAGGTCTTCGCCTATGGTCTTTTTCCATTTGTCGAAAACCGGCTTGGTGGCCTGGACGAAGGCCTCGTGCTGCTCGGGCGTCAGGCTGGTGATGGTAACGCCATGGCTTTCGATGTCCTTCAGCATGGAGGGATCTTCAGGCGTGACGCCTTTGCGGGCAATGACGATTTCCTGCTTGGCCGCTTCGATGGCCGCTTCCCGCACTATCTTGCGGTCTGCTTCCGTCCAGGATTCCCACACTTGCTTGTTGACCACGAAGACCAGCGGGTCGGCGACATAGTTCCAGAGCGTCAGATACTTCTGGGCCACGTCGTAAAGTTTGGCGCCGGCATAGATGGACAGCGGGTTTTCCTGCCCGTCGACAGCGCCGGTGGCCAGCGCGGGCTGGGCGTCGGCCCAGCTCATTTGCGTCGGATTGGCGCCCAGGGCGGTGAACGTGTCGATATACAGCGGCGAGCCGACCACGCGTAGCTTCAGGCCTTTCAGGTCTTTCGGCGTCTTGATTTCATGCTTGGAATTGCTGAGCTGACGGTAGCCGTTCTCGCCCCAGGCCAGCGGCACCACGCCGGCTTTTTCTATGTCCTTGAACAGGGTCTTGCCGACTTCGCCATGAATGAGCGCATCGATGGCTGCATAGTCGGGCATAAGGAAGGGCAGCGAGAACAGGTTCAACTGCTTGACCTGGGGCGACCAGTTGATGGTGGAGCCTATGGCCATATCGATCAGGCCTTGCCGGATGGCGGTAAATTCACGCGTCTGGTCTCCCTGGACCAGAGACGTGCCGGGATAGATCTTGATATTGATGCGCCCGTCGGTGCGTTCGCGCACCAGCTTGGACCAGATTTCGGCGCCCTGGCCCCAGGGGAAGGTCGTGCCGACGACGATGGATAATTTATATTCGGATTTATAGTTCGCGGCGTGGGCCGTGGCGGCGACGGTCAGCGCCGCCGCGGAGCAGGCGATGGCGCCCAGGATGTGGCGGATTTTCATGGAATCTCCTTCTTCAGTTTCAAGTGTATGGGCGCCGGGGCGCCCTGTTTCAACACAGGCCTTGTTTCTTCGGAACAAGGCCGGCTTGTATGCAGCATGCCGTCAAAAGCCCAGATAGCGGGGCAGCCATAAAGCCAGCTCGGGGAATACGATGACCAGCACGAGCACGAGGAACATCGAGACCAGCAGCCAGACGACCCAGCGCACCGTGCTTTCCATGGGCACCCGCGCAATGCGGCAGGACACCATCAGGTTCACCGCCAGGGGCGGCGTGAATTGCCCCAGCGCCACCTTCAGGGTCAGCAGCACGCCGAACCAGACCGGATCCCAGCCATAGGCATTGGCAATGGGCAGCAGCAGCGGCACGAAAATCAGAAAAATGGAAATGCCGTCCAGGAACATGCCCAGCGTCATCAACAGCACGATCAGCAAGGTGAGCACGCCGTACTCGCCCAGGCCGGAATTGACGATCGCGTGCGTGATGGGATCGATGACACTGAGCGTGGAAAGCGCCCAGGCGAAAATACCGGCCAGGGTGACGACCAGCATGATCACGGCGGACAGCTCGGCCGCCTCGCGCAAAATGGGGAAGAGATCGCGGAACTTGATCGTGCGGTGCACCGCCATGCCGACGAACAGCCCATAGAAGACGGCCACCACGGCGGCCTCGGTGGGCGTGAAGAAGCCCATGCGCATGCCGCCCAGGATCAGCACGGGGGCGATCAGGCCCCAGGCCGCTTCGCGCAGGCTGGCCCAGAAGGGAGGGCGCGGCAGGCTGCGTTCCAGCTGGCCCATATTGTGGCGCCGCGACATCCATACGGCGGGCACGATCAAGGCGATGCCGGCCAGTATGCCGGGAACCATGCCGGCGGCGAACAGCGCCGGCACCGACGCCTGCGGCACCAGAATGGAATAGACGATGAAGGCGATGGATGGCGGGATGAGGATGTCCGTGGCGGCGCCGGCCGCGACCACGCTGGCGGAAAAAGACGCCGGGTAGCCGGCGCGGTTCATGGCGCCGATCATGACCGCGCCGACGGCGGCCGCGCAGGCGGGGCCCGACCCTGAAATCCCGCCCAGAAACATGGCGACGGCGATGGTCACCAGAGGCAGCATGCCCGGCCCCCGGCCGACCATGGAGATGGCGAAGGCGACCAGCCTGCTGGCCACGCCCGAGCGGTCGAATATGGACCCCACCAAGACGAACATCGGTATGGCCAGCAACGGATACTTGGCCAGGCCGGCATAAAAATTCTGCGGCACGGCCAGGAGGCCGAACCATTGCGTATCCAGGTTGGACAGCACGATGGCCAGTGTGCCGGCCACTCCCAGCGCCACCCCCACCGGCATGCCGATGACCATCAACGCGATGAATACGACGAAAAGCGTCGTGACGATCATGCCGCGCTCCGCAGCAGGCGGCGCAGGATGCCGGCCACGCGCAAGGTGATGGCTGCCGCCAGCACCGGCATCCAGACGGTGTACCACCAGTTGGGTATGCCTATGGCGGGCGAGGTGTCGCCCCAACTATAGTCATCGTAGGCCATGCGCGCCGACAGGACCGTCAGCAGAATGAAGAACAGCAGCACGATCAGGTGCACGGCGATGGCCAACGCGCGCCGGCGGGCCGCCGTGCCGCCGTCGGCGTAGGCTTCGATGCGGATATGCTGATTGCGGACGAAGGCCGTGGCCCCGGCCGTCATGGTCAGGACGATGAGCAGGAATACCGAGATTTCCTCGGTCCAGGCGAAGGAGCTGTCCGTCATGTAGCGGACGATGACGTTCGCGAAGGTGATCAGCGCCAGCCCCGCCATGATCAGCACCGACAGCCAGTCTTCGATCGCAAGGGGTACTTTTACGGGAGGGTCCGCGATTTCCGGCAGTATGGGCTCGATGGGTTCTTCGGCGTGTTCTTGTTCTTGGCGCATGTGAGGGCGTAAGACTGCGGCAGTCCGGGCTGCGGGCAGCCCGGGCCGGGTTGGCGGCGATGTGCCGCGATAGCCGACATGCTAACGCTTCGCGCCGCTTTTGGTAGCTCGGACTTTCCCGCGTTTGGATCGGATGGCTTGCCGCGGGGGATCAGGCCGCCTGGCGTTTCCTGGGCTTGTCCTTTGCCGTCGGCGCCGGCTCTTTTTTCGGTTTTTTGGCCGCTTTGATAGCGGCCTTCTGCCTGTCGGTCAGGGCCAGCATGGTGCCGCGGCAGTCGGGGGCGCCGCACAGGCATTGATACTGGCGGCGCAAGGTCTTGGTGATGCGTCCGTCCAGGATCAGGCCGTAGTCATAGAAGAGCTCTTCGCCGGCTGCGATGTCGCGCAGCGCGATGATGAACACTTTTTTGCCGCTGCTGTTTTCCTGCGCTTCGCAATTGGGCTCGCAGGAATGGTTGATCCAGCGGGCGTCATTGCCTTTTTGCCCGCCGTCGATCACTTTGCCGCAGCTCAGGGCGAAGAAAAAGGTATGGAAGGGGTCGTCGGGATTGACGGGGTGCATGGCATCGGCCTGTTCCGGCGTGATGCGCTTGCCCTTGTATTCAAAGATTTCTGTGCCCGCGGGGATATCGGTGGCGGCAAAAACGCCGGTGCCGTGCAGGGTGGATTTTTCGACGAAATGCCAAGTCGGAGTGCTGGATGTCATGGGGTGATTGATAAGGGCTGGGCGAAATGGGAATACACTGATGCAATACAGCATATCTTATGCAATTAAACGCCAACCTGCGCAGCAAGCGCTTCAGACGTGAATACTTTCAGTGATACCCCCAGCCGCAACGGCGCCCAGACCCTGCTCGAAACCCTGATCGCCCAAGGCGTGGACACTATTTTCGGCTACCCCGGCGGCGCCGTGCTGCCTTTATACGACAGCCTGTATTCCGAGCCCCGCATCCGCCACGTCCTGGTCCGGCACGAGCAGGGCGCCATGCACGCGGCGGAAGGCTACGCCCGCTCCACCGGCAAACCCGGAGTGGTGATCGTCACATCGGGCCCGGGCATGGCCAACACCGCCTCCGGCTTGCTGGACGCCATGTGCGATTCGATTCCGGTGCTGTGCATCAGCGGCCAGGTGGCCACCAGCGCCATCGGCACCGACGCTTTCCAGGAATGCGACGCTATCGGCATTTCCCGCCCGGTCACCAAGTGGAACGCCCAGATACGCCGTAGCGAGGACGTGGCCGCCATGGCCGCCAAGGCGTATCGCCTGACCCGCAGCGGAAGGCCGGGGCCGGTGCTGCTGGACTTCCCCAAGGACATGCAGATCGCCTTGGTTCCCGCCGGGCTGCCGGCCGACCCGGTGGAGACCGTGGGCGTCGAAACCACCCATGCCGTGACCGAAGCCGCGATCAAGCGCGCCGCAGCGCTGATCGCCAATGCCAAGCGCCCCGTCTTTTATGGCGGCGGCGGCCTGATCAATTCAGGCCTGGATGCCTGCCACACCTTTACCAGTCTGGTGCAAGATCTGGGTGCGCCCTGCACGCTGACGCTGATGGGCCTGGGCGCCTTTCCCGCGGACGACCCGCTGTTCCTGGGCATGCTGGGCATGCACGGCACGCTGGAAGCGAATCTGGCCATGCACCATGCCGACCTCATCGTCTGCGTCGGCGCGCGCTTCGACGACCGCATCACCGGCCGGCTGTCGGACTTCTGCCCGCATGCCAGCAAAATCCATCTGGATATCGACCCGGCCTCCATCGACAAGGTCGTGCGGGCGGACGTGGCCATGGTGGGCGATTGCTACCCTCTGCTGCGCGCCTTGCGCAAGGAACTGGGCCAGATCGACCTGGATGCGAAGCGGCTGGATGCCTGGTGGCAGCGCATCGGCGTATGGCGCGCCAAGGATTGCCTGAAAGTCACTCCCTCCGCCGAACACATCCTGCCTCAGCACTTGATGCAGCGCCTGGACCATGTCCTGACCGGCACGGACGCCATCATCACCACGGACGTGGGGCAGCACCAGATGTGGGCGGCGCAATACATCAAGTTCAACCGGCCCAACCGCTGGCTGACGTCGGGGGGCGCCGGCACCATGGGTTACGGCCTGCCGGCCGCCATCGGCGCCCAGATCGCCCATCCGGACAAGCCGGTGGTATGTGTCAGCGGCGATGCGTCGGTGCTGATGAACATCCAGGAATTGGCCACGGCGATGCAGCACCGCACGCCCGTCAAGCTGGTTTTGTGCAACAACGGGCACATGGGCATGGTGCGCCAATGGCAGGAACTGATACACGATGGCCGCTACAGCCACAGCTACAACGCCTCTCTTCCGGATTTCGTCGCGCTCGCCAAGGCCTTCGGCTGGGGCGCCGCGCGCATCGAGAATCCGGCCGACCTGGATGCCGCCCTGGCGGAATGCATGGCTTACGACGGCCCGTTCTTCCTGGATGTGGTCGTGCTGGCCCAGGAAAACTGCTTCCCCATGATGCCGGCCGGCTACGGCCACCAGCAGGTCATGCTGTCCGAAGATACCTGGTATGTAGAAGACTGACGAGGGGTGCGGCGCGTGACCGATAGAAAACCCCAATATTCCCGGCAAGGCATTTTGCAGTACAACATTTGCCGTTCGTAAACTTTCGAGTATTGGGGAAAAAATGCGCAAGAACTGGGTTTCCAAGTGGATGGTGGCGTTGTCCGTGGCCGGACTCTTCGCCGCGGGGCCGGCCATGGCCGAGAAAACGCTGAAAATGGCCTATGCCCTGTCCACCAGCTCGCACTATGGCGCGGGCGCCGAAGCTTTCGCCAAGTCCGTGGAATCCAGCTTCGGCGGCCAATACAAGATCCAGCAATTCCCCAACAGCGCGCTGGGCGGCGAGCGCGAAGTCATCGAAGGCCTGCAGTTGGGCACCATAGACCTGGCCATCGTTTCCACGGGCGCCACGCTGAACTTCGTGCCCAAGACCGGCGTCTTCGACATCCCCTTCCTGTTCCGCGACCTGGCCCATGCCCGCAAGGTCATGGACAGCGACATCGGCAAGCAGATGCTGGGCGAGTTCTCCAAGCGCGGGCTGGTCGCCCTGGCCTGGGGCGAACAAGGCTTCCGCCAGCTCACCAACAATGTACGTCCAGTCGCCACGCCGGCCGATGCCAAGGGCCTGAAGATCCGCACAACCGAAAATCCCATCCACATTGCGGCATTCCGTCAGTTGGGCATATTGGCCACCCCCATGGCTTGGCCCGAGGTGGCCACCGCCCTGCAGCAAGGCACCATAGACGGCCAGGAAAATCCGATGTCCGTCATCGTGTCCGCCAAGCTGCCGCAACTGCAGAAGTATCTTTCCTTGACGGCCCACGTTTATGGGCCCGCCCTGGTGCTGATGTCGCCCAATGTCTATGACGGCCTGTCGGATG
>Ga0182738_1002693_pt1 | contig 20941 bp, 19 predicted proteins | sample eDN5th30CBELigMG_FD_128876 | JGI IMG/M metagenome (GOLD analysis project Ga0182738, IMG submission 128876) | Enriched Miracle-Growth compost microbial communities from Emeryville, California, USA - eDNA 5th pass 30_C BE-Lig MG (version 2)... ... | reverse complement strand
TGAACTATGACCTCACATGTAAGGTTTTACGTTGTACGGTTTTGTCCTTATGTATTAATAAAGCAGTGGAGACTCCTCCCCTCCGCTTGCCGTATCTGAGGATACAAATATTATTATTATTATTAAGAGAACAAAAGATTTCAAAAATACTGATAAAAATTCGCCAAACTCATACACAAGATACAACACATTTTTAATAATTTATTTAGCGAGAGAAATTGAGTCATACTAATCCAAAATGAGAACATTTGGAGGAAAAAGTAGAGTAAACAAATGGGAAAATTTAGCAAATCGCAAGAAGGAGAATGAACAAAGTTCTTCAGCACAAAAAACTTTTGACGAGAATGCCACTTACATCATGAGTGTACATCAGCCAGATAATTATGCTGGAGCAGATATTGTTTTTAATCCAGACATATTTCCCAATATCAAACTCTATGACAAGCTGCTCATCAGCGATTTTGAAGATAATCAAATCATAATTCAAGTCCAAAAAGAGAGCTTTGCGAATGAGCTGAAAACCAAGAACTTTCATTTGAGTATTTGCAAAATGATTGCCGAAAATTACGATTTGAGTCTTGATATTTCGAATAAAATGAACGTCAAGCTCAAAATCGTTGAAGACGTCAAAAATTTCGAACTTGAGAATATCGAAATCACCTTTAAGGACCAAGTCATCTATCGAAGAGATTTATTCAAGCTCGAGAAAAAGCTTGTTGGGACCTGCCTGTACTCGTCCAAGATCATTTCGTACGAAGGGGTCAAAGGCAAAGTAATGCACTTAATCTCCAAGTCAGGAGATGCAATCCATTCAGGTATTGTCACCGAGAGAACCAAATTTGTTTTCAGAACTCTTTCATCTCGATATTACATCTTGATCGAAATCTCGAAAGAAATGTGCGAGTGTAATATTAATGGGGAGCTCTACCTCGAAAAGGCAATGAAAACCATCAAAGCTCTCATGCAGAGAATGGATGTCTTGCACACGCACCATAAACTTGTTTTCATTCTGAGCGCCAGATTATTTTATCCCCAGTTCAAGAGTCTAGAGGACGCTCAGAATTACATTAAAAACCTGGTTGCAAACAAAGAAGAAGAAATGAATAGACTTTCAGTAAACTGCACCACTTTTCAGGTCGACACTCGTGGTAAAATCTTCCAGGACATTTACCATAGAGTCAACACGCGTGAGGTAAAAAGGGATTGGGAGAATATCATTTCCAGGGTCAAGGAAACGATCTTTACGTTCCTTCACTACATCAACTGGAATATCAACCAAAACTCGAGTCTCAAAAATTTAATCAATACCACTCATATCATTGATACAGAAAAACCGGTCAAACCTCAAAACCCGCTCGGGAATAGTCTCAACATTGCAGGACAAATGGAGAAAAATGGCACCTTCCCCAAAGTTACCCTTCCAGAATCGGGAAATCTGGAAGTGCCACACATAGATGAATGCTCCCCTCATCTCCGATCAAGAAGTTCCAGCGTGCCTCAGATGCTCCTGAACGAAATTGATTCAGATGTTGACCTTAACGAGGCTCCGAAAAAAGACGATAAGAATTTCACTCTTCCAGTTGAAGGAGAGCTGGCGAGCTCTGAGTACTCAAACATCTTGGAAGCCTTGAATCTTGCGCTCTCCCTTTACAATCATCATCAACTCTCAAGAACTTTAACAACTACAGGACATACTGTTGCCGTTTTGACAGCCGGCGAGGGAAAGTACTTTGTTGATTCAAATATGGCAAGAATCACCAAAGAATGCATGGTTCTTGGCAGAGTTTACTGCAATATAATAACTTTACGTGAAGATACTCCTTACAACCAGCCCTTGTTTGTTTACCAGAAAAATCCAGAAAACTACTATGCAGATTTGAATAACGAAGAAGTCAAAGCCCTTTTGGACTTTGATGTCCTTGTAGCGGAGCAACAGAGTCAAATGGTTTCAAACGACTCAATGGAATCTTTTGCAACATTCTCTCTTTCTGAGCAAACTGATGAAAAGGATGGTTTTCCTTACTTTAAAAATTATGTTGGCTTGTCTCATTTAAAAGACGTAGCAATGCCAAGAAGCATGAGCCAGCAGCTTTCTTTGAAAATGAAAAAGAGAATCGAACTTGATGACTTTTTATGTACAGAAATGAATAATAGTAATCGAGATTATTTTGCAACCAATGAGACAGAAGATGCGGCAGGAACTCTCTCTAAGCCAATTTATTGGCTGAATCTGATCAAAGGGTTTACATCCGAGACTTTGAATAGTCATAGTCTGATTTTCAGCTTCCCAAAAACGAATCCCGACCCATTTCTCAGCTTGTCTTACAGAACTGACAAAATTTACCAGCCTTCTTTCCAGATTCAACAACTAATTAAGGACCTCCCCTCCTCCACTCCAACTGCAAAAAAGTATAAAAACAAAGTGAGTGAAGCTGACAAGTTCCTCAACTCTCTAATTCGACCAAATACGTCAATATTCCAAGGAGAAGCTTCCAGTTTCAACAAAGACACTCTTATAAGTAAAATGAACAATTTCGACAATTCTCTGTTTGATGAGAAAGAGGTTGACATCAATGCGTATTGCATCCAAGAGGCTCCCCATGTCACTGACTTGCAAATCGACTCTGATCGTAGTTCAGGCAGAAGTCCCGATTCATTCTCAAACTTGCAAAATATAACGTCTCCTCTCTCCTCCGGGGTTCGCACCATGATAGGTGGCGGCCCTTCTATTGAAAAGAAAAACTCTATGGTTGGTCAACAACCTGCAATCTTTGCGAATATCAAGGATCGTCGTGAAAATTCAACTATTCTCAAGAGCTTCTCTGATCAGTTGGATCTGTCAAGAAAACTTTACTCCCACTACAGAGTTCGTTGGGCGCGCCTCGAAAACCCAAATTTAAATGCTGTGGTGAAAGCTAATTCATTAAAAAATAAAAAGGCAATGGAAATTTCGCAAAATATTCTCGACTTTGAGCAAACTTGGAAGAATTTGGCCGTCCCTCCACTTTTACCCCTTCAAACTTACTTTTTCCCTTCAGAAGCTGAGCTCCTTGATGATAAAAAGTACCAAAAGCTTCAATATTACTTTAATCTTACAGGAGACATCAAGCAAAAAATTGACGATTTCATGGATGAACTGGTGAGTCAAAGGCTGACTCTGGACTTCCAGCTCGTAGACGGAGATTCCCTTGATTCATTCGGCAAATCCTCTGCATTCATGCACTTCAAACAATACTTCAGACTGTCTTGGGGAACGGTGCATCATAAAATCTACCTAAACTTGATTGATAACTTGATGTTTAACATTTACATCAAGAAAAAGGAGAGAAGGGTTGGAAATAACACTTTTAACGTGGACTTTTTCCCGACGTACTATCGATACCTGCTTTTCAATGATAAAGGCAAAGGTCTCGTCAGAAAATCAATTATTCTCGGAGGCATAAAGCAGATAAAATGGAATAAATTCGATTTGTTTGTCTCAAACTCAATCAAGCTGGACGAGGAATTTGAGAGAGAAAGCCTCGAAAACTTTAGAGTCAAGGCTATTTCCTTGATCATGATCCCGCTCTACAAAAATGGACAGAGATCCACAAGAGAAACTGTCGTTGCAAACTTCAAAAAGGTCATTGATACCCTTCAAGATAAACTATCAGAGTACGGCTCTCGAAAAATTCTCAACCCTGAAGTCCTCAAAAAGAGAAAGGATTTGAGAGCAATGTCGGAAAAAGTGTCTCTGCTCACAAAGGAAGAAAAAGAGGTCAAAAAGTCATCAGAAATCACAGATATGACTGAGATTATGAAGATTTTTATAGGAGGACAAGCCTCAGGATTCAACCATTTTTATTTCGAGTACGACAACTTCTTCTGTCCCAAGGCTGGCTTCCATTTCAAACTGCATTGGTTCTCTTGCTCAGGAAGCATCATTGCGGATTTAATCAGGTCAATGAATGCACTCCTCAGAAATGCAGATTTTACTCTCAAGTTTATCCCTAATTTGTACCAGATCTTGCATGCCCATCCTTTCGAATCCAACTTGAGAATTAATTGCTCTGCAAACATCATGCATAGTCTCAGAAAATACGTGCAACAGCCTCCTTTTAATTTCATTTTAAACTCTTTCCACTTCAAGAAATTTGGAGCAGCATTCACCTCATTCATGCATGAAACTGGAAGCATCATCCTTTATTTCTATGATGACTTTATTGTTTGGAAGGATAATCGACTTGTCGATACAAACATTAACGCCCCTGGTGATAGCGATATGACAGCTCTTTCTGAACGCCTCTTTAGAAATCTCATTGCCTCAATTCATTGTTTAGAAATTATTCACGAAACTCTCAATAAATGTGATTTTATGCTCAAATAAGACAATGTAATAATTTGAATAAAAATAGTTTATTTACTGTATATTTTTTTCACTTGAAGTTTAACACAACAAATTATACCACCTGGAATTGAGATTCAAATTTAGTTTAGAAGAATTAGGTGGGAACTTCAGAGTTTCTTCTTTGGGATTATTGGGAGAAATCTGAAAAAAATTTTGAACCTTTTGAATTATGATGATCTGAATAGGACTAAAAGTTTCTTCTGAGAAAACTAAAAATAAACAAGAAAGAAATATCTCCAATTACCCTCCAAATGTCTAAAAAGAAAATTCCCTCGAAATCAAGGTTTTTTAAGATAAAATTCCGAGATTTAGTTTTTTAGTTCAATATGACTTTTTACTGTAGTTGGCACTTCTAGAACCCAAATTTGATAAAAATAAACTCATAAAGTACCTCTTATCGAGAAGAATTCTTCAGTATATCTTGAAACTGCTTTCGATTCAATTCAATTCTCATTGGATATTTAAGAACTAATCATAAACCAATCAAAACTAATTAAGTTAAAACACTTTGATGATGAATCTAGAAAGTTTTAATTAGTCAATTTGTTTAGGCGGGAATCAGAGATGAAATAAAAAACTACTTTTGTAGATTTGGAGGGATTCATATTTTCTGAAAGAGTTGAAGATTTTTGAAACTCAGCAGCAAAGTATCAGGTATTCTTTTCAACATTTTAAGAAAGTTACACAATTTCTTGATTAAATTTAATTCAAATCTTTAGAAAAATTCTCTTTGACACGTATAAATTTTGCACCCAAAAACCCCGCGTGAAGAATTTGGCGCTCTGACTTTTTGTCAATCTGATTGTGAGAACTAAAAATAGACGGCGTCATGATGTTAGATCCGATTTCTAGCACCCAGAAATAGGAAACGAGGTGAAAAAAAAAAATTGTCGTTACAATTTTTAAAAATTTTGAAATGAACAAAAACCTTTCTCATCAGAAGAAACCCAGAAAATTGGTTTAAATGGGATGACATATAGATAAATTGGGTCAATCAGTTCCAATGAGATCAATTAAAATTCTCGAAAATGCACGATGGAAGCGTTAGATGAAATTTTGGCCACTGAGAGGGGTTTGAAAATTAATTTTAATTCAGTTTCTTCTGGAAAATAATCATATTATAAAATTTAAACCCCTTCCCAACTGTCGTTGATCAAAGAGGAAATTGAGAATCGAGTCTTTTTAGCGAGAGAAACATGTTTTAAAGGGTTTAACAGAATAAAAAGTTAAAAAGGGAATTTGTGAATCGTTGTTATAACAATAGCTGAGTGCATCGCGCCAGCTTTGATAAAACTTTGATAGGTTATATATTATTCCATAAAGATTTAATTACTGATTATTTACTATTTCCGATGCATTGTCCATATTTGACGGCTTCGCCAGGTTGGACAGTGAATTCAAAGTCAGGACTGGCCTCAAAGACCAAGACAATGGTTGATCCGAGGTTGAACTTACCAATTTCTTGGCCTTTGGTGACAGGGATACCCTTACCAACGCTCTTTCCGCTGGGGATTCCCTTTGAGTCCAAACTCTCGGTGCCGTTTTCAGCATTTTCAGTATATATCTTAATGTCGGTGTTAGTAAAAGGCATCTTCAATTTTCTGTTGGTTTGGAGCTCGCTGTCAAAATTCAGATCGATGGAGCCGACGTTGAGAGCGCCAACAAACACCATACACATCATTCCTTGAACCCAATCACCGAAAAGACTGACTCTTTCATTCTTTTCATAGACGTTAGTGTGAGTCTTGACGTACTTTTCCTTGACGGGCAAAAGCTTTCCGACAATGTGATTACGTGTCTTGAATTCGCAGTCAGCAGGGGAGTGGAATCTGTGGTAATCACCGGGGGCGAGGTAAAGGATGATTTGGTAGAGCTTGTTCTTGGGGTTTCTCTTCATTGATTCCAAGACTTCGTCCTTGATTTTATAGGAGTTGATACCTGTCAAGAACTCTCCCAATCTATATTCAATGCCTTTGACAATCAAGACTTCATCACCCTTGACCTCAGAGAAAGTAAGCACTCTGGAGTCGGCGGGACTGGCAAGGGAGAAGGGTTGGGGGTCAATGGGACGGGGTCTGATAGTTCTAGTGAAAAACTTGGAGAAGGACTCGAAGCTCTCAATATCATTTTCAATTTCCTCCAAATTTACGTTGTAAACTCTTGAGTAGAAAGTGAAGAGAGGCTTTCTGAGAGGTTGGGGGACCTTGAGATGTGCAAATTTGCCGGATATTCTTGAGACTTTACGAGAAACACTCAACTTGAGAGAGTATTGCTCATTGTTTTTTTTGAGGGAGAACAAAGAAAGGCCGCCATAGGTCATGATGATGAAAAGCCAAAGTCTCTTGGAGGAGAGGAGCTTTTGGGCACCGGTGGTTTGGAGGCCGTTTCTTTTGTCGCCACCGACGAGTCTATTGTAGAGTCCTTTTACGAATGAGGTGATTTTCATTAGAAATCAAGGAATTTTAATTGTAATTATAATTTGGATAATTTTAAACCAGATAAAGATCTATTTATAAGCGATGAAACCTAAATTAGTTTTGATTAGTGGGCTTACGGCTGTGGGAAAAACTTTAATCGCCTCGCAACTCGCTAAAAAACTAAACACCGAAATTATTGTCGGCGACTCCCTGCAAGTATCACCTACAAACATTCTCCTTCTTATTGAACCATTTTCGTAGATTTATAAAAATTATCTGATCAGTGCAAATTTCCCATCTCCTATAGAATTGAAATGTGCCAAGTACAACCTTCTTGGACAGATTGATGTCTATGAAAAGCGAATCATCTCCTCTGAGTAAGAACTTGAGCGATAGTTGTTTGACACATCTAGGTACAAGCAAATGGTGCTCAATGAAATAAGTAGAATTCACAATAATGACCGCACGCCAATTATCGAAGGCGGCAGCGGGTTTTATCTCAATTATTTGCTAACTTCCAGTAATCACATGTACGAAGACGCAGAATGGAATAGAGCTGCCGAAGAAGCTCGCAAAATTCGAGAGGACCTAAATGACGGAAATAAAATGTAAAAGAGCAAAAAGTAGCGATCCAATTATAATTTTTTTTAGGATCGAAAAACTTCAAGAAATCTGTCCTCATTATGACAACTCCATTCCCCCAACTGACGTTTATCGCATCGAAAAAGCCCTGAAATACGCAATTGCTTCAAATGGCCAAACCTTTTTATGGACTGATCATCTAGAAGAAAAATTAAAAGAAATCTATGACGTCCGAGGATTTTTCTTGACGACAGCTCAAGAGAAATTAAAGCCACTCATCGATGAAAGGTACCTGGGAATAATTGTGATCCGACCTCAATAGAATTTAGATGTTATCAAATGGTGATGAAAGGAATGCTTCAAGAATTTTTAGATTTTATTGAAAAAGGTCAAAAATCTTTCTATAACTACTCCGAAGGGCCTGTCCCAATTGGTATGTCCTGTCAAAAATGTATTTAAGCTTAATCTCCCTATTTTAGGATATGAGGAAAGTGCGGAATTAATGAATAATCTCATAAAATTGAGAGATAACATCTACGTAAATAACGCGCAAAATCTCAAAAAGATTTTTGAGCTTGAAAGAGACTTTATTGACAAGTTCCAAACGAAATCAAGGTATATTATCGATTTATAAGTTGGAATGTTCTCAAACCCCTTTTAAAGACAATATGCAGCAAGTCAGAGAAAATACTTCCGTTCAAAGTTCAAGTATTTTAGTTGGAAGGAAGTTGATCCCTTGACGAAAAATCACAATCGACTTGTTGATGAAATTTATGAAGAAATTTTGCTTTCGCAAGAAGACTTCGATGCAAAAACAAATTCACTTGAAAATATTGCGTAAATTCCTCCTTTTGTAGAAATCAGCAACCAACAGTTTTTATTAGATTGATCAATAAAGTGTCAGACAAGGCAAATAGCAAGAATTTTTCAGCTATGCATAATTTGAAATATGATAATTTGATTCTTCAGAAAATCACGAAAGAAATTATGCCCAGAATCGAAAAGCTTCCCAAAATTGATATTTTCCAGTACCCAAGCACCTAATTCGTATTTATTAGATTGAATTGAATAATACATCTCCATATCAATTTATTATGTAAATAATTATTTGAAAACATTCACTCCTCTCTGTAAATTGTCCTAATCATTTTTGTTAGAAAATGGGGAAAAAAAGAATGTTTTAAAAAGATAAATAATCCCTTCGTCATTTTTTGAGAATTCAAGATGAAGGTTTTTTTTTTGCCTTTTTGTGTTTTTTGGGGAAAAGTTGAAAAGAATTCTATTTTTTCTTCTTTCAACAAAATGAGATTTCAGTGATCATTTCGAGAAAATCCAAATAGAACTTTTCAGACCTTACTGTATGCCAAAAAGATGCAGAAAAACTCAACATTTTTCTTTTACATTCTTTGCATTTTAAAAATTTGACGAGGTACCATCAAAAAAATAAAACATCAGAATTACCTTGTTATTCGACTAAATTGTTAGTTTCCCCCAACATCAAATTCTTTACCCTCTCAAAAAGTTTCTCTTGATGATTTATTGACTTGAAAATAATAAAGTTGAATTCAGAGGGCTCTTTAATAATGAATTGTTTCTTATTCAATCCACATGGTTTAATAATTCTAACAAAAAAACTTCTAATAATTTTCATTATTCAATAATCACGATGATGAGTTTCTTTTGAATCAAGTCAAATTTTGCTAGTTTTTTTGAATGATTACAACATTTTTTCTCCTCTGTTTCGCAGCCATGATTTTAAAACAAGATCAAAAAAGGTCGCATCCAAGCGAGACATCTGTCGATTTATCAGCAGATCTTTCATGTAAGGCTGATATTATTAAAAATAGCCAAAGTTTAATATTAATACTAAATTAAAATGCAAAAATTCTTTTCTTCAAGTGCCAAGAGAATGATCCAAAGCCTTGAAACCCAAGTAAACACCCGCATCTTTCGATTACTTATTGAACTCTAGACCTCTGCCAACATGTCATCTTATGCTTACAGATGCGTTTTCCTTCGTCACGGTGAAAGTCAATGGAATTTGGACAACAGATTTACCGGCTGGACTGATGTCGCCCTTACCGATACCGGTACCAAAAAACTCACAATTACCCGTAAACTGAATAATAAAATCTAGGAAAGATCGAAGCTGCCAGCGCCGGAAAGATCTTGAAGGAAAGAGGATTCGAATTCGATATTGTTTACACTTCCGTCCTTACCAGAGCCATCCAAACTTACAACATTGCTGCTGAAACTATGGGATGCTTGTACCTCCCCGTCGTCAGAAGTTGGAGACTTAACGAAAGACATTACGGAGCTCTTCAAGGCCTCAACAAGTCTGAAACTGCCGCTAAGCACGGTGAAGATCAAGTCAAGATCTGGAGAAGAAGTTACGACATCCCTCCTCCCCCTCTTGAAGACAAGGATGAAAGGTAAAAACTCGTCTCTTTTGAGTTATATAAACTTTTTAGACACCCCAACAACGACCCCCGCTACAAGAAACTCCCCAAGGACGTCCTCCCTGCCACTGAATGCTTGAAGGATACCGTTGTTAGAGTTCTTCCCTTCTGGTACGACCATATTGCCAGCTCTATGCTCGAAGGCAAAAAGCCTTTCGTTGTTGCTCACGGTAACTCTTTGAGAGCCATCGTCAAGCATCTCGACAAGGTCTCTGATAAAGGTATAAAATTCAATTGAGGCCCGAATAACAATCATACTTCTAGACATCATTGAATTAAACATCCCCACTGGTATTCCTTTGGTTTACGAATTCGATAAGGACCTTCAACCCATCAGACATTATTATTTGGGTACGCTGATCATTTGACAACAATATTTTTCTAATCTTTTAAAAAGCTGATGAAGCGGAACTTCAAAAGAAGATGGCCAGCGTTGCTGCTCAAGGAAAGGCCAAGTAATCTTGCTCCAAAAGTTGAGAATAAAATTTTTATTTATTTGTGATAAAAAAATCGTTATGATGCATTTCCCCAGACTTGATATTCTATTAATTGATTGAAAAATTGCAATCTTTCCTTGTCATTCATTTTTTCACACTAGAAATAAGCTTTATCATTCTCATGATTAGCTTATTTGATTGACGTTTAAATGAAATTTGACTTGTTATATTCGTTTTATCGCAAATAAAAAATACAAAAATACTTTTCAAAAAAAAGTTTTCTGACAGAAATAAAGTATCCATCAACAGCTCTATTTATCATCACGAACTTGATCAATGAGATTTTTCCAGTTTATGGGAGATTCTCCTTTAGTTTTGGCGATGAATTCGTAATGGAATTGATTGAGTGGATATTCAACTTCTTCTTTTTTAGTGCCTTGACTCTTGGCGAGGTAGCGCGATTTTTTCGGCTCAACTGATATACCAATAACCTTTTTGTAAATTTGAATAAGCTCTCCAGTCAAACTTTCGTCCTATCAAGAAAAATTATATTTTTCTCTCTCTCAAATTATTCGTTACAGTATCCATTCCTTGGAAGAATTTATTTGCAAGGGTTTTATTTGCAGTATTTTTGTTGACAAGATCAGAGAACTCCATCAGTTTTCTCAAAGGCCTTGAGATTTTTGTTGAGATGTTGAATGAGACGCATGCAACAATTAAAAGCGTGAGGATGATAGCAATGACAGTGATGATAGCAAGCGTAATCAAATCCGACTTCATCAAAGAAGTAAGCTGCACATTGACTTGGTTTGCGTCTTCTTCTTGCGTAAATAGAAAAACGCCATACAACCAATTTGACTAGATGAAGATTTTTATCAGAAAATAAGGTAGTTTCTGTATTACAGTAACATTTGTGCTTGCGTCGAAAAACACACTGGTGTAGTAATATTCCACAACTGTTGTATTTGTTGAACTAACCTGACGCTGACTAGTTTGAAGAGTCGTATCAGAGCTAGTATCGGTTGGCCCTTCCAGTACTACTGTTCCATCAGTATCTATCCGAGGATTAATTGATTCAGAAGATCCCTCTTCGTACTAATAAACTTTTTGACACTGGCATCGTCAACTGTGAAGATTTCATTTGAACTCAATCCCCAACTTGTTGGAGCAGAAAGAACTGTATATTCATTATTGATAATTAGAGCTTCTCCTGTATTTAAAAAAGTCACATCTTTTTGAATCAACAAAAGGAAGAAAAATTTTAGCAATGCTACCATTTACAAATTCATCAATGCTTGTAGTTAAAATTTCAAGGCACACTGCTCCTTTTAAGAATTAGCTTTCGGAATAATTGTTTTTCTCCATACCAACTAAATCTCCGTCGGATGCAAGTGGTAAACTCATAGCCATTAAGCGACTGCCAGTTCTATCAGTATCAATATAAGGACCGATAATTTTAATCCAATCGGTGCTAGAGTTGAGAGCAAAGTTCTTGGTTGCGTTATACCATACTTTCAATAAGATTAAGAAACAAACAATTCGCCTGCTTTTTACTTGTATTTTGTGGATCGTAGGTTGAAGGTAAAGAATAAGCAGGATAAACTCTCAAGGCTTCATAGCCATTTTTATTAAAGTAAATGTTTATAAAAAGGATGTCTGCTCGTCTTTTTTCATTCAAAATTGAAGGCAGATATTTATTCAAGCTCCCAGAATTCGTGACAAAAGCCTTCGTTGGAAGTGAGTTCATCAAAGCATGGTTAAAATTTACTGCAAGATCAGAAGAGGCTGTACTTCCAGATCCAGCTGTTGAAGTAGGATAAAATATAACTGAAGCATCATAACTGATTTCTGTATTTCCATACTGACTTGACGTTGCAAATGAAGAGCTTGATGCAGTTTTATAAGCATCATAAGTATAAGTGGAATCCACAGCAGAACTTTGGGTAGAAGTGTCGGTCAAGTCTAGAAAAAGGTGAGTGAAATTTGAGGTCAACTGGAGAATTACTCGCTTCATTTCCTCCCACGATTGTCAACAAGGAAGCAATTTCGGTGTTTAATGATGACAAGAGATTGATTTTGTAAATAAATCCAGTTCCAGTTTCTCTATGCCAATTATTCTCCTGTCATTTTGCTTCAATAATTTACTGCGTGATAAATCCCATGTTTGTTTCCGTATTATTTTCCAAAATGGTTTGGACTGAATCAATTGTATCATTATACATAATACTTAATACAACCTCGAGATTTTAAAACCAAATGCACCCAAAAACCTTACGATAACAACACATGAAAGCAGCAGCAAAAATATTGTTGTTGATGTGACAAAAAGCAAAGTAATTTGCTTTCGAAGTGTCCAATTTCTGTAATTACACATTCAAAACTTTTTTATTGGGAAAATATTTTTTATTTGTTAGCTGTTAAATTTAACATAATACTGAAATTTTCCACTAAATCATCATCATGAAATGAAAAAAAAAAGAAACTTCAAAAGGAACCAACTCTGACTCACATGAAGATCACCAAAGAGATTTCTCTTTGTATGAAGAGCTGAACCTCTGAAGAGAAATATTTTTGAGAAGCAATCTTCATGTTTATTTTTCTTTTGTTCCAAATTCAGGATTTTTTTTTAATTTTCAACTCTTGCTCCAAACAAAAGACATACCAATTTTTTTTTGCAGGACGATGAATTTTTGGATGATCAAAGAAATTTAAAAGAATTTTGGGTGTTTCCTTCTCAACTTTGAAAATATACATACATTTTTGAGGGTTCTCAAAATTTACAGCCCATATTTTGTAAGTCTTTCCTATTTTTCTCTGAAAAATTTTGAAAAAAATATTTTTTCCCTTGAATTTTTTTATTTTTTCCGGAAAAAGTTTTTTGTCGAAATTTCTCAAAGCAAAGCCTCTTAGTTGAAGACTTGATCAGGATAAACAATGAGACTCTCATAAAAATTTTGTCGTATTTGCCCGAACTTTTGAGCCTCCAAATTCCGGATTTCGCCGTAGGCCTGTCCTGATTTTGCATCTACCCCAATCCCGAACTCTGAAATTCATAAATCAAAATATCAAGAATACCAAATTTTGGTTTCATCTTTGAAAAATTTAATTTTGAGAATTGAATTGCAAGACTGAGAATTATCATCTCATTTTTTGCTGAAATTGTGATTTTCCTTGGGGAGAGATAAACCTAATATTCAGCCAGCTTGTATTATTAATTATATCAGATAAGAGTCATAAATTTAATCACAATAAAAAAAGACATTTGAAAATGGATAGTAATTCAGTTTCAAGGCTATCAGAACCAGGCAGAGATAAAATAAGACAACTTTTTGGAAACAGAAACTTGTGGTATTTGTTTGGTATTGCCTGTGGAGCCGTAGCCACCGCATATTTCTCTCAATTGCTTTTTAAACAGGTAAAGATTTTGATTTTATTGTCTCTAGTGGACTTTCCTCATGACCCATAGTTGGTGAAAGCAGGAAAAAATGAACTTGTGCTTTTAAAACAAAGAATAACTCAAGAAAGAGTTAAATCCAAGGCCATTGTGAATTTGGATATTACTGAAACTCACAACCTCCAAATTGAGCATCCCTTGACCAAAATCGTTTTCACTTTCTATTTTATGGATAATTTGAAGCTCAAGCCAACCAGACCCGAGGCCCAACAAAAAACCCATCCTTTTTTGCCTCCCTTTGAACCAGGAATTTTCATCGCTAATCTTTCCGAGACTCATAATCTTTTATTCAACAAATTTTGTGTTGTGAAAAATCACTGTTTGGTTGTTACTAGAAAGTTTGAAAACCAGACAAACCAATTAAATAGATCAGATTTCGCTGCCGCTTTTAAAGTGATGAGAGCTCTTGAAGGTTTCTGTTTTTACAATTCAGGGCCACTTTCTGGAGCAAGCCAAGCCCATAAACACTTCCAAGTCATGCCTTATGATAAGGACCATCGATATGACATCATTAAACTCATCAACAAAGAGGCCTCTCGTTTAGAAAATCCTGTTTCGAGCTTCGAATGCAGTTTGTTCAAATTTGCTCACAAGATTGGAGTAATTCCTAGTTTTGACAATAATCAAGATTACCAACAAATTGGAGAAAGCCTCGAAACAATTTACGAATCTCTTCTCAAAAGTCTCAAAATTGATACCAAATCAATGAGTTATAATTTGATTCTCACTGAAAGCTGGATTTTGATTGTGAAAAGAGGCAAAGAAAAAGCTTTCGACATGTTGAGTGTCAATTCTCTCGGCTTCCTTGGTAATTAAAAAAAAAACTATTTCTTTAAATAATTTTCAACTAGGAACTTTCCTTCTCAAGGATAGGGAACAACTCGATTTTGTCTTGAAGAAAAATCCCATTGAAATTCTCGAAGATATCACTTATCCTGCCAATTCAATCAATACTTTATAATATTCATATATATCTTTGTTTATAAATAACTTTTCCACCAAACTCTTTTCCACTCAACTTCAAGAAACAAAATGAAATCTTAGAATCTAAAGGTAATTTCGTGATCTGGGATTTTTAATAAGTAACGGACGTATTATTAATAAACTTTAACTTGATATATCACAAAACTATTTGGCAACCTATCTTCTTTTATTGAAATGAGAGTTCGCAGTCCAAATGTTGTTCAACATAGTCCAGATAGCATTACGAATAGATTAATGAACATCAAAGACCCAGCTTTTCTCCATGAACAAAGAGTCGCCTATCAGAAAAAGAAATATGAGGAGCTGTTACAAAAGATATCTTTCCTTGATCACCACTTGAGACAGGAAGAGAGAAAATATGACTATCCTGATGATTTCAAGCCTTTTGTGTTCTTTTTCAAATTTTTAGCAAGACGTCCTGATGTCGATAACAGTTCAAGCAATCTCAATCGACTCAAGTTGTGGCTTCCTGACACCATTTTAACTTCAGATGGGGATAATCCACCAATGTGGCTCTACTCCTCTCAGGATGGCTACGTGCACAGAACGGATAATTTCTCGGCAAAAAATATAACTAACAAACTTGGAAGTTTTGCTTCTCCAGATGAACTTGTCGCAGTATTGAAAAAGGTAATAGTTTTTTGATAAATTTCTGGTATTCAAAGTTATAATAGCCTCAAGTGAAAGACTTTGCTTATGTTGGCAACGATATCAGACTCCTGACAATGAAAGATTTAAGCGTTATTTCCCAAAGTATAGTTTCTAGCAAAGGAGATGTGATTTGCTTGCAAAAATTCGTCAAGAGTATTGGTCCCAAAGCTTTCATTTGTAGAACCTGCTGGAGAAAAGGCAAGAATTCCTACGTTTGGGTCATCACAAACAACAAGGACTTCTTCTCAGAAGAGGAAAATCTTACTGAAAATCAGCGATATATTGCAAATCCCAGAGCCATGAATTCTTGCACTATTGTGAACTCTATCAGAGGAAGATATGTCGAAGAAACAACTCCTTATATTGCCAATTTGGTGAGATATATCGAACACAATATTCCTGGGGTCAAGTTCGAGGAGTTCATTGCAGATTTTGTCAAGGATGAGTCAGGAACCTGGTGGATGGTCAATATTAGAGGATTCCACTTGGTTGATAAACTCAACATCAATCCTAAAATCTTCCTTGCTTCACCTGATGAAATCGATTTACCCATTCAAAATGCCAAAAAGGTATTGAAAAGATTTAGATTGGTTTATTCAAAATACTTTAGAAAAAGCCTCATACCTATCAAAAAGTCACACTGTGCAAATATTGTGAACAACTTTACCCAGTTGAAGAGCTTTTACATAAAATGACTTTGAAAAGCATTATCCAAACTGACAGACATTTAATGGTAAGTGAAATTGTTTAAACAACCTGGTATTCAGCATTAATAGCATAGAGGCAAAACCTTCAAGTGGTTGAAAAGATCAGAAATCATGCAAATGGATACTGCAGCTCTTTTACAAGAACATAAGGTTTGCAAAAGCTGGTAATGATATTGAATTCCGTCGTCTCCTCATGTGAAATAGCTATAAGCTTCATCAAGAGACTGAGAAGCTGCGTCAAATTGAGTTTGAACTTGCTCAATCATTGGGTATTCCTGTGAACCCTGAAAAGAGACCAGATTTGGTTAGTGTCACTGGGTTTTCAACAAATGATGTTGCAAACAACATTGCTTTAATGAACCAAGCCTTGAATATCGCAGGCTCAAATAATCCCCCTCCCGCTGCCACTGAAAATGAAAAGGACAAGGAAAAACCAGGATTTATGTCTAATTTATCTGGAGTAATGAGTGAAACTCCTCAATCCCCCACAAAGCACAACAGCAACAATTACATCAAAAGATACAGAATGATGCTATATCTTCACATGCTCTACGATATTCCAAAGGACATTGACGCAAACAAAAACTACTACATTGAATACTCCATCTTTAACCAAAAGCAAAGATACAAAATTGATTTAACTTCAGCTTTCTCAATCAATGGCGATATTCTCATCCCTATCAACAAGCTCCGTATCTTTTTCTTGTTTAGTCAAGATAGAAAAAATATTAATGAATTTATCAATGAGCAAAAGGTTTGTTTATCCTCTCCTTGAATACTTATAATGAATTATTTGTTTAGGTGATTGCTCTTAATCTGTACTGTGATACTGAAAAAATCGGAACAGCAAATTTCGAGTTGAATGACTTTTTGAGCGATAAAGTTATAAAGCGAGAGATGTTTAAAGTTTTCTCTGGCAAAAAGCTTCCCATTTTAAGTTGGGGATTGAAAGTGACTATGGGTTTGATTGAGGGAGGTCTTGAAGATATTACTAGAACCAGATTAACGGAACATAAAAATGTAACTTTTAATTCTGAGAATTGTTCTAAATCTGTTTTTAAGATTTACCTGACAACCCCGGATTATTATACATGTGAGGCATTACCTGAAGAATGGATTCAAACATTTGAAGAGACTCAAAATCACTTTACTAATTTATTAAACAGAAGCGAATTAAGTTTGACTTTAGAAAATCCTCATTTCTAATATTTATTTCTAGGAAGTTCAAGATACTCGATTAATGCATCCAGATCGGATTCATTCAGGAAGCTTCCTCAAAAGAGCAGCTTTAAGAGACATAGTATTAATAAGGGACAAAATTCTTCGAAAGAGCTCAAATACAAGCCAGACCTCATTGAAGTTCCTCAAGAGCATAGAAACTCCACTTCTCCTGCAAAATCTCTTTTCAATGATGAAAAGTCCATCTCCCAAGTTCAAACAGAGGTTTATTTTATTTTGTTTATTGTAAATCTCAGACTGAATAGAAAGATAATCATGATGATTCTTTGGAGATAGTTCGAAAAATTCTCGTAGAGTCAATCCAAGACTTTGAGAAAGGAGGTGAGTTGAATTAGTCAAATAGGAATTAATTTTGATAGATCGAAAACTCGCGAAAAAATCTGCCAGAAAGGAAGCATCCTCTGCTAACACCAACCCCACAAATAGCACAAAAACTTCCACGAGAGCTTGGAGTGCCGCTTTGAAACCCTCAAAGGCAAAGTCTCCAGATAGAGTTTGGAGCGCAATCACCTTAAAACCAATCAATGAAAATTAAATTTCAAGCATGTTGCCTCGAAAGATTTTTCAGTTACTTTACATCTCTATCTATATTTTTTAAAATTTGTAAATTTTTTTGGCCTTATTTCCATAAAATTTGTTGTTTTTATTAAATTACTTTGAGAAAATTCTCTTTTAGATGCTTTGGGTGATTTTTTTTTATTCTATTTCCAAAATCCAAATTTCAAATCAGAAGAGGTGTGTGTGAAAATTAATTAAAGACAGAAGTTAAAAACTAACGTCAGCAAATCCACAGATAGATGTTTTAAAAGTGTGCTCAGATTTAATAATAAACAAACAAACAAGCAAAATCAACATACAAATGGAAAGTTTTGATCTGTATGAGGAACTTGAATTAACAAGAACCGCAAAGCCTGAAGAGATCAAACAATCATACAAGAAGCTCGCTCTGAAATGGCATCCAGATAAGAATAAAGGAAATGAAGAACAAGCCACAATCAAATTCCAGAGAATATCCGAAGCGTATACAATTTTGAGTGATCCTCAAAAGAAAGAGAGATATGATAAATATGGAACGATTAATGAAGAAGATTTTGATTTCCAAGATTTTATGTCTCATTTCGACTTCCAGGACATCTTTGGGGGCTTATTTGGTGATTTGACTTTCAACTTGAACTTTGGAGGCTTCTCAGCATATTCTGGAAACTCCAGACCAAGAGGAAGAGGAAAGGCAAAATTCCAAACCAAGGCCCAAATCAGAAGAGAACAAAAGGAAGCAGAAAAACTTATGAAAGAATTTACTAGTTTCGGATTCGGCACTGACGGCCCTTCTACCAAGAAAAAGGATGAAAAGAAAGAGGCTGGTTCTGACGATGACTGGGACACAGAAGAAGAATACACAGATGATGAAAATGATAATAAAGGCAAAAATGACGAAGAAAATGACGATGATTTTGAAGACGTTGACAGTTCTGACGAAGAATCGAATAAGAAAAATGGTGGTGATGATGATATTTTTGATGGGCAAACTGTCTTCTTTTTCCCTATGTTTATGGACGAGAAAACCACTGAAATTGGAAGCAAAATCAAATGTAAATTTGACAACAAGGTCTTTAAAAATGACGATGATCTTTTCGAACATTTCAATGACCACCACAAAAAAGAATTCAAGGCATGGTTAAAAAATAAGATGTAACTAGAGTTGGTATGTTGTTTTGTTTGTGCTCGTGAATTTTTATTTTGTCGCTACCCACACCCAAATATAATTCATTTGTATGTGACCTCTCTGAAAAGCAAGGAAAAAAAAGTTTTTTCGAATAGAAGCAAATGAAAAAATGGGTTTTTAATTTTTGAGAGCATAAGACAAATCATATAAAAGTTAGTTGAAAGGATCTTCAAGTTGACAAAAACGAGATTTTTCACAAAAAGTATATGTCTAAAAAGAATTAGAGAGAATTTTATGCCTTCTTTTATACTAAGAATTGCCCTGAACTGAGAGCTTTCAGAGAGAGACAATTGATGCATTTAGTGACTCTAGAGTCAAATTTTGGTTTAAGTGCACGGATTGTCTCAAGGCCAGACACACATTTCTAAAAAATTATAACTCTTTATTTCCTATTCGCTTACTTTGACCATTTCTGATTTTTCAGTTGAATCAATAGCGATGTTTGATCCAAATTTCGTGTCGGCAGATGCATTAAAACCAAAGTCTCGGGATTCGATTTTATTCCCAGACAACCTTTTTTTGGATTTTTAAAAACACAAATGGGAAATTATGCTTACAATTCAGTTAATAAGAAAAAGGCTTCTTCTGTTGTGTCGTTGTAATAATTCAAATAAGAGATGAATATTTCCAAAACTTTGGAAATCTGAGAGAATTTCTAAATGGCGCTTGAGAAAGTGAGCGGCAAGATAAATTTTACGGAATCTCCTTGAGATGATTCGTCAAAGTTCATATTTGTCTTGATTTTTTTGGAATAGACATTTTGGGTGGAGCTTTGCACAAGGTTCTAGAAGAATGTTTAATAAAGTATAAAATCTCAATCAATTCGACATTAAAATCTGAGGAAATGTTCAAGAAGCTTGTTCTATCAATTTCATTTAAATTTTGTTCTCCTTCATTTTCCTATTCAATCTCAAGGTCCAGAAATATTTTTTAAAATACGAGTTTAGCAATTTCCTTTAACAAAATTTCCAAGCCATCAATATCGTTTCCATCTTTTGGAGAGGAAAATGTTGTAAAGTGCAAGTAAACAGCAATCAATCTAGGGACCAAAGAGAGTATATGATATTTCAACTCGGCAACTGAGCTCTTTATGGCAAATTTGGAAACCTGGTACAAGAAAGAAAATGTTTCGTTGCACTAAAGAGAAAATTATTTCAAAATGAAACTCTTGTTTGTGCGAACCAAGGCAATAAATCTGTTGGAGTATATATTCTCTAGAATCTCAATGACAGCTTTATTCTTGAAAAGATCTTTTGTTCTTTGAAAGTCTTTTCTTTCCAAATCACTCTAATGAATCAGCCAATTTTTCTGCAATTATCGTCATTACTTTTTGAATTCCCGCTATATGTTGGAATACCAACTTTCTGTTGTTTACATTTTGTGTGATGTAGTTCAAAGATGATTCCAAATCAGGAGAGTTTGTTGACATCTCGAAAATCCAGATTTCAGTAATTATTGATTATATTTTGAAACAAATAAACAAATAAATATGAATTTCCCCTTCCCTTAAATATTATTATTATTATAGATGTTAGTTATGGGATCTTGCATCAAGATTTCGCGAAGAAAAATTATGATTTTAGGAGGTTTGTCAATAGTTCGGAAAAAAGGAGTTTTTTCAAAAAAACTTTTGAAGAAATGTTTTTTTAACGAGAATTAGGGGAAAGTTCCTTTTGGTGACCTTGGTTAAAAAAAGTTCAACTGGTTTTCTTCAGTTTTATAAGATTCATTTTCTGAAGCTGCAGCTGCAGCTGCAAAAAAATCAATAAAAATCCGAGTTTTGGAATTATTCATCAAATGCTTTCAAGTGCTCCTAAATCTTCCCTCTTGAATAAAGTTTGAAAGAATCTAAAGAGAATGACCTTGTGAGCTAATTGTTTGAAATTTTTTTATAATCTGAT
>Ga0182738_1002692_pt1 | contig 20949 bp, 21 predicted proteins | sample eDN5th30CBELigMG_FD_128876 | JGI IMG/M metagenome (GOLD analysis project Ga0182738, IMG submission 128876) | Enriched Miracle-Growth compost microbial communities from Emeryville, California, USA - eDNA 5th pass 30_C BE-Lig MG (version 2)... ... | reverse complement strand
ATCTCGCGCATGGCGCGGGCATGCACCTCGGCCGTGACCACCGGTGCCGGCGAGTACGCACCCATGCCGCCGGTGTTGGGGCCCTGGTCGCCGTCGAGCAGGCGCTTGTGGTCCTGGCTGGTGGCCAGGGCCGTCACGTTCTTCCCGTCGCACAGCACGATGAAGCTGGCCTCCTCGCCATCGAGGAACTCCTCGATGACGACGCGCGCCTTGCCCTCGTTGTGGCTGATGCCCAGCGTGTTGTCGACCAGCATGAAGTCGATGGCCTCGTGCGCCTCGGCCGGCGTCATCGCCACCACCACGCCCTTGCCCGGCCAGGCCGTCAGCCTTGACGACGATGGGCGCGCCCTTGGCGTCCACGTAGGCGTGGGCGGCGGCCGGGTCGTCGAAGGTCTCGTACTCGGCCGTGGGGATCTTGTGGCGCTTCATGAACGCCTTGGAAAACGCCTTGGAGCTCTCGAGCTGCGCGGCTGCCTTGGTGGGGCCGAAGATGCGCAGGCCGTGGTCGCGGAACTCGTCCACCACGCCGGCGGCCAGCGGCGCCTCGGGGCCGACCACCGTGAGGGCGATCTTCTCGGCCTGGGCCCACTCGCGCAGCTTCACCGGGTCGGTGATATCGACCGGGATGAAGCGCTTGTCCAGCGCCGTGCCGCCGTTGCCGGGCGCGACGTAGAGCTTCGAGACGCGCTCGGACTGCGACAGCCGCCAGGCCAGGGCATGCTCGCGGCCGCCGCCGCCGATGACGAGGACCTTCATTCCGCGATTTCCGCGTTGTGATAGACCTCCTGGACGTCGTCCAGGTCTTCGAGCATGTCGATGAGCTTCTGCATCTTCGCGCCGTCCTCGCCGGCCAGTTCGATGCTGTTCTCGGGCCGCATGGTCACCTCGGCGAATTCGGGCGTCAGGCCCGCAGCCTCCAGGGCGTTCTTCACCGCCTCGAAGTCGCCCGGCGCCGTCAGCACCTCGATGGCACCGTCGTCGCCGGTGATCACGTCCTCGGCGCCGGCCTCCAGGGCGACTTCCATCACCTTGTCCTCGCTGGTGCCGGGCGCCAGGATGATCTGGCCCACGTTCCTGAACTGGAAGGCCACCGAGCCCTCGGTGCCCATGTTGCCGCCGTACTTGCTGAACACGTGCCGCACCTCGGCCACCGTGCGCACCCGGTTGTCGGTCATGGTGTCGACGATGATGGCCGCGCCGCCGATGCCGTAGCCCTCGTAGCGGATCTCCTCATAGGTCACGCCCTCGAGGTTGCCGGTGGCCTTGTCGATGTTGCGCTTGATGGTGTCGGCCGGCATGTTGGCGGCCTTGGCCTTGTCCACCGCCAGGCGCAGACGCGGGTTGGCGTTCAGGTCGCCGCCGCCCTGGCGTGCGGCGACCATGATCTCGCGGATCACGCGCGTCCAGATCTTGCCGCGCTTCTCGTCCTGCCGGCCCTTTCTGTGTTGGATGTTTGCCCACTTGCTGTGTCCGGCCATGGCGCTGTGCTCGTTTCTCTCGGCTGACTGAAAAGGGGCGCGATTTTACGTCCGCCCACCGCGCCGGCGGCCTACATGGGCCTGTCAAGGGCGCTGGTGATAATCGGCGCCCTCGCCGCGAAGCAGATCCGGGCCTGCGCCCGATGCTTCGGCATACTCGCCTGCCATGTCCGCACGCCCGACGCCCCAGGATCCGCCCGCCACCGCCCTGCGCGTCGAGCGCAGGCCCCTCGCCCAGGTACGGGCCGAGGCGGCAGCCGGCCATCCACCGCCCTTCGCCGCCCTCGCCTACGGCGCCACCGGCCACGAGCCCTGGATGACCGGCGTGGCCGCCCACGTGCTGCTGGCCGGCGAGCCGCAGGCCGACGTATGGCGTGCCGGCGCAGCCGTGCAGTCCGGCACCACCGGCGTGGTGCGCTGGCGCACCGACGGCCAGTGGCTGCTGGGCGTGGTCGACCTGAGCGCGGCCGACGAGGCCGGTGGCCTGGAAGCGCTGGCCCACCGCGCGTACGCCAACGTGTTCCAGACCCTGGCGCAGTCCGGCTGCCCGCACCTGCTGCGCCTGTGGAACTACCTGCCGCGCATCAACGCCGAGGGCCACGGGCTGGAGCGCTACCGCGAGTTCAACGCCGGCCGCCAGCAGGCCTTCCTCGACGCCGGCTACGCCGCCTTCGACGGCGCGCCGGCGGCCTGCGCCCTGGGCATCCGCGACGGCGGCCTGTGCGTGCGCTTCCTGGCCGGCCGGGCGCCGCCGGTGCCGGTGGAGAACCCGCGCCAGGTGTCGGCCTACCGCTATCCCGAGCGCTACGGCCCGCGCGCGCCGACCTTCTCGCGCGCCGCGCTGGCGCAGCTCGGCGGCGGCGAGGTGGCGCTGTTCGTCTCCGGCACGGCCAGCATCGTCGGCCACGAGACGGTGCACCACGGCGACGTGCCGGCGCAGCTGGCCGAGACCCTGGTGAACCTGCGCACCGTCGTCGGCGAGGCGAACCGCCGCACCACCGCCCGCTTCGCGCTGGAAGACACCGAGCCGGTCGTCTACGTGCGCCATCCGGCGGATGCCGGGGACATCCGCCGCCGGCTGGCCGAGGCGCTGGGCGCCGAATCACGCTTCATGCGCCAGGCGGTGTTCCTGGAGGCCGACATCTGCCGCGCCGACCTGCTGCTGGAGATCGAGACCCACGCCACGGCCCCGGGACGCCTCGATCCGACATGATGCGCGCCTACCGCCTGGCCAAGGCCGTCCTCCTCGCGCCTGTGCTCTACGTGCTGCTGCTCGGCCTGGGCCTGATGTCGCTGGCCTGGAACCTGGTGGCGATGCTGCTGTACCCGCTGCTGCCGCCCGCGCAGGGGCGCACGGTGGGCCGCGCCGGCATCGCCTACGGCTACCGCCTGTTCTGGGCCGTCGCCAGCGCGGTGGGCATGATGCGCATCGACGCCCGCTGCCTGCGCGCGCTGAAGGACGAGCCGGGCCTGGTCATCGTCGCCAACCACCCGACCATGCTCGATGCGCTGCTGCTGGTGGCGCACCTGCCGCGCAGCGCCTGCATCATGAAGGCCTCGCTGATGAAGAACATCTTCCTCGGGGCCGGCGCGCGGCTGGCGCGCTACATCCGCAACGACTCGGCGCGCACCATGGTCCGGCTGGCCGTGGACGACCTGCGCAGCGGCGGCCAGTTGGTGGTCTTCCCCGAGGGCACGCGCACCGAGGGCGACACGCTCAACCCCTTCCGCCCCGGCGTCACGCTGATCGCCCGGCGGGCCGGGGCGCCCATCCAGACCGTCTTCATCGACACCGATTCGCCCTACCTCGGCAAGGGCTGGCCGATCTGGCGCGTGCCGCCGCTGCCCATCGTCTTCCGCATGCGGCTGGGCGAGCGCTTCATGCCCACGGAAGGCAGCGACGCCATGCTGGCGAAAATCGAGAACTACTACAGACACCACATGGAGGCGGCGCCCCGAGGAACAGCGCCGGAGGCATGCCAGAACAACCATCGCGCACCCACCTGGTCCTGATCCCCAGCTACGACACGGGTGAACGCCTTTTCTCGACCGTCGCTGCGGCCCGCGCGCAGTGGAACCCCGTGTGGGTGGTGATCGACGGCAGCACCGACGGCACCGGCGAGCGGCTGGAAGCCCAGGCCGCAGGCGACCCCGGCCTGCGCGTGTTCCGCCTGCCGTCCAACCGGGGCAAGGGCGCGGCGGTGCTGCACGGCCTGCGCGCGGCGCGCGCCGCCGGCTTCACCCACGCGCTGACGATGGACAGCGACGGCCAGCACCCGGCCGACCTGATCCCCGCCTTCATGCAGGCGTCGCGGCAGCGGCCCGAGACGATGGTGCTCGGCCGGCCGGTCTTCGACGCCAGCGCGCCGCTGCTGCGCGTGCGCGGGCGCAAGGTCTCCAACAGCTGGACGCAGCTGGAAACCCTGTTCGCCGGCATCGGCGACTCGCTCTACGGCTTTCGCGTCTACCCGGTGGACGGGCTGCTGGCGGTGATGGAGAAGCAGCCCTGGATGCGCCGCTTCGACTTCGACACCGAGGCCGTGGTGCGCCTGGCCTGGCGCGGCGTCAAGCCGGTGAACATCGATGCGCCGGTGAAGTACCTGAGCGCCGAGGAAGGCGGCGTCTCGCACTTCCGCTACGGCCGCGACAACGCGCTGCTGACGTGGATGCACACGCGCCTGATGATCGGCTTCGTGCTGCGGCTGCCGATGCTGCTGTGGAAGCGCCTGCGCCGGCTGCCGCCCTTCCAGCCCTGAGACCGGCCTCTGCCTGGCTCCCTCTCCCTCTGGGAGAGGGCCGGGGTGAGGGCCGAGGGACATTGCACCGGCACGGCGTTTCCACCGCCGCCGGCCCCTCACCCAACCTCTCCCCAGAGGGGAGAGGAGCAATTCAGGGCCGCAGCGCCCAGGTAGCTTTGGCGGAACGCAGGTCTCAGATCATCCCGCCGTTGACCGAGATCACCTGCCCTGTGATGTAGCTCGCCTCCGGCCCCGCCAGGAAGGCCGCGAGCGCCGCCACCTCCTCCGGCGTGCCGGCGCGCTGCACCGGCACCATCTGCTTGACCACGGCCGGGTCGAACACCGCATCGGCCATCGGCGAGGCGATGATGCCCGGCGCGATGGCGTTGACCGTCACGCCGCGCGAGGCCACCTCCAGCGACAGCGCCTTGGTCGCGCTGTTGAGCGCGCCCTTGGCGGCGGCGTAGTTCACCTGCCCCTTGTTGCCGGCGATGGCCGCCACCGACGAGATGTTGATGATGCGCCCCCAGCGGGTGCGCAGCATCGGCAGCAAGAGCGGCTGCGTCACGCGGAAGAAGCCGTTGAGCGAGACGTCGATGACCTTGTGCCACTGCTCGGGCCGCATGCCCGGCAGCACCGCGTCGTCGTGGATGCCTGCGTTGTTGACCAGCACCTGCACCGGCCCGCCTTCGAGGATCCGCGCGCAGGCGGCGGCGCAGGCGGCGTCGTCGGTCAGGTCGAACACGTGGCACTCGGCCTGGCCGCCGGCGTCGGCGATGCGCGCGGCCAGCGCCTCGATGGCCTCGCGCCGGCCGTTGGCGTGCAGCAGCACGGTGGCGCCCTCTCGGGCCAGGCGCTCGGCGATGGCCGAGCCCAGGGCGCCGCTGGCGCCGGTGACGAGGGCGCGCTTGTTCTTCAATGCAGTCATGGCGAAGTCGAGATCGGGTTGTCGGGCAAGGGCGTGTTGAGCACCACCACCACGCGGCCCTCGGCCACGGGCTGCTGCGCGCCGTCTTCCACGCGGAAGGCGTACATCACCTGGCTGGCGTCGCCCGACAGGCGCTGCGCATGCAGGTGCAGCGGCGCCGGCCTGTCGTGCAGGGTCGTGGCGTGGAACTTCACGCTGCGCACGCTGGCGATGTAGCCGGCCGAGGGCGCGCTGCCTTCGGCCGCCAGCAGGCCGCCGTGCAGCGCCATCGCCTGCGCGGCGAACTCGATGGCCGTCGGCGCCAGCAGGCCGCCGGCCGTGCGCAGCGGGTTGGCCGGGTCGGCATGGCGCGCGGTGGTGCAGTGGATGGCCTGCGCATCCCAGGCTTCCAGCCGGTCGAGCAGGCACATGTCGCCGTGGTGCGGGATGCGCGCGGCGATGCCGGCGCGGTCGAGGATGGCAGGTGCGTTCATAGCGGTGATTCGACGTCGGCGACGAGCAGCACGTTGGCGAAGGGCGTGCCCTCGCTCATCGGGATCGGCTGCACCGAGAAGCCCAGGCGCTGCAGCAGCGCGATCCATTCATCCAGCGTGCGGCCCCAGGTCGGCGAGACCTTGTGGCCGCGGATGCGCGTGACCGTGCGGTCCACCCACTGGCTGATGGCGAAGCCGCGGCGGCTGGCCGCGTCGCCCACGCGCAGCAGCAGGCGGCCGGGCACGCCGCGCTCGCAAGAAGACGCCGGGCCGCCCCAAGGCTTCTTGTCCCCCTTGGGGGGCGGGCTGGGCGCAGCCCAGCCTCGGGGGCGGTCGGACGCGCCGCGCTGCAGCGCATCGCGCACACGGGCCAGCACGCCCTCCTGCGCCGCATGGTCGACGTAGTGCAGCACGTCCAGGATCACCACCACGTCACAGGCCGGGAAGACGGCGCTGCACATGTCGCCGCACACCAGCGTGGGCACAGGGCGGATGTGCCCCACCGCGCGCCGGGCGCGCTCCACGTCGCGCGGCATCAGCTCGATGCCGGTGTAGACCGGCTCGGCCGGCGTCGGTGCCCAGGCCATCGGCCAGGCGCCGTCGCGCTGCATCGCGGCCGCACTCGCCAGCAGGTTGGCGAACAGGCTCTGGCCGGAGCCGATGTCCAGCATGCGCGGCCGCGCCGGCCCGATCAGCCCGCGCGAGACGATGCCGCGGAAGGCCGGGTCCCAGCCCAGCTTGCCGCGGGCGAAGTGCCAGCCGAAGTTGCCGGACTGCCGGTACGGCGCGGTGGCCTGCGCGTGCAGGTCGCGCCAGGCGGCGTCGGGCGAGAGGCTCTGGGGTTGGGCGATGGCGTTCATTCGTCGATGGGTTCGCGCAGGGCCTGGGGCAGCGTGACCGAGCGCAGGCCCTGGCGTTGCAGTTGCGCCAGCAGCGGCGGCAGCACCTCCAGCACCACCGGCCGGCCGGCCGCGGTGCGCGCCGCATGGCCGTCGTGCAGCAGCAGGATGTCGCCGGCGACCAGGTTATCGGCCAGCCGCGCCAGCACCTTCGCGGCATCGCGCTCGCGGGTGTCGAAGCCGCGCCGCGTCCAGCTCACCAGCAGCAGCCCCAGGCGATGCAGCACGGGCGCGAGGAAAGGGTTGCGGAATCCCGCCGGCGCCCGGAAGCAGGTGGGGCGCTCGCCGGCCACGGCCGCGATCATGTCCTGTGCGCGGGAGATCTCGGCCGCATAGCCGCGCGGCCCGAGGACGGAAAAGTTGTGCCGGTGCCGCGCCGTGTGGTTCTGGATGCTGTGGCCGCGCGCCAGGATCTCGCGCGCCAGTGCGGGGTGCGCCTGCACCCGCTCGGCGATGCAGAAGAAGGTGGCGCGCTGGCCGGCGGCCGCGTCGAGCAGGTCCAGCACGGCGGGCGTGACCCCGGGCTCCGGCCCGTCGTCGATGGTCAGCGCGACCTCGCCGCGCGCCGCCGCGGCGGCCGGCAGCCGCGTCATGTTCTGGCCCAGCCAGCGGCTGCGCGGCGTCAGGCCGATGGCGGTGATGGCCGCATGGTTCAGCACCACCGCGCCCAGCGCCCAGGGCCAGGCGCCGGGCACCGCCACGGCCGCCGCGGCCGCGCCCAGGTGCAGCGCGGCGCTGGCGCGCAGGAAGGGCGGTGCGCGCCAGGGCGGCGGCGGGGCGGTCGGGGCAAGGGTGTTCATGGCGGCCGCCCGCATTCTCTACGCCCTCGCCCGCGCGAAGGCCGCCGACAGCAGCAGCGCCAGCAGCGCCCCCGGCGCCACCACCTGGCCGATGGACGAGAGCGAGGGAATCGCGGAGATGGCGATCAGGGTGAAGGACACCACCGTCGTCAGGTTGGCCAGCATCAGCGAGGCCAGGGTGTCCTCGTCGGCGTGGCCGGTCTCGCGCAACTGGTCGAAGAACAGCGCGTAGTTGGAGCCCACCGCCACCACCAGCAACAGGCCGACCAGGTGCAGGATCGACAGCGCCATGTCCATCGCCGCCATGGCGCCCAGGGTGAGCACCACCGCCGCCGCCAGCGGCAGGCACACGGCGAACAGGCGCCGGCCCGAACGCAGCCACAGGCCCAGCAGCACGACCACCGCCAGCGCGCCCAGCGCCACCTGCACGAAGGCCTCGTGCAGGTAGCGGCGGTACAGGTCGCCCAGCTCGTCGCCGACGTCGGCCACGGTCACGTCGGGCAGGCCCGCGAGCGCCGCCGCGACCTTCGCGTGCGCGAACTTCGGGCCGGCATGCAGCGAGATCATCGCGGCCCAGCCGCCGCCCGGGCGCTCGAACAGCAGCGCGTTGGCGATGGGGCCGAGCGGGCTGGCCGCGAGGTCCTTCAGCTCCAGCGGCGCCTGCGTGCGCGCCGCTTCGACGGCCGCGACGAAAGGCTCCAGGCGCTCGGGCTTCAAGGGCACGTCGGCCAGGGCCTCGGCCAGCCGTGCGCGCAGCGCATCGGCATCGGGCAGTGACGCGAGGCGCCGGGCCTGGGCCTCGCGGCTGGGCAGGAAGCGGGTGACGGTGTCGTAGCCGGCCAGCGTGCCGTCCTCCAGCAGCGGGTCGAGCCGCTCGCCGGCGGCCTCGGCATGGCGCAGCGCCGTCTCGACGTCGGCGCCGTAGGCCACCACCAGCGTCGCGCCCTCGCTGGCGCCGATGTCGGCGCGCAGGCGCTCGTCGAGCTGCTGCGCCGCCTTGGGCACCGGGCTCATGGCGCTGAGCGTGGCGCGCCACAGGTAGCCGCCCTGCCACAGCACCAGCGCGGCGGCCGCCGCGCCCAGGGCCGCCAGCGGCCAGCGCAGGCGCGGCAGCGTGTGCACGATGGCGCCCGCCGCCTGCGCCATGAAGCGCCGCAGCCCCCGGCCGGTGGCGCCCTGCGGCGCCAGCACCGGCAGCACGAAGCGCGTCGCCAGCGCCGCGACGACGAGGCCGGCGATGGAGAACACGCCCAGCTGCGCCAGGCCCGGGAAGCCCGAGAACACCAGCGCCGCGAAGCCGCACACGGAGGTGAGCAGCCCCAGCCGCACCGTCGGCCAGTGCACGTCGCGCCAGCGCCGCCAGCCAGGCTCGCCGCCTGCGCCCTGCGCCACGGCGCGCGCCTGGATCAGGTAGTAGATGGCGTAGTCCACCGTCTCGCCAATCAGCGTGCTGCCGAAGCCCATCGTCAGCCCGTGCACGTTGCCGAACACCAGGCTGACGGCGGCCGTGCCGCCGACCACGCCGGTGGCCACCGGCAGCAGCGCCAGCACCAGCGCGCGCAGCGAGGCGAAGGCCAGCAGCAGCAGGCCGCTCATGACGATGGCGCCGACCACGGCCAGGTGGATCGCCTCGGCCTTGATGCTCTCGCGGCTTTGCACCGAGAACACGGCCGTGCCGCTCATCAGCAGGCGCGGCGCCTGCGCGCCCTGCCCGCGCGCCCCCGCGGCCGCCTCGCCGAAGGCACGCTGCACGGCGGCGATGGCCTCGGCCTGCGCGTCGAGGTCGCTGCCGGCCGCATGGGTGCTGGCCAGCATGACGGCGCGCGGCGCATCGCGCGCCGCCCACACGCCCTCCTCGCTCTTCGGCGCGGTGGCGGGGATCAGCGCCTCGGCGATGCGGGCCGATTCGCCGGTGGGGTCGCGCTCCAGCAGCGGCTTGAAGGCGTTGCCGGCCGGCGTACCCAGCAGCGACAGCGTGTCGAGCACGGCGTCGCGCAAGCCCGCGGCGGTGAAGTGATCGGGCGTGACCGCGGGCGAGAGCTGGTAGCGGTGGTCGAAGACCCAGGTGCCGGCCTCGCGGAAGTCGCTGTGGTCGCCGTTCTGCACCTGGTCGAACAGGCCGCCGGCGCGCAGCAGCCGGCCCATCTCGCGCGACACCTTCGCGCGGTCGGCGGCGTCGGCGCCGCCCTCGATGCCGATGAACAGGGTGCGCGAGGCGATGCCGCTCTGGAGCTGCTCGATCAGCAGGCGCTGCTTGGCGTCGGGGCTGGCGGGCAGGAAGGCCGACAGGTCGGCGCTGAACTGCGAGCGCGCGATGACGCCGATGCCGGCCGCCACCAGCAGCAGCCACAGCACGAGCGCCAGCGCGCCGTGTCGCGGGCGGGCGCCGGCCTGGCTCACGGCGTGCCGCGCCCGGGCACGATGGTCATGACGGAGCGGTCGCCGCCGATGAACTCCATCTCCACGCCCAGCACCTCGCCGCCGCGGCCGCTGATGCGCAGGCTGCGCACCTGCGCGGCCAGGGCCGGGTCGATCGGGTCGAGGTCCAGCGCCCAGGCCTTCTCGTCGCCCGAGAGCTTCGTGCGGAAGTAGCGCTGCAGCTGCGGCGCATTGCCCATCAGGGTGCCGCGCATGGCCTCGATCATGCCCATCACCTCGGGCATGCTGTCCAGCGTGGTGGTGCGGGTGCGCCCGCCGCGCTGCATCACGAGCTGGTTGCCCTCCACCGACATCGAGTCCGGCCGCGGGCTGAGGGTGCGACGCACCAGCTTGTCGGGCGCCTCGAAGCTGAGCACACCGGCCGACTGCAGCGGGCCGTCGACCCCGCGCACGTAGCGCTGCTCGGTGAAGCGCGCCTCGCCTTTCTGCTGCCGGGCCAGCAGCGCCATCAGGTCATGAACGCCGAAGGCCCAGGCGGGCGCGGTGCAGGCGGCCAGCAGCAGGGCCGCGGCCAGCAGGCGGCGTTCAATCCGGGGAAGCAGTCTCATCGTCCAGCCAGAAATCATGGAAGTTGAACCAGTTGCAGGGATGCGTGCGGCACAGCAGCTCCAGCCGCCGCACGTAGGCTTCGAGGGCTTCGCGGATGCGCTGTTCCCGCAGGACCGGGTCGGCGATGCGCGCGGAGAAGTCGGCCAGCGGCTCGAACACCACCTGGTAGCGGTTGCCGCCGAGGTAGACGCCGGCCATGAACAGCAGCTTGCGCCGCAGCAGCGCCGCCAGGCGGAACGGCCCGTCGCTGAAGGGCGCGGGCCGGCCCAGGAAGGGCAGGCGCACGGTGGCGCCCCGGCTGCCGGCGTCGGCCTCCTGCGGCGGCAGCGTGCGGTCGCCCAGCATGCCGGCCATGCGGCCGGCGTCCAGCCAGTCGCGCAGCTCCAGCATGGTGCCCGGCCGGCCGAGCGCGATCACCTCGGGCTTGAAGGCCGGCAGCGCGATGGCGTCGAGCACGGCGTTGATGCGCCGCGCGTTGTCGGGGAACATGAGCATCGCCAGTCGCAGGTCCAGGTCGCCCGCGCCCCGCTGGCGGCAGGCCGACAGGGCCTCGAAGCTGCCGACGTGCGCGCCGATGAGGAAGGCGCCCCGGCCGCTGCGCAGCTCGTCCTCGATCACCTGAATGCCCTCGATGCGCACGTCGAACAGGTCGAGCCGGCCGCGCAGGAAGTAGACGCGGTCCAGCACGGTGGAGGCGAAGGCGTGCAGCAGCCGGTAGCCGTCGGCCCATTGGGCAGGGCGGCCGAGCGCGCGGCCGAGGTAGCGGCGGGCGTTGCGGCGCTGCACCGGCGAGAACAGCAGGAAGTACAGCGTGATCGGGTGCAGCAGCCACCGCGCCGCCGGCCGGCCCAGGCGCAGCGCCACCCAGCAGATGAAGCGCAGGGCGGCGAGGTTGCTGCGCTCGGGTGCCCGGGCCCAGTCCGCGGCCGGGGCCGCGTCCTTGCCGAGCACGCTCATGACCCGGTATCCCCCGGCAGCCACCGCCCCGTCGCCGCCAGCGCATCGCCCAGGCGCACGTCGAAGCGCACGCCGCGCGCGGCGCCCTCCTCCGGCGTCAGCTCGAACACCAGGCTCGCGCCGGGGCGCACCGGCGCCAGGAACTTCGCCGCCGCCAGCGTGGGCGTGTCGCCCAGGCGCGTGCGCAGTGCGGGCACGCCGCGCATCGCCTCCTGCAGCTCGGCCAGCAGCAGCGCGCCGGGCAGGAGGGGCTGGCCGGGGAAGTGGCCGGCGAAGCAGGGGTGGTCCTCCGGCACCTCGTGCGTGAGCCGCACGGCCGCGCCGTCGGCGGCGAACTGCGCCAGCGCGAACTCGCGCAGCGCGCGCACGGTGAGCTTGCCCGTGCCCTCGCGCGGCAGCGCGTCAACATGCACCACCTTGCGCGGCAAAAAGACCGCCTCGATCCGCTCGCGCAGCGCCGCCACGACGTCCTGCGCCGACAGCTCGGGCGCGACCACGAAGGCGACCGTGCGCACGACGCCGTCGGCCACGTCGTCGGGCAGCCAGAAGGCGCCGTCCTGCACCCCGGGGATGCTGTTGAGGTGATAGTTCAGGTGCCCGAGCGAGCTGCGCCGCCCGGCCACGTGGATCAGGTCGTTGGCGCGCCCGAGCAGGCGGAAGCGCTGCGGGTCGATCAGCTCGAGCACGTCGGCCATCGGCGTGGGCGCCGGGATGAAGTCGCCGTCGAAGACGAAGCGCTCCTGGCCGTCCTCGCCGGTGCGCGCATGGACCTCGATCGCACCGAAGGTCTCCCACACCTCGCTCACGGTGGTGCGCCGCGTGGCGACCTGGCCGGACTCGGTACTGCCGTAGATCTCGATGAGCTGCCCGCCCAGCGCCTGCTCGGCCTGCGCCGCGAGCTGGGGCGACAGCGGCGCGGTCGCCGACAGGATCAGCTCGGTGGGCGGCAGCGCGATGCCGGCGTTCAGCAGCGTCTTCAGGTGGAAGGGCGTGGTCACCAGCGCGCGCGGCCGGGGCACCGAGGCCAGCGCCTGCACGATGTCGGCCGGATAGAAGGGCCGGCCGCTGTCGAAGGCCGCCCCGCCCTGCATCGCCAGCAGCACCGTCGATTCGATGCCGTAGCTGTGCTGCACCGGCACCGTGGCCACCAGGTTCAGCCCCGCGAGCGAATCGAAGCCCAGCAGGCTGCACAGCCGCGGCACGGCGGCCTCGACGTCGCCGACCAACGTGTCCCAGCGCTTGGCATGGGGCTGAGGCACGCCGGTGGAGCCGGAGGTGAGCAGGCTCACCGCATGCCGGGCGCCGTCGAAGCGCGGCACCTCGGCATCGCCGCCGTCGTCCAGGCCGGTCCATTCGACGGGCACCTGCGGCAGGCCGGGCGTGTCCATCGCGGGATGGTCGGTGAGCACGAAGGCGCCGGGATGCGTTTCGACGAGGCGCGCCAGCGTCTCGGCCCGCGCATCGGGCGGCAGCAGGCTGGCGTGCCCGCGCAGCAGCGCCGCACCCAGGCACACGGCGAAGGCATAGCGCTCGCCGCACAGGTTGATGGCGGGGCCGGCCGACGGCAGCCGCTGCGCCTGGCGCCGCACGTCGGCCAGGAAGGCGCGGGCGCTGATCGCGCGCCCGCGGTGCCAGGCCAGCGGCGCATCGGGGTCGCGGCCGGCCAGCAGCGGCAGGCCGGGCGGGGATGCCGGATCGTTCATCGCGTTCATGGCGGGCGCGTGCCCGCGGAGGCCTCGTCGGCGTTGGCGTAGAAGGCGCGCACGGCGTCGATCAGCCGCGTGCGCTCGAATTCGGGGTGCAGCCGGTAGCGCAGCAGGTACTCGCCGACGAACAGCACCCCCACCCCGATGGGCGTGATGAGGTTGGAATAGAGCGACCAGGCCGCGAAGGACAGGCCCGCATACACCGCCACCGACAGCACCGCCACGACCGCGAAGTACACCGTCCAGACGCGGGTGAGCGATGCGGTGTAGGCGCGGTGCCCCGGCGACAGCGGGTGGATGCGCTGGGCGAACTGCCCGATGAGCGACAGGCGCCCCGGCCGCAGCGTGCTGCCGAACCAGCCGCACAGCAGCGCATTGATGCCCACGTGCTGGAACAGGTACAGCCGCTCGGGACCGATGGCCTCGCTGCGCAGCACCGCGACGAAGAACAGCACGCCCGCCACGAGCACCAGCGCGGCGCCGGCCCGCCCGAAGCGGGCCGCCGCCAGCCCCAGCGCCGTCAGCCACAGCGGGCCCAGCAGCACCGGCACGGCCCAGGGGGCGGCCGGATGGAACAGCATCATCCAGTGCGACAGCAGCGCGTAGGCGACGCCCGCCGCCAGGAGGAGCGCCAGGCGCCAGGCCGGCATCTCGCTGCCCTTACGTGGTGCGGTTCTGCTCGACGTGGGCGGCCAGGCTGCGCAGCGACTCGAAGATCTGCTTGTTGCGCTCGTCGTCCGAGCGCAACTGGAAGCCGTAGCGGCGCGAGATCTCCAGCGCGACCTCAAGGATGTCGATGGAATCCAGGCCCAGGCCGTCGCCGTACAGCGGCACCGTCGGATCGATTTCTTCCGGCGCGGTCTCCAGGTTCAGGGCGTTCACCAGCACCGCAGCCAGCTCGCTTTCGAGCGGAGACTGAGCGGAAGATGCAGAAGAGGCGTTAGCGGACACTCGTTGACTCCGGAGCGTTGAGGAAATTCACACGTGAACGGGAAATTATAGAAGTCGGGCTTGGATAGACTGCCCGCATCTGACCCTCCGGAGCCCACCATGGCAGACCCCTTGCTGCTCGCCCGCCGCGACTCGACCGAGTGCTTCCTCCTTCCCGGCCTGGCCAACCGGCACGGCCTGATCACCGGCGCCACCGGCACCGGCAAGACCGTCTCCCTGCAGACGCTGGCCGAGCAACTTTCGGGCATCGGCGTGCCGGTGTTCATGGCCGACGTCAAGGGCGACCTCACCGGCATCAGCCAGGCCGGCAGCATCGGCGGCAAGATGGCCGCCACGCTGAAGGAACGCGGCATCGAGCTGCCCGCGCCCGTCGCCTGCCCCGTGACGCTGTGGGACGTGTTCGGCGAGCAGGGCCACCCGGTGCGCGCCACCGTCTCCGACATGGGCCCGCTGCTGCTGGGCCGCATGCTCGACCTCAACGAGACCCAGGCCGGCGTGCTCAACCTGGTGTTCAAGATCGCCGACGACAACGGCCTGCTGCTGCTGGACCTGAAGGACCTGCGCGCCATGCTGCAGTTCGTGGGCGACAACGCCAAGCAGTTCACCACCGAGTACGGCAACATCAGCGCGGCCAGCATCGGCGCCATCCAGCGCGGCCTGCTGGCCATCGAGACGCAGGGCGGCGACAGGTTCTTCGGCGAGCCGATGCTGAACATCCAGGACTTCATGCAGACGGCGAATGGCCGCGGCGTGGTCAACATCCTGGCGGCCGACAAGCTCATGAACTCGCCGCGCCTGTACGCGACCTTCCTGCTGTGGATGCTGTCGGAGCTGTTCGAGCAGCTGCCCGAGATCGGCGACCCCGACAAGCCGAAGCTGGTCTTCTTCTTCGACGAGGCGCACCTGCTGTTCGACGACGCGCCCAAGGCGCTGGTCGAGCGCATCGAGCTGGTGGTGCGGCTGGTGCGCTCCAAGGGCGTGGGCGTGTACTTCGTGACGCAGAACCCGCTGGACATCCCCGACTCGGTGCTGGCGCAGCTGGGCAACCGCGTGCAGCACGCGCTGCGCGCCTTCACGCCGCGCGACCAGAAGGCGGTGAAGGCCACCGCCACCACCATGCGCCAGAACCCCGGGCTGGACATCGAGAAGGCCATCACCGAGTTGGCCGTGGGCGAGGCGCTGGTGAGCCTGCTCGACGAGAAGGGCCGGCCCGGCGTGACCGAGCGCGTCTTCGTCATCCCGCCCGGCAGCCAGATCGGGCCCATCACGCCCGAGCAGCGCCAGAAGCTGCTCGCCGGCTCGCTGGTGGCCGGGGTCTACGACAAGGCGGTGGACCGCGAGTCGGCTTACGAGAAGCTCAAGGGCCGCGCCGACAGCGCGCCCGATGCGCCCAGTGCCCCCGCGGCCGGCGGCGCCGCCAAGGCCGGCACGGCGCAGGAGGAAGGCAGCTTCCTCAACGACCTGCTGTTCGGCACCACCGGCCCGCGCGGCGGCAAGAAGGACGGCCTGGCGCAGACCATGGCCAAGTCGGCCGTGCGCACCATGGGCACCAACGTGGGCCGGGAGATCCTGCGCGGCGTGCTGGGCGGCATCTTCGGCGCAAAAAAGCGCTGAACCGCTGCTGTTCAGGCGAGCGCCGTGCGGCGGCTGCGGAAATCGATCGCTTCCTTCTCGATGTCGAAGTCGTAGAGCGATTTGCGAAGCTGCGCGGAGTTGGCAATCTCGCGGTCGCGCTGCGCCAGGTCCTTGTACTTGGAGTCGTAGCGCAGGCCGTTCTTCCGGGCTTCGGCCTGCACGAACGAGGCGCGCGGACGGCGCAGCGCCTCGTAGTCCTGCAGCGCCTCCTCGATCTCCTTGCCGCCGCTGCAGGCCTGCAGGAGCACCGACAGCGCCGTGCCGTCCTCGATGGCCTGGTTCGCCCCCTGGCCCAGGTGGGGAAGCATGGGGTGCGCCGCATCGCCGAGCAGCGCCAGCCGTCCGTTCACCCACCGGCCGAGCGGCCGGCGGTCGTAGAGGCCCCACCAGAAGCAGGTCTCGACCTTGTCCAGCAGCTCGGTGACGCGCGGATCCCAGCCGGCGAACGAGGCCGCCAGCTCATCCCGGTCGCCGATCGCGGACCAGGACTCCACCGTTTCGTTGTCCGTGGGCACGAAGCCGACGTAGTTCAGCAGCTCTCCACGGCGCACGGGAAACACCATGAAGTGCTTGCCGTCGCCCATCCACACCTGGTGCGCCTCGCGCCGCCACTGGGGCAGCCTGTCGGCTGAAATCAGGCCCCGGTAGGCACGGAAGCCCGAGTATTCGGGCGCCGAGGGCTCCACCACGTGCTTCTGCAGGACGGAGTTGATCCCGTCGGCCGCGATCACGACGTCGGCATGGGCCACGTGGCCGTTGGCGAAGCTCAGGTGCGCGCCCTGCTCGTCCTGCGTGAACCCGGTGCAGCGGTGGCCGGTGTGGATCGCGGCGGACGGCACGGCCTCGGCCAGCACCTGCAGCAGATCGGCGCGGTGCATGCCGTACATGCCGTTCCAGCCGCTCGAATCGGCGGTCAGGATCTTGCCGACCACCGAGCCGTCCATGCGGTAGTACTCGGACCCCGGGCCGACCTTGGCGCCCACGCGCGCCAGCGGCGCGCCCAGCCCCATCCGCTCGAGCTGCCGCAGGCTGTTGGGGTAGATGAAAACGCCCGCGCCGACTTCTCCCAGGGCGCTGGCCTGCTCGTACACGGCAACGTCGATGCCGCGGTGCAGCAAGGCGTTGGCGGCGGCCAAGCCGCCGATGCCGCCGCCCACGATGGCGACATGAATACGGTCTGACATGAATTGCTCTTTCGATGGATCAGGATTTGATTTTTTCGGAACCCAGCAAATCCTTGACGGCTTGGTATTCCCTGGAAATTTCTTCGGCCAATTGATTTGCCGGCGCCCATTCCTGCACGATGCCCATGGGCTGGAGCTGCGCGGCAATGGCCGGATTGCGCACCGTCGCTTCCAGTGCGGGGAGGACCTTCTCCAGCACATTCCCGGGAATATCCGCGGGCATGAAAAACCCGAACCACACCCCCTGGATATCGTGCTTGTAGCCCAATTGCCGCAGCGTCGGGACGTCCGGGAATTCCGGGAATTTCGACGAGATGGCCAGGCCCTGCAGCGTACCGCTGCGCATGTGCGCGCTCACGGCGCCCAGCGCCAGGATGATCGCGTCGATGTGCCCGCCGATCAGGTCGGTCACGGCCGGTGCCGCACCCTTGTAGTTCACCGAGGTCATCTCGGTGCCCGTGGCCGCGCTCACCAGCCGCACGCTGATGTCGCCCGCGGACCCCGGCCCCGCGTTACCGATGCGGATGGCGTTGGGCTGCTTGCGCGCCTGCTCCACCAGCTCCTTGAAGTTCTTGAACGGCGCATCCTTGCGCGCCACCAGGATGGAGGGGCTGCGGGTCGCCAGCGCCAGGGGCGTCAGGTCCTTCAGCGGGTCGTAGGCGGCCGTCGCAGGGTCGATCACGCGCCGGATCGTCAACGGGCTGTTCTGCGCATAGAGCAGGGTGTAGCCGTCCTTGGGCGCGCGGATGACCGATTGCGTGCCCAGCGACCCGCCCGCCCCCGGGCGGTTCGACACCGTGACGGCCACGCCCAGCAATTTCCCCAATTCGTTGCCCATCAGGCGGGCCGCGGTATCGGCGGCGTCGCCCGAGGCGAGCGGCGTGACCAGATTGATGGGCATGCGCGGATATTCACTGTCATTGGCGCGCACGACGAGCGGCGCGGCCAGCAGGCCGGCAAAACCCAGGATTTTTCGTCTCTTGATCATTCTGAAATTCCGGTGGCGCGAATTCTTCAAAGCGTTGACACCCGGCAAATTCTCGAGAGGGGTGCCGGTTGACGCAAGACAATGTTTCGCATTGCGCAAGAAACGGCTGCCCGCGCCGCCGCCGCGGCCTTCGATAATCGATCGATGTCCGACGAGCACCGAGCGCATTCCCGAGATTTCGTCGCCTCGCTGGACAAGGGGCTGAAGGTCCTGCTGTGCTTCGACCGCAAGCACCCCAGGCTGAACCTCTCCGAGGTCGCGCGCCTGACGGGCTACTCCCCCGCCACGGCGCGCCGGCTGCTCATGACGCTGCAGGCGCTCGACTACCTGCATGGCGACGGCAAGCACTTCTGGGTGGCGCCCCGCACCCTGCTGCTCGCGCGGCCCTACCTGGCGTCGCGCCCCGCCGCCCAGTTGGCGCAGCCCGTTCTCGACCTGCTGGCCGAGCGCACGCGCCAGTCGGCGTCCCTGGGGATCCTCCTCGACAAGGACGTGCTGATCATCGCCCGCTCCACCGGACGGCGAACGCTGTCGACCGGCCTGGGCATTGGGTCGCGGCTGCCGGCCTATTGCTCGTCGCTGGGCCGGGCCCTGCTCTCCACGCTGCCCATGCAGGACGTCACGAACTACCTGGCGAGCACGGCGCTGGAGCCATGGACGCCGAAGACCACCCGGACCATCGCGGCCGTGACGGAGCATGTGACCCGCTGCCGCGTCACGGGCTGGGCGGAATGCAACGAAGAGCTGGAACTGGGCGTCCGCTCGATCGCGGTGCCCGTCCACAACGCCGCGGGCGAGGCCGTCGCCGCAGTGAGCCTCTCGGTGCGGGCCGAGCGGATGACCATGCAGGCGTTCGAGGAAACGCATCTCGGCGCCATCCGGGAGGCAGGCAGGCGACTCGGCGCGACCGTCCCCTTCGATTGAGACGGCCTGGGTCTTCTCACCAGCGCAGCAGCCGCGGCCCGATGAGCGCGCCGGCCGCGACCGGCAGCGCGATGCCCAGCACGTACCAGACCGCCAGGAAGGGCGCCGTCAGCTCGGGGCAATGCAGGGCATAGACGGCGGCGCCGGCGCCGCCCGCCAGCGCGCCCGCCGCGGCGCCGGCGGCCGCGGGCCGCGTCGGCGCCAGCGTGCGCAGCGCCGCCAGGACGGCCACGAACACCGGCAGCGCCATCAGCCCGATGCTCCACACGCAGGTGCGCCAGGTCTGCCCCATCAGCGCCGGCATGCGCGCCTCATCGGGCATGCGCCACCAGCCGACGGCCGCCAGCACCCAGACCGCCAGCACCGGCAGCACCGCACCCAGCCAGGCCCGCCGCACGCGCACGCCGGGGTGCGCCAGGCGCTGCACCATCACGTAGCCGGCGATGCCGATGCAGGCCGGGAACAGCAGCTTCACCCAGAACATGGGCCAGAGCATCGCCTGCACCAGGTCGCGGCGGACGCCGTAGTCCACCAGCATGATGGCCGCGGCCGCCGGCAGGCCCAGGGCCAGCGCCAGCCCGAGGCGCCGGCTCGCGGCGCGCCGCGGCGCGGGCGCGACCTGCGCCGCCAGCAGATCGGCAAGATCGTCGGTCTTCATGCTTTCCTCCCCCCGCTGCGCATCTTCGCCGCCAGCGCCTTCAGGCCGCGGTGGATGCCCACCTTGACGGCCGATTCCGACATGCCGGTGAGCTTCGCCGTCTCGGCCACCGACAGCCCTTCGAGCTTCACGTGCACGATCGGCAGGCGGTGCCGGTCGGGCAGCTGCGCGAGCAGCGCCTGCACATCGCGCCGCGCATCGCTGGCCTCCGTGGCCGATTCGGCGAACACCGCCGTCTCGTCATCCAGCGGATCGTGCAGCGCCTCGCGTGCCGACTTGGCGCGCAGCAGGTCGATCACCTTGTAGCGCGCGATCGCATGCACCCAGGCCGTGAGCGGCTGGTCGCGCTGGTAGGTGTGGCGCTGGTTGTGCATGGCGAGCAGGCATTCCTGGACGAGGTCTTCCACTTCATCGGGCCACCCGAACAGCCGCCGCGCGACGAAGACCCGCAGATGGCCCGACAGCCGCTGCAGGAAGCGCCGGTACGCCTCGCCGTCGCCGTCGAGGCCGCGCACGAACAGCGCGTGCAGCTCGGCCTCGACCTCGGCCGCACGGAAAGGCGTTGTTCTCGTTGTTCGTTCCATGGGTCCGGGCGGTTACAGCCGCCGCCGGAATGAATTTCTGCGCGGATTGTGCACGGCGCTGTAACCGCCGCATCGCGCCGGCAGAACTCAGGACGACCGCGCCGGCCGGCAGGTTCTTTCCGCTCAACCTTTCAACGTTTCAAGGAGTCCACTCATGACGAACCGCACTTTGACCGCCGCCACCGCCCTCGCCTTCGCCGCCCTGGCCAGCGGCGTCGCCCTCGCGCAGGAGAACAAGCCCATGGCCGACAGCATGGCCAAGATGGAGAAGTGCTACGGCGTGGCGATGGCCGGCAAGAACGACTGCGCCGCCGGCCCCGGCACCACCTGCGCCGGCACCTCGAAGACGGACTACCAGGGCAACGCCTGGAAGAACGTGCCCGCCGGCACCTGCACCAGCATCAAGACGCCCAAGGGCATGGGCTCGCTCATGCCCATCAAGTCGTAAAGACCACCCCCCGCCTGCGCGGACTGCGTTCCGCTCCGGCAACCCCCTGCAAGGGGGCACACCCAGCGGCCCGGCCAAGCCGGTTCCGCGGGTGTCCCCGCATGGCCTGCTCCGCGGCCTTTCGAGTGGCATCGCGGGGCGCGAAGACACCATCCGCGACCTGGATCGAGGCATCTCATGAAGACCATCGACGCTCCGATATCCGTCGGCCTGGGCCTCAAGCCCGAACACTTCGACGCGGCGCTCTCGGCGCGCGCGCCCGGCCTCTGGTTCGAGGTGCACCCGGAGAACTACATGGTGGACGGCGGTCCCCGGCTCGCCTGGCTGGAAGCGATGCGCGCGCGGCATCCGCTGTCGCTGCACGGCGTGTCGCTCTCGCTCGCCGGCGAGGAGGAGCCCGACGCCGGGCACCTGCGCCGGCTGGCCGCCCTGGTGCGCCGCTTCGAGCCGGCGCTGATGTCGGAGCACCTGGCCTGGTCGCGCGCCGGCGGACGCTACCTGCCCGACCTGCTGCCCGCCCCGCGCAGCGACGCGCTGCTGCGGCGGGTGGCGGACCGCCTCGACGCCGTGCAGAACGCGCTGGGCCGGCAGGTGGCGATCGAGAACCCGT
>Ga0182738_1002691_pt1 | contig 20951 bp, 22 predicted proteins | sample eDN5th30CBELigMG_FD_128876 | JGI IMG/M metagenome (GOLD analysis project Ga0182738, IMG submission 128876) | Enriched Miracle-Growth compost microbial communities from Emeryville, California, USA - eDNA 5th pass 30_C BE-Lig MG (version 2)... ... | reverse complement strand
GCGGTGTCATCAGGAACGCGCGCTTGTTGCGGTCGTCGAGCAGGTCGCGATTGGCGACCAGCACGGTGTAGCGGGCGAAATGCTGGGCGAGATAGGCCGGGTCCTCGCCGCGGTTCGCCACCATCCAGTCGATATAGGCCCCGGCCGAGTCCATCGGCGGATAGGCGTTCCAGTCATAGGGCGCGGGCACGTCGGCGAAGGCGCGCCACGGCAGGAGGGCGCCGCCGGCGAGCGCGGCCGAGCCGGCCAGGAACTCTCGTCTGTTCAACCGATCCCCCTTCGCATCCCCGCGGGCATCCCCTCGAACTCGAAAGACTTACCACCGGCAGCGGAATGAAGCACGGGGAGAGTTGAAGCTCGACCCGCCGGCGAGCTTGCCTTACGGGACGGGGGCACGGCCGGGACTTGGCCCGGAACCCGCAGGATTTTCGCCTGGGCCGCGCGTCACCGCAACGTGATTGCGCCTCCCGCCCCCGCCCTGTAAAACCCCGGCATGGCCACAGTTTCCGTCGTTTCCCGGATCACCGGGCTTGCGAACCCGACGCGGTTCCTGGCGCTCGCCGGCCGCGTCATCCCCTGGCTCGCGGGCGTCACCGCCGTGCTCCTCGCCGTCGGGCTCGTGCTCGGCTTCCGCGCCCCGCCCGACTACCAGCAGGGCGACATGGCGAAGTTCCTCTACATCCATCCGCCGGCGGCCTGGGTCGCGATGCTGACCTATGGCGTGATGGCGGTCGCCGCGCTCGGAACGCTGGTGTGGAAACACCCGCTCGCCGACGTCGCGGCGAAGGCGGCGGCGCCGATCGGGGCGGCGTTCACCTTCGTCGGCCTCGTCACCGGCGCGCTGTGGGGGCGACCGACCTGGGGCACTTACTGGGTGTGGGACGCCCGGCTCACCTCGTTCCTGGTGCTGTTCATCCTCTATCTCGGCCTCATCGCGGTGTGGCGCACCATCGAGGACCCCACCCGCGCCGCGCGCGTGACGGCGATCCTGATCCTCGTCGGCTCGGTGAACCTGCCGATCATCAAGTTCTCCGTCGAATGGTGGAACACGCTGCACCAGGCCAGCGGCGCGCTGAGCCTCACCGATTCTTCGGTCGACACCTCGATGCTGATCCCGATGCTGATCATGCTGCTCGCCTTCACGCTGCTGTTCCTGACGCTGCATCTGACGGCGATGCGCAACGAGATCCTGCGCCGGCGCGCCCGCACCATGGGCCTGCTCGCCGCCGGCCGGGCCGCCTGAGGGAGGGACGCATGTTCGGCTGGACCCATGGCGGCTTCATCGTTCTCGGCTATGCGATCACCGCGCTGGTGCTGATCGGGCTGGTGGTGTGGGTGGTGATCGATCATCGCGCGCAGAAGCGCCGCATCGCCGAGCTCGAGGCGCGCGGCGCCCGCCGCCGCTCGGCGGGCCGGCCGGTGCGCGCCCCCGACCCGGGAGCGGCGTCGTGACCGACACGGCGCCCCCGCAGGACGGCACAGATCGGGCGCGGGGCTTCGCCGCGCCCGGCCCGGCGGCGCCCACGGACGAGGGGGCGGGCGGGGAGCACGGCGATTCCGAGCTCCGGCCGCGCGGTCGCCTCTATCTGTTCCTGCCGCTCATCGTGTTCGCGGCATTGGCCGGGGTGTTCCTCGTCCAGCTGTTCGCCCCGGGCGACCCGCACGACGTGCCCTCGGCCCTGATCGGCCAGGCCGCGCCGGCGACCGACCTGCCGCCGCTCGACGGACTGACCGCGAACGGCGCGCCAGTGCCGACATTCTCGAACGCCGATTTCCCCGGCCACGTCACGCTGGTGAACGTCTGGGCGTCCTGGTGCGCCCCGTGCCGGGAGGAGCATCCCGTGCTGATGCAGCTGGCGAGCGACGAGCGCATCCGCATCGTCGGGCTCAATCACCAGGACGATCCTGCGAACGCGCTGCGCTTCCTCGGCGGTCTGGGCAACCCGTTCGATGCGGTGGGCGTCGACACCAGCGGTCGCACCTCGATCGACTGGGGCGTCTACGGCGTGCCGGAGACCTTTCTGGTCGGTCCCGACGGCACCATCCTCTACAAATATGTCGGCCCGCTCACCCAGACGGTGGTGGCGAACACCCTGATGCCGCGGGTCGAAGAGGCGCTCGCCCGGCTCTGAGCCGCGACTGGCACCGGGAGAACGGGTCGGGTTCCAGTCAGCCGAGCGCTCCCATGGCCCCCACGACTGCGGCTCTCGCCGGCATTCTCCTTCTCGGCCTCGCGCTGTTCCAGCTCGTGCTCGCGCTGGGAGCGCCGCTCGGCGCCTATGCCTGGGGTGGACGGCATCACGGTCGGCTGCCGACGCGGCTGCGCCTTGCGAGCCTCGCCGCCATCCCGGTCCTCGCCCTGCTCGCCGCGGTGATCCTCGCCCGCGGCGCCTGGCTCGGGGACGCGTTCGCGGATGTCGCGGGCTGGTCGATCTGGTTCGTCGCCGCCTATTTCGCGGTGAACACGCTCGGCAATTTCGTGAGCCGCAGCCGCGGCGAGCGCCTCGTCATGGCCCCGCTCTCGCTCGCCCTCACCGTGCTGACGGTGCTGACGGCGGTGGGCTGATCCTCATTCCCCCGGCGCCTGTTGCGGTTGCCTCTCGATGGCATGGCGGTTCAGCAGGGGCAGCTGCGACAGCGAGAACACCAGCGTGATCGGCATGATGCCGAACACCTTGAAGCTGACCCAGGCGTCCGTCGACACCGTGCGCCAGACGACCTCGTTGGCGACGGCGAGGAACAGGAAGAACAGGCCCCAGCGGAACGTGAGCTTCCGCCAGCCCTCGTCGTCGAGCGCGAACACGCTGTCGAACACGTAGCCGAGCAGCGAGCGGCCGAACCAGAGCCCGCCCAGCAGGATGAAGCCGAACAGCGCGTTGATGATGGTCGGCTTCATCTTGATGAATGTCTCGTCGTGCAGCACCAGCGTGAGGGTGCCGAACACGGCGACGACGATGGCCGACACCGCCGGCATGATCGCAAGCCGCCGCGTCAGCACCCACGATGCCGCCAGCGCGATCGCGGTCGCCACCATGAAGGCGGCGGTGGCGGCGAACAGGTCGAAGCGGGCGTTGGCGAAGAAGAAGACGATCAGCGGCCCGAGTTCCAGCGCCAGCTTCAGGAGCGGGTTGACGTCCTTGTGCGCGGGCGCGTTCGGGGCGGGTTCGAAGGTCATCTCTCAAGCAGCCTCTGGTGGACGCGCGGGCACGCAACACCGGCGCGGGCGCAGCAATGCCGGCCGTTTCGGGCGGGACGATGGTCGCCAGACTAGCGGCGATGCGGCGCCCCGTCACGCCGCCGGTTAGTCGAGCCCTGCGATCGCCCGGGCGAAATCGCGCGCGGAGAACGGCTCAAGGTCGTCCACGGCCTCGCCGACCCCGATGAAATGCACGGGAAGGTGGTGCTTGGCGGAGATCGCGACGAGAATGCCGCCCCGCGCGGTGCCGTCAAGCTTGGTCATCACGAGCCCGGTGACGCCCGCGGTCTTGGCGAACACCTCGACCTGCGCCATCGCGTTCTGCCCGGTGGTGGCGTCGAGCACCAGCAGCACGTCGTGCGGCGCGGTGGGGTCCTGCTTCTTCAGCACGCGGACGATCTTCTCGAGCTCGGCCATCAGCTCGGCCTTGTTCTGGAGCCGGCCGGCGGTGTCGATCATCAGCACGTCGGCGCGATTGGCCTTCGCCTCCACCAGCGCGTCATAGGCGAGGCCCGCGGCGTCCGAGCCGACCTCGCGCGCCATCACGGGCGTTCCCGTCCGCGTCCCCCACACCTTCAGCTGGTCGATCGCGGCGGCGCGGAACGTGTCGCCCGCGACGAGCATCACCGAGCGGCCTTCCGCACGGAACTTCGCGGCGAGCTTGCCGAGCGTCGTCGTCTTGCCGGTGCCGTTGACGCCGACCACGAGGATGACGTGGGGTTTCTTCGCGGGGTCGATACCGAGTGGCTTCGCCACCGGCCCGAGCGCCTTCTCGACCTCGCTGGCGAGCACGGTCCGCACCTCGGTCGAACTGACGGACTTGGCGTAGCGCCCCTGCGCCATGCGCTCGGTGATGGCGAGCGTGGTCTCAAGGCCGAGATCGGCCTGCAGCAGCACGTCCTCGAGCTGCTCGATCGCGGCTTCGTCGAGATACTGCTTGGCGAACACCGAGGTGATGTTCTCGGTGAGAGCGGAGGACGAGCGCGTCAGCCCCCGGCGCAGCCGCTGGAACCAGGAGCGGGATGCCTCCTCCGGGGGCGGGGCGGGCGTGGCGAGGCGGGATTCGGCGCCAGCGGAAGGCGCGCGGGGCGGGGACATGACCGCCGGTGTCGGGGTCGCGTCAGCCGTCTCGCCCGCCGCTGCCGGTGGCGCGGCGGGGGCGGACGGGGGCGCCGTCGGGGGTTCTGCTGCCGGCGCCGGGAGCGAGGTGGCGGGTGCCGCGGGCTCGCCAGGCGGTTCGGGCGCGGGCCGCGCCTGTGCCGGCTCTGCAATGGGGGCCGGCTCTGCAATGGGGGCCGGGACGTCCGCGGGCGGCGGCGCCCGGGTGATCGTCGATGCCCCGCCCGAGCGGGCGAGCGCTTCGGCCGCGCGGTCCTGCTCCGCCTCCACGACTTCGTGCAGGAACGCGGCGGTGGACTCGTCGCCCACCGCCGCTTCGGCGGCCTCGTCGAGCGAGGCCGGAGCGGGCGGCGGCGGGACGGCAGGTTGTTTCAGCGCCTCCGCGGTCGCGGGGTCGATCCGCATCGCCTCGACCGGCGGGGGAGGGACGACGGCCGGCGCCTCGGGCAACGCCGCCGCGTCCTCGTCGGCGCGCTGCTCGGGTGACGTTTCCGCCGCCCGGCCACCGCGGAACCAGCGGCGGAACAGGCCGGGCTTTTCCTCAGCCATGCACGGCCTCCGGGGATTGGGGTTCGGTCGGCGCGGCGGTCGCGGGCCGGGAGAGGGTGACCGACGGGATGCCGGCGGGTGTGGCGTACCCCCCTCCCTGTCCCTCCCCCTCAAGGGGGGAGGGCACCACGAGGGGGAGGTTTGCGGGTGTTGGGGCTGTTGCGGCGGCCGGGATGGTGGTGTGGGCGTCCCGAGTGCGGGCAAGCGCAGCGGCGGAGCGTGAGGGGCCTACGCGGACAGAAGCGGTCGTGCTGGAAGCTGCGGCCAGCTCGGGAACTGCGGCAATGTCGACGGCAGCGGCGGCCGAAGAGAGGGCGTCAGCCTCTCCTCGCCGAAACCACCCGGTCAGCGGACGTGCAGCGAACCGAGCGCCCATCGTCTGATCAAGACCGCCCCCCCACGGTCCTCTCCCCCCTTGTGGGGGAGAGACAGAGAGGGGGGTAGCGGCAGGCGAGACGCTTGCGGTTGGGGCATACCCCTCACCCTGTCCCTCTCCCGCAAGGGGAGAGGGGACGATGGGGGCAGCGCCTCGGGCTTCGGAAGCTTCCGTGTAGGGCGCGAGGGGGGCAGGTGGCCCGCCAGACCCGTCGCCGCCGGACGGATTTCCCGTTCCGCTCCTCGCGGCATTCCGTAGCGGACAGTAGGGCAAGGCCCCTCCCTTAGCGTCCCCTCTCCCCTTGCGGGAGAGGGACAGGGTGAGGGGTAAGCCCCAACCACGGTCCATCACGCCGCCTCCGCGAGCAGCACGCGGCCGCGGGTGCCGGTGATGCGGATCGGGACGATCTCGCCCGGGGCTCCCGTCGCGATCTCGACCGGCGTGAACAGCTCGGTCCGCCCCAGCCCCTCGCGCTCGACGAGCGCCGTCCGGCGCCGGCCGATCTCGCCCTGGAGGTGCCGCGTCCAGGCGGCGGCGCCGGCTTCGCGCAGCCGGGCGGCGCGCGCCTTCACCTCCTCGCGCGCAACCTGCGGCATCCGCGCCGCAGGCGTCATCGGCCGGGGCGAATAGGGGAAGGCGTGGACCTGGGCGAGGCCGCATTCCTCGACGAGCGCGAGCGTGTTGCGGAACATCGCCTCCGTCTCGGTCGGGAACCCCGCGATGAGGTCGGCGCCGAACGCTGCGTCCGGCCGCACGCGGCGCACCTCGGCGCAGAAGCGGATCGCGTCGGCGCGCAGGTGCCGCCGCTTCATGCGCTTCAGGATCAGGTCGTCGCCGGCCTGCAGCGAGAGGTGGAAATGCGGCATCAGCCGCTCCTCCTCGGCGATGGCCGCCATCAGCTCGGCGTCTGCCTCGACCATGTCGAGCGAGGAGATGCGCAGGCGTCGCAAGGCCGGGACATGGCGCAGGATCGACCGCACCAGCCGCCCCAACCGCGGCGTGCCCGGCAGGTCCGCGCCCCAGGAGGTGATGTCCACGCCCGACAGAACCACCTCGGCATAGCCGTTTCCGACCAGCCGCGCGACTTGCTCGACCACCGCGCCCATCGGAACCGAGCGGGAATTGCCGCGGCCATAGGGGATGACGCAGAAGGTGCAGCGGTGGTCGCAGCCGTTCTGCACCTGGACGAAGGCGCGCGTGCGCCCTTCGAGGCCCTCGAGCAGGTGCCCCGCGGTCTGGCGCACGCTCATGATGTCGTTGACGAGGATCTTCTCGCTGTCCTCGATGCCGAAACGCGCCGCGGCCTCGTAGGCGGCGGCCGTGAGCTTCTCCTCGTTGCCGAGCACGAGGTCGACCTCGGGCATGGCCGCGAACGCGGCGGGCTCGACCTGCGCGGCGCAGCCGGACACGACGATGCGCGCCTCCGGGTGCTCGCGCCGCGCCTTGCGGATCGCCTGCCGCGCCTGCCGCACCGCCTCGGCGGTCACCGCGCAGGTGTTGACCAGCACGGCGTCGGTGAGGCCCGCCTCGCTCGCCCGGGCGCGCATCACTTCCGATTCCACCGTGTTGAGCCGGCACCCGAAGGTCAGGATCTCGATGCCCATGAGCGGGAACAGCGCGCCTCTTCGCCTCAGCGTCCCCGGCTATATGGCCGATTGCGCCCCGAATATCCACCGGAAGCCCGGCGCTCTTAAGCCGGTCCAGACGGTTTCAATCCTATCGTCAGCGCGCTAGATAGGCCGCGCCGGGCGCGCCCCGCGCCGGCAGGGATGGACATGATGCGCAGCGCGACGGTGAAGCGCCGGACCAACGAGACTGATATCGAGGTCACGCTCGACCTCGACGGATCGGGCGTGTCCGAAATACAGACCGGGGTCGGCTTCTTTGACCACATGCTGGACCAGCTCGCGCGCCACGGCCTCATCGACCTGCGCCTCACCGCCACGGGCGACCTCCATATCGACCACCACCACACGGTGGAGGACACCGGCATCGCGCTCGGCCGCGCCTTTCGCGAGGCGCTCGGCGAGAAGCGCGGCATCGCGCGCTACGGCAATGCCTATCTGCCGATGGACGAGGCGCTGACGCGCTGCGCCGTGGACGTCTCCGGCCGGCCCTTCCTCGTGTTCAAGGCCGCGTTCCCGACCCAGAAGATCGGCGCGTTCGACGCCGAGCTCGTCGAGGAATGGTTCCGCGCCTTCGCGATGAACGCCGGCGTGACGCTGCACGTCGAAAACCTCTACGGCGCCAACAGCCACCACATCGCGGAATCCTGCTTCAAGGCGCTCGCCCGCGCCCTGCGCATGGCCGTGGCGATCGACCCCCGCGAGGGGGCGCGCGTGCCCTCGACCAAGGGAACGCTGTGACGGACCGGCCATGAGCGTCGCGATCATCGACTACGGCTCGGGGAATTTGCGCTCCGCCGCCAAGGCGTTCGAGCGGGCGGCGCGCGAGTCCGGCTATGCGGGCGACGTCGCCGTCACTGCGGACCCGGAGGTCGTTGCGGCCGCCGATCACGTCGTGCTGCCCGGCGTCGGCGCCTTCGCCGAATGCCGCCGCGGGCTCGACGCGGTGCCCGGCATGGTGGAGGCGCTGAATGGCCACGTCCGCGATAAGGGCAAGCCGTTCTTCGGCATCTGCGTCGGCATGCAGCTGATGGCGAGTCTCGGCCGCGAGAAGGAGACCACCGCGGGGCTGGGCTGGATTCCGGGCGAGGTGCGGCTGATCGAGCCTGCCGATCCGGCGCTGAAGGTGCCGCATATGGGCTGGAACACGCTGCGCCCTCGCCGGGATCATCCCGTGCTCGACGGCATTCCGACCGGGGAGGGGGGCCTGCACGCCTATTTCGTGCACTCCTACCATTTCGTGCCGGAGGACGCCGCGGACCTCGTGGCGGAAACCGACTATGGTGGACCGGTCACCGCCATGGTTGGCCGTGGCTCGATGATCGGCACGCAGTTCCACCCCGAGAAGAGCCAGACCCTCGGCCTCGCCCTGATCGGCAATTTTCTCAACTGGCGGCCCTGAGGCGCCCTGCGATGGCCGACCCCCGCACCGAGAACGTCCGCACCGCGCTCGCCTGGCTCGCGGCCGTCAACGACCGAGATTGGGAGGCGCTCGCCGCGGTGTCCGCGCCCGACATCCTGATGCACCACCCGCTCGGCTCCGCACGCGGGCTCGGCATGCTGCGCGGCTGGTTCGAGGCGATCGACATGCGGGTCGAGCCGGTCCGGGTGTACGAGGAGGGCGGCGGCGTGCTCGTCGAGCACCGCGCGCGCTGGGTCGATCCGGCCGGCAAAGTCTCGCCCGAGCGCACGGTCGCCACGATCCTCGACGTCCAGGACGGGCGCGTGACCACCTATCGGCGCTCGGAGGCCGGCGAGGGCCTGCTGGACCAGTTCGGCTTCGAGCCCGCGGACGAGGTGCCCTTCCGCATCGAGCGGCATTGATGGTTCAGCGGATCGAGAACGACGCGGCGCCAAGGCCGGACTCGCTGCGTCCATGCGGTGCTGCCGTGACGTCGTGGATGCCCGGGACGAGCCCGGGCATGACGCCTTACCGTCCGGCACGTCCCTCAACCGACGCCTCGGTCAGTTCGTACCCGACCCCTCCGTCATGGCCGGACTCGTTCCGGCCATCCACGCCTTTGCGGCAGTATACAAGCAGGCCTGGATGCCCGGTACAGGCCCGCGCATGACCACCTGAGCTGCTGGTCAGCTCGTCTTAGTGAATTGCAGTCATGATCCTCTACCCCGCGATCGATCTGAAGGACGGCGCCTGCGTGCGCCTCAAGCTCGGCGACATGGATGCTGCGACCGTCTTCAACGACGATCCGGCCGCGCAGGCGCAAGCCTTCGAGCGCCAAGGCTTCGCGCGCCTCCACGTCGTCGACCTCAACGGCGCCTTCGCCGGGGAGAGCCGCAACGGCGCGGCGGTGGAGGCGATCCTTTCGGCGGTGAGGATGCCGGTGCAACTCGGCGGCGGCATCCGCGACATGGCGGGGATCGAGGCCTGGCTCGGCCGCGGCCTGTTCCGCGTCATCCTCGGCACCGCGGCGCTGCGCGATCCGGCGCTGGTCCGGGAAGCGGCCCGTGCATTCCCGGGACAGATCGCCGTCGGCATCGACGCCCGCGGCGGGCGCGTGGCGGTCGAGGGCTGGGCGGAGACGAGCGAACTGACCGCGCTGGACCTGGCAAAACGCTTCGAGGACGCCGGCGTCGCCGCGATCATCTACACCGACATCGACCGCGACGGCGTGCTGAAGGGGCTCAACATCGAAGCGACGCTGGCGCTGGCGAGCGCCGTGTCGATCCCGGTGATCGCGTCAGGCGGGCTCGCGTCGATTGCGGATGTCGAGCGGCTTCTGGAGCCGGACTGCGCCATCCTGGAAGGGGCGATCTCGGGGCGCGCGCTCTATGACGGCCGGCTTAATCCAGCGGAGGCGCTGGCGCTGATCCGGGCGCGGCGCGAGGGGTGATCGAGGATTGGGTTCAGCGGAGCGGCGTGAGGCCGGTGCGCTCTTGGCCCAGGTTCTGTCCAGTCCCAGCCGTGGCCTGAGAATGCGGACCGACGATTTGGGATATCGGTTCGGCATACCGGGGACGGTTCTGGGTTCCCTTCCCCTTCGCGCCTGACGGCGCTCCGGCCGGGAACGACACCGAGGGTGGGGCGGGCGGCTGTGGGGCATTCCCGGCCGCGAGCAGCGTCTGGCAAGCAACGCCCATTCCCGGCGTCATGGCCGGGCTCGTCCCGGCCATGACGCTGAAAATGGTGCTGTCCACGGCGACCGGCCACCCCCGTGTCGTTCCCGGCCGGAGCGCCGCAGGCGCGGAGGGGAAGGGAACCCAATAGCCTCTCGGGGATACGGAGCCGCCAAAGGTTCCCCCTTCCTCGCGGGGCTGACGCCTCGCTCGCCGGGGACGACGATGTGTGAGCGCAAACGCCCGCATGTGAACTCTCATCTGTCGGTCGGCTCTTACAAGCCCCTTCCGCCCCAGTAGACTCACCGCCTCCCATCATGCGATGCAGCATCCATGCTGAAGGCCCGCCTCATTCCCTGTCTCGACGTCAAGGACGGCCGCGTCGTCAAGGGCGTCAACTTCGTCGAGCTGCGCGACGCCGGCGATCCGGTGGAGGCCGCGGCGGCCTATGATGCTGCCGGTGCGGACGAGCTCTGCTTTCTCGACATCACCGCGTCCAACGAGGACCGCGGCACGCTGCTGGACGTCGTCCGCCGCACCGCCGAGCGCTGCTTCATGCCTGTCACAGTGGGGGGCGGGGTGCGCGCGGTGGAGGACATCCGGGCGCTGCTGAACGCGGGCGCCGACAAGGTGTCGATCAACACCGCCGCGGTGAAGGACCCGAGCTTCGTCGGCCGCGCCGCCGACAAGTTCGGCGACCAGTGCATCGTCGTCGCGATCGACGCCAAGGCGGTCACGCCGGGACGCTGGGAGATCTTCACCCATGGCGGCCGCAACGCCACCGGAATCGACGCTGTCGCCTTCGCCCGGCAGGTGGTCGCGCTCGGCGCGGGGGAGATCCTCCTCACCTCGATGGACCGCGACGGCACCCGCGCCGGCTTCGACCTTGGCCTCACCCGCGCCGTGGCCGATGCCGTGCACGTGCCCGTCATCGCCTCGGGCGGGGTCGGCACGCTCGATCACCTCGTCGCCGGCATCACCCAAGGGCACGCGAGCGCGGTGCTGGCGGCCTCGATCTTCCATTTCGGCACCTATTCGATCGGCGCGGCCAAGGCCTACATGGCCGCCGCCGGCATCCCCATGCGCCTCGACCGGGTGATGGAGGCGGCATGAGCTTCTCGCTCCCCGATCTGGAGGCGATCGTCGCCCGCCGCGCCGCCTCGGACGACGCGAATTCCTACACCCGCAAGCTCGTCGGCCGCGGCATGCCGAAATGCGCGCAGAAGCTCGGCGAGGAGGCTGTCGAGACGGCGATCGCCGCCGTGCAGGGCGATGCGGCCGCCGTTAAGAGCGAAGCAGCCGATCTCCTCTATCATCTGCTCGTCGTGCTCCATGTCGCGGGCGTGCCGCTCGCCGCCGTCATGGACGAGCTGGCGGGCCGCACGGCGCGGACCGGGCTCGAGGAGAAGGCCTCGCGGCCGCCGGCCTGAGGCGGCCGGGGTCGGAGCAGGGGGTGGGGATCGCCGCGGTGGAAGGCAAGTTCTCGCCCTATCAGGTATTCGCCCGTGCCGACTGGGCGCTGCTGCGCAACGGCACGCCGATGACGCTGACCGCCGCCGACATCGAGCGGCTGCGCAGCCTCAACGATCCGGTCTCGCTGCAGGAGGTCGAGGAGATCTACCTGCCGCTGTCGCGCCTGCTCTCGCTCTATGTCGAGGCGACGCAGCACCTGCACGCCGCCACCCAGCGCTTCCTGAAGGCGCGCGAGCAGAAGATGCCCTTCGTCATCGGCCTCGCCGGTTCGGTGGCGGTGGGTAAGTCGACCTCCGCGCGCATCCTCAAGGCGTTGCTGGCGCGCTGGCCGTCGAGCCCCAAGGTCGATCTCGTGACGACCGACGGCTTCCTCTACCCCAACGCCGTGCTCGAGGCGCAGGGGCTGATGGAGCGGAAGGGCTTTCCCGAGAGCTACGACGTCGGCGCCCTCGTCGGCTTCCTCTCCGACGTGAAGGCCGGCAAGCCCGGGGTGTCCGCCCCCGTCTACTCGCATCTCGTCTACGACGTGGTGCCGGGGGAGCGGATCACCATCGAGCGGCCGGACATCCTCATTCTCGAAGGGCTGAACGTACTGCAGACCGGCCGGCCCTCGCGCGACGGCATCGCCACGCCCTTCGTCTCCGACTTCTTCGATTTCTCGATCTATCTGGATGCCGACGAGGACGTGCTGCGGGACTGGTACGTGATGCGCTTCATGCGCCTGCGCGAGACCGCGTTCCGCGACCCCCAGTCTTTCTTCCGCCGCTTCGCGCTGGTCGAGGAAGACGAGGCGCGCGCCGTTGCGGTGTCGATCTGGAACAGCATCAACCTCGTCAACCTGCGCGAGAACATCGCACCGACGCGCGCCCGGGCCGACCTCGTGCTGCGCAAGAGCGCGAGCCATGCCATCGAGACGGTGCGGTTGCGCAAGCTGTAGCGGCGAGGGGCCGTCCGCTTGAAGGGGTTTGGCGCTGCAACCATATCAGCGGAGCAACGGTCCGGATGCCTATCGCGGGTCCGGACGTCAAGGTCGCTTCACGAAGGACTTTGAACGATGACCCGGATGTCTGGCCTTTCCAGTCCGTTCCTCCTCGGCTTCGACGAGGTGGAGCGGGTGCTCGACCGCGTCACCAAAGCGGCGGGCGACGGTTTTCCGCCTTACAATATCGAGCGGCTCGGCAGGACCGAGACGCGCGGCGAGGCGATCCGCATCACCCTCGCGGTGGCGGGCTTCACGCGCGATCAACTCGATGTGACGGTCGAGGAGAACCAGCTCGTGATCCGCGGCCGGCAGGCCGAGGACAAGGGCCGGGAGTACCTGCACCGCGGCATCGCCGCCCGCCAGTTCCAGCGGACCTTCGTGCTGGCCGACGGGATCGAGATCCGCGGCGCGGAACTCAAGGACGGACTCCTGCTTATCGATCTGGAGCGGCAACCGCCCGAGCGCGTTGTCCGTAAGATCGAGATAGCGACGCGCGAATGACGCGGCGTGAGAAACGGCGAAGCGACGGGAAAGGACGGGTCGGGCGCGGTAGGCAGGCCGCGCGGAAGAAGTGACGCTGCCGGGAGTAGCTGAGTCATGAACAAGAGCGCAGTCACCACTCATCACGGAGTCATGCCCGACACGGCCTTTGCCGGCCTCGGCGGCGGCAAGGTGGCCTATCTGCGCAGCTTCGCGTCCGAGGACGTGTCCGGGCTGTTCCCGGGCGTGCCGGACATCCACCCAGGCCTCGAGATCTGGGCGCTGCTGAGCGCCGACGGGACGCCCATCCTTTTGACGGACAGCCGTGACGCCGCGATCGCCAATGCGCGGCAGAACGACCTGGAGATGGTCGCCGTCCACTGACGAGAAGGCGGGGCTTCGCACGGGAAGGCCGCTCCACCTCCCGGGCTTGGCGATATCTGCGGCACGCTCCTGCTCGAACAGAGCGGCGTGCCCTCCGCCCCGCGGCCCGCCTCAGACCCGCCGGCCGCCGGCGATCTGCGCCACCAGCGTGCGCAGATACTGCTTGTCGTTGAGCGCGAGATAGCGCTCGGCGAGCTGGTCTTCCCCGTCCGGCCCGAACTGCCGCACCTCGACCGCCGCGGCGGCGATGTCGGGATCCACCTGCTTCAGCGCCTCCCAGCGCCGCCTGTCGTAGACGAGGGGTTGCCTCGCGCCGCGCGAGGGCATGCCGGGATAGGGCGGTTCGGGCGCGTAGCCCCCCGCCCAGGCGCCGTCGAGCGGGTCGGGGCCGAACCGGTTCGGCCCGCGCGTGCCCGGCAGGCAGCCGAGCTCCACGAAAGCCCAGACGAAGATCACGAAGCTGACGAGATTGGCGAAGGCAAGCGCCGACTCGTTCATGCCCGCGGCCCAGGTGACGACGTTCGGCGCCACGTAGAACAGCAGCAGCCACCACGCGCTCTTGTCGCGATCGTGGAGCCGCTTGGCGCCGACGGCGAGCCCGGAGATGAAGACGATGATGGAGGCGACGACAATGAGGAACGCCGCCCCGCCGAGCGCGCCGAAATCGACCGCCGCGACGTCCAGGCCGCTGTCATAAACGGAATCGAAGGCGTCGAAGAACTCGTCCGGGACGAGGCTCCACGCCACACCCCAGACGATGAGCATCACGACGACGTAGATCAGCGCCGCGAGCCAGTATCGCGCCCGGTTGGCGCGCCCGTTGAAGGAGAAAAGCAGCCAGCCGAGACCCACCCCGCACCCCCCCATGCAAGAGGAAGCAGCATCGGACCCTGCCAGCCGCCCGGCAGGGTGTCAACGCGGGGCGCGCTCCGGCTAGCCCGCGCCGCGTGCCGAATTCGGCAAGAGCCGTAGCGTTGCGGCGGGGGCCGCGCTTCCCGCAGATCGGGGCGGGTGATAGACAGGCCGCCATGACGACGCGCCCGATTTCCAATGTCCGCAACTTCGCGATCATCGCCCATATCGACCACGGCAAGTCGACGCTCGCCGACCGGCTGATCCAGGCGACGGGTGCGCTCAGCGCGCGGGAGATGACCAACCAAGTGCTCGACTCGATGGATATCGAGCGCGAGCGCGGCATCACCATCAAGGCGCAGACCGTGCGCCTCATCTACCGGGCGAAGGACGGCGGGGAATACGTCCTCAACCTCATGGACACGCCCGGTCACGTCGACTTCGCCTACGAAGTTTCCCGCTCGCTCGCCGCCTGCGAGGGCTCGCTGCTCGTGGTCGACGCCTCCCAGGGCGTGGAGGCGCAGACGCTGGCCAATGTCTACCAGGCCATCGACAACAATCACGAGATCGTCCCTGTCCTCAACAAGGTCGACCTGCCGGCCGCCGAGCCCGAGCGCGTCAAGACCCAGATCGAGGACGTGATCGGCCTCGACGCCTCGAACGCGCTGATGATCTCGGCCAAGACCGGGCTCGGCATCGCAGACGTGCTGGAGGCGATCGTCACGCGCCTGCCGCCCCCCAAGGGCGACCCCGAGGCGACTTTGAAGGCGATGTTGGTCGATTCCTGGTACGACGCCTATCTCGGCGTCGTGGTGCTCGTCCGCGTCATCGACGGCACGCTCAGGAAGGGCCAGCGCATCCGCATGATGCGCACAGGGGCGACCTACGAGGTCGACCGCGTCGGCGTGATGAGCCCGAAGCTGATCGTCACCGACAGGCTGGGGACCGGCGAGGTGGGCGTGCTCACCGCCTCGATCAAGGAAGTCGCCGACACCGCGGTGGGCGACACCATCACCGACGACCGCATCCCCACGGCGACGCCGCTGCCGGGCTTCCGCCCCGCCCAACCCGTGGTGTTCTGCGGGCTGTTTCCCGTCGACGCCGCCGATTTCGAGGACTTGCGCGCGGCGATGGGCAAGCTGCGCCTCAACGACGCCAGCTTCTCCTTCGAGATGGAGACCAGCGCCGCGCTCGGGTTCGGCTTCCGCTGCGGATTCCTGGGGCTGCTGCACCTCGAGATCATCCAGGAGCGGCTGGAGCGCGAGTTCAACCTCGACCTCATCGCGACCGCCCCCTCGGTGGTGTACCGCATCGGGCTGACCAACGGCGACACGCTCGAGCTGCACAACCCCGCAGACATGCCGGACCCCGTGAAGATCGCCCAGATCGAGGAGCCCTGGATCCGCGCGCAGATCATGACGCCGGACGAGTATCTCGGCTCGATCCTCAAGCTGTGCCAGGAGCGCCGCGGCACGCAGGTGAACCTGTCCTATGTCGGCGCGCGCGCCATCGTCACCTACGACCTGCCGCTCAACGAGGTGGTGTTCGACTTCTACGACCGGCTGAAGTCGATTTCGAAGGGCTATGCCAGCTTCGACTACCAGTTGACCGACTATCGCGAGGGCGACCTCGTGAAGATGCAGATTCTCGTCAATGCCGAGCCCGTCGACGCGCTCTCGATCCTCGTCCACCGTTCCCAGGCCGAGCGGCGGGGACGCGCGATGTGCGAGAAGCTGAAGGACCTGATCCCCCAGCACATGTTCCAGATCCCGATCCAGGCCGCGATCGGCGGCCGCATCATCGCCCGCGAGACCATCCGGGCGCTTAGGAAGGACGTGACCGCGAAGTGCTACGGCGGCGACGTGACGCGCAAGCGCAAGCTGCTGGAGAAGCAGAAGGAAGGCAAGAAGAAGATGCGCCAGTTCGGGAAGGTGGAAATCCCGCAGGAGGCGTTCATCGCGGCGCTGAAGATGGAAAGCTGAGGGGCGTTCACCAAGCATGACTTGGGACGTTGCTCGGAGGCGCCTCTCGTCTCCTCCTCGGTGAAGTGCATAGGGGGATCCCCGCTGCCCTGGCAGGCTGGCGCAGCCGAGGCAGAGAAATTTCGGAGGCCTTGGAAGTCCATTGCCTTGGCGCCGCCTTCGGGAGCATCATCTTCTCCGGAGAGCGCCAGGGAGGGATTCACATGGCGAGGAGAGGAGAGGAGGGCCTGCTGCGGCAGGCGCTCGGAGAACCCGTTGCCGGGAACGGGCTGCTGCATCGGCGGGCGTTCCTGCGCGGCGGCATCGCCTTCACCGGCGGCATGGCGGCGCTGGCCGCGGGCGGTGGCGGCGCCGTCGCGGCGGCGGTGGGGCAGTCCGATCCGATCGGGCTCGATTCGCCGCCGACTATGACGACGCCCGGCCGCTCCTTCACGCCCTATGGCGTGCCGGCGGCGGCGGAATCGGACGTGGTCCGCACGTTCAACGTCAACCCGATCGCGCCGGGGACGGGCACGTCGCGGACGCCCCTCCACCTCCTCAATGGCACGATCACGCCGAACGGGCTCCATTTCGAGCGCCACCACAACGGCGTGCCGGATATCGACCCCGCGACGCACGAGCTCATCATCCATGGCCTCGTCGATCGGCCGCTGGTGTTCACCGTCGACGCGCTGATGCGCTATCCGATGGAGAGCCATATCCGCTTCATCGAGTGCGCCGGCAACAGCGGCGCCGCGGCCGGCACCATGCCGCCGCAGAACACCGTGCAGGGCATTCACGGCCTCCTCTCCTGCGCGGAGTGGACCGGCATCCCGCTCAACGTGCTGCTCGACGAGGCCGGCGTGCAGGCCGGCGCTTCGTGGATTCTCGCCGAGGGCGCGGACGCGGCCGGCATGAGCCGCTCCATCCCGCTCGACAAGGCGATGGGCGACACCATCCTCGCCCTCTACCAGAACGGCGAGCGCATCCGCCCCGAGCAGGGCTATCCGATGCGCCTCGTGGTGCCCGGCTTCCAGGGCAACATCAACGTGAAGTGGCTGCGCCGCATCAAGGTGACGGACGGGCCGACCCACACCCGCGACGAGACCTCGCGCTATTCCGAGCTGATGCCGGACGGCACAGCGCGCCAGTTCTGGCTCGAGTTCGGGCCGAAATCCGTCATCGTCCAGCCCTCGTTCGGCGTGAACCTGACGGGGCCCGGTTATTACGAGATCAGCGGCCTCGCCTGGTCGGGCGCCGGCCGGATCGCGCGGGTCGAGGTCTCGGCCGACGGCGGCATGAGCTGGACCGACGCCGCGCTCAGCGAGCCCGTGCAGTCCAAGGCGCTCACGCGCTTCCGCCTGCCCTGGCGATGGGACGGCCAGCCCGTCGTGCTGATGAGCCGCGCCGTCGACGAGAAGGGTCAGGTGCAGCCCACCCACGAGGCCTGGAAGGCGCAGTTCGCGCCCGGACAGGCTTTCATGTACAACGGCATCCAGAACTGGGCGATCGACGCCAACGGGGAGGTGTCCAATGTCTAGGCTCCGGACATCCCTCGGTACGGCCGCTGTCGGGGCCCTCGCGCTCGCCGTTGCCCCGGTGCTCGCACAAGGCGCCGCGGAAGGCCCCGGCCTCGGCCGGCCCGCGACGCCGGAAGAGATCGCGCATGTCGACATCAGCATTCCCCCGAGCGGGGAGAACCTGCCGCCGGGCAGCGGTACCGTCGCCGCAGGCGCGATGGTGTTCGCCGAGCGCTGCGTCGCCTGCCACGGCGAGGCGGGCGCGGGCGGCCAGGGCCTCACCCGGCTGACGGGGGGCGTCGGCTCGCTCGCCACCGACATGCCGGTCAAGACGGTGAACAGCTACTGGCCCTACGCCACGACCGTCTTCGACTATATCCGCCGGGCCATGCCGCTCGACGCGCCGCAATCGCTCACCAACGAGCAGGTCTACGCGGTGACGGCCTATATCCTGTCGATCGACGGGGTGGTGCCGGAAGACGCCACGCTCGACGCCACGACGCTGCCCCAGGTCGAGATGCCGAACCGCAACGGCTTCGTGAACTGGTACATGCACGAGGGCGACGGTACGCCCTGACGCGACATGCGGGCGGGCGCCGTCTCACGCGTCCGCCCGCGCTTCTCCCGAAGCGCGCTCTGCATCGTCGAAGCCATGGGGCCATCGAGGGGCCGTCGAGCGCCCGCAGTGCTGATCTCGGCGCGCCCGAAAGGACAAGCCGGGCGCGCCTCCTCGTTCGACCTTGGCGCCGGCGGCCAATTCGGCCGGCGCAGTCTCCAGTATTTCGGCAGGCCGGGGGAACGACTGCTCATCGCGCGGATTTCCTCCTGGAGCGGTCGTTGCCGCGCGGAGGAGACCATGGCCGACAGTCCCGTGACGCCTCGTGAGGCGGGCGACAGGACGGCGCCGCACGTGACCCCGGTAACCCCGGCCGAGGACGTGCGGACCGTCTACATCAACAGCGTCTCGATCGGGGCCGTGATCGCCGGCATCCTGGTCGCGCTCGCGGTCCACCTCGTCATCGTCATGATCGGGCTCGGCCTGGGGCTTTCGACGCTGGACCCCGGCACCACGGACAACCCGGACGCCGGCACGTTCTCGATCATGGCCGGGATTTGGTGGGTCGTCTCCGGCATCATCGCGTCCTATGTCGGCGGCCTGACCGCAGGGCGCCTGTCCGGCCGGCCGAAGGAGTCGACCGGCGGCTGGCACGGGCTCGCCGCCTGGGCCGGCACGCTGATCGTCATCGCCTGGATGGTGGCGAGCGGCGCCGGCGCGCTGGTCGGCGGCGTGCTCAACACGCTCGGCACCGCGACGCAGGTTGCGGCGACCGCGGTCGGCGGCGCCGCGGACCCGCTCGGCGACATCGCCGACCGCATCGGCGCGGCCACTGCCGGCACCGATCCCGCCGCGCTGCGCGAGGCCGCCAGCGCGGCGATCGAGGCCGCCGTCAACGGCGATCCGGCACAGGCGGGTGCGGCGCGGATGCGCGCGGCGGAAGCGCTGGCGCGCGCACAGGACGTTCCGGTCGAGCAGGCGCAGATGCAGGTCGCCGACCTCGAGGCGGGCTACCGGCAGGCGGTCGACCGGGCGCAACAGATTGCCGACGACGCGGCCGACGCCGCCTCCGCAGCGGCCATCTTCGCGGCCATCGCGCTGCTGCTCGGCGGCGTCGCCGCCTGGTTCGGCGGCCGCGTCGGCGCGGTCGACCCCACGATCACCGGGTTCGTTACCACCCGGCGGCTCTGACGCCGCCCGCGGGCGCGGCCGAGCGCCGCGCCCCGCATCATGCGCCGAGGTCTTCCCCTAAGACCTCACCCCTGCATTTGCGCCCGCTCGACGGCCATTTGCCGTGGGGCGGGCGTGCTGCCGGAAATGGGCAGGCAAGGTTGCGGTCCGGGCCGGAACGGAATACCCGCTGATGGGTTGAGTCCTGACGCCGAGGCGGGGCGGAAGGGGCTGACGGCCGCGATGCGGCCGGTCGTATCGGTCGGGGGACAGGCGCATTGGCAGGCGCGTCGGCCGTGGACGTGGATTTCGGGACGGTCTTTCGGGCCTCCGCCAATCCCTATGTCGTGCTCGACACGCGCTACCGGATCGTCGCCGCCAACGACGCCTATCTCACCGTCACCGGCCGCACGCGCGACGAGATCGTCGGTCGCAACATGTTCGAGGCCTTCCCGAGCGACCCGGGCGATCCCGAGTCGGCCGGCGTCGCGCAGTTGCGCGCCTCGCTCGACACCGTGGTGCGGACCGGCGCGCCCGACACGCTGGCGCTGATCCGCTACGCCATCGCCGGCCCGCACGGCTTCGAGGAGCGGTTCTGGACCGCGAGCCACACGCCGATTCCCGGCCCCTCGGGCGCGGTGGACTACATTCTCCAGCACACGGTGGACGTGACCGAACTGCAGCGCCTGAAACGGATGGCTCGCGAGCGCGGCCATCCGCCCGACACGCGTGAAGCCGCGATGTTCAGCCGGGCGCGCGAGGTGCAGCAGGCCAACGAGTCCCTCGAGCAGGAGCGGCGGCATCTGCGCAGCCTGTTCGAGCAGGCGCCCGGCTTCATGGCGGTGCTCGTCGGGCCTGCCCACGTGTTCGAGCTCGCCAACTCCGCCTATGGCGAGTTGATCGGCCGGCACGACATCGTCGGCCTCAGTGTTCACGACGCCCTGCCCGAGGTGGTGGGGCAGGGCTTCGTCGACCTGCTCGACGGGGTCTACCGCAGCGGGCAGCCCTATGTCGGCAGCAGCATGCGGGTGATGCTGCGCCGGTCCCCCGGCGGGCCGCTCGAGGAGCGCTTCCTCGATTTCGTCTATCAGCCCATCCACGATGCCGGGGGCACCGTCACCGGCATCTTCGTCCAGGGCTCGGACGTGACGGAGCGGACGCTTGCCGACCGGCGGCACCGGCTGCTGCTCGACGAACTGAACCATCGGGTGAAGAACACGCTCGCGACGGTGCAGTCGATCGCCTCGCAGACCGCGCGCTCGGCGGCGTCGGTGCCGGATTTCCGAAGGGCCTTCGAGGCCCGGCTGATCGCCCTGTCGCAGACCCACAACGCGCTGACGCGGCGGCGCTGGGAGAACGCCGACCTCGCGGAGATCCTCGAGCAGCAGCTCCGCCCCTATGAGGGCGGCGCGGTGACGCTGGCGGGCGATCCGGTGCTGCTGATCCCGCGCACCGCGCTGCCGCTCGGCATGGCGTTGCACGAGCTGACCACCAATGCCGTGAAATACGGGGCGCTGTCGGTGCCCGCCGGGCGTCTGGACGTGACCTGGCGCATTCTCGCCGGTACGCACGGCGGGCGGTTGCTTCAGCTCGACTGGGTGGAGCGCGGAGGCCCGCCCGTCGCCCCGCCGTC
>Ga0182738_1002690_pt1 | contig 20954 bp, 24 predicted proteins | sample eDN5th30CBELigMG_FD_128876 | JGI IMG/M metagenome (GOLD analysis project Ga0182738, IMG submission 128876) | Enriched Miracle-Growth compost microbial communities from Emeryville, California, USA - eDNA 5th pass 30_C BE-Lig MG (version 2)... ... | reverse complement strand
TAGTATATATATACTATATACATTACAATACTAATAATTATATAATGAATTATAACATGTTTTTAATAAATAATTATTTAATTTATATTGAAAACAATATAAATTATAATAATTATTTATTAAAAATGAACTTAATAAATTATTATTATTTTAATAATAATAATAATTTATTAAGTTCATATTATATTGAACTTTTGTTAAATAATATTACTATAACTAATAACTTATTAAATATGTTTTATGATATTGATAATATTTGATTTTTTATTATTTACAATAAATTTTTTATTTTATATATAATATTTTGTATGTATTATTTATATTACATAAAAAATATTATATATAATTTATTAATTTTTTTTTTAATTAAGGTAGTATAGTTTAATGGTAAAACGGTAGTCTCATAAGCTACATACATAGGTTCGATTCCTATTACCACCTTAAAATTTAAATTTGATGTATTAATGTAAAATTAATTTAAAAATTCAAATTTAAAAAACGTTTTTATAATATGGGTTCTATTAAAAATAAAAAAATAAATGAAAAACATTTTCAAAAAAATAGATTTTTTCAAAATCCTAAAAATATAAATTTAACGTTTGGTGATTCAGGTTTAATAACTTCAAGAGAAGGTTTTGTTGAATTAATACATTTAACTCTTTTTAAAAAATATCTTAAATATTTTTTAAGAAAAAAAAAATCAAATTTATTATTTATAAGAGAAAAGATTTGATATTTTGGTAGAATAAATTTTTCATTACAAAAAAAATCTAAAAATTCTAGAATGGGTAAGGGTAAAGGGTTAATAGAACGACAAATTATTAGAATTAGAAGAGGTGTAACCTTATTTGAATTTAAAGGTATATCAAAGTCAAAGGTAATTTGATTAACAAACGAAATTAATAAAAAATTAAAAATTAAAGTAATTTTTTTTTTAAAAAAAAATGATATTTTTTATAAAATTTGATCTAAAAAAAACAAATATACATATTATTATAATAAATATTTAATGTTTTAATTTATTTGGTATAATTTGATACATTAATTTGTAGAATTTGAATAATAAAAATAATTTAGTTGTTTATATGAATTTTATAACTAATTTTAGACCAATTAGTACAAACGTCAATTCTAGTTTTTTTTTTAAAGCTAAAACTAAAAATAGAATAATGTGTAGAAATTTTATTTTATTTTTACTTTTAATTAGTTATTTAAAAAATAATTCATTTTTTTTAAATTTTAGTTTTTTTGTTAAACCGCTTTTTAAAAAATCAGTTGTTATTTTAAGAGCACCTTATAAAAATAAATTATCTCGTCATCAATTATCTTACAATAGATATAGTTTAATGTTACGTTTTAATTTAAAATTAAACAATTTAATAACTTTAAATAAAGTTAGTGATTTGATTTTTTTAATTAAAAAAATCAAATCATTTTTTTTATGGTTTGAATCAAATATATGTTATCAGCATAAAATTAAATTTAATTTTAATTTAAAATATATTAATAATTTTTTATTAAAAAAATATTAATTTTTTTTTCAATGTTTAAGTATAATAAATATAATACATTTTATTTTTATAATATTAACTATTTATTTGAATCTGGTTTAAGCCAAACTATTTATTATAATAAAAAAAAACTAAATTATATAAAAAAATTTAAAAATACGTTTAGGTATTTATTATACATAAATTCTTATATTTATAAATTTAGTTTTTTTTTATATTTTTTTAAAAATCAATTAAAAAACACTTTTAATTTAAATTTTTTTATTTTAAATTTCTCATCGTTTAAATCTTTAAAAAATTTATGTTTTCTTTAAATTTTAATATATGAAAATTAAATTAAATGGTCCGTAAAAATTTTATTTTTTTTAAAAATGTTAGGTTTAACCATATAAACACATTTTTTTTAGATATGTATGATAAAAATTTTATTTTTTTTGAAAAAATTAATAATTTTTTTATTATTAAAACCAGTTTTATTAAAATAAAAAAAATAAATTTTAATAAAAAATGTATAAATATAGTTTATTTTTAATTTTATTTTGTTAAATTTATATTTTTATAATTATTTTTTTTTTTTGCCTTTTTTTGTTTTTTTTTATTTTTATTGAATTTTTTTCATTAAAAATAATTTTAATTTAGTTAGATTACAACCAACATCTACTGATATTTTAAAAAATTCATCTATTTTAAAAAAAATTAATTATAATTTTTTTATTAAATGATCGTTTGTTCTTTATATATATATGTTTTTTTTTTTATATTTTATAAAAATAGATTTTAGTTTATTTTGGTTTAATCATTTAAAAATATCTAATTTTATATTAAATTTAGTTATTATAATAATATTAGTTTGTTTGTTTGTTGTATTATGTATTAAACACATCAACAATAGTAATATTAATTATAGTGTGGATTATTTTTTTTCATTTTATTGTTTAATTGTTTTTATACCTTTAATGTTTTTTTCAAATACTTTATATACTTTTATTTTTATTTTGGAAGTTACTTCTTTATTAATTTTATATAAATTTTCTGTTTCTAAATTTATTTTTAAAGAAACATTTAAAAATAGCACAAATTATTTAAGTAGAAAACTGCCTTTTTTTTATTTAAATATGCTTTTTTTTCAATATTGGGCTAATTTTTTTAGTTCAGTTTTGTTATTTATATCTACATTTAATTTTATTTTTTTATTTGGTTCGTCAGAATGGTTGTTATTTAATTTTTTAAATTACATTAACTATAATATTTATTATTTTAATAATTTTATTTTTTTTTTTATTTTATGAATATCTTTTTTTATTGGTTTTTTTTTAAAATTAGGTTTTACACCTATACATCTTTTTAAAATTGAGGTTTATAAAGGCTTACCTTTTATTTCAGTTTTTTTTTACACAACAATTTATTTTTTAAGTTTTTTTTTATTTTTTGTTTTATTTGTAATGTATTATGTAAATAGTTTTAAAATTTATTTTTATTTTTTATTTTTATTTTTTTTTTTAATTGGTATTTTATATATAATATTTTTATTATTTGATATTAATTTGATTAAATCATTTTTTGCTTATAGTACAGTTGTAAATGTTTTATCATTTTTTAGTATTTTAATATCTAGTTTGTAAAAATTATTTTTTTTTAAAATTTGTAGAAATTGAAATTTTTAAATATTAATTCAAATTTAAATCCAAATCTATATTTTTATAATTTTGAGAAAAAAACCCTAAATAAAGAGTTATTCTCAAAATATTTTTCTATTTTTAAAAAAAAATTTATAAAATTACATAATTTTAAAAAAATAAGGTTTAATTATATAAATTCACGCATTCCTTTAAAGGGTGACATTTCTCATTTTAATAAATTGTTAAATGTTTCTATGTATAAAGGTAAAAAAGAAAATTGTTTTAAAAATTATAATATTTTTTTATATGAGTTTTATAATATTTTTGTAAAATATGATAGCACATTAAATGAATATAAATATTATGACGTTTTATTTAAATTACTTTCTGTAAAAAAAGAATATTATAATTTTAATAAATTCTTAATATATATTATACCTGTTTATAATTCAATATTTTCTATTAATTTAAAAAAATTAAATAAATCTCAAAGAATGAAATTACAACGTACACATGTTCAAGAAATGGTTTATGTTAAACCTAAAAACAGATTAAAGTTGTCTTTAAAATTAGTTAATTTCTTTTCTTTTAAGTATAAAAATAATTTTTATTGAAAAAGATTGTATTTTTTTTTTTTATCGTTTTTTTTAGACCCAAAAAAATCATTTCTATGACAAAGAAGAGCTTTAATTTATGATAAAGCCTTAAAAGCTTATTTAAAAAAAAATTAACAACAAAAATTAATAATAAATAATTAATGTGTTATTAGTTTTAGTTGCTAAAACTTTAGTTTTGGGTGGTTGTATGTTACCTATTGCTTTAGGTGCTTTAGGTACTGGTATTTTATTTGCTGGTTATAATTTAGCTGTTGCTAGAAATCCAGAAGAATCAGAAGGTATTTTTAATACTACTTTAATGGGTTATGCTTTAATTGAAACTTTTGTTTTTATGTCTTTTATTGCGGCTTTTGTTATTTACTCTATTTAATTTTATTTTTTTTTAAAAAAAATCAATGAATGCCTTATTTAATCGTTATTTTTAAAACTGTTTTATTGTGTATTTTTGCTATTGCAGTAAGAGGAACTTTACCTAGATATAGATTTGATCAAGCAACTCAATTAAATTGAAAACATTTTATATATTTGTGATTTATATTTATTTTATTCAATATGTTGTATTTAGTAATATTTTTTTAAAGAATATTTTAAATTTATTTAATTTTTGTTCAAGTAGCTCAGTGGCAGAGCGTTAGGCTGAAAACCTCAAGGTCGTTGGTTCAAATCCAATCTTGAACACATAAATGTTATTTAATTTTTTAATATTTAATGTTTTTTTTGTTTTATTTTATTATTTTGATTTTTTAACTGTACTTATTAATTTAAGTGTTATTTTTTTTGTGTTTTTTTTATATTTTATAAATTATTTTTTTTTAAAAGATTTTGTTAAAATTGATTCTAATTTAGATTTATTTTTAAAATATATTAAGTTTTTTACTAAAAATATTTTTAATTTATCAAATTTATTTGTTACATTATTTAAAAAAATTTATAATTTTATTTATATAAAATTATTTGTTTTTTTAAAATCTTTTATTAATTTTTTAAATATATATTTAAAAAATATTTTTATTATTTGAAGACCTCTTTTTAAAAAATGATCTTACTTCGGTTATTTTAGAACAAACAGATCTAAATGAATTAAATAATTTTTTATTTTTTTTTAAGTTTGGTTTTTATAAAAGATATTATTTACAAATAAAATAATTTTTTTTTTTTATTATAAATTTTTTTTTAAAAAATTATTAAATTATTTTTTTTTTTTAAAGTTTGATTTGAAACATTTTCAATTATTTTTATTTTATTTAAATAAATTAAATATTATATTTTATAAAAATATTTTTTTATATTATAAGAATACTTTTTTTTTGAAAAATTTTAATTTTTTTATGTTAGAAACTAATTTTAATAAATTAAATTTTTATAACAATAATTGTAAAAGTATTTTTTTTTATAATATTTTTTATAACATTTTATTTACTAAATTTATTTTTAATAAATATTTTATAAAAACTAAAAAGAAAATTTATTTTTTTTACAATTTTTTAAATTTTAAAAGAAATGATAATTTTAAATATAAAATATATATTAATAAATCTTTATTTTTTTATTTAAAAATTTTTTTATTTTTTTTTAATTTTTATTTTTTAAATATTTTAATAAATTTTAAAAATTTTTATAAATTTTATTTATTTTTAATAACACAAGGTAAAAAAAAATTAAATACTTTTATTTTTAAAAAAAAATTATTAATTTCTCAAAACATTTTTAATTCAGTATTGTTTAATTATTATTATACTAATTTATATTCTTTAGTTTTTTTAAATAATTTATACATTTTAAATATTTTTAATTTGAATTTTTTTTTAGATAAAGATGAGGTTTCTGATAAGAATATAAACGTATATAATAGTTTATACCCTGTTTTTAATAAAAAAAATAATTTTTTTGAATCAAAATTTATTAATAAATATATATTTAGTTTTGATAAATTTTTTAATTTATTTATATTAAACTTTTATGAAAAATTATTTAAATCCTTTTTTTTTGTAAAATTAAATTTTAACTTAAATTTAAAAAATTATTATAAAAATTATTATAAAAATTATCCGTTTCCTATTTCTAATACTCAACAAGATTATTATACAATAGATGAAATGTTTGAAATTTTTTGTTTTTCTTTTATAAAAAAAGATATTAATGTTTTAAACGATTGAATTTTAAATAAAATGAATAAAATTAATTTTAGAAACCATAAAAAATTTTTAACAACAATTCAACATTTTTTATTTCATTATCGTTATTTTTTTGTTTATATAATAAATATTGAGGGTTTTTTTATAAAAGTAAAAGGTAAATTAAGCGTTGCTGGTAATGCAAAAAAAAAAGTTTTTTTTTACAAAATAGGTAAAGTTAATTTATCTAAGAAAATTAATAAAATTGAGCATTCACAAAGTGTTATAAAAAGCACATACGGTGTTTTAGGTTTAAATATGTTTTTATCTTATTAAATATTTAGGTATTTTAAGTTTATTTGGGTCTATAATTTTTTAAATAATTTTTTAATTTTTTTAAATAAATGTACCTTTTCTACCTTTTCTTTTTATTAACATTTGTCTACTTTTTCTTAAACCTCGTAGGGTATAATAATTGATTTTTCTTATTTTGATTATTTGTTTAGATAAATTATTTAATTCTATATTATTTGTAGATTTTAAAATGAATTTATATTTGCTGATTTTTTTTATCAATATATTTTTTATTAAAAAAGTATTAATATGAGAAGCCCCAAAAAAAAAATTCATTATGTTTTTATTTTTATAGAACCCTATTTTAAATCCCTTACCTTTAAATTTTATTTTAATAAACTCATAAATATCTATTAATTTAATAAATTTATTAAAAGTTGTGTTAATTAAATTTTGATTATTAAAAACGTTTTTATGATTTATTTTAATTACATTATTAAATTTGTTTACGAAAATTAAACTTTTATCTAAATTTATAAAAAATTTGAAATTATAATTTTTATTGTATAAATTTACCATTAATTCTTTATTATTTTTTAATAATATTATTTCAAATTGTGGAGGTAAAATTATATTTATATGTTTAACCATTATTTATTTTTAATATTAATAAACCACCTATTTTTTTCTTTATTGCTTCAAAATTGGTAATAATACCTTTATTTGTTGATAATAAAAAAATTCATTTCTTTTTTAAAGTTAATTTTTCAATAATTGAATTTTTTAAAAATACAGATCTGCTAGGTTTATAAAAATTATTTATGTAATTGTGTTTATAAAAATTATTTATGTAAATATATATAGTTTTATTTTTTTTTTTTATGTATTTTACAATATTTAAATTTATTAATATTTTTATAATATTCACATTTTTTTTATTGTGTTTATATTTAATAATTTTTTTTTTGTATATTAAATTAAGTTTTATTAAGTTAATTAAATTGTAATCCATTTATTATCAAGAGTTAATATTAATATTTTGTAAATTATTTTTAATTAATAATTTTTTTGAAAAATGTCTTGATAAATTTAATTTACTAAATATACCTTTTATTCTACCTGTTTTTAAACAAATATTATTTTTTTGTTTAGACAAATTATATTTATTTTTTATTTTCGATAAAAAATAACTTGCATTAGCTCTAATTATAGGTTTAATACTTTTATTTTGCAAAATACTTTTTAAAATTATTTTTTTAATTTCATTTTTAACGAATTTTTTTTTCAAAAATAAATTTTTATAAATTTTTATTTTATTTGTTTTTATTTTTCTCATTTTTATATTTTGACAATTTGTTATTATCTATCGATTTCACCAAAAACAATATCAATTGTACCCATCAAAGCTACTAAATCAGCTAAAAAATGACCTTTTGATATTTTAGGCAAAACTTGTAAATGATGATACGCAGGTGATCTGACTTTACACTTATAAGGTATATTAGTACCGTTTGAAATTAAAGAAACACCAAATTCTCCTTTAGGAGACTCAACAGCTCTATAAGTTCAATTTGGTTTTACAGTAAAACCTTCGCTTCAGTATTTGAAATGTTTTATTAATTGTTCCATAGAAATGTATTCATTTTTATAATTATTTTGATTTAAATGTTTAGGATTAATAAATCTCAAAATTTGATGAGGGCTGGTATTAGAAGTTGTTTTGATTTTTTTTTTTTGTATTTTATGTTTAGTAATTTTATGTATAACTTGATTTATAATGTTTAAACTTTCTGTCATTTCATTCATTCTTATTAAAAATCTGTCATAAGAATCACCGTTTTGACCTATAAAACTTCTAAAATTTAAATAATAATAGTTTGCATAAGTTTCTAATTTATCCAATCTTAAATCTCTTTTTATCCCAATAGATCTTGACATAACACCTGTTAAACCATAATTTATACAAGTTTCATGTGAATAAGTACCTATGTTTATTAATCTTTGTTTTCATATTTTATTGTAAGTTAAAGTATTATGTATTTCATTTAATGTTGTAAAACAATTTTTACTAAAATCTAAAATATCTTCTAATAAAAATGATGAAATTGCTTTTAAATTAACTTCATTAGGTCTGTAGAACGCTGCATGCATTCGTGCTCCAGAAACTCTTTCATAAAATTCCATTAATTTCTCTCTTTCTTCAAATGCCCAAAAAATAGGAGACATACTACCAACATCTAATGCATGACAAGCTATTGCTAATAAATGATTTAAAATACGAGTAATTTCATCATAAAGTGTTCGTATTTGAACGAAAGTAGCACTGTAATTTAATGTACCTAATAATGATTCAATAGCCAAACAATAAGCGTGTTCTTGTACTAACATAGATACGTAATCAAATCTATCAAAATACGGTAAAGAATGTAAATATATTTTATCTTCCATTAATTTTTCAGTACCTCTATGTAATAAACCAATATGAGGGTCGATTTTTTCTATAATTTCCCCATTTAATTGAACTATTAATCTTAAAACACCGTGAGCTGCAGGATGCTGAGGACCTACATTTAAATTCATTGTTTTTAATTTTTTTAAAGTTGTTTCATCTTTGAAGTTGTTAGGTTGTCATATTTGAAATATACTTCTATTCACATATATTATGTTTAATTTTTATTTTGATTTTTATAATGAGTATACATTTACATTATTATTTTTTAATATCATAACTTATATATTTATGTTAATTAATTTATTTTTAATTTTTTTTATTTTTGATATAAAATATTTTAAAACTTTAAATGAATTAAAATTTTTTGGTAATTTACCATTTTTATATTTATATATTGTTATACTATTTTTGTCATTTGCAGGTATACCTCCTTTTATAGGTTTTTTAGGTAAATTTTTAACATTTATCTATTTTTTTTCTAAAAGTAATTTATTAATATTTTTATTTTTTATTTTTTCAAATTTTTTTATAATATATTTTTATTTACAAAATTTAAGATTTTTAATTTCTAAAAATTTATCAAATAAATTATTATTAAAAAATAATAAAGTTTTTTTTAATAATAATTATATTTTTTATTTAAATTTATTAAATTTTTTTAATATTAGTAGTATATTTTACTTTGAAGATCTTTTAATTTTTTTAAATTTTTTAAGTTCTAATTTTTATTTATAATTAATTATTTTTAATTAATTATTTTATTTCTTTATTTTATCATTTTTAATTAAAATTGTATTTTTAATTTTATTTTGTCAACTTTTTCACAATTAAATAAAAAAATTTTAATAAAAAAAAAAGCACATCATAGAGCAGCTGCGTTAAAAAATTGCCCACAAGTTAAAGGTGCGGTAAAAAGAGCTAGGATAGTAACACCTAGAAAACCTAATTCTGCAAGAAGGCCTACTGCAAAGATTATTCTTACAAACAACCGTTGAGTAGTAGCCCATTTACCTGGGGTAGGTCATAATATAAGACCCCATTCTTCAGTTTTAGTTAGAGGTGGTGGTTCTAGAGATTTACCTGGAGTTAGATATACTTGTATAAGAGGTGTTTATGATTTTGCTGGGTTGTTAGGTAAAAAAAGAAGACGTTCTATTTACGGTGTAAAACAACCGAATGATAAAACTAAAAAAATTAGAAAAAAATTTAGATTTAAATAGATTTTTAATTAACATAAGTGCGAGTAGATTATTTAATTACACCAATTAATGCTGTTGTTTCTTGAGCCAGACAAGGTTCATTTTGACCTATGACTTTTGGTTTAGCTTGTTGTGCTGTTGAAATGATGCACACAACTGTTAGTAGATATGATTGAGATAGATTCGGAGTTATTTTTAGAGCAAGCCCAAGACAATCAGATTTGATGATAGTTGCAGGTACCTTAACTAATAAAATGGCACCAGCTATTCGTAGACTTTATGAACAAATGTTAGATCCTAAATGAGTTTTATCTATGGGTAGTTGTGCTAACGGAGGTGGTTATTATTACTATTCTTATTCTGTAGTTAGAGGTTGTAATAGAGTAATACCAGTTGATATATATGTTCCTGGTTGTCCACCCACAGCTGAGGCTTTATTATTCGGTGTTCTACATTTACAAAAAACTGTTTATAGACAAATAGATGAGGAGGAAAAATTGAATGAAAACAAAAATAAAAATGAGCAGTTTGTTTGGTAATTATAATTATTTTTTTTTAAAAAAACGTTTCCTTTCTGAAGCATCCAAACTTATGAGGTATAGAAGTTTTTATAATTTAAATTTAATAAGTAATCATATTTTTTATAATAATTTTTATTTTTTTTTAAAAAATTTAAAAAAAAATTTAATTTTTTTTTTATTTTTTAAAAATAATTTGTTTAAACAAATTATTGTTCCAAATTTTTTATTTAGTAAACAAATTTTCTTTGATTTTAAAAATTTTTTGAAATTTTCAAAAAAAAATAATATCAAGTTTTTATATTTAAACAATAAGGATTTAAAAAATGTTGGTTACTTAAATAATTTATACGGTAATAATTTTTTATTATTTAATAATAAATATTTAAACAACAAAGATTTATCAGATTATAAAAATGATTATAATTTGGATATTTTTTTTAAAAATAATTATAATTTTTTAAATTATAATATTATTGAGATATCAAATATTTCATATTTTTTAAATTTTAATTTATTTATGTTAAATATAGTTGAAATTTATAAAATATTGATTCTGCTAAATTTAAATAATATTTATAAAAATTTTTAAAAATTAATTAATAAATATATATACGAAAATATAAACCTCATAATAATTCAACTAGAAATAAAAACAGAGTAGTTAGTTTTTTAACTAATAATAATAGATTTAAACGTTTAATAATTGGTAATGTTTTTAAATCAGGTAGAAATTTTTCTGGTAAAAAAATTACAGGTAATAAAAGTTTTATAAACACTAGAAGTATGTATTTAATTGATTTTAGCCGTAAATGATCTAATAATATTGCGATTTGTTTAAAAATTAATAAAGATTCGAATAGATCTTGTTATACAGCTTTAATTAAATATTCTAATGGTTCATATTCTTATATTTTAGCTTCACATGAGTTAAAACCCGGTAATTTTTTGTTTTCTTCAATTAAACCATTAAAGTTTATTAAATTACAAAAAAGCTGTTGTTCAGTTATTTTGAAATATTTAAATTATTCAGCCATTTTTTTTAATATTGAACTTTTTGAAAATGAAAGTTCTAAATATTCAAGATCTGCGGGTACTTTTTGTTCATTATTAAATTTAAATTTTGAAAAAAATAATGCAAAAATAGTATTACCATCAGGTGAAATTAAAATTATATCAATTTATTGTTTTGTAACTTTAGGTCGCGCTTCTAACATAAATCATAAATTAGAATTTTACACTAAAGCGGGTTTTTTTAGACATAAGGGGTTTAGACCAAATGTTAGAGGTGTAGCTATGAATCCTGTTGATCATCCACATGGTGGTAGAACTAAAACATCATCTCCTGAATTTACACCTTGAGGTAAAATTGCTAAAAAGAATAAATAATTTTTTATTAAATTATTAAAAAAAATTAAATAAATGGCTCGTTCTAAATGAAAGTTAACATATTTTTCTAGATCTATGTGACGTAAAATTTTATTATTTAAAAAAAAAAAATTATTTAAAAAAAAAATAATTTTTTATGACAGATCATCATCAATACCATTTTGTTTTAATTACAAAATTATTAGAATACATAAAGGTAAAAAGTACAGACGTTTATTGGTAAATAATTATAATATTAAATTAAAATTAGGAGAATTTTCTTTCACTAGAAAACCATACCACTTTCCTTTAAAAAAAAGTGTTAAAAGAAAAAATACTTTTTTTAAAAAATAAAATTAAATGGGTCAAATAAGTATACCAGCTTCAAATAAATCTGGTTATTCTATGTTTTGAAATTCTATGTGAGATTCTAAACATAATTATAATGTTTTTTTAAAACAAGATATTTTTATAAAATCATCTTTAGTTTTATTTTTTAGTGATTATTCGTCGGATAAATTATTTTTTTTTTTAAAATTTGATTCTAGAAACAGATTTAAAAAATATAAAATAAGTAGTATTAAAAATAAAAAAAAAATTAATTTTAATACATATTATAAATTTATTAGGAATGTTAGTAATAATAATAATGTTTTTTTTTCTAAATTATGATTGTTACGTTATCAATCTTGAATTATATTAAATATTTCTATATTTTCTTTTTTTAAAGAAGAAATTTATAAAAAAAGAATAGAAATAACTTTTGATAATTGATTTTTTTTTTATTATAAAAATTTATTAATTTTAAATAATAAAAAAATTATAAAATCTAAACATATTTTTTAATTTTATTTTTTTGTTTTATAGATATTTGTTAAATAATAGATTGATTGATTTAGATGAAAATTTAAATAATTTTATTTTAAAAAATAGTGGGTTTGGTTATAAAACTTTATTAAAAATTGAAGAAAGAGTTGAAAATAGCAGTAATATTTCAATTAAAGATTTAAATAAAAATGAATGAGAGCATTTTTTAAAAACTTCGTATTATATAATACCGTTTAATGGTAGTTTTTTAAAAAAAAGAATGCTAAATATCGCGTTTTTAGATTTATTAACTACTTATAGAGGTTGGCGTCATGTTAAAGGATTACCTGTTAGGGGACAAAGAACATGAACTAACGCATGGTCAGTTTATAAATCGAACAACGTTCTAAGAAATTTTAAAGTTAAAATGGCTAAAAAATTTTATGGTAATGTACCAGTTAGAGAATCGAATATAGCTTATGCAGCCGAATACGTTAATTTATTATGAAAAATTCAGTGGGAACAAGAGTGGATTTTAGCTAAAAATAATAGATTAAAATTTTCTGGTCATAAAAATACTATGAAGATTGATTTATATTCTATGGCTAATTATCAAGTTATGCATCCATTAAAATTAAAAAATTTATCTAAAAAACAAAAACAATCATTTAAAAAAAATTATTTTTCTTTAGGTTTTGACCCAGGTTTTACTAAAATTTTAATAAAAACAATGTTTCATTCAAATGATACAAATTCTGAATCTGACCTTTCCGGTACATCTTTAGTTTTAAGAGATGAGCGTTTAAATAAAAAAAAAAAAAGATAATTTTTTAATTATTTTGGTTTTTATAAAAGATAATAATAAAAAATTCATATATTAATTTTTATTTATTTTTTTTAAAATTTAATTTAATATTTTTTGATTTAATAACAAATAAATATAAAAAACAAATAAAATTTTGTTTAAATTTTAGTTACCAATTTAAGTATAGTTGATCAAATTTTGAAAATGATTTATTAAGAACTTATAATACTAATTATAACGATTTTTATAATCTTGAATTTACTCAGTTTTATAATAATACAATGTTAAATATTAATAATAAGTTTAATATAATTAATAATATTGTTTTATTTAAAAAACAATCTATTTTTTTTAAAAAAACTACAAATAAAAATTTATTTTTATTAAATTTTTTAGATTCATTTAAATACGATGAATTTAATTTAATTAATGATGAGATAAGTGATGATTTAGTCGTTAATAAAAGCGTTTATTTTTATGGTTTAGACTTTATTAAATTGAATAATAATTTATATAAAAATATTGATTATGTGAATTTTGATTATAGGTATAAAATTAACAAATATGTTAATAGTAATAGATCTATTTTATTGTCATTTTTTAATTATAATTTAAAGCGTAAGTTTAAGAAAAATAAATTTATTAGTAAATTAATTAAATTACCATTTAGTTTTTTTTTACAAAATTTTGAATTTAATTTATTAAATATTTTATTACGATCATCGTTTTTTTTTAATCAAAGAGATGTTTTTTTTTTTTTACAGAATAATTTTTTTTTTATAAATGGTTATAATTTGAAAAATATGAATTATATATTTAATGTTAATGATGTTTTTTTAATATCGTTTAATAAATATTATTTTTTTTATTATAAATCTATAATTAATAATATTTATAATAATAATAACATATCTAATTATATTTTTAAAAAAAATAAAAATAATAATTTAAAAAAAAATCCATTATGATTATTTAATACTTTTTTTGTTAAAGAGGATGTTCCTAATTATATGGAAGTTGATTTTTTAACTTTATCACTAAAAATTGTTTATAAACCATTTTTTTTTAATGAATATAATTTTATTTTTTTTAAATTATTGAATTTTTATCAAAAACGTTTATATAATTGAAAAAATGTTATTTAATTGTTTTATTTTATTTATTATGTGTTATTTTATAATTTTATTTTATAATTATTTAAAATTATTTAAATTTTATTTATTTATTCTTTGTTAGAATACACTGGTGATGAAGGAAATTTTTCACATCTTAAAGACTTATTTTATTTCTTTTCAATACTTTAATAAATTTAAAATAAATTTTATTTTTGTTTTAATTTTTTTAATGGTGTTGTATTTTATTTTTTTTTATTTCAATTTATTTTTTATTAATTTATAATTATCATAATTTATATTGTTATAATTTGTTTTTTTTAAATTTTAATTTATTTTTGTAATAACTTTTATATTTATTTATGGGTGGTTATAAAAATAGATTCTAATTTTTTAAAAAATGAATTTGAAATTAGTCAAAATGATATAAAAAGTAATTTTTTTTTTAAATCTGATTTTTCTGAAAATTGTATTTCAAATAAATTGAATATTTTAGATATTCAATCAAATTTTGTTTATCACAATAAAAATTGACTTTACTCTTTTTCAGAAAATTTGTTTTCTTATTCTTATGATTTAACTTCTTATGTTTTTTGAAATTATTTTTATCAAGATTCAAGTAAATTAAATTATAAAGTAATGTGGTATAATTCTATTTTAAATAATAATCATAATTTATTTACTTCAATTATTTTAGATCAACTATTTTTTATTGCGGCATTGTCTTTACCATATTTTAATGATTTTTTTCACCATTTAATAAATTCTGATGAATTTAATAATTTTTTAATTATTCATCCAGAATATTATTTTATTTATAAAGATTATACTAATAATTTTTATCAAAATTATTTATCTAATATTTATTTATCAATGTATTTATTGACAATAAACGAGTCTTTTATTTCTCCAATTATGATGATTACTCAATTTTTTTTTATTTTTTTTTTAGTATTATTGTTTATTGTTACTTATTTTTCATATTTTAATAATTTAAATACTGAAGATAATATTGTTGATCATGATTATTTATCTTTTAACGTTACTGTTGAAGCTGAGGAAGAAATCGGTTCAATGGATGATATATTATTAACTTCAGTAATATTATTATATATATTTTTATGGTTTTTTTGAATTAATGGTTGATCTTATTTAAGTATTACCCCTCAATTAATTATGAGTATTTATTTATTTCCGTTTATTTATTTTATTATTTTATTTTTACCAATTTCATTATTATATGATTATGGTTCTTATTTTTTAACTTATTTAAATGGTGTGGGTAAATCTTCAGTTTTAATGTTAGAATTATTATTTGATTATATTGCAGTTTCTATTTTTTTTTTAAGATTGATGGTTCAAAATGTTCGTTTAGTGTTTATGTTATTTACTTATGGTGAATTACATGAGTTAGTTGTGTATTTTAATATTGATAGAAATTTAATTGTTATGAATGAATCTTTTGTTGACGGTTGAGATAAAACTAAAACAAATTTTAATTTATCGAATTGATACTTATTATTAAAATTACCAGTTATTTTATTAAACTGATTGTACGAGTTGTTTCATACATTTTTTATGGTAATATTCCAATTTATAGCTTTTTTTGCTATGATTTTTTGATTATTTTTATTTTTATACACTATGTTTGTGTTAGAAACTCAAGAAAATTTTTTTACTTATAAAAGAATGTCTAGAAAAAATTATTTTAATAAAATTATTAAATTTAAAAATTTAGTTTTGCAAAAATAATTTATTTTTTTAATTTTATTATAGATCCTTTATTTTTTTATGTTGTATAATTTTTTTATAACTTTTAAATTTCATAGATTTTGTCAATCAGGTTTTTACTTTGATTTTTTTTATAAAAAATTTTCAGAAGTTTTTATAAGAAACGTTTTTGTTTATGGTGCTCAATTTTTTGCTGAAAAATACATGATTGAGGTTTTAACAAAAAAAATTATTGATAAAAATATATTTTTTATTAATAAATATGTTGGTTGGTCTAATTTAAATTATTTTAATTTTTTTTTTCAGTTTTTATATATATTATTTTATTTAATTTCATTTATTAATATTATTATATTATATATATAATATAATAATTTTTTTATGTATTAGATACAGTTAAAATTTTAGTAAATTTTAATATAAATTAAAATTGAAAATTAAAGAACCTTCTTTAAAACTAATAATTTAAAAAATTTGATAGTGTATAAGTATTGTGAAAGAAAGGTGAAAAGAATTTTTATAAAAAATTTAAAAGATTCTGAAATTTAATGTTTTTATCAAGTGAAATTTATTTATTTCATTGTACCTTTTGCATAATGAACTAGCAAGTTTATTGAAATAGCAAGCTTTTTTATAAAATTAAATTTAAATAAAAGCGAATTGAAAAAATATTTTTAAGTTATTTTAATAAGACCCGAAACGAAGTGATCTAATTATGATCAGATTGAAAATATTTTTTAGTTTTATACTATATTGGAAGATCGAACTCATAAATGTTGCAAAATTTTGAGATGAATTGTAATTAGGGGTGAAAGGCTAATCAAACTTCGTGATAGCTGGTTTTCCGCGAAACCTATTTAAGTAGGGAAAATATATTTTTTAAATATAGGTTGAGTAATTTTAGATAATAATATTAAGTTATTGTTTTTTAAAAATCTTCTAATTATATTTAGATATATGTATTTATCAGACTATTGGCGCTAAGGTCAATTGTCAAAAAGGAAACAGCCTAGATTATTTATTAAAGTTTGTAATTGTTATTAAGTCTAAGAATTTAAAAATATTATTATTTTTGGGAGGTAGGTTTGGAAGCAGCCATCTTATAATGAAAGCGTAAAAGCTCACCAATTATTATAGTTAAATTGTTTAATTAACTGATTATTTTTAGATCATAAATGTATAAGATAAGTAACATACTGAAATAATAAATTTAATTTTTTTAAAATTAAATGGTAGCGGAATGTTTTGTATATTGTTGAAGATTGATTGTAAAATTAATTTGAGATATCAATTTTATTAATGCTAGTATAAGTAATAGATATAATGTGTGAATCATTATCGCTTTAAACTCACAGGTTGCTTTGTTTTGATTTTCTTACAAAGTGTGAATCGATACCTAAAACTAAAATGTTATTTGTAATATGTTGATGGAAATATACATTATAATTAGATTAAAAAAATATTTTAACATTGTATTTTAATTAATTCATTTTTAAAATTAAAATTTATTATATAATTTTAATTTTAATTTTTTTTAAAATCCGGAAATAATTTAATCTATAAAATCGTACTTATTCAAACACATGTGAGTTAATTAATAAGTGAAAGCGTAGGAAGTAATAATTTTGAAGGAACTCGGCAAATTGACTCTGTAACTTCGGAATAAAGAGGATCTATTAAGATGTCATAAAATAGGGAGTAGCGACTGTTTAACAAAAACATAAGATTTTGCTAAATTGAAAAACGATGTATAAAATCTGACACCTGCCCAGTGCTGCAAGGTAAAAATATTGAGATGTAATGTTTTGGTAATAAACCCCAGTAAACGGCGGCCGTAACCCTGACGGTCCTAAGGTAGCGAAATTCCTTGGCGGGTAAGTTCCGTCCCGCATGAATGGTGTAACGACTGCTCCGCTGTCTCCAAAATTATTTCCATGAAATTGAATTACCCGTGAAGATGCGGTTAAGTACAGCTAGACGGAAAGACCCTATGCACCTTTACTTTAATCTTTTATTTAATAAACGTAATTTATATATAGAGATATGGGAGATTTTTTTTTATCAATTATGGAAAAACATTTATATTTTAATTTTGTTTAATTTATAAGAATATATTTTATATAAATAATAAAAGATGGATAGTTTAGCTGGGGCGGCTACCTTCTAAATAGTAACGAAGGTGTATACAAAACTATAGGTAAGAAAATTTTTTAATTTTCTGGGTTATGGGAATTAATTTTAATAGTTTGATTAATGTACTTACTAGTATATTAAGGATGTATAGTCTATAATATTGACCCGGTATTTTTGTAAGGAAAATTTATCGATCATCGGATAAAAGGTACGCTAGGGATAACAGGCTAATGAATCTTGAGAGTTCTTATTGATGGGTTTGTTTGGCACCTCGATGTCGACTCATCACATCCTGGTGGTGCACAATCTACCAAGGGTTCGGCTGTTCGCCGATTAAAGTGATACGTGAGTTGGGTTCAGAACGTCGTGAGACAGTTTGGTCCCTATCTACTGTACTAAAAAAAAATAAACAACCATTTACCTTAGTACGAGAGGACCGGGAAGAATTAACCTCTGATGACCAATTATTATTATTAGTAGTATGTTGGTAAGTTAAGTTGATAATTAATAATAGTTGAAATAAATTAAACTAGAATTAAAGTTGTTTTGTTTTTTAATAATATTATTTTAAGTTAATTTATTTATAAGTTTTGCAATCATCTACTGAGCGGGTAGTTTATGTTATTTATTTAACACAAGTGATTTTTTGATAGTTTGGTAACAAATTTAGAGAAACAAAACTTTAAATATTAAAAATTAAATGTTGTTGGATTAGTTTTAATTATTTTTAAATAATATTTAATTTAATTTTTGCATTAAATGGATGCCTATAATTTTTTAAAAAACGTAAATTTAATTACGATAATTACTATAAAATATTTTTTTGTTATTTATATTTATTTGTGAATGGTAATTTTTTTTTAAAATAGATTAACGAATTAAATCATTTTAGTAGTTAATTTAAATAAAATCAATTGAGATAAAATATAGCGGTGAGCAATGTATTTAGTTTAATTTATTTTAAATGTAATTGAAACATGTTGGAAAACTGTATTGAAAAAGGTGAAAATCCTGTAAATTACTATTTATTATTTTGTTGTTCGATAGGTATCGGTGTGGGCTCATTCCCCGTGTTCCTGGAGGTTCGATTCCTCCAAACAACTTTTTAAAATTCATATGGCGGAACTGGTAGACGCGCAAGACTTAAAATTTTGTCCGAATAGGGTACAGGTTCGATTCCTGTTATGAATATTTTAGAGACAAAACCCAAGTGGTTAGGGGGTTGACTGTAAATCAATTGATTTTATCACTGTAGGTTCGATTCCTACTTGTCTCATATGAAAAAAAAAAAATTATATTATGTTAATGATAATATTAGGTATTATAACATTTATAATGTTAGTGAGATTGACTTGTTTTGTTCAGAATTAAGTATTTTTTGTAATAATTGAATTCGTGATGGTGGTAATTTATTTTTTATAAAAAGTTTACCCAATAATAATATTAGTTTAACTAAACAAGAAATGAATTTTATTTATTTGTTGGATCAAAATTGTAAAAATTTTGAATATTTAGATTATAATAATAAGATTAATAATTTAATGGAGAACCAAAAAAATGATTTATTATTATTTGATTTAGAAAAAATAAATTTTTTATTTCTTATTCCTGAATTTAATAATAGTTGTTATTATTTTAATTTATTTATTTCTTTTAAAGATGAGTCTATGAGCAAAAATTTGTTTAATTTAAATTTTAACCTTATTCGTATTGATTGTATCAATAAAATTAAAAATTTATCTTTTTTAGACGTTAAAAATATTTTTAATTTCGATAAAAGTAAATTTTCAGATAATAAATTTGATTATAGATTTGTCAAAACTTTAAATATTGATTGTGAAAAAAAGAAAATTAATATTAAGCCTGTAACTGAAGAAGAACAACAAAGACGTATTATTAATTTTTTGACTGATAGTGGTAAGTATAATGGTATTAATGAAAATGAAAAATTGAAATTAGAGATTAGAGAAATTTTATCTAATTATTTAAAAAAACCGGATATTAATTATAGATATAATCTTTTAAAAAGGATTTCTTATTTTTTTTATTGAAATATAAATGTACCAGATCATTGAAGCGATCCTGATAAACCAGGGTACGAATTTGTATTAGATGATGAAACTGGTTATTCAATATATTATGCGTTTCGTATTAGTATTTTTTGTAAAGATTTTAAATTAAATACACTACTTGTTTAATTTTTTTTTATATTAATTGTTTATAATTCTATTATATAACTTTATTATAATTTTTTGGTTTTTATAATCGAATGAAACGCATTGTGTTTGGTTTTTGGTTTTTTTTTATAATATATTTTTTAAACTTTAATCTTGTTTTATGTCTACCACAATTATTATTTAGGGGTGAGTTAAATAATTGAACTTATTTTTATTGTGGTAATGTTAAACAAGTTTTATTAGAGTCTGATTTGTATTTATTAATTAATAATTTTGATAATATTTCATATAAGCTTGTTAATTATTTAAATTTTAATAAAACAAAATTTGATAAAATTGATTCTAGAGATCATTATAATGTTTTTATAGATTTGCAACATCATTATTTAAATTATTATTACAGTTTTCCTTTTAGTCATAATAGTAATTTAAATTATTATGAATATTTTTATAATAAAGATTGAGAAGGTAATGAAAAATTTCAATACTGACGCCCG
>Ga0182738_1002688_pt1 | contig 20967 bp, 27 predicted proteins | sample eDN5th30CBELigMG_FD_128876 | JGI IMG/M metagenome (GOLD analysis project Ga0182738, IMG submission 128876) | Enriched Miracle-Growth compost microbial communities from Emeryville, California, USA - eDNA 5th pass 30_C BE-Lig MG (version 2)... ... | reverse complement strand
TTTTCCTATGATATTATATTAAAAGTCGCTACAATAATGTGGTATATAGGACGGTAACTCAGCGGGAGAGTGCTACCTTGACAGGGTAGAAGTCGCGGGTTCGATCCCCGCCCGTCCTACCAGCTTTTAAGTGCTTTTTATATCCGTGAATGTCTTGATATTACTGAGAAAATTCGAATTTGAACACAGTTAGTTGCCTATCGTGGCAAGCTGTGTTTTTTTGTTTCCTACGCGAATCCTACGTGTGTATCACCTACGTTTTTAAGCAAGTTCCCTACGTTTTTCCCCTACATTTCCCTACGTTTTTCGATTAGTTCCCTACGTATTTTTACTGCGTTTTTTGGTGCAAATCATTTCAAAATGTTTCCTTTATTATTTCAAAATATTATAAGTCATTAGGTTCATTATAGGTTATTCTTATAACATGAGATAACAAGGGAACACGCTATATGTAGTCGCTGACAGATAGCTGAACCTAATCTCAACCGCAATACACAGGGGCTTGCATCGCAGCTCACACACAACCGATTGCGGCACTAACTTAATAAGCCCTGTGAACATCTGAGAGTGAGGTGAAAGTCACCTTCAATGTGCGCACACAGGGCAACGCTAATTCCTAGACCTTTCGAGGTCTGTTTTTGTTTACGCTGCTTCTGCTCTCGATCAAGTTGCAGATTGGTTGAGAGTGCTCTCCTTCCTCTTGTAGCTAACCACTACAAGATACTCATTGACCATAGGTGAGTGTGGTGTTGGGATGCGTACAACATTTCAGCATAAAGAATGCAGCTCTTGGGGGTTTGCTACCGCCTTAATAAGAGTAGCAGCATTCCAGTAAGCCTTTGGCAAGTGGGCATAAAGCAAATTGACCTAAGCTGCATGTGTTGCAGTCGCCCCAAAGCAAGGGTGCTAAGGCTTGTACCAATAGGTTAGAGCCCTTCAAAGGCTTGCGGTTGTGCCCAATAAACAGCCGATCATTTATTTTATGAGGTGAGATTATGAATACATGTTTCAAATGTAATAAACCAGGTGTTGCGACGGAATACTGCGATGATTGCTTAATGGGTAGGAATCCAGTAATTGAAAATAACTTCAGATACCATGCACCAAAAGAAGGGCAACCAGCTAAGTACGAAGCTATTCGAAATAAGGCGAAGGAACTGGCTTATCTGATAGAATCAACGGTGCCCAACAGTCGTGAAAAGTCATTAGCTATGACTAATCTGGAACAATCCGTGTTCTGGGCAAATGCGGGAATAGCTCGTAATGAATAAACGATCTAGCCTAGTTGCATACGTGCGCTAGGCTTCTTAATATGCTCGGTGTTGGAATAGGTAGACAATAAAGAGTGGCTGCTCCTTCGTGGAGGTCATGGAACCACGGGTGATACACTCGATAAGGTAGAGCAGCATACAGGGTGCAAATCCCTGTCCGAGCTTCTTAATATGCGTGGTGGCGGAAAGGGTAGACGCGTAGTAGCGGTGTAGCTAATGGCTATGGGTAATATAGTGCTGAAGCTCCAGCAATATCGGGCATAAACGAGATACCGTGAAAATTACCATGCAAGGTTCGATTCCTTGCCCACGCTACTTAAATCAAATTACAGGAGGTACAACATGTTTCCTAGGAAAATATACAGAATCACCTTTGAGTATGACGGTGGACAAGGTGTTTGTTTTTATACGCTTAATCGAAAAGGAAAGTTATCTCCTGGTAATATAGATCAAATCGAAAATGAGCTTTCGGAGGAGTATGGTGTGGATGTGTTTATTACAAATGTCTTCGAGATGAATTAGCACCTTAGGGTGCTTTTTCTTTTGTCACTACTTAATAGTTCATACTGATTGATTGCTAAATATCAATATGATACAATCTAATCACTACAATTATTATGAGGTGGTTAGATAGATGCTTAAGTTAGATGAGGGGAATATTCGCTTTAGTGGGAAGCTTGCTGAAATTATCGGAATAAATGAATCAATTATGCTGTCGTATATTCATGAGATTTACCAAGCTGGATCGGAAGAAGGGTTAGAATACGATGGGTATAAATGGGTAAAGTTGCCAATGAGTGATTTAATTAGAGGTCTCCGCTTTTGGAGTGGCTCAACAATCAAACGGATCATTGCCAGTCTTGAAGAGAAGAAAGTATTAATCAGCATCGTAAAAAATGATGATTTGTTTGATAGAACTAAAAGTTACCGCATTGACCATGATTTGCTAGATAAATTGGTAAGCGGTGAATAGCCATGGATGATCGCTTTGTAAGGGAACCTCACTGGATCACTCATTATTTAGAACGTTCCGACATGAATATGACCCAATCAAGAATATTTCATGTTGTAAAGAGGATGACATTTGGTTTTCATGAGGAAGAAGCTTATTGTACTCAATCCTATCTTGCAAAACGGACTGACTGCAATCAGAGGCAGATAGCTCGTGAACTTAAAAAAATGGTCGAAAAAGGAATACTGCTTGAACGTTTTGAAGGTAAAAAGAGATGGCTCAAAATTAATCCAGATATATCAAAAATGAACCATCAAAACGCTGGCTATGTCTCATTAGACATATCTGGCTATGACTATTCAGACATAGTAGACTATGACTATTTAGACACACATATAAAGAAACTATCTAAAGAAACATATCTAAAGAAAGATAATAATAATACATCGATTCTAACGAATACGATGGCTGTATATTATTTATCTAATTATGATTCAGGATATAAAGAAGATATAGAACAAGCCTTGGAGTATTACTATGATTGTTACAAGAAAGTGACAGGTAAAACACATCCAAAGTTAAAACCTGAGCAGTTATATTATGCTTATGAGCAAATTGAATCTGTAGCAAGTGAAGGTTATGGAGTAGAAGACATTATGTATGAGTTTTTTACAACAGTTAAAGAGACAGACTATAACCTTAACCACTTTGTATCAGATGGAATTATTCATACATTGAAAGAACGATGTAAATAAGGTGTTCTTATGACAGTCAACCAACTCATAGAGATTCTTTTACAATATCCAGGACATATCGAGGTAAGGAAAGAGCAAGGACTGATCTTGCATGAGATTAAGGCAGAGGAAGTTATTATCTACGATTATGGAGAACATCAGACATTGGCGATATAAGTCACTCTAACGAGTGGCTTTTTTTAATGCGATCATATTTGAATTGGGAGTGAATGAACAATGACCAAACAGAATAAGCAATCACTCAAGAGCGTTGCTGCTATAGCAATTGCTCTTTTTTATTGTATTAATGTGCAGAGTATCAATAAGGATGTACCAAAGCAACTGGCTAGGCAGGATGAGTTAGAGACATCCTTTCAACATGATAGTAACAGAGAGACTACAAGAGCTTTCTAGGCGCTATATAGGTAGTGTAGTTAAAGTGTCTACTTAATATATTGCGCGCGTCTCCGTGGCGCACAAGGCTTCTGGCGAAGGTAATGGGTCCTTCTGGGGGTTCTAGAAGACAGCGGGTCTAGCGAATCCCGAAAATCCGCTAGATTTAAAAAAATAAATTTAGTTCCGTTTCCGTTTCCGATAAGGAATATTTATCAATTTTGAAAAATCGCTTCAAATTAGGTCGGAAAAAGCGAATCTACTAATAACTGCTCAAAAGCGGAAGTGAGGTGCAAATAATGGCTAAAAACAAAGCGGAACAGATAAAAGTGAGTGAGATGATTGTCGGTACTGCGGAATTGGCGGCTATTATCGGCAAATCTGACCGCTGGATCAGGAAGATAACTGGCGAGGGAGTGCTCAAGCAAGTTGAGCGCGGCAAGTATGTCTTAGCAGACGCTGTGCAAGCTTATATCCTACATGTGGAAGGTGGTAGTCGTGATGATGGAAAACCAACCTATCAAGATCATAAGACAGAGCACGAACGGATTAAGGCTGAAATTGCCGCCTTAGAGCTTGCTGAAATGCAAGGGAAGTTGCATAAGGCAGAGGACGTAGAAGCGGTTATGAATGACATGCTCAGCGCTTTTAGGCAGCGTGCAAGGGCAATCCCAACTAGGTTGGCTCCTGAACTTGTAGACGAATCGAATTTGCAGGTTGTGAAGAGCAAGCTTGCAGATGCGATTGACGAAGCGTTGTATGAACTATCGGACTACGATCCTGAAAGTTTTAATGATGACGCAAGGAATGATGCTGATGGCGATTGATAAGAAAACTGTCACGTTATTTCGAAGCATTGCTAAAATCGTTGCTCCACCTCCGAAATTAACGGTTAGTGAATGGGCTGACACATATAGACAGCTTTCCGCAGAAGCATCTGCCGAGCCTGGTCAGTGGAGAACATCAAGAGTGCCGTATATGAAAGAAATTATGAACGCTCTTAGTGACGAGCTCATTGAGCGTATTGTCATCATGTCCAGTGCTCAGGTAGGTAAAACAGAGTTGCTGCTTAACGCAATTGGCTATTACGTTCATCAAGACCCTGCACCGATCATGCTCGTGCAACCAACTTTAGAAATGGCAACAGCATTTTCAAAAGACCGACTTTCGCCAATGACGAGGGATACGCCTGAGATCGCTAAAAAAATGTCAGATGCTAAGAGCAGAAACAGCGGGAATACAATGCTGCATAAGACTTTCGCGGGCGGTCATATCACTATGGCAGGTGCTAACTCGCCAAGTTCTCTTGCTTCTCGACCAATAAGAATAGTTCTTGCCGATGAGGTTGACCGTTTTCCATTGTCTGCAGGAACCGAAGGTGATCCAGTAACGCTAGTGACTAAACGGACCACAACCTTTCACAATAGAAAGATTGTCTTGGTTAGTACGCCGACTATAAAAGGTGCATCGCGGATCGAAACAGCGTACAACGAAAGCACAATGGAGCAGTGGTGTGTGCCTTGCCCTTCTTGTGGTCATTATCAGCCTTATCAATGGGCGCAAGTTAAATTTGATTACGACAAGGTTAAAAAGCAGTGTACTGATGTTTACATGGCCTGCAATGAATGTGGATCCTGCCATTATGAACGCGAATGGAAGCAAGGTACCGGCAAGTGGGTTGCTCGTGCAACAGCTAATAAAACACGGGGATTCCACTTAAATGAGCTCGCATCACCTTGGAAATCTTGGAATGCTATCGTTGAGGATTTCCGAGAAGCCAACACAAACGGTGCTGAATCCTTAAAAGCTTGGGTGAACACATCACTTGGTGAAACGTGGGAAGAAAAGGGCGAGCAACTAGACGAGCAAGCTTTATACAATCGACGCGAACTTTATCATGCTGATGTACCTGAAGGTGTGAAGATTCTAACTGCAGCAGTCGATACGCAAGATAATCGCTTTGAAATTGAGGTTCAAGGGTGGGGAGCTGGCTTTGAGAACTGGCGTATTGAGTATCATGTAATTTATGGTGATCTCAAGCAGCCGCAAGTTTGGAATGACCTTGATGAGTATCTAAAACGCACCTGGACAGATATTGAAGGTAACAAATACAGCATTGCCTGCACCTGTATGGACAGCGGCGGTCACTTCACAAACGAGGTTTATATATGGACTAAGCAACGCAACAACAGGCGTATATTTGCAATTAAAGGCGAATCCACAGGAGATGGCACATACAAGCCGCTGATTATTGGGAAATCAGAGAACAATCGCTATAAGGCTGTTGTATTTAGGCTAGGTGTTGATGAGGGTAAGTCAAAGGTTGTCAGCGCCTTGAAAACGCCAATGGTTGACGAGAACGGTGAGAAGTTAAACGGATACGTACACTTTCCACTAACAACACCTGAACGTCACAGGGGCTATGAAAAAGATTATTTCGACGGCTTAACCGCTGAGACACTGCAGCAACGTGTCAGACTTGGTAAGCCGTATTTTGTGTGGGTAAAAACGAAGCCGCGAAATGAACCGCTTGACTTAGCGGTATATAATCGAGCAGCTATTGAGCTTTTATCACCTGATTTAGATAGTATGGAGCCGTATTGTACTAAGGTTGTTGGGAGCTCGATAGTTTCTAGCCCGGTTGCTCGACAAGCTCGACAACGCAGAGGTTCTAAAGGGATCTAAGCTGGAAGGGAGGTGAAAGGAAGATGCGACAAAGATACACTTTGGAACAAGCACAAAAACATTTAGATGCTTGGATTGCTGCTGAATTAGCATTATCAACAGGTCAAGAATACACAATCGGCAAACGTACTCTTACTAGAGTTAATATCGACGAAGTGATGCAACAAATACGATATTGGCAACAACAAGTTGATATAGCAAATGGGGTTGCAAAATCTCGCACGCGTCGTATTGTTCCGATGGATCTATGAGCGAAAAAGAATTTGCATCAACTACTGCAACTGAGGTCAGTAAACCTGTAGTGGTGAAGGTTGTGAATCAAGGGTATGGACATCATGGAGCAAGTAAAATGCGTAAGTCATTAAAGGCATGGAATCCGCTAGCTGGCGATGCTGATGCTGATATCCATAAAAACCTTGAAGACCTCAGACCGCGCTCGCGTGATTTATATATGGGTGGTGCTATTCCAGCGGGTGCTATCAAGACCATGCGTACTAACGTTGTGGGAACTGGATTAAAGTTAAAGCCTGCTTTTGATTCAGAATATCTCAACCTTACTACCGAGCAAGCGAATAAGCTCAAGCGACAAATTGAACGTGAGTTTGCGCTTTGGTCTGAATCGAAGGATTGTGACGCGACTGGCATGCACAACTTTGCTGAGCTTCAGCAGCTAGCTTTTTTAAGTTGGTTGATGAGTGGCGATGTATTTGCTATTTTACCTGTGCTAAAACGTCCACATTCGGTTTATGACTTGCGGATCAAGTTAATAGAAGCGGATAGATGTAGCACGCCTAAAAACAGCGCTAAAGTCATTCTAGACCCTAACAAGATACAACAAGGGGTTGAGGTTGATTCTGATGGAATGGTTTGCGCGTACTGGTTCAGTGATTACCATCCTGCATCTGCAAGTTACTACGCTAACAATAATTGGAGACGCGTTGAGCTCATAGGTAAAAGAACTGGAAGACGAAACGTACTTCACTTAATGGAAGCTGAGCGACCTGAACAGCGCAGGGGTGTTCCGATTCTAGCACCTGTAATAGAAGCTTTGAAGCAACTAGAACGATACACAGAAGCTGAGTTAATGGCAGCTGTGATAAGTGGAATGTTTACAGTGTTCATTGAAACTAAAAATGAACCCGATGAGGTGTTGGGGGTTTCATTAACCAATCAATCGGGTGATCCAATACCACAAAGTGATGAGGAAGTTGGATTAGGGAATGGAGCCGTGCAATTTTTACAGCCTGGTGAAGAAGCTAAGGTAGTTAATCCAGGCAGACCTAATGCACAGTTTGATCCATTTGTTAATTCGATCATTCGTCAAATCGGTGCAGGATTGGAATTACCTCCTGAGTTGATCTTAAAGCACTTTACAGCTAGCTACTCTGCTAGCCGAGCTGCATTGTTAGAAGCTTGGAAAAAGTTCCGTATGATGCGGAGCTGGCTTGCTTCTGATTTTTGCCAACCGATCTATGAGGATTGGTTTATTGAAGCTGTTGCAAAAGGGCGTATTGATGCACCAGGCTTTTTTGATGATCCTGCTATATTCAAAGCCTACACAAAGGCAGAATGGCACGGACCATCGCAAGGGCAACTTGATCCAGTCAAGGAAGTTAACGCAGCTATACTGCGTGTGGACAATGGCTTCAGCACTCGCCAACGTGAAGCGGCCGAGCTTACTGGCAGTGAATACGAAAATAACGTCACTCAGTTGGCATACGAGCAGCAATTACGAGAGGGTAACGGGGTAACACATGGTCCAGCTCAGACTACATCGGAAGGGGGTGATGAAAATAGCAAAGAAGATTAAACTTAACGGACCTGTAATCAGTGGAATTTCTGCACGTATCTATGAATGGATTGGGTTAGATGCCATATCTCCAAATAGGGTGCTGAATGAATTGGAAAAAGCCGGTGGAGAGGATATTGAGCTATACATCAACAGTGGTGGCGGTTCAGTATTTGCTGGCAGCGAGATATTTACAGCGCTCAAGGAGTATCCAGGTAAAATAACTTCAAAAATCACAGGGGTAGCGGCATCAGCAGCTACTTTTTTTGTGCTAGCTTCAGACGAAGTTTATATTTCTCCGCTAGGACAGATGATGATTCATAACGCAGCAACATCAACTGATGGAGATAGATTTGCACATGCTTCGAATCTTGAAATGTTGGAAGGTGTGGATAAAGCAATTGCAAAGGTCTATCAAGGAAAAACCAAGATGTCCGATTCTGATTTATTGAATTTCATGCGAAAAACAACTTGGATGAATGCTGATAAATCGGTTCAAATGGGATTTGCAAATGGCGTGATGTTTGAAGAAGAAGCAGATGCATCTAATAGCGCTAATGCTGGATTTGAGTTGCCTGAAGAGGTGATTGATAAACTCAAAGATGTTCTTTTGAAAAATGTCATGGCAAGCATGCCTATTGATGGGGTCATGAACAACGTTGAGCCAATTAATTCTATGCAGGAAGCACAACAACAAACAAACGAAAGGAATGATAAACCAATGAATCTAGAGGAACTGAAGAATCAGCATCCTGATCTATACAACGAGGTTTTGAATGCTGGTAAAGAAGAAGGGGTAAACGCAGAGCGCGCACGAATTACGGCGCTAAATGATCTTGCTAAGTCTCCAGGTGCTAGTGCAATCGTAGCAGAAGCAATTAACAACGGTGAAGATGTAGGGGCTACAGCAATTAAGATCGTACAAGCTTCTGCTCAGCATGTTCAAAACGTTGCTGCTAACCGTCAAGCTGACGCTCAAGATAGTGGAGCTAATAATGTGCCCGGCGCTGCCGCACCACAGAACAATGGAAACCAAGACACAGAAGCAACCAACTTACTGTTAAACGCAGTGAATTCATTATCGGGAGGTAACTAATTATGAATCTAGTAAACAACAATTTCGGCACAAGCTCAGTCGATAACTTGATTTCTGATTCTAAGCATCCGATTGATGTACGTTCTATCGTGATCGCTTCGGGCCAAGGGAAATTAACGCGCGGTACCGTGATTGGGATAATCACAGCTAGCGGCAAAGGCGCGAAGGTAGATAGCTCTAAGTCTGATGGTACACAAACTGCAAACTGTATTTTGACTGATGATATCGATGCTACAAGCGCTGATGTAACAACAACAGCCTACATCACAGGTACGTTCAATCCTGATGAATTGGTGTTTGGTGGTACTGACACAGCAGCAACACACGCAACCAAGCTACGTGAACTTGGAATCTTCCTAAAAGATATGATCGGGGGTTAATTGAATGACAACTATTCCATTATACAAAACTACAACAATGCTGCCAGCTATCGAGAAATTACCACCACTTCCAACGTATATTCTCGATACATTTTTCCCAGGCTTCGACACGTTCGTTACTGAGACGGTAATGTTTGATTATTTCAAAGGCAGCCAACCAATGGCTCCGTTCGTTGCTCCACGCGTGGGCGGCATCACTATCGCTCGCGAAGGCTTCAAAACAAAGCAATACACAGCACCGAAAATTGCGCCACAACGCATTTTAACCGCTGATCACTTAGGGGATCGTGGCTTTGGTGAAGGTGTATTTAGTACTCGTACACCTGCACAACGTCAAGCGGAAATTCTACTGAAAGATGCGAAGCAACTTGATGATATGATCACTCGTCGTATTGTTTGGATGGGCCGTGAATTGCTTCTAGGAAACACAATTACCGTGAAGGGTTATATCGATAAAAACGATTCTAATTACGTAGAAGACACGATTGACTTCAACTTCACACAAAAAACCACACTTACTTCCACTGCAAAGTGGGATGATGCTGGTTCAGCTGGTAAGAAAATTGAGAACCTTGAAACTTGGAGAGATGCAGTAATTGATGCGGTTGGCGAAGCTCCAAAGATGGCAATCTTCGGGAAAACTGCTCTTAAAGAGTTCTTGAAGGATAGCCAAGTGGAGAAACTTCTCGTTCAAGTTAATGCTGGTCAGTTGGTCATTAAACCTCAAGTCCAAGCTAATGGAGTAACGTACATTGGTTATATCCCGCAGCTTGATCTTGAAATCTACACTTATGGGGCAACGTTTGTAGATGATGCGGGAGTGAAACAACAATTCATTCCTGCGAACAAAGTTATCCTTGCCAATGCTAACATCGGTAAAGTTGTTTACGGTGCAGTTACTCAAATGGAGCAAGATGGCCAATTCCACACTTATGAAGGTAAACGTGTTCCAAAAGTATGGAGTGACCAAAACGCAGACGCTCGTATGATTCGCTTAACATCTCGACCAATTCCAGTGCCGCATGATGTTGATGCTTGGTACGTGGCTACGGTACTATAGGAGGGTTTACTAATGGCTATTGTAGTTACAGTAGGTACTATTAATGATGGCAATAAAGTGTATCAAACTGGTGAAGTAATCACTGGTTTAACTGATGAACAAGAGCAAGAATTAGTTGAATTAGGTGTGGCTGCTATCACTGCTGAGCCTAAGGTAGATAAAGCTGAAGGAAAAGGGAAACCAAAAGCAGGTGAATAACCATGAGCCTTTTCAAAGATCAGGTAGCGGCAGATATTGCTGCTACCTTTATTAATTTCGATGAGTTTGCGACCGAGCATGACATTGATGGCGAGAATCTTACAATTGTGCTTGACAGCAATCTGAATACTGGCAATAAGTTCAAGGGAGTTACCGAGGATGGTGTATACCTCAATCACATTACCTTTTTTGTTGCTGAAAATGTACTTGGCTATCGTCCAGTCGAAAATGACCATATGACTTTTGATGGTTATCCTTGCACCGTTGCGTCCTGTGATGAGGACTTTGGGCTACTCGAAATTACACTTGAGGTGAATCGCTCATGAGCTTTTTTGTGATAGACACTAAAGAGTTTCGCGAATCATTAAACGAGATAAAGAAAATGAACAATCGAATGCCTAGAGCGATAAATTCCGCATTAATCAGGAGTGCTCAAACCATTCGAACGGCTGCAGCTCGTAAGGTGAGGGAGATTTACTTTGTAAAACATGGCGAAGTCTTAAAGAAAATCCATGTTAAAAAAGCCGGTGGCGGTAAGTTAGGTATGACTTTGGAATCGAGAGATCGAGCGATACGCTTAATAAATTTCAAGGTCAATCCTAAGAGTAAACCGAACAAGATCCCCAAAGTCATTAAGGCAGGTGTTAAGCGAAAAGGCGGTGTTAAAAAGGTTCACCATGCTTTTGTGGCAATCGTCAGAGGTGGGCATACAGGAGTGTTTAAGCGTGCACCTCATTCAAAACATCGAAAAACATCAAGCGGCATATGGTCGCAAGGCCCTATCGAACAGTTGAGAGGGCCAGCTATACCAGTCATGTTGTCGCAAGATGGGATTGTAGAACATATTCGTGAGGTTGCGGTAACGACGATCAATAAACGCCTTGACCACGAAATTAATCGGCAAGTGTTTGGACAGGGGGCTAGTAAATGACGGTAAATGTGCTAATCATGGAATTGAAAAAATTCATCGAGCACCAAGTCAATGACTACGCTGCTGGATTAAACGACATCAGTGAATTTGCTAAGGTAAGGGTATTTGATTGGGTACTCCCTCAGAAAAATTCCAGAAATCAAGATACTAATGACTTTCCTTACATCGTGGTTTCGGCTATCAAGGGTAGAAATAATTCAGAGGAAAACATTGTTGAAGTACATCTTGAATTTGGGATATACGACAAAGGTGATGAGATTGATGGCCGAATACATCAAGGTGGCTTCTATGACCTCATGAATTTGATGACGCATGTGCAAATGAGTTTGGAAAAAGCATCTGTCATCGCCAATCGATACACATTGCAAGATGAGTACCTTTGGGAGATACCGGAAGGACAGCCGTATCCTTATTACGTTGGTGTAGCATTGGCGAAGTTTAATATACGAAACATTCAAGATGAAAGGGAGAGTGAGTTTTTACATGAGTGATGTAAAAGAAGAAATTCTAAAGGAAAAGCCGCAAGAAAAGAAGAAAGACGCTCCTAAGTCCAAGAAGCCGCAAACCTTAATCTACGTGGGGCCAAACTTACAAGGCGGCGTACTTTCACAATACACGACTTTCCGAGGCGGTTTGCCTGAACATATCGAAGCACTTAAGGAAAAATATGAGGGCTTTGATAAATTGTTTGTCGAGCCTGCTGCACTAACAGCCTTTGAACAGAAAGTGAAACAAGTCGGTACAGTGCAATATCAGGCTTATCAGAACGCTTTACAAGGAGGTAAATAATAAATGGCATATAAACATGGGGTATTTGTTTCAGAGGTGCCTACGGCGATTACACCACCTGCTAGCGCATCGTCTGTGCCTGTAGTATTCGGCACTGCACCAGTTAATCTATCCAAACGAGCACAAGCGCCAGTGAATGAGCCAGTGCTCGTTTTTTCGTATGCGGAAGCAGTTGAAGCATTCGGTTATTCTGATGATTGGAGTTTTACATTGTCGGAATTCATTTACTCACACTTTGCACTATATGCGATGTCTCCTGTTGTGCTTGTTAACGTACTAGACCCTGCTACACACAAGACTGCCCTTACAGCACAAACAGTCAATGTAACGAATGGTATTGCAACACTAGCACAGCAAGGTGTGTTACTGGCAGGGTTAGCTGTAAAGTCTAGCGACGGTACCACAACTTACGTCATCAACGAAGATTATACGTTAGGTTATGACGTTAAAGGTAACTTAGTAGTACAAATTGTTGAGGATGGAGCTGCAGCTGCGGCAACGTCTTTACAAATCAGTGGCAACAAACTTGATCCTTCAGCTGTAGATGGTGACGACATCATCGGTGGCATTGTAGCAGGGCAACCAACGGGGCTTGAATTGCTTAACGAAGTGTTCCCGCGCTTTAGACAAGTGCCTAGCCTTGTACTTGCTCCTGGTTATTCTCATCTGCCAGCAGTCGCAGCTGTAATGACAGCCAAGGCGGGTAATATCAATAGCTCGTTTAAGGCACTTGCTTTAACGGATCTGCCGGCTAATCAATCTTATACCGCAACTGTAACATGGAAAAATGATAATAGTTACGCATCTGAACGACAAGTTAATTGCTACCCTAAAGTACAACTAGGAGATAAAATCTATCACCTATCTACACAGTTAGCTGGTGTATTGTGTTCGACAGATGTTGCGAATGGCGGTATCCCTTATGTATCTCCATCGAATAAAGCACTTCAAGCTACCGCATCAGTATTAAGTGATGGGTCATCCTTATTTTTAGGTCGAGATCAGGCTCAATACCTTAACGGCGAGGGAATTGTAACAGCACTTAACTTTGTTGGGGGTTGGAAGGCTTGGGGCAACCGCACAGGCGCATATCCTGCTGTGACTGATCCTAAAGACAGCTTTATTCCAGTACGACGTATGCTAGATTGGATTGCTAACACGGTCATTCTTACCTATTGGCAGTATCTCGATGATCCTATTTCTCGCCGTATGATCCAAGCTATCACTGATAGCGTAAACGTGTGGTTGAATGGCCTTACTGCTCAAGGCGCTATTCTTGGTGGTCGGATCGAGTTTTTGGAATCCGAAAATCCTAGCACAAGCTTGATGGACGGTATTATTACATTCCATATGTACGTTACTCCACCAAGTCCAGCGAAAGAAATTAACTTTACCCTCGAATATGATCCACAGTATTTGAGCGGATTATTTAGCTAGGAGGTATAGACAATGGCACAAAATGTGATTCCTGAAAAGTTAATTAACTACTCCGTCTATCAAGATGGATCGAAATATCTCGGTGTCGCTGACGTAACGTTACCGACAATCACAGCAATGTCTGATTCCTTTAGTGGAGCTGGAATTGCGGGGGAGATTGACAGCCCGACAATTGGTCATTACTCGGCAATGTCTGTCTCCATGACGTGGAGATTGGTAACTCCTGAAGCTGTCGGTTTAATGTCGCCAGGTGTAAAACAGCTTGATTTCCGTATGGCGCAGCAGTCGTATGATCGTACTGGTGCATCCGTATCTTCTGCTGGACTAAAGGTTTCAATTCGCGCAATCCCTAAAAGCTTTGATCTCGGAACGCTCAATGCAGGGCAAACAACTGGCACAACAAACGAGCTAGAAGTCATCTACATCAAGATCACTGATCAATCAAATAAAGTTCTAGTTGAGATTGATAAAATGAACTTTAAAGCTGTGTTTAACGGTGTGGATGCATTAAAAAGTGTGCGTACACAGCTGGGCATGAACTAGGAGGGCATTTATGAATAAGTATAAATTAAAAAAAACAGTAAATTACGAGGGTGTTGAGATCACTGAGCTTGATCTGAATTTCGATGTTCTCACTGGTAAAGACATTGCTAGTGCAGAGACGCAATACCGGGCTGCTGGTCATGATGACACTGTGTTTGTAAAAGAAATGAATAAGACGTACCTCGCTTACGTTGTGGCTATTGCCGCTAAAGTAATGCCTGATATGGTGTTTGAATTGTCGGCGCGTGATTTTGTGGCTGTAACAAATAAGGCTCGAAATTTTTTGCTACTTGGGGCCTAAATAAAAAGGGGGTTCGTGAGCTAGCTGTTTTCTTGGCTAAGCATACGAATACCCCTGTTTCTTTTTATTTAGACCTAACAATACGTGAAATCATGGACTACTTAGACATCCTGATTAATCTCAGCAAGAAAAATAAGTGAGGTGAGAGTGATTGACGAAAGGTAGAGAATACGAGGTTGCCTTTAAGATCGGCGCTGAACTAGAAGCGAGTTTTAAGAAAACTCTCGGACTGACTGAGCAAAATCTTGCTGAGATTAATCGAGAGGTTAAGAAAATCACAGGCAGTAAAGGCTTTAGTGACATGGAAAAGGACTTGCGGAATGTTAACCGTAAGTTTAATGAGCTAGAAGATTCGGCGCGTGATTTTGGCGGCGTGATGAAAAACGTTGCTGAGCACGTAGGAGCTTTTGCGTTGCTTGATAAAGGTGCTGAAGCCATAACAGGCATGATTGATGCTGTAGGTGATTATGGCATGGCTATGTCGCAGATACAAGCTGCTACAGGGCTCACAGCGAAGGATATGGAAGCGATCAGCCAAACCACGAAAGGATTATATACATCTGGTCTAGGAGAATCCTACAACGATCTAGCAGACGCTGTGACACTTACTAGACAGATCACGCAAACGCAAGGTGAAGAGCTCGACAACCTAACGAAAAAGGCGCTTATTTACAAGGATGTCTTTGGTGAGGATATAGGTGAATCAATACGTAGTGCTGACGTGCTCATGCGACAGTTTAACATTTCAGCCGATGAAGCCTTTAACCTTATGGCGCAAGGGAATCAACGTGGACTGAATAAAACGAATGAGCTTCTTGATACAATCAATGAATTTTCTCCACAGTTCAAGGTCCTTGGATATAGCGCGGAAGAAATGTTTGATTTCTTCGCTACTGGCTTGGATGCAGGAGCTTGGAACCTAGATAAAGTCGGTGACTTGGTTAAGGAGTTTGATAACCGCATTAAAGATGCAGGAGACGCTGCGGCACAAGATGCGCTTGCTCAGTTGTTTGCTCCTCCTGATATCGATGAATTTGCTAAAGCTCTGAAGAAAGGTTCACAAGCTACAAAAGAGTATCAGGAGATCGTTGCTAGAACTGATAAAGATACAGCTGCTACTTTGGTGAAAAATCTACAAAAGGGCGGTAAAAAAGGCGAAGACAGCATGATTGCCCTCGCTTCTATTCTAGGTGATTCACAGAAAATCCTTGACGGAATTTCTAGTGGGAGCATACGTGGAGCAGATGCGCTTCAGATGGTTTTAGGCAAGTTGGCTGAAATCGATGACCCGATTGAAAAACAAACCATGGCTATTGCAATCATGGGTACGCAATACGAGGACTTGGGGCAGAAGGTCACTGGTGCCTTAGCAAACGTGAATAGTGAATTTGACATGACTGCTCAAACGATGTCTGAAATCGAAGCAGTCAAATACGATAACCTTCAGACTGAATTTAAGCAACTCACACGCGAATTGATGGATGAGTTTATTTTGCCATTGGCAGAGGACATCATGCCTGAAATTCGCAATTTTGTAGACTTTTTGAGTGCTAATAAAGGATTGATTAAAAACCTAGCTTTGATTATTCCTGGAGCTATGGCTGCTAAAGGCGTAGCAAATGGCATTAAATCGATGACAAACATGTCAAAAGCAGCTATGGAAACTGCTACAGGGATGGGGAATGTAGGTAAGGCTACAAAAGCATTTGGAATAGCTAGTAGTCTGCTAGGTGGTCCAATTGGTATAGGAATTACTGCTGTATCTGCTTTGACGATGGGTGTTATGGAATATAAGCGTCAACAAGAAAAGGCTCGTGATGAATTGTTAAACATGGGCGAGGATGTTAAAGTCGCTTATGATAATTATCAATCCGTACAAGAGCATACGAAGCAAGTTAGTAATCTAATTACTGAATATGATGAGTTAAAAACAGTTATAGGGAATTCTGCAACGCCTACGGATGAACTAGAAGCAGCGCGTGCTAGATTGTTAGAGATCGAGCAGCAACTCATTGACTTGAATCCGGATATATTAAGAGCTGAGGATGCTAAAAGTGGTAAGTTTAGAGAACAACTTGGATTGGTTGAAGAAATCGAAAAAACAAGGAATGAAATGGCGAAAAGAGACTTGGAAATCATGTTTTTCGATAGCCAATCTAAAGTTGGAGAGTTGGAAGATGAATATAACAAGTTACTAACTAGTTTAGGTAAATACGATCAAAAGTATCAAGATTCTCTTTCAACATATCAACAATATTTTCAGTATTACAATGAATATCAAGAGATACTGAGAGATACTACATTATCATACGAAGAACTTAATAATAAAATTGATGAGTTCCGTAGGAAAATTGAAGGAGAAACCGGGCTAAGCTTCGAGAATATGGATTTCGTCAGGATTAATCTTGAGGAAGCTGAAAGTGATTACAAGAAATACGGTGAATTGTGGAAAAAAACCACCGAAGAAATAGCTACGGCAGATAAAAGTTTTCAATCAATTTATGATACAGCAAAAGCATACATCGAAAGTAATCTTGGCGGCACACTTGAGGAGCAGGCAGCGAAATTTGGTGAAATGTCAGAAGCCGAACAGCAAGCTTTCATAAAGGCGCTTGAAGATGTGGCTGCATTAAACAAGGAATTAGACTTGCTACCGTCCGAGAAAAAAATAAACGTACAAGTGATTTATGACGAAGCGCGTGGACTTCAATATGCACCTTCACACATCAAAAATACTGCGCCTGATTATCGCTATTTCGATCAATACGCTGATGGCGGTTTTGCAAGCAAACCTTCGATTTTTGGTGAAGCAGGTCTTGAAGCCGCAGTCCCGATTGATAACCGACCAAGATCCCATGCGATACTAGATGAGGTTAACCGACTAATGGGGCATGACGTGCCTACGATCAACACCGTTTATCAACCTACACCTGCTATCGAGCTTATGGAGCGCATGGATCAAATGACCAACTACAACTCTAGCGAGAATAATATTAACGTTGAATTTTCGCCACAAATTACGATTCAAGGCAATGCCGATGAATCAGTAGCTAGGCAAATTGAACAAGCGGTGGCAGGCGAACGTGAACGTTTTGAAGCTTGGTTTAGTGAAATGATGTTGCGAGAAGGGAGGCTTGCATTTAAGTGACCTATACAACAATACAAGGCGATATGTGGGATGACATAGCATACAAGGTATATGGCATTGAATCGTACATGGTGCTGCTTATGCAAGCCAATCCTGAGCACGCTAATACGGCTGTTTTTGGTGCGGGTGTAGTGTTGTCTATGCCCGAGCTCCCAGACGTTACTGACGAAGACCTACCGCCTTGGAAGAGGGTGTAAAGCATGAGTTTAGATAACAGACGAGCAGAGGTAGAAATAACTTATGAGGGCGTAAATATCACTCAAGATATTGCGCCTTTTTTGTTGTCATTTAGGTACACCGATAACGGCACTGGTAAGGCAGATGATATAAGTATCACGCTGCAAGACAAGGACGGTAAATGGCGTAATCCTTGGATGCCAGTTGATGGCGATAAGATCAGTGCTAATATCGTCCTCTATCATTGGGAAAAGCACGGCGTAGTGCAGCGCGTTAAGTGCGGTACGTTTTATGTTGATACAGTAAGTTATGGCGGTCCTCCTGATACGATCACGATTGGAGCTGTCTCATATCCTGTTGCTGGCGGTCTCAAACGTGAAAAGAAAACAAAAGCATGGGAGAAAGTCACTTTCAAACAAATCTCTTCTCGAATAGCTTCAGATGCTAAGCTCAAATTAATCTTTGAGACAACAGATGTTAAATATGATCGTATGGACCAGACGGAGCAGTCGGATATTGCTTTTTTGGCGCAACTTGCTGAAAAGGAAAGTGCTAGTGTAAAAGTCACGAATGACACAATTGTTATCTATGACGATTATAAGTTTGAAAATACAAAGCCAGTGAGAGAGATCGAGCGCGGTAAGAGTAACTTGAAAAAATATGGATTTTCTCGGAATTTTGACGGTGTAGGATATGCCAAATGTACAGTTAGCTACAGTAAAACAGTTAAAAAGCAAAAGCAGACAATCACAGGTAGTTTTACTATACCGGGCAAACAAGGACCTACGCTAAAGATTCAGGAACGCGTTGAATCGACTGCTGAAGCCGTCCGCAGAGCTCGCAATGAGCTGCGAAATCGGAATAAACAAGCGAACAAAGCTAGTTTTACATTACTCGGTGATCCTAAACTCGTTCAAGGCGTAACGGTTGAGGTTCTTAAATTTGGAAGATTTAACGGTAAGTACTTTACTGAATCAGTCACGCACTCGATTGGAGGTAGTGGATATGAAACGAGTATTCAATGCAGAAAGGTGTTGACGTTCTGATATGAATCGATTAATCCGAGAAGGAACTGTATCTAATCGCAACGTCACGGATGGCACAGTCAAAGTTATATTTGGGGACCAAGACAACATGGTAACTGGTTGGTTACCAGTAGTTGTTCCAAAACATCTTGAAGATAGTTCATTAGCTATCCCTCATATTAACGACACAGTGGTATGTCTATTTTTAGAATCAGGATTAGAAGATGGCTACTGCTTAGGTGTGCTACATCAAGGTGGTGCAAGCTCATGATGGTTGGCTCTTTTGGATCATTGGTTTTTATGGTATCACTCAAAAAAACAATGACGTTTGAAGGCTTTAAGCGAAGCACAGAAGCACGTTGGGCTAAGCATGATGTACACCTTAAAAACCCTATATCTGAATATCTAGGACCTGGACAGGACACGGTTACTTTTGACATGGTGTTTGATGTTGCGTTTGGTGTTCGACCACGAAATGAGCTAGAGCGGATAATGGTGTTATGTCGTGATGGTGTACCGCATCGATTGGTCGTTGGCGGTGTGCCGCTTGGTGCTAAGCAATGGGTGATTACATCCTATGATCAAACATGGGATAGATTTGACGGAAAAGGTAACGTCATAAAAGGCGGTTGCACAGTCACAATGAAAGAATATGTTTAGGGGGCGAGTTGAATGTATGAAACGACTGTAAATCTAAGTGCTATAAACTTCGCTCCGTCCAATACACTTGATGAAATACAGCAAAATCTCGTTACACTATTAAGTACAGCAGCAGGCTCGGTACCGCTAGACAGAACTCTAGGCATCGACATGTCGGCATTAGATCAACCGATGGAAATAGCTAGTGCGTTAATTGTGGCGGCAGCCATAGACGCTATAGAGATGCATGAGCCTCGTGTTGTTGTTAAGTCGGTGACAACGACCTTTAACGAAGATGGTCAGTTGGTACCTGTTGTGAACTGGGAACTTGCAGAGGGGGTGAACGTTTGAATATTTACGATTTACCGGACATTAATTTTATTGATGTAGATACCGAGCAAATAAAAAATGCAGTCATCACAACGTTTGAAGCCTTGAGCGGTCGTAAGCTGTATCCAGCTGATCCGATAAGGCTTTTTTTGTTGTCGCAAGCCAATACCATCATACAGCAGCAAATGCTCATTAACCAAGTCGCTAAACAGAATCTACTGCGTTATGCAAATGACAATAAGCTCGATCATATCGGAGCACTGACAGAGACTAGCAGACTGCAAGCAACAGCAGCTATTGATACTGTGCGATTTACGTTGTCGGCTCCTCAACTAAGCGCGGTGCCAATACCGCTAGGCACACGAGTAACACCAGGCAATAATGTGTTTTTTGAAACAATTGAGCTTGCAGAGATTGCCGAAGGATCATCAAGTGTAGATGTTAAAGTGCGGTGTATGACGGCGGGCACAGTAGGCAATGGTTATTTACCTGGTCAAATCAATACGCTAGTTGATCCGCTACCTTATACAGCCACAGTTACTAATCTTAGTGGCAGTAGCGGCGGCACTGACATTGAGACCGACGACAATTATCGCGAGCGCATTTATACGTCACCTTCACGCTTTTCTGTTGCTGGACCAAGTGGAGCATATGAGTATTGGGCTAAAACCGCAGTTAATGGCATTAGCGACGTGTATGTTTACAGTCCAGCGCCTTGTGAGGTTGAGGTAGTCGTACTTATGGAGGGTGGCCAGTTACCTACTCAATCTGTGCTTGATGCAGTTGACGATGTGCTTAATGACCGCACGATAAGACCTCTGACCGATAAAGTGACAATCCTAGCACCTACGCCAACAAGTTATGAGATTGATTTTGAGTACTGGATAGACATTACTGATGCAGCTGACGCAGTGACAATACAATCTCAAGTAGAGAAAGCTGTGAGTGATTATATTGCATGGCAGCGTGCAAAGATTGGTCGCAACGTGAATCCGTCTGAGCTCATACGTCGTGTAATGAATGCAGGAGCAAGGCGAGTAGAGGTTACAAGTCCGACATACACAGTCATTGATAATACAGAGGTTGCTG
>Ga0182738_1002687_pt1 | contig 20974 bp, 13 predicted proteins | sample eDN5th30CBELigMG_FD_128876 | JGI IMG/M metagenome (GOLD analysis project Ga0182738, IMG submission 128876) | Enriched Miracle-Growth compost microbial communities from Emeryville, California, USA - eDNA 5th pass 30_C BE-Lig MG (version 2)... ... | reverse complement strand
TTAATCTTTGGATATTCTCTTCAAGGTTTTCTGAGAACTTCTTTTGACATGAAAACTCAATAGGAAAAATTCAAACCTATATATTCAAGGGAGAATCCTTGAAAAGATTATGTCTATACAATAATTATCATATTCTTATTCAATTATAGGGAATTACCCTATTCTGAAAAAAAACTGTCAATTTTTATCAGATTTTTAAGTGCATCACGAAAAAATAACTCTTTTTATTTCTCAACCAACACCCTAGGATCTCACTTCATTACGATATTGAGGTCTCCTTTGCATCTTTGCTTCTTTTGAATATGGTGATCTTCTTATCCTCTGTCGCTGCACCTGGGATAATGGCATTTCTCGAAAATCAAAAACATTGTTTGATCTCTGAATCGATCTGCTTTGATTTAAATTTGGTGACTCAAAACTTTGAATTGTGTTGAGTGAAGGCCTCAGATGACTTGTTGTGGAACTCAACCTTGCTGGGCTATTCAAAATGCTCAAATCATGAGAACTCATCAAATAATTAGACGAGATCTCCAGAATATTTGAATTGGTACGAATATCAGGACTTGTTGGTGGGAGAATCATCGAGCTTTGAGATATCTCAGGATTCTGAGGAACAGCACCTCTGTTTGGTTTATTTATGACAATTTGCGGAAGACTTTTCTTCTTTGATTTTCTGTAGTTTTTAATCGTTTCAACCACAATGACAATTATTTTTAACAAAATGAAACCTGTTGAAAGAAATGGGACAATAATATTCAAAACAATAATTATTTCTCCAACAGTATTCCTCAGCTCGATTGCTTGATTTCCTTTCGCATCATTTATTGCCAGAATACAAACACATGTATTGAAAATCAGCAACAACACCTCAAAAGTTATTTGCTGGATCAAATTTATTTTCGCTTTCAATGGCCTCATTACAATCAAATATACCGCCATAATTCCATTTATCACAATAATCATAAGAGCTTGGAGCAGTGGATAGTCATAAGCATACCCTACTATTGCGTTGAAACAAGCAACTCTCACCACAAATATCAATAAGAAAATCTGTTGTCCGAAAAAATTGTCCTTATAAGTCTCATAAAATGCCCGAAAAGCTATCCATTTCTTCTCAATTTCCTCCTTTTTTGAGTTTGAGTTGCGGATATTTATATTGACATGAAGCATTTTTACGATCACGATAACAGTGAGGATATTGAAACCAGCACAAACTATCAAGCTTATATTTGAATAAAGGTCGTCAAGATTAACGCCTTGAAACTCCAGAGCCGAATACAGTACGATATCGCCAATTGTTCCACAATACATAATGATGAAAAAATTCCATTTCAATATCGAAACAATCGTCTCCACTGGTGAATATATCTTTGAAGTTTTCGACAAGTTCTTGTACAAAATATACCCAACTCCAATAAAAAGCAAAATCACCAGCAAAATCAAAGCTGATTGCCAAAAATTCACAATGAAACTTGATGAAACATTATAGTCACTAAATTTCCCTGGAACCTTCTGATTCTTGAACACATCTGTAAATTTTTTCACAGTACTCTTCAGAAAACTCAAAGATCCTGAGCTTGTATCCTGACTTTCTAGCATTAGTTCGACTTTTGGCGGATATGTGATCTTCATAAATTTTATATATTGGAGCATCTTTGCAAAGGGACCCAAACACATTGATGCCGGATCACTAGCACTCAACAAACTGCCAACCATCCCGCCAACACTTGAAACAGAATTCCCAACTGCAGATGCCTGAGTCAGCTGCTTCACTTGTTCAACTGTTGAAGAATCCAAATCTAACACGCAAAGAGCAAGCGTAGAGTTTCCCGATACTGTATAAGGGTAATCACATGCTGATTTACATGTCAAGTCAGGATAAAGGTACTTTTCTGATGATGGGCAGGGGTTATTGCAGTATTTGGCTCCAGGCTCACTGAAAACTACAAATCCTGCATTACAAGATGATGAGCAAGAGCCATCTTCATAGATAAAATCATCAACTGAAGAGCACGGACTTTGACAGAAATTAGGAGTTCCTGGGACAATTACCAAAGGAGATGGACAATTTTCAAGACAAGACGTATTTGCAGCCCAGTAATATTCCGTAGAATTGCAAGGGGATTCACAAAAACTGCCTTCTGACGTTGTAACCAATATCAAAGGGTCATCACATTGATTAGAACAAGAACCATCTGATTTCAAAACATATCCAACTGCACAAATGAGACATTTTAAATTGGAAGATCCATAGCATGTTTTGCAAGCCGCATCACATCCAATACATCCTGATCCAGTCCAATATGTCCCATCATTACAAAGGTAGCACTCCCCACTAGCAAGCCCGAAACAAAATTGACAATTATTTGTGCAATTTTGGCAGACCCCAGTTGAATCCTTTGCTTGGCCAATTTTACAGTCACATTGATTATAGCGTAACGGATACTTCTCAGGGGTTGTTTGACAAATTGCAATCGAGGTATTTGTTGTATAATTGCTTAGATAAATTGATACTTCGCGAAATCCAAAAGGAGCTGTTATCGAGCTCGCATCCGTTGTGCTCACAACCTGAAACTTCAAAGAAGACCCTGTGTGAGGAACTCTCCCTCTTATATGGACAAACCCAACATCATATTTAGAGGTTTGTCCAGCTTCAAATGACCAAGAATCATAAATCCAATAAATACTTGTTCCTGGCACAATTGTGTTGTCAATTTTAAATTCCATCACTTGAGATTGGCCCTGCCAATATTGATCAATAAAAAACATTATAACTTGGAACGTTAAAAATGTATGGGGTCCAAGACCTGAATACTGCCTTTGAAAATATTGGTTTAGAGTGGGTTGGCTAGCTGGGCCTAAAATATTGTAGCCTCCAAGGATGATCCGGGAAGGAGCATTGAAAACGGATGGAGAGGTCATATTGAAAGCTTTAGTGACTTCGGTTTTGTTACTTGAAACACTGGATGATAAAGTCCAAAGATCCGCGTCTTGCAAGAAAAGGGTCTGGTTTGTTGGCTCATAAAGATCAAGTATTGCAAAATCTAATAGGAATTTTGGTCAATTGGAGAAGTGAGATGATAGTTTACCAGTAATTACATAGGTCTTCACAGGAGAGAGACATAAAAGATGGAGAATGAGAGGGAATAAAATTGTTGTCAAAGGGAATGAGGGCATCGAATAAAAAGATTTTTTGTTGATTTGAAGAATTATTTTATTTTAAAAATAAACCTTGCCAAAAAAAACTTCTTTTTTAATGATTTGCTTGATATTTTAATTTTCCCTCTTTCTTGAAATATCATCTTGAAAATTAAATTCTTTTGAGCCGGCATTTTATGTGATCATTTGGACTCTTCTGAGAATCATACAAAAAGTCATATTTTTTTGGGAAATTCTTTGTAAAACTGTTTTTTCCATTCCATTCACTTTTTTATTCTACTTTTTTCCAGGCCTGACTCTGACTCTCCTGAAGCAAAAATGATCAATTCTTCATGGATAAACTTTTCCTACAAGGATCTTCAGACTCCTTTTAATAGAAAAAATTAATTTAAGATTAAATCTAAAATGGGACCAAAATTATCTTTTTCCCTTTACTTCTAAATAAATTCAACGAGTGTGAGAAGCGAGTTTTCCCATCATTTAAGTTTATTCATCTTTACAAAATACCTCCCCTCCATAATTTTGTTCTAGAAGAGAAATTTCCAATTCCAAAGAAATTCATTCCACAAGAAGATAGTATTTGAATTTAATTGAAAGAAAATAATTAATTATTTTATTAACTTGCTTGAGTTTAATTTTTCTAACTCTCTCAAGTATTTAATAACATCATCATAAGTTCATAAATACCAAGAGACCATCTTTCTTCTCCAGCTCATTTCTTCAATCAAGCTAAAGCAGCAACATTTGAAGTGAAGATAACGACACTCTCAAGATGTGAAGAATGAGAGCGCTTTTATAAAAGAAAAAACTCTCCTATTCACCTTTTAAGATCAAAATGACAGTTTTTGTTGGCAAAATTTAAATTGATTTTATTTCTTGTTCGCGATTAGTTTACGGAATCATTTTCAGGTGAGCCTTTTCTCTCGCTTTTCTTGAACACATTCTGGAGAGAAGGGTTTCACAGAATACTCCAGCACCTAGAGCTGGAATAAATCTCTACAGAGTTCCTTCTACCAAGCCCCAGAAGAGACATGAAACGAGTCCTGCGTTTTGTGTCTTGTTTATTTCATTTTTTTCCTTGGTTATGGAAATGTCTGATGGGCAAAGGAGTGTGGTAGGTCCAGATTTAACGATCTCGTTTATTCATTTTCTTCGATATAAAAGGTTGAAGAGGAAACTCTTTGTTCTTTAAAAATTTGAAAAACTCAACAAAATGAAAGAAAAATTTGCCTGATGATCTTAAAGAAAAAAAACTTCGAGATTTTTCTTAAAATTCTTGAATAAATTTTTTTCAAGTGTGCCTTCTAATCTCAAGAGAGTTTTTCCAAAGAAATTTGGTAAAGTTCAGTTCTTTCGAAATATGATTTCTCTTTTTGAAAGATTTCTAAATTTTTTTTTCATCATTTCCTTCGAAAAATGATCGAGCTGAACTCATTCAATAAACTACGAACCAAAAAAAAAAATCGGATTTTTCTAAATAAGAAAGTCAAGATTTATCACCCAAAATTTCCCCCAAACTTTTTGTCAAGTCTTTCCAAGATGAGGAAATTTAACTCCAAAATTTCTCTTTCTTCTCTTTTGTTTCCCATTCACTTGAGTAAAAAATTACTTTCAAAACTTCATCCTTGCTGAAAAATAAATAAAAACTCACACAAAATGAATAATCTTGAAAAGAAAATTATGGCCACAGGGATGGAAAAAATCTAGGAAAAAAAAGTCCCTTAATCTAGGCTCCCAAAATTTAAGAAAAGCTAGGAAACCCTTTAAAATTTAGAATTCCTTCGACTGTTTCAACATTGTTATTGGTTGAGAGAAAACACTTTTCGCATTCCAGTCATTTATCAAGAAGTGTATTTTTTTAGATAAAGGTCAATGTAGTTTGGAGATAGAGAGATCTATCTCTTTCGTATCAGGTTTGGTGTCCGTAAAAACAAGGAAAAGAGTCAAGGGGAAAAGATTTTTTGTCTCAATTTATTTTTGGAAAATTTTTTGGAAAAAAAAATCGAAAAAAATTTTGAAACAAAAAATTTTCCTCAGAACAAATAAGAGCAATCGTCAGATGTCCTAGGCGAGCGTTTATGAGGGTCTTCCCCTAAAGCTGGACCCCAGGCGGATTTTGGGTTTTTTCACCCCTGTATGGCCCTTAATTTTCTGAAAGAATTCTGCCCAAATCCCACATTTTCGAAAATTCTGAAAATTTTATTTTAAACTTTTCAAATCTTCAACTTTTTGGCTTTTTCTTCCTATTAAATCAAAATTCTTCTGAAGATGTATCCATTTCCATTCTTCTATTTGATATATTGCCGATGATTCCATTATTTTTTCCAAATTACTCAAATCAAAAAATAAAAATTCATCCTCTTCATAATTTTTTTTTCCAAATTATCACTCTATTTCCAAGAAATTCACTAAATTCAGGGTTCTTGGCCTCCATGAAGAGGAAAAACTTGAACCTTGATAAATCTCGATTTTCGAAGGATTCAAATAAAAATGAGAGAGTTCGTCCGACTGGTTTAAAATACAAAAATATGAAAATCTTGGGGTTCAATTGTCAATTTATTTTGTAAAAATTTACAACTGGATTTCCTTGACTTTCCTTTCAAGTTTGAGCCCACGCACTAGTTTTCTTTTCAAGACCTGTCACAAGAGAAATTTCTCAAATTCCCTTTTTTCTCTCTCAATCCTCTCAAACAAAGAACTCTTTTTGGGTTTCAAAATTTCAAAAGTGAGAATTTGGGAAGAGATTTTTAATCTTCTCGAACCAAAACCAAGATCAATATCAGAGTATTTTTCAACAAACATGTATCATAAATTCTAAAGTAATGTAATTACTACTTTTATTGATTTTCAATAACCATATCTATTAATTGTTTCAAAAATGTACATATGATTAATTTTAGAGAATCTCCAGGATTTTTTCCAATCTCTGGATTCAAAAAAGCTTATTTTCTATTCTCTTTTATTCTTTTGACAACTTGGCTTCTTCTTTCTTCTTTTTAGCTGCGGTATCGTACAAGTTATAATTTGATTTTCCCTTCAGCATCGTGACCATGATTCTGAGGATAAACACAAACCAATAAGAATGCAAAATCACAAGTGCTGAGAGCATCAAAATCATAAACAACATTGGTGAAGTCAGTCGTCCCCTAAAAATATTATTAGCCCTCCATCATCTCAAAATCTTTTCTTACACATCATGGACCATGAAATAAGAAATAGCTGAGCTGACAATGCATTTAGGGAATGCATAGAGTCTAAAGAAGACCCAAGTAAAAACAAGGCCGACAAAGTTGACGTATTTAAGTACTGAAGAATGATTCTTGAAATCAGCAATCAATCGGCCTAAACAGAGGAACACGTCACAAGGATCATGGACAAAGAGCACGAGGATTCCGCATCTCAAACCATTGACCATGTATGAGAAGAAGATTAGGAAGACTGCCATACAGTGATGCAAAAACATTTCCCAGAACTTGGGGGTTCTCCATTTGTACACACAATAATCCACAAGGGTGTGTAAATGGCGACCAAATTGGATCATGTAGAAAAGCACAGCATAAGGGTATTGCTTAGTATATGGAAGTCCTTCATACATCATGACGGGTTCAGCCTTACCACCAAGCTCCTTAGGGAAAAAGTCTTGATCTTTGAAAAGCAAAAATGCGGTAATCTAAGTGAAGAAAAAATTAGGAAAATTCCAATTCAAAGTGTACTGTCGAGCAGGTGTAGTAGATAATATTCCCAACCCAGGTACAAGAGTTCTTTGCTCTTGTGTTTCGATCTTCTTCAGTGGGGAATTTTGCAGGGTCAAGTCTGCTTTTAATCACATTCAAAAATATGCGTTGGCATGCTGTTTTATAACCCTAAAATATGAATTCAATTATCCATTCTCAAATACAATATATTTACGAGGAAGACTGCCACAAAAATCAATGCAAGCTTGAAATCATAGATGGAGTATTTGGGGATATGAGCCCATTCTGCACTTGTGTGAAATTCGTAAATGATTCCAAGATTGTAAATGGCCCATATGAGGAAAGCATACATGAGACCTTGGAAGATGAGCTCCCAACCCTTGAATTCAGCAATTTCTTTCAAGATACTTGAAAGGAGAGAGACAAGGGGGTTGCCTCCTTCAGCTTCAACTTTCTTTGATTTCTTGATTTCAGCCATAATAAATAAATCAATTTATAAAACAAAACGACTCTGACTTAAATACCAAATGATCTAATCAAATCTGAAAATCTGTAGGGTCAATTTACAGAGTTTTAATTTCGATGAATTTGAATATATTCAATTTAATCATCAAAAACGAGGTTTACAAATCATCAGGTCGGCCTAAAAGACAAAAAGCAGGATAGCCAGTCCCTTTTGCAAGAGCCATAGGATTATGAAGCTGACAGGAAAGTGTTTGTTTGGGATTTCTTATTTTTTCTACTAAAATTGGAATTTATCAATATGATGATTTCGACGCACTGAGGGATTGATTTTTAATTGAAAATACAGTGATTTAAATTCCAAGCCCTTCATTATTTAATCTATGACTCATTCATGGCCTTAATCTAATCTTTTTCTGTTTCATTAAACGTTTTCTTCTTTGTTTTCATTTCGAGATATGGTCTCATTGATTAACATACCTTCTCGTATAAGAAACTGAGAATCTTCATGCTTTCTCTTTCAAATCGGGAAATAGCAGTTTATTAAAATCGATTTCCATGTGTAATTTTCGATGAAAATGGGCCTCTTAAAAACCTGTTTAAAGGTCTAATTAAAAAAAATTTTCAATAACGGACTTATTTGTCCCCAAACTTTACGATTTTAACCCTTAAAAGAAAGTCAATAGAAAGAAAGCCTTGGCCTTTACAAGAAAAGCTTGACCTTAGCTCTGATAAATCTTCGAACTCTCCCCTTAAATTTCAAACTCTAATCTTAAATTTCAAGAGTCTTATCACCCTTTGAATTCAATCAATCTTGTCTTGCCTTAATCTAAAGTTTCAAATCCCCAGGATAATTTAGGGTTTATTATTGTTTCCTTAATCCAGATCAATATCAGGCAAAAGCTTGCTTTTTTAGCAATAAATAAGAGGATTTTCAAGCATTCTGAATTCAAAAATGCTGCTCTTGCAAACCTTCCAGAGAAAGCTGCGAAAGGAAAGAGTTTTTTTCAAAAGAATTCTAAAATTACCACATGAGGAGCTACATACAGCTTTCTTATCGATAAAATTCCTATAGAGAATCAATAACAATTGATAATTGATACGTCATGGTTTTCGTTATTAATATTAATGACGTTTTCCTCTCTTATAATGAAATTTCAATTTCTCATAATACGTATTAATTCAGACAGTTTGGTTCAATGAGACTATATACAAAGTGAAACATGAATTTGAAGCAACAGGCCTCAATTTATCAAGACATCAATATGAACATGACATAAGAGCTTTTTCAAATAGGACTTCCTCTCTGGAGGTCTTTATTTTGTCTTTTTTGAATAAAAACATATTTTCCCTTTTTTAATCAAGAAATTCTTTCGAATCAAACAAAGAGCATTTCAATTGAACCCAAAATAAATTTCTTATTCTTTATTTTTTTCAACAGCTTCATTTGTAAAGGCAATTTTTCGAAATTATAGAAAGGTTTTTCTTTGTGAATGATATTGAACTCTTGAATATTAGAAATCAACATCTAAATTCCTCACAGGAACATTGTCTAATTAATCAAACCAGCGAATTTTATTCACTCAAATTCTTTTCTAGTTTATTAAACTTGAATAAATAAATGGTTTGATTAAAATGCTCAATAAACATAACTTTGAAAGCTATTATTCGCTAAAAACTAAGCCATCCAGCATTTTTCAATAACAATCAACTGAATTGAGTAAAAATATTCTTTAACATTTGAAACTTCTCAATCAAAGACTCTTTTCAATCACAATCTTTTTTTTGACGTTTATTGGTAAAAGCTGAGCTTTAAATAAGAAGTGTTTCTTGTCCAAATTTGAACATGACATTTGATATATTCTCTTGGAAAATGAGGATTTTTCATTAAAAAAACTCAGTCAATAAAAACGCTCATATCGTCGTTGAGCAAAGAACTTCCGAATTCAAGAATTTACGACGTCAATTTTTTTCGAAAGTAAACTTAAAAAAACGGTACAATTTAAAAATCATTATCAAACCAAAAAAAAGTGAAGATAAAAATCTATTCTCTCCTAATTTTAATTAAAAAAAAAATTGAAAAAAACTTAGATCCAAGTAAGATGAAAACCTGATTCAAACAAAATCAATCTGACCAGATTTGCTTTGATCATCATCTCGTTGAATTCTCTTCACGAAAAATCATTGAAAATTTGTCAAGGATTGTTTTTAAAAGAATTAAGCTATGATCGATTAAAATCTCGAAACCTTAGATATCAATATTTTATAAAGTCTATCAAACAATCCAAAATAATCGTATCAGCAGATTTTTTATTTAATACATATCATAAAGTCAAAAATAATTCCATATATAAAATTTTCATGATTATATAAATTAATATCTTCTGTATTTACAAGTGATATACTCTCGGATAATCTACAATTCCAAGTTTAATTTATCAATAGCCTTCTGAATGATTTATTCCTTGCTTGGCTCTGATGATGTAACATCTTTATTATCCTTTGCCTCTTTATCATACAAGTTATAATTCTTTTTTCCTCTCAACATCGTGACCACGATTCTGAGGATAAACACGAACCAATAAGAGTGCAAAACCACAAGTGCTGAAGCCATCAAAGTCATAAACAATATTGGTGCATTCAAACGTCCCCTAAAAAATATTATTATCCCATGACCGCCTCAAGATTTTTTCTTACATATCATGGACCAGGAAATAAGAAATACCTGAGCCCACAATACATTTCGGGAATGCATAAAGTCTCAAGAAAATCCAAGTAGCGACAAGCCCGATAGCATTGACATATTTAAGCACTGAAGAATAGTTCTTGAAATCAGCAATCAATCGACCAAGGCAAAGGAACACATCAGAAGGGTCATGAACAAACAACACAAGGATTCCAAATCTCAAACCATTGACCATGTATGAGAAAAAGATCAAGAAGACTGCCATACAGTGATGCAAAAACATTTCCCAGAACTTGGGGGTTCTCCATTTGTACACACAATAATCCACAAGGGTGTGTAAATGGCGACCAAACTGAATCATGTAGAACACCACCGCGTAAGGATATTGCTTCGTGTCCGGGAATCCTTCATACATCATCACAGGATCAGCCTTCCCACCAAGATCCTTAGGGAAAAAGTCTTGATCTTTGAAAAGTAAAAATGCAGCTATCTAGCAGGAAAAAATCAGAGACATTCATAAAGAAGAACATACTGTTGAGCAGGTGTAGTAAATAATATTTCCAATCCAATTACAAGAGTTTTTGGCTCTCGTATCTCGATCTTCTTCAGTGGGGAATTTAACAGGATCAAGCCTGTTTTTAATCACGCTGAAAAATATACGTTGGCATGCGGTTTTATAGCCCTACAAAGAATCCAATTATTGAGTTTCAAACAAAATCAAAATACGAGAAAGACTGCCACCATGATCAATGCGAGCTTGAAATCATAGATGGAGTATTTAGGGATGTGAGCCCATTCAGAACTTGTGTGAAATTCGTAAATGATTTGAAGGTTGTAAATTGCAAAAATGAGAAAAGTGTACAGAAGGCCTTGGAAGATAACCTCCCAGCCTTTGAACTCGGCAATTTCTTTCAAGATGCTTGAAAGGAGGGAGATAAGGGAATTGCCTTCCTCAGTTTCAGCTTTCTCTGATTTCTTTATTTCAGTCATAATTCAGTATTCACTTTATAAAACAAAATCGATCTCGCTTAAATACCAAAGGAGCTCATCAAACCTGAAAATCCAGAAGGATGATTGATTAGGCTAATTATAGAATCTTAATTTCATTGGATTTGCTTGTATTCAAAAAAAAATGAGATTTCTAAATCATTGAATCAGCCTGGAAGGCAAAAAGCTGGCGGAGAGTCACTTAATTTCACAAAAGTACTAATTCAAGTGATGGGACTGTCCCGAAAAAGCTCTTTTTGGGGTTTATCAATATGATGGTTTCGACGCATTGCGGAATTGATTTTTAATTAAAAATACAGTGATCTTAAATTTCAAGGCCTTTAATCTTTAATTTTCCGACTCATTCTTCTCCTTAATCTATTTTCTTTTTTGGTTCATCAAACCTTTTTTCTTTGATTCCATTTCTCTTTCTGGTCTGACTGGTTTCCATGCCCTCTGATCTCAGAATTTATTGTTTTTCCTTGAACCCTGTGAACCGTAGTTTCTTCAATTCGATTTCTTCCTTTGTTGATCTTTTCTCAATGAGTCCAAACAAACCTCTTGAAGACTTGGAAAAAATTCCTCAAGAGAGGACGTGATGAAGAACAATCTTTGAAATGTTAATCCTATCACAAGAGTCAATTGAAAGTAAGCCTTAAAAACCTTGAACTCAGGATTTTCGTTGAATTAAATCAGTCTTGCTTTGCCTTAATCTAAAGCTTCAAACGCCCAGAATAATTTAGGGTTTATATTGTTTCCTTAATCCAAATCAGTTCCTGGCAAAAATTAGCCTTTTCGGCAAAAAATAAGCGAATTTTCAGGCATTACGAATCAAATATGTTGTTCTTGAGAAAGTGTGAAATAAAAACTTTTCCTTTTAAAAAAAAATACTAGAGTTGCCATAACGAAGAAATACGTACAGCTTTCTGAAGATGAAGTCAGTCTCAATAATAAATTTAAATTAATAATTGATACGTCAGGTGTTTCGCAATTCATATTAATGACGTTTTCTTCTCTTTCAGTGTATAAAAAAGTTGGATAATACGTATTAATCAAATCACTTTCATTCAATTAGACGATATAAAAAATAAAACATTAATCCAATACAAAAAATTCCTTTATTTTCTTTAAATATTTTCTCAACATCTTTTTGTTAGGCAGTTTTCAGTTTATGTTTCTCAATTTTTTTTGTGCCAACAATCTTAAACTCATCAGTATCAGACTAAAATACTTTAACAACCATTGTCTCATTTCATGAGTCCATTTTCTCATTTATTCAACTTGGAAAAATAAATGGTTTTATGAAAATACTCAATAAACATAATCTTGAAAGCTATCATCCGCCTAAAACCGAAATTATTTTCAATAGCAAATATTCTTTTGATGCGAGTTGGCAAAAACCTCCCTAAATTTTCTTGCAAAGTGTTTTCAAATTTTCTTCTCTTTCTTCCATCTATTTCTTTTTTGCAGGTTCAGGGTAATTTTCTCAACAAAAAATTCTTAATTTTGAGAAGTAAAACTTGAAAAAAAAATGGAAAAACTGCCAATCAAATTTTCTGTTACTCAAAAAAATGTTGCATGTTTTTGAGTTTATGTTGATTCACTCACTCTGATATATAAGAGAAAAAAATATATTTGAAATTCAAAAAAAGAAAATATCTCTCCTTCCCCTCCAAGTTGAATTGAGAAAATCTGTTCACAATGGAAAATGAAAACTCCCAATTAAAGCAAAGTCAACCTGGCATCGTATTCAGTTTGATGATCTCTTTGAATTAAATTTTCGACCCTTTTTTTTCACAAAACAATTTATCTCAATTTGCAAAAATGGAAAAATAACAAGTCATCTTCTTGAAAAGATTTTTCATTACATAAGTACAAAATCTATTTCCCAACATCTGATTTTCAAAGAATAAAAATTTCAACAACAAAAATGCGATTGTTGATCAAAATCTTGAAATCTTAAAATATTGGAGTGCTTTTGATCTTGACAAAGTTTTTAAAGCTAGTAGACTTGCTCGAGAATTTTCAAGGCTTGATAAAGTCTACAAGTTATGATCAATCAATCTGTGTTATCAGAAAGAATTCACAGTTTTTGTGAAAAAAAAATATCCTTGAGTGTGATTTTTTCCCCCCGGGGGGGGGGTTTCCGATTCTCAACCGACATTAGTATCAGCAGATTTTTCAGTGAATACATCTCATAAATTCAAAAGTCATGCAATTATTTAGATAGAATTTCAATGATTATATTCATGAATCTTTTCTGCATGTCTCAAGTGACCTATTCCGATAAATCAAACTTGATGAGATCAATTCTCTCATGAATTTATCTTTCAATAATTCTCTATTCTTTAGTTGTCGCTGATGATGGAGCATCTTTTTTATCCTTTTCCCCTTTATCATACAAATTATAGTTGGATTTTCCTTTCAACATCGTGACCATGATTCTGAGGATGAACACAAACCAATAAGAATGCAAAACCACAAGTGCTGAAAGCATCAAAATTAGAAATAGCATTGGCGAAGTCAATCGTCCCCTAAAAATCTTATCCAAAGACTATTTTCCCAGATTTCTTACACATCATAGATCATAAAAGCAGAGAAAGCTGAACTGACGATGCATTTTGGGAATGCATAAAGCCTAAAGAAAATCCAAGAAGTAACAAGTCCGACAAAGTTGACATATTTAAGCACCGAAGAATGATTCTTGAAATCAGCTATCAATCGACCAAAGCAAAGGAACACATCAGAAGGGTCATGAACAAACAACACAAGAATTCCGACTCTCAAGTTATTGGTCAAGTATGAGAAGAAGATCAAAAAGACAGCCAAACAATGATGCAAAAACATTTCCCAGAACTTGGGAGTTCTCCATTTATAAACACAATAGTCAATGAGAGTATGCAAGTGGCGACCAAATTGAATCATGTAAAAGAGCACGGCATAAGGGTATTCTTTACTGAATGGGACACCCTCATACATCATAATGGGCTCAGCCTTACCACCAAGGTCCTTAGGGAAAAAGTCTTGGTCTTTAAAGAGTACAAATGCAGTGATCTAAGCAAGGAAAAGATTATGAAATATTTCAACTCAAATGGTACTGTTGAGCAGGTGTAGTAGCTTATATTCCCAACCCAGGTACAAGAGGTTTTTGCTCTTGTGTTTCTATCCTCTTCAGTAGGGAATTTCGCAGGATCGAGTCTGCTTTTAATCATCTTGAAAAATATGCGTTGGCATGCTGTTTTATAACCCTAAAGTGTGAATTCGATTGCTTAGTCCAGGTTCAATCAATTTACGAGGAAGACTGCGACCATGATCAATGCAAACTTGAAATCATAGATAGAGTATTTGGGAATGTGGGCCCATTCAGCACTGGTGTGAAAATCATATACGATTTGAAGGTTGTAAATGGCCCATATGAGGAAAGCATACATGAGACCTTGGAAGATGAGCTCCCATCCCTTGAATTCAGCAATTTCTTTCAATATACTTGACAGAAGGGAGACAAGAGAGTTGCCATCCTTGGCTTCAACCCTCTTTGGTTGAGATAATCCAGTCATTTTTGAAATAATTATTTTATAAAACAAAATCAATCTGACTTAAATACCAAAAGATTTAATCAAACCTGAGAATTCATTGGACCAATTAATAGAGTTTTAATCTTTTGAATTGACAAAAAACTTTATAGAGCCGAAAGACTAAAGCATGCCATAACCAGTTTACTTCGCTCTAACAATCCAGTCATGAAGCTGTCAGAGGCGTTTAGGCGATAGCATCAATTATCTTTCTACTAAAACTGAAAATTATCAATGTGATGTGAATAGGAATTTTCCATTGAAAATTTTGAGTGATATCAAAATTTAAAACCTGGATTCTTAATTCACACCACCGAAATCATATTTTTCGATTTCATCAAATCTTGTTTTTTATCTCAAAAAGCCAGACTCGTTCTTTATCGTTTTATCAAATAATCTGTTACCTAACCACTTTCTGAAACTCACTTTCTTCCTCTAAAATGAGCTCAGAAAATTGAAATATTCCTTCAAAGGCAGGATTGATTAATCAGGAATCTTTCTTCAAATGGCTTGTTCAGCCTGAAACTATTCCCATTCGATTGTCGAAAAACCTCAATATTTGCCTTTAAAAAAACTGAAACGAGGCGCTTGAAAATCCTCGAACTCTTACCTTAAATTTCTAAAGTCTTATCGTCGCCTGAATTAAATCAGTCTTGACTTAATATATACATTAAAATTTTTCTGGATAGTTTAAGAATAGTGGCGATCCCCTGCACCCAGATTTAAATATGACTCAATTCTGCAATTTGAGATCTAGAGGTTCAAGGCCATCACTTCTGAACGATATTTCCTTCTTACAGAGTGCTTTGAGAAGATTAATAAAGGGAAAGAGTTTATACAGATAAAAGAGAGAAGTAATTACAGAAATCAAAGGCTGGCCCGGTGTATCCAGCATTTTCCTCGTTGAGATTCGCCCAGAAAATCGTCTCAATTTAATGCGTCACATTTCTGTTATCCCTTAATTTGATGTTTGCCTCTTTTACACTGATGGGACATTAACTCCTCTTGATGCGTATTAAGAAGAAGAAGATTGATTAAATTCTTTTTCTGAAGAAACCACTTATTCAATGCCACATATTTTGATTTTTTTCCCCAATTAAGATGAACATTGATCGCCCAAGGGACCTCCAAAACAAAATCTCTCCCTAAAGAGTCTTTTTCAACTTTTTTGTAAAATTTTGACCCAATCAAAAAACTTTCCACTTGAACCTCAAAAAATTTTTCTTTTCTTCTTTTTTTTTCGACATTCTGATTTGGCAAGGCAACTTTTCAGTGTTGGAGAGCCTTTTTGAGGGGTTTTTAGAAACCATTCAAATATTATCTGATTCATTGCAGCATCATTTGATTTTAATTTGATTCATAATATTTTGCATTGTTTCGTCAAAAAATCATTATCTCATCGACTTACTTGAATCAACAAGTGAGAGAATTTTGGAGAAGCTGAGTTCTATTCTTAATTGATTTATTTTTTGAATATTCCAAAAAGAAAGAAAAAACTGTTTTCATCCTTTTCGAGAGGAGAGGACAAGATTAGTGAAAATTTTGTTAACAAAATACTCAACCAATCAAAATAGAATTTCGTATATTGCTTCAGAGAGAAAGATCTAATTTTTCTTTTTTCAGTCTTCCCTTTTGGACTTCTGACAATAGATTGAAAGAAAGTCATCAGAATTCTGAAGAAAAAAAAAAACTGACAAAAAATTAAAAAAATTCAGATTACTGGAAAAAGGGAGTCATAAAAATTATTGAGCGCTTGAAAAAGTTGTTTTGACCATGAATTTGGCTTGATCATTCTCAACTCTCATTGAATTCAGACTTTACAGTTTTGGCAAAATGAAAAGTTGAAATCTCTTTTCTTGAAAAGCTTTTTTCCTTCATACAAAACCTATTTTCCAAATAACAAACCAAAGATTCACAAAAAAACTGCTGCTATCAATTAAAAATGTAAAATCTCTGAATTCTTTTCATCATATTTTTATCTCTGAATTTTTTTTCGAAACTTAGAGAAACCTCTAGAAAATTTAAATGGTTTTTTAGTGTCTACAAATTCTGATAAATTAATATTTAGAAGAGAAAGAAACAAATATTTCTTATTTTAAAATAATCTTTGGTCTAATTTTTATCTGTTTAAAGAATTGTTAAGATCTCAGAAACAGTATCGATGTCAGCAGAATACATATCATCAATTTAAAAGTAATACAATCAATCACTTGTATAAAATTTGGATGATTTTATTCATTAATACTTTCAGAACGTTGTACAAGAGATCCATTCTCTATAAACCAACACGGACTTACAAAGAATTTTTACTTATTCCTTGTTTGCCTCTGATGATGCTGCATCTTTTTTATCCTTTGCCCCTTTATCATACAAATTATAATTCTTTTTTCCTCTCAACATCGTGACCAAGATTCTGAGGATAAAGATAAACCAATAAGAGTGCAAAATCACAAGTGCTGAAAGCATTAAAATCAGGAAGAGCATTGGTGAAGCCAATCGTTCCACATCAAAGATCATATAAGCAGAGATAGCTGAACCGACGATGCATTTTGGGAATGCATAAAGTCTAAAGAAGACCCACGAAGCAATAAACAAGATATAGTTCGCGTACTTCAGGGATGAAGGGTGGTTCCTGAAGCTCTCAATTAATCGAGCAGAGCAAAGGAATATGTCAGAAGGGTCATGAACAAACAACACAAGAATTCCGACCCTCAAGTTGTTGGTCAAGTATGAGAAGAAGATCAAAAAGACTGCCATGCAGTGATGTAAAAACATTTCCCAAAATTTGGGATTTCTCCATTTATACACGCAGTAGTCAATAAGGGTATGCAAATGGCGACCAAATTGGACCATGTAAAAGAGCACAGCATAAGGGTATTCTTTACTGAATGGGACACCCTCATACATCATAATGGGCTCAGCCTTACCACCAAGGTCCTTAGGGAAAAAGTCTTGATCCTTGAAAAGCAAAAATGCCGTGATCTAAATGGGAAAGAAATTATTAAAAATTCCAACTCAAAGGGTACTGTTGAGCAGGTGTAGTAAATGATATTTCCGACCCAGATGCAAGAGGTTTTTGCTCTTGTGTTTCGATCTTCTTCAGTGGGGAATTTCTTAGTATCGAGTCGGTTTTTAATCACGTTGAAAAATATGCGGTGGCATGCAGTTTTATAACCCTAAGATGTGAATTCAATTACTCGGTCTCAAATTCAATATATATTTACGAGGAAGACTGCCACCATGATCAATGCAAACTTGAAGTCATAGATGGAGTATTTGGGGATATGAGCCCATTCTGCACTTGTGTGAAATTCATAAATGATCCCAAGATTGTAGATGGCCCATATGAGGAAAGCGTACATGAAGCCTTGGAAGATGAGTTCCCAACCCTTGAATTCAGCAATTTCTTTTAATATGCTTGAGAGGAGAGACATAAAGGAATTGCCTTCCTTGGCTTCAACCTTCTTTGGTTGCGATATTCCAGTCATAATAAAAAAATTTATCTATTTATAAAACAAAAAAAAGTTGGACTTAAATATCCAACTGAAAATCTATAGGGCCAATTTATAGCTTTTTAATTTTTTCAAATCTTAAATTTAGAAAATCTAAAAAGAAAACTACAAACGATCAGGTTTCGTATTAGAAAGATTGGAGAATGCATAGCCAACTTATTTCACTCTCATCACCCAACCATGAATCTCTCATAGAAAGGTAAACTATGGAATCAATTATTTTCCTTGCGAAAATTGAAGTTTCTCAGAACGTTTAATTAAAAATAGCGAGTGATTTCAAAGTTTAAAACTTGGATTCTTAATTTACATTTCAAACATCACCTTAATCTAATTTCTCTCGGTTTCATCAAACCTTTTTAAAATTCCCTTTTTCCTCTAAAATTAGCAGATCTTACAATTTACAAGGACAGAATCGAACCAGAGTCATTCTTCTTCAACTGGCTTGTTTTCTTGTAAACTCATTAGTGCAACTGTCAGAAATTGTCATTTCGAACCTAAAAACCTCAAACAAAGCCTTTTGAAATCTTCAACCTCTCATTTGAAACTTCCAGAGGCGTATTATCCCTTGGATTAATCGGTCTTGACTTAATTTATAAATCTTAATTTTTCAGATAGTTTAAGGTTTGTGAAATGCTTCCTCCACCCAGATTTGAAAATGACTCAACTTTTCCATTCAATCAAAAGATAAGGAAATTTTAAGCTATTACTAATGTGAGTTTGACAAAAGGGGAGTTTAAGCCAAAAAACGAGTATAGAATCGCAAAAAAGGAAGGAACTCATTCAAACTCCTCTTTGATGAGATTAGCCTGGAAAATAATTTCAATTTGATGCGTCAAGTTTCTAGTTATATTCTCTATTAATTTGACGTTTTACTCTATAGCGTGATGATGGAGTATCAATTTCTACTAATTAAAGCATTTTGATTAAATTCCTAAATCAGAAGAAAGATAACTTTTCCCCCGCTCAAAACATATTCCAATGAAATAATCGGAACTCTTTCGCTTTTTTTCTCAAGACATCCTGAATATTCAAAGCAAATTGTTTCTCAAATGATCAAAAAGACCTTGAATTTCTCAGTATTCCAGACTTCAAGATTCTTAACCGCGAAAAAATTCAAATAAATTTTTAATTCGGCCCAGCTATCTTGATTTGCCTGAAATCTATTCTAATGAATTTAACGGAAAAGGCAAGTGATTTTCTCCGACGTTCAAGAAACAGAGAGTTGGTACTATTGGCAACTCTATAGTTATTATTTTTAACTACAACATCTTCTTTAAATCAAAATTGTCAGATTATGGTTTTAAATTATTGCAATTTGTGACACAATCAAATTATTTGTCCTGAGGGAAATTTTGATTTTGCTTTTTCTCTTTAGACAAAATCTTGAAAAAATCAGACAAGAGGGCAACTAAAAGAAAATAACCAATTCACTTAATTAAAAAATTTTTACACGACTTTGAGGCAAGAAATAGAAATCTTTCAGTCCAAAAAGTGTTTTTAATTCTCTAGGTTTTTGAATTTATAAAGATTTTATAAACTTGAATAAGTTCTAAAAAAGCATGGATTCATATCAACTTTGAGGAGGTATCATAGCTTTCTTAAAAAATACACTTGTTAATTAATTAGCAAGTAAAATATATAATTTAAGATGGCTTCCGATATTGAGGTCTTCGTTGCATTTTTGCTTCTTTGGAAAAAGGTGATATCTTGGCTTTGTTTTGTGGTATTCTCATCCCATTCTGAAGACCATTAAAAATATTATTTGAGGAAGAAGAGGAGGGGTCAACAACAACAACATGATTTGGAATTAATTGAATTGGACTGGGATTTAAAGAATGGGGAGGTTTCAATCTTTTCTTTATCTTTGGAGAAGGTCTTGACGGCCGAAGAGAAGGAGAAATGATTCTTTCACTTCGCATACTCAAATTATGAGAGTGAGAGCGGGAATCAGCGAGATAGCTGCTCTGCTCTGGCTCATAATTAGAAATATCTAAAATGCTAGAATTATCCAAATTCCGATCATAAAGATTGGAAACATTTGTCGGAAACATCGGACTTCTTGAGATATCATTAATGTTCTCGTCTTTTTCAGAAATCATCCTATTGAGTCTGCTTATTGTGATTTTTGGAGGAGGAGAAGGGGGATTCTTTTTAGATTTCCTGTAATTTCTGAATGCTTCGATTGCAAGCAGAATTATCTTCACAACAATGAACCCTGTTGACAGGAATGGGACAATGATATTCAAGCTTATGATAATGTCACCAAGCGTTTTCCTTAGCTCGAAAGCGTCACTTTTTGTTCGGTCTGCCACAGCCAGAACGCAGATACTGACATTGAAAACCAATAGAAGTATCTCAAAAATAATCTGCTGTATCAAATTTATTCTAGCTTTGAGTGGTCTCATTATAATCAAATACAAAGCCATAACCAAGTTTATAACCGCAATCATTAATGCTTGTGTCAATGGGTACTCATAAGCATAACCCACAATCGCATTAAAGCAAGCTACTCTGAGGATAAACACTAATAAAAATATCTGCTGTCCAAAAAAAGCATCTTTATAAGTTCCAAAAAAGGCCCTCAGATGTTCCCATTTTTCTTCAATCTCTTTTGTTGTAACATTCCCTTTATCTTTTGATTTACGGATATTAATATTGACGTAGATCATCGTGTAGACAACAATAGCTGTTAATATATTAAAACCTGCACAGACTAACAAACTGATATTGGAGAAAAGATCGTCAAGGTGTACAGTTTGGAACTCCAAGGCAGAATACAGCACAATATCGCCAACTGTTCCACAGTACATAATCATAAAAAAGTTCCATTTTAATGTTGAAATTGCGAGCTTAATTATAGAATATACTTTTGAAGTCTTTGATAAACATTTTATCAAAAGA
>Ga0182738_1002686_pt1 | contig 20975 bp, 16 predicted proteins | sample eDN5th30CBELigMG_FD_128876 | JGI IMG/M metagenome (GOLD analysis project Ga0182738, IMG submission 128876) | Enriched Miracle-Growth compost microbial communities from Emeryville, California, USA - eDNA 5th pass 30_C BE-Lig MG (version 2)... ... | reverse complement strand
CGCCGTCCGGCGATTTCTGTTCCCGTCCGTTCCGCTTCGCCACGGCACACGATGAAGGCATTTGCGCCACCACCGGCCGAAGCTTGCAGCGCTCGTCCAGCGCACACGGGCCGTAATACCCGCAGGGGAACCCTTGGACGGAACCTCCCCGGCCGATCGCCTACGTTTGACGATCGGCGGAGGCGCCGGCTCCCCGCCACGCAATCACCGTCATGACCGGTGTTCCCGCGCGGGAAGCTGGGGCCAAGTATGGGGTGGGTTCGGGAGAGGTGGATAAGTTTCGGGAGAAAATCTTTCTCAGGTAGCGCTCCGTCCAGCGCCCCTCATCCAGCCTCACTCCACCGCCACCCCGAACATCTCTTTTGCCTGCGCCGCTGTATAATACCCCATGGCAACGTCGTGCCGCACCGCATCCGGGTCGCGGCTGAGCGGGTCGCCGTAGCCGCCACCGCCGGGCGTGCCGACGCGCACGCGGTCGCCGGCCTTCATCGGGATATCCTGTTCCTTGGAGAGGTGCGGCGGCACATGCGCCTCGCCGTCGCGGAACACCGTCACTTCGTTGACGGCGCCATCCGCGCCGCCGAGTGCGCCCTGCGGCCCGAAGCGGCCGTGATCCATGACGAAGGACGCGCGCGCCTCGCCGCGTAAGAGTTCCACCTCGTAGGCGAGTCCGAAGCCGCCGCGATGCCTGCCCGCTCCGCCCGAGCCTTCGCGGAGCGCATAGTGACGATAGAGCACCGGAAACGCCTGCTCCATGATCTCGACCGGCGGCGACTTGGAGATGCCGATGGTCGAGCAGCCGTTGGAAAGCCCGTCTTCGGCCGCGTTGCCGCCATAGCCGCCGCCGGAGATCTGGTACATCACATAGTCGCGGCCTCGCGCCGGATCGTGGCCGCCGAGCGCGAAATTGCCGCTGGAGCCGGCGGGTGCTGCCGTCACCTTCTCCGGCAGCGCCTGCACGAGAGCTGCGAACACCGCCTCGGCGATGCGCTGCGAGACCTCCGCCGCGCAGCCCGACACCGGGCGCGGGTAGTGTGCATCGAGGAATGTGCCTTCCGGCCGCCTGACGATCAGCGGCTCGAAGGCGCCGGCATTGATCGGCACGTCGGGAAAGATGTGGCGCATGGCGAGGTAGACCGACGAAAGCGTGGTGGCGAGCACGCTGTTCATCGGCCCGGCACAGGGATGGCTCGACTGCGAGAAGTCGAAGGTCAGCGTCTCGCCCTGCTTTTCGACCAGCAGCGCGATCGTCAGAGGATGGTCGACCACCCCGTCGGAATCGACGAATGCCTTCGAGCGGTAGAGGCCGTCGGGGATGGCGGCAATCGCCGCGCGCATCTGCTCTGCGGCGCGTCGGCGCAGTTCGGAAATGGCATTTCTGACCGTTTCGTCACCGTAACGATCCAGGATTTCGTTGACCCGGTCCTGTCCGACCAGCAGGGCGGCGGCTTGCGCCTTGATGTCGCCGATACGCTGGTCGGCGACGCGGATGTTGGAGGCGATGATGGCGTGGATTTCCGGATCGAGCACGCCTTTCTTGAAGAGCTTTACCGGCGGCAGCCGCAAGCCTTCCTGCTCGACGGCGGTGGCCGAGGCCGAGAAGCCGCCGGGCACCGCGCCGCCGATATCGGGCCAATGGCCGGTGTTGGAGAGCCAGCAGAAGATTTTTTCCCCGCGGTAGAGCGGCATGACGAAGCGCACGTCCATCAGGTGCGTGCCGCCGAGATAGGGGTCGTTGACGATGTAGATATCGCCCGGCTCGGGCGGCAGGCAGCGCCCGTCGCGGATCATCTTGATGACGGTGCGGGTGGAATGCTGCATGACGCCAACGAACACCGGCAAGCCCTGGTTACCCTGCGCGATCAGCGAGCCGTCCTCGGCCGAATAGATGCCATCCGAACGGTCGTTGGCCTCGGCGATGACCGGCGAGAAGGCGGCGCGCGAAAAGGTCAGGTCCATCTCGTCGCAGGCCTGCTGGAGCGCCGCCTGGATGACGGAGAGGGTGATGGTGTCGAGGGTCATGGCGCGGCGCCCGCGTTCATCTTCATCTCCCCACCTCGATGACGATATTGCCGTCCGCGTCGCTTCGGGCCACATCGCCCGGCTCCAGCACCGTCGTGCAATCCATCTGCTCGAGGATCGCTGGGCCTTCGATCACCGCGTCCAGCGGCAGCTTTTCTCGTGCATAGACCGGTGTGTCGTGCCAGCGCCCGTCATACCAGACGGGGCGTACTTCCAGCCGCGCTTCGGCAAGCGTGCCGGCTCGCCCGGCCGGATCGATGAGCTGGCTGAGGTCGAGCGCCGGGCGCACGCCGGTGACCGAGGTGTTGAGGTTGACGAGGTTGGCGCGGATTTCCGGCAGTTCCACCTTGAAGCGGGCGAAATAGGCCTTCTCGAACAGCGCCTGCAGCGTCGCGCGGTCGATCACGGCCGAGGGCAGGGGAACGTTGACGATATGCGTCTGGCCGATGAACTGCATGTCGGCCGAATGGCTGATGCGGATTTCCTGCGGCTGCACCGCTTCCTGCGCGATCAGCGCCTTGCCTTCTTCGATCTGGGCGGCGAGCACCGCGCGAACGCGCTCCTCGTCCAGCGCCGCCACCGGCTGGTTCAGCGTGTTGACGAAATCGTGGCGCAGGTCCGCCACCACGCAGCCGAGCGCATTGGTGATGCCGGGCCGCGCCGGCACCAGCACGCGCGGCAGGCCGAGTTCGCGCGCCAGCGCCGAAGCGTGCAGCGGGCCGGCGCCGCCGAAGGCGAAGAGTGTGAAGTCGCGCGGGTCGTGGCCGCGCGCCACCGACACCATGCGGATGGCGCCGGCCATCTTCATGTTGCCGAGTTTCAGAACGGCGCCCGCCGCTTCGACGCCGGAAAGGCCGGCGGCATGACCGATTTTCTCCTCGAAGACGCGGGTGACGCTTGCGGCGGTGACGGGATTGTCCACCGAAAGCAGCTTTTTCGGCGCCAGCCGGCCGAGCACGAGGTTGGCGTCGGTGATGGTGGGCTCCGTGCCGCCGCGGCCGTAGCAGATCGGGCCGGGGGAGGCGCCTGCGCTCTGCGGCCCGACCTGGATCAGGCCCGCCGCGTCGACGCGGGCGATCGAGCCGCCGCCGGCGCCGACCGTGTGCACCGCCACCATCGGCACATGGATCGGCATGGCATATTCGATCTCGATCTCGTTGGAGACGGCCGGCTCGGCGTTGCGGATCAGCGCCACGTCCGTCGAGGTGCCGCCCATGTCGTAGGTGACGAGGTTCTCGAAGCCGGCGCGCTTTCCGGTATAGGCGGCGGCGATGACGCCCGAGGCCGGGCCGGACATCACCGTCTTGGCCGCCTCGCGGGTGACGAAGCGGGCCGAGATCATGCCGCCGTTGCCGTTCATCATCAGGAAGTCGCGGGCGTAGCCTTGCCCCGCCAGTTCGGCGCGCAGTTTCTCGACATAGCGTTCGAGGATCGGCTGCACCGAGGCGTTGACGGCGGCGGTCACCCCGCGCTCGAACTCGCGCGCTTCCGAAAGCAGCGCGTGGCCCATGGTTATGTGCCCGTTCGGCCAGAGTTCGGCGGCGATCTCGGCCGCGCGTTTTTCGTGCGCGGGGTTGGCGTAGCAATGCAGGAAGTGGATGACGAGCGACTCGCAGCCGGCATCGATGAGCCGGCGCACGGCATCGCGCACGCCGTCCTCGTCGAGCGGCGTGCGCACGGCGCCGCCGGCTTCCACGCGCTCGGCGACCTCGAGGCGCAGGTTGCGCGGGATGACGGGGACGAAGGTGCCGGTCATGCCGTAGGCCTGCGGGCGCGTGCGCCGGCCAAGCTCTATCACGTCGCGGAAACCTGCCGTGGTGATCATGCCGGTTTTCGCCAGCCGCCGTTCCAGCACCGCATTGGTGGTGGTGGTGGTGCCGTGGACGATGAGGTCGATGTCCTTCACCGGGTATCCGGTGGCGGCGAGGGCCGCGACCACGCCGAAAGCCTGGTTGTCGACGGTCGTCGGCGTCTTGGCGATCGAAACCTTGGAGGCCGCCTGGTCGATCAGGATCAGGTCGGTGAAGGTGCCGCCGACGTCGATGCCGGCCACGACGCTGCCCGAGTGAACCTGAAGGTTTTCATCCATCGCCGAAACCCGAATCCGGACCGCGGATATGTGCTGGATCGAACGGTTTTCCTGCCCGATCTTGACACGGAAATCATTTGTATACTAATAAATTTGCCAGACAAGGGCCTGATACATGGGGCCTGATGCGCGGGGCCGTGACGAGGCGCTGTGACAGGCCGCCCGATTGACTGGTTCAGCGCCGCACGATAACGCCCTTCGTCTTTGCCGCAGGATGTTTCCGCATGACGTCTGCCCTTGCACCCGAGCCGCGCGCGCCGCAGTTCCCCACTCCCGCCAACGTCTATGCTGAGACGGTGGTGTCGGTGCGCCATTACACCGATCGGCTATTCTCCTTCCGCATCACCCGTCCGCAGTCCTTCCGCTTCCGCTCCGGCGAGTTCGTCATGATCGGCCTGCCGAATGCCGAGAAGCCGGTGTTCCGCGCCTATTCGGTGGCGAGCCCCGCCTGGGACGAGGAACTGGAGTTCTTCTCCATCAAGGTGCCGGATGGCCCGCTGACCCAGCACCTCCAGAAGATCCAGCCGGGAGACACGGTGCTGATGCGCCAGAAGTCGACCGGAACGCTGGTGCTTGACGCGCTGACCCCGGCCAGGCGCGTCTTCATGATCTCGACCGGCACCGGCATCGCGCCCTTCGCCTCGCTGCTGCGCGATCCCGACACCTACGAAAAGTTCGATCAGGTTATCCTTACCCACACCTGCCGCGACAGGGCCGAACTGGTCTATGGCCAGGAGCTTGCGGCTGCCCTCAAGGACGATCCGCTGATCGGCGAACTGACCGAGGGCCGCTTCACGCTCTACAATTCGACGACGCGCGAGGAGAGCGACTGCATGGGCCGCATCACAGCGCTGATCGGCTCCGGCAAATTCTATTCCGATCTCGGCGTCGAGCCGCTCAACCCCGAAACCGACCGGATAATGATCTGCGGCTCGATGGAGATGCTGAAGGACGTCAAGGAACTGGCCGAAAACCACGGCTTCGTCGAGGGTTCATTGAGCGCCCCGGCCAGCTTCGTCGTCGAGCGCGCCTTCGTCGGCTGACGGCCGACGCTCCGCTTCCAGTCATCCTTCTTCGCACGCCGCGCGCGATAAAGGCCACGGTCGTACCCGCGTCGCGACAGGTGCCAGTCCGAACTCCGCACCGTTGGCGGCGGCAGGTCAAAAACTGTTGCGCTCGTGATAGGTGCGCAGGAAGGCCTGGATGCGCGGGTCCTCGGGATGGTGCAGGATCTTGCCCGGTGCGTCGACGCCCACCAGTTCGCCCTTTTCCATGAAGGCCACCTGATCGGCAACATGGGCGGCGAAGCCCATCTCGTGGGTGACGACCACCATGGTCATGCCTTCGGTCGCGAGCGTGCGCATGACGCTCAGCACCTCGCCAACCAGCTCCGGGTCGAGTGCCGAGGTCGGCTCGTCGAACAGCATCAGGCGCGGTTCCATGGCAATCGCCCGGGCGATCGCCACGCGCTGTTGCTGGCCGCCGGAAAGGCGCGAGGGATGGTTGGCCATCTTGTCGGCCAGTCCCACCTTCTTCAGCGCCTCGGCGGCGCGGGCCTCGGCTTGCGCCTTCGGCAGGCCGCGCACGCGGATCAGCCCCTCGGCCACGTTCTGCAGCGCGGTCATGTGCGGCCACAGGTTGAATTGCTGGAACACCATGCCGATGGAACGGCGCATCTCGCGCAGCTTGCGACCGGGCATCTTGCGGCCGCCGGGCGTCGCATAGCCGATCAACTGCCCGTCGATGGCGATCTCGCCGGAATCGTATTCCTCGAGGAAGTTGATGCAGCGCAGCAGCGTCGACTTGCCCGAACCGGACGGTCCGATCAGGCAGGTGACCTTGCCGGGCAGGATCGACAGGTTCACGTCCTTCAATGCCTGGAAGGGGCCGTAGAACTTGTTGACCTTGCGGATCTCGACGGATGAGGCTTCGATCATCCTACGCCCTTTCGATCAGATGTCTGGTGATGCGCGTTTCCAGCCAGCGGCCGGCGCGCGAAATGGTTTCGACCAGGAGCCAGAAGAACAGCGCCAGGATGAAATTGGCTTCCAGGTAGCGGAAGGTCTCGGTGGACATGCGCTGCACCGAATACATAAGCTCCGGCACGGTGATGATGGACAGGATCACCGTTTCCTTGGTCAGGATGATGGAGAAGTTGACCAGTGCCGGCAGCGCCGAAACGAGGCTGAGCGGCAAAAGGATGCGGCGCACGATGGTGAATTCCGACATGCCGATGGCGCGTGCCGCCTCCAGCTGTCCGACCGGCACGGCGAGGTAGCCGGCGCGGAAAATCTCGGCGAAATAGGGGCTGCCGTAGACGCTGAGCCCGAGAAGCCCGGCCGGCAGGGCGTCGAGGCGCAAGCCGAGCAGCGGGCCGCCATAGTAGAGCACGAAGAGCTGCACCAGGAACGGCGTGCCGCGAATGACCTCGATATAGGCCTGGATCAGCCAGCCGAGGGGGCGCGGCCCGTAGCGCTGCGCCAGCGAGATGATCAGGCCCAAAATCATGCTGAAGATGGTGCCGAGAATCCAGCACAGGATCGTCAGCTTGAAGCCGGAGAGCAGGATCGGCCAGTATTGCAGCAGGATGCTCGGGTCCATCAGACGGCCGTCCTGTGCTCGAGATAGCGCCCGAGCGCCGCGAAGCAGAGATTGATGATCAGGTAGATGCAGGCGGCCGCGATATAGACTTCCAGCGGCCGGAAGGTGGTGGCGGCCTGCGCCTGGCTGGCGCGCGTCACCTCAAGGATGCCGACGACCGAGACCAGCGACGACGCCTTGACCAGCAGGATCAGTTCGTTGACCAGCGCCGGCAGCGAATAGCGGAACGCCTGCGGCAGGATCACCCTGATCCAGATGTCGCGCGGCAGCATGCCGATGGCCGTCGCCGCTTCGGTCTGGCCTTTCGGCAGCGCGATGATGGCGCCGCGCCAGATTTCCGAGACATAGGCGCTGGAACAGATGCCGACGGTCACGACGGCGGCGACCATCGCCGGCACGTTGATGCCGATGACCGGCAAAAGGTAATAGGCGAGCAGCAACTGGACCAGCAGCGGAACGCCGCGCAGGAAGCTGACCCAAAGTGCTGCGAACCAGCGCAGCCAGCGCGTGCGCGACAGCGCCGCCGCGCAGATCAGCGCGCCGACCACCAGCCCCAGCGCGATGCCGAGGACGGAAATCAGCAGCGTGAAGCGCGCCGCCCAGAAGAGCGGCTCGAAACTGCTCAGGAAAACGGGGATCGAAAACATCGATGCTCCATTTGCCGCCAAGCGGCGGATGGAAGGTTGCGGGCGGGATCGCTCCCGCCCGCTCTAAGGCATTACTTGGTCGGAACTTCGCGCGGCAGCTCGGTGTAGGTGCCCAGCCACTTTTCCTGGATGGCCTTGATGCGGCCGTCGTCGGTCATCTTCAGCATGGCGTCGTTGATCGCCTTGACGAAGCTTTCGCTGTCGGCGTCCTTGCGCGCCACCCAGGCGAAGTAGGTCGGCTGGCCGAAGGTGGCCTTGTCGAACATGGCGAACGTCTCGGGGCGGCTCTTGACCAGGTAGGTGAGGTTCGGCAGCGAGCCGGCGACGGCGTCGAGACGGCCGGCGGCGAGGTCGGCATAGGCTTCGTCGGTGGTGCCGTATTCCTTGACGTTGACGCCGCCGAGCTTGTCGCCGAAGGCCTGCAGCTGCTTGAACTGCGCGGTGCCCTGCTGGACGCCGACGGTCTTGCCCTTGATGTCTTCGGGGTTCTTCAGCTCGGTGTTGGCGGCGGCGCGCACCAGCGCCACGGTGGCGTCGGCGATCGGCAGCGTGAAGGCGTAGCGCTCGAGGCGCTCGGGCGTGATGGTGACCGGCGCGATGACGATGTCGAACTTCTTCACCTCGAGGCCGGGCAACTCGGCGGTCCAGGGAATGTCCTGGTAGACCGGCTCGACGCCGATTTCCTTGGCCACGCCGTCGAACAGGTCCTTGGTCATGCCTTCGTAGGTGCCGTTGTTCAGCATGTCGAAGGGTGCGTAGTGCATGTCCGTGGCGGTCTCGATCTTGCCCTTGGCCTTGATGTCGGCAAGCTGGTCGGCCATGGCCGGCACGGTGAGGCCGAGCACGGCCAGGCCGAGCAGGGCGGATTTCAGTGCGTTGGAAAAGGTCATCGTCGTTCTCCTTGATGGATGAGTGAACTATCGGGAATTCATCGCGCGCCGCCACTCCCCCAACGGCGCTTGATAGGGTCAGAGAATGGACGCCTGCGTCAATCGTCTCCTCGCGCTAGAGCATTTTGCAGCCAGACGGAATCGTCTGGCGTCGCACAAATGCGGCTAAAACAAAGAGATAGATCGTTGCGCCGTTTCCGTGAAACGGTGAAACGATCTAGCGTGCTTCCATCTGCAAGAAAACTGTAGCGGGCATCGTCCCTTCGCTCGTTCACGATCCGCCTCCTGTCAGGCCAGCATGTTGCCCGAGATGATGATGCGCTGGATTTCGCTCGATCCTTCATAGATGCGCATGATCCTCAGGTCGCGGACGATCCGCTCGACGGGGAAATCGCGAGTATAGCCGTAACCGCCGTGCAATTGCAGGGCGGTGTCGGCGATCTTTCCCGCGGCCTCCGAGGCGCCGAGCTTGGCCATCGACGAGGCGGCCGAGAAGCGTCCGCCATGGCGGTGCGCCAGGTCGCGCTGGCGCGCGGCCTCCTGCGACAGAAGCAGCGCCGAATGCCAGGCGAGCCCCATGTCGGCGATCATCCAGCGGATGCCCTGGCGCTCCGACAGCGCCATGCCGCCGATGACGCGTTCCTTCGCATAGGCGATCGCCGCCTTCATCGCCGCGCCCGCAAGGCCGAGGCACTGGGCCGCGACCTCGACACGGCCGTTGTCGAGGACCTGCATGGCCGTGCGGAAGCCCTTGCCTTCCTCGCCCAGCAGCGCGCTTTCGGGCAATTCGCAATCGAGGTTCAGCGTGAAGACGTGGCCGCCCTTCAGGCCCATGGTCTTTTCCGCCGGACCGGCCTCGAAGCCGGGCGTGCCCTTCGGCAGCAGGAAGGCGGAGATGCCGCGATGGCCCTTGTCCGGATCGGTCACGGCATAGACCACGACGATGTCGGCGACGCCGCCGTTGGAGATGAAGCACTTGGTGCCCTTGAGGTGCCAGCCCTTTTCGGTGCGCCGCGCCCGCGTCTTCATGTCGGCGGGATCGGAGCCGGCGGTGGGTTCGGTGAGCGCGAAGGCGGCGAGCGCTTCGCCGCTGGCGGCCTTCGGCAGCCATTCCTCTTTCTGCGCCTCGGTGCCGCCGATCAGGATGGAATCGGTCGCCAGGTAATGCGCCGTCAGCGCCGAGGCGGTCGAGCCGCAGGCGCCGGCCACGATGGCGACGGCGCGCAACAGCGCGGGTGCGGAGATGCCGCCGCCGCCATAGGCTTCCGGCAGGTTGGCGCCCATCATGCCGGCTTCGCCGAGCGTTGCGAGCTGCTCATGCACGAAGCGCGATGTCTCGTCGGTCTCGGCCGCCAGCGGCGCGATCCTGTCGGCGCAAAGCCGCTCCAGCACGTCGCAGAACAGGCGTTCTTCCTCGGAGAGCATATGCCACGGATCGTCGATCTGCGTCATGCGCGCTCCTCCAGCCCGAATTCCTTCAATACCGCCGCGAGGTCGCCGCCCAGAGACGGCGCGGCGGTCGCGGCCAGCGGCTTGACGCCGTCGAACCGAACAGGCTGGCCGACAACGGGGGTCTTCCCGAGGACGGGATGCGCAAGCCGGCTCACCAGGCCGCGCACGGCGGCATGCTCGTTGTCGGCGGCCTGCGCTATATCCCAGATCGGCGCGGTCGGCAGGCCTTCGGCGGCCAATGCGGCGACGGCCTGTTCGGTGGTCAGGCGGCCGGACCATTCCTCGATCAGCGCCCGCAGCGCCGGTTCGTGCTCGGTGCGGCTCGAGTCGGAGGCAAAGCGCGGGTCGTTGGCGATCTCGGCTCTGCCGATCAGCGCCGCGAGGCGCTGGAACTGCCCGCCGCTCAGCACCGCGATCACCACTTGTCCGTCGCTCGTCCTGAAACAGCCGAAGGGGGTGGAAAGCGGATGCCGGTTGCCGACACGGGCGGGCAGCACGCCGCCGTAGAAATGCTGGGCATGGCTGGTGGTCAGCATGGAAAACAGCGCGTCGTACATGGCGATGTCGAGGGTCGCGCCCTGGCCTGTCGCGTTGCGCTGCACGAGAGCGGCCATGATCGACCAGCTTGCGAACAGGCCGGCGATCAGGTCGGCGATGCTTTCGCCGGTTTTCAGCGGCGCGCCGCCGTCCTCGCCGGTCGCGGCCATCAGGCCGGACATCGCCTGCACCACCAGGTCGTAGGCCGGCAGATCCCTGAACGGGCCTTCCTGCCCGAAACCGGAGATCGAGCAATAGACCAGCCGGGGATTGGCCTTGCGCAGCGTCTCGGCGCCGAGGCCGAGCCGGGCGGCGACGCCGGGGCGGAAGTTTTCCACCACCACGTCGACGCGGGCGGCGAGCGCCTGCGCCAGCTCGAGGTCGGCCGGCTTCTTCAGGTCGAGCACGACGCTCTTCTTGCCGCGGTTGTTGAGCGTGAACAGCGCGCTCTCGCCGTCCTTGAACGGGCCGATATGGCGGTAGTCGTCGCCGGAAGGCGGCTCCAGCTTGACGATCTCGGCGCCGAGATCGGCCAGCAGCGCGGTGCAATACGGCCCCGCCAGCACGCGCGACAGGTCGAGCACCTTGATGCCGGCAAGCGGGCCGCTCATGCGGCCAAACCAAAGAAAAACGCGGCAGGCCGGCTGCCCGCCGTTTCATCGGCCGCGGTTGCGGCCTTGTCGAGAACCTGCATCTGGCGCTCCTCCCGCCGGTTCGTGATTTTTAAGTCTAAACATATCGAATTCTCTATGTCTAGACTTATTCTGATTCCGTGCCTAAACTTGTCTGTGCCGGTTCATGCGGGCCGGGGCGTCAGGAGGAGATCGCGATGGCAGCCGGAGCGGCGTCATCCAAGGCGCGGACCATCGCCGAAGAGGTGCGCCGCCGCATCGTCGAGGGGCAATGGCGCCAGGGCGACCGCATTCCCGACGAAGCCGACCTGGCCATCGAGTTCGACGCCGCGCGCGCCACCGTCAACAAGGCCTTGCAGCTTCTGGCGAACGACGGCCTGCTGGACCGCCGCCGCAAGGCCGGTACGCGCGTGACGGTCGATCCGGTGCGCAAGGCGTCCTTCACCATCTCCATCGTGCGCGAGCAGGTCGAGCAGGCCGGCATGGCCTACAGCTATCGGGTCGTGGCGCAGCGCAGGAGCCCCGTTCCCGCCGGGATCGCTGCGCGGATCGGCCTTGCGCAAGGCGAGGTCCTCGTGCGCATGCGGGCCATACACTATGCCGACGGCCGGCCCTTCCAGCTGGAGGACCGCTGGCTCAACCTGTGCGCCATGCCGGCGCTGGCCGAGGCGGATCTGCGGCACCTGAACGCCAACGAATGGCTGGTGCGCAACGCGCCCTACCTGCGCGCCGAAATGGCGTTTTCGGCCGAGAACGCCGACCGGCGCGACGCCAGGCTTCTCGGGACACAGCCCGGCCGCGCGCTGCTTGTCCTCTACCGCAGCACCTGGAACGACCTCGGCCCTATCACCACCGTCAGGGTAGCGTTCCAGCCCGGCCATATCGTCGGCACCGAAGGCAATTTCTGGCCCGACCGGCCTGAGCGGTAGATTGCTGCGCGGCTCCGGTATTCCGGGCAGAAAGAGTGCGTCCCGGAACGCCGCCCGGCTTCCGTCGGTCTTGCTTCGTGGCGGCCGGTTTGGTACATCGCCGCGACGTTTTGCAACCGAGAAGGGGGAAGCTGGTGCTGTGCCAGTGCTTCCATAACCGCACCCGCGGACCTGTCTCAGCCCCGCGCCTGACATCGCGGGGCTGATCGGGAAACGCATCGCCGTCTCACTGTCAGCCTCACCGGCGCGCCTGCCGTGCTTCCTGACCTGAAGTGAGACCACAATGTCCCTGATCGCCGTCAAAGACCTTTCGCTCATCCGCACCGAAGCCCTGTTTACCGGGCTGAACGTCTCCATCGCCAAGGGTGACCGCCTGGGCCTCGTCGCCGCCAACGGCCGCGGCAAGACCTCGCTCTTTCACATCGTCGCCGGCGATGAAGCGCCGACCGGCGGTACCGTTACCCGCTCGCGCGGCCTTGTCGTCGCCACCGCCCCGCAGGACCCGCCCGCCCGGCTGCTCGCCATGACCCTGCGCGAGGCGGTGCGCGACGCGCTCTCGCCCGAGCTTGCCGAGACGGAAGACTGGCGGGTCGATATCCTGCTCGACGATCTCGAAGTCGCTGAGGCGATCCGCGACCGCGCCGTCGGCAAGCTATCTGGCGGCTGGCAGCGGACGATGCTTCTGGCGCGTGCGGCGATCGTCGAGCCCGACCTGATCCTGCTGGACGAGCCAACCAACCATCTCGACATCGGCCGCATCGGCGTGCTGGAGCGCTTCCTCGCCGCGCTGCCGCACGATTGCGCGGTGGTGGCGGCAAGCCACGACCGGGCATTCCTCGACGAAGTGACCAATCGCACCCTGTTCCTGCGCCCGCAGGAAAGCCTGGACTTTGCCCTTCCTTACTCCCGCGCCCTGCAGGCGCTGGAGGAGCGCGACGCCGCGCGCGGCCGGCAGTTCGACAACGACATGCGCAAGGTTCGGGCGCTGCGGCAGCAAGCGGCGAAGCTCAAGAACATCGGCATCAATTCCGGCTCCGACCTGCTGGTCGTCAAGACGAAGCAGCTTTCCGAGCGCGCCGACAGGCTGGAGGAACGGGCCAGGCCCGCGCACCAGGAACGCTCTGCTGGCGCCATTCGCCTCTCCAACAGCGGCACCCATGCCAAGGCGCTGGTCTCGATCGACGACGCGGCGGTCGAGACGCCGGACGGCCGGCTCCTGTTCCGCACCGGGCGGCTGTGGATCGAGAACGGCGACCGCATCGTCCTGCTCGGCGCCAACGGCACCGGCAAGACGCGGCTGGTCAACAGGCTGAAGGCGGCGCTCGCCGCCCCCGACGCGGCCATCCGCGGCGCGGCCAGCCTCAGGCTCGGCTATTCCGACCAGGCGCTCTCCCAGCTCGACGCGTTCCCGACGCCGTGGGATGCCGTCAAGCGCTCCAGCGACGCGACCGATCACCATGCGCGCGCCCAGCTCGCCGGTGCCGGCATTGGCATCGACGCGCAGGCCGCACCCGTCTCGCGCCTGTCGGGAGGGCAGCGCGCCCGCCTCGCCATGCTTTTGCTGCGCCTCGCCCAGCCGAACTTCTACCTGCTGGACGAGCCGACCAACCATCTCGACATCGAAGGGCAGGACATGCTGGAGAGCGAACTGGTGGAACAGGGCGCGGCCTGCCTGCTGGTCAGCCACGACCGCGCCTTCGTCAGGGCGGTCGCGACGCGGATCTGGGTGATCGCGGGCAAGCGGCTGGTCGAGGTCGACGATCCCGATCCGGTTTTCGACCGGCTGATGGCGTCGTAGGAGGTCGACGAGGCGCGCCGGACAAGGGCCCGGAAAAGGGCATTGCCCGATCCTGCGGCATCGTGGTCAATTATCGCCAGAATCTCAACGCCGTAGACAAGCTGCGAACCGTGCGCGCGTCGCGGAAAGTGAAGTCCATGCTGGGCCGGAGCGGCCGAGCAGATTTGACGGAGAAGCGACGATGGCAAACGTGCTCTATGATGCGCTGTTCGCGCCCCATCAGGGCAAGACCGAGCCTTTCCTCTTCCTGGAGGACGGCTCGACGCTGTCGTACGATGCCTTCATCAGGCTTGCGGCGCAGATCGCCCATGTCCTTCAGGACGGGGGCGTCAATCCGGGCGACCGCGTCGCCGTCCAGGTCAGGAAGAGCGCCGAGGCGCTGGCGCTTTACGCCGCCTGCATACAGGCCGGCGCCATCTTCCTGCCGCTCAACACCGCCTACACGCCGAGCGAGGTCGAGTACTTCGTCGGCAACGCCGAACCGCGCCTCGTCGTCTGCGACGGCGCTTCCGATGCGGCCCTTCTTCCCATTGCCGAAAGGGCCGGCGCGCGCCTGATGACGCTGAACGGCGACGGCACGGGCACGTTGACGGCGGAAGCGGCCGGCAAGGCCGAACGCTTCGACACGGTTGCACGCAGCGGCGGCGACCTCGCCGCCTTCCTCTACACTTCCGGCACCACCGGCCGCTCCAAGGGTGCGATGCTGACACACGACAACCTGCTTTCCAACGCGAAGTCGCTGGTCGAGGCTTGGCGCTTCACGGCGAGCGACGTGCTGTTGCACGCGCTGCCGATCTTCCACACGCACGGCTTGTTCGTCGCCTGCAACGTCATTCTTCTGGCCGGCGGCTCGATGATCTTCCTGCCGGCCTTCAAGACCGACGAGGTGATTGCCTGGCTGCCGAAGGCGACCTCGATGATGGGCGTGCCGACCTTCTATACCCGCCTGCTGGACGATCCGCGCTTCACCAGGGAACTGGCCGCGCATATGCGCCTGTTCACCTCCGGCAGCGCGCCGCTTCTGGCCGAGACGCACACCGCCTTCGAGGCCCGTACCGGCCACCGCATCCTCGAACGCTACGGCATGACCGAAACAAACATGACCACGTCGAACCCCTATGACGGCGAGCGGCGTGCCGGCACGGTCGGCTTCCCGCTGCCCGCCGTCGAGATCCGCGTCGTCGATCCGGAGACGAGGAACGTGTTGCCGAACGGTGAGACCGGCGTGCTCGAAGTGCGCGGACCGAACGTCTTCAAGGGGTATTGGCGCATGCCGGAAAAGACGAAGGAGGAATTCCGCGACGACGGCTTCTTCATCACCGGCGACGTCGTCACCATCGACAGCGACGGCTATGTCCAGATCGTCGGCCGCGCCAAGGACCTGATCATCTCGGGCGGCTTCAACATCTATCCGAAGGAAGTGGAACTGCTGCTGGATGAACAGGAGGGCGTGCTGGAATCGGCGGTGATCGGCGTGCCGCATCCCGATTTCGGCGAGGGCGTCGTCGGCGTCGTCGTGCCGAAGAAGGGCAGCGTCATCGACGAAGAAAAGCTGCTTGCGGCCATCCACGACAGGATAGCCCGTTTCAAGCAGCCGAAGCGCATCTTCACGGTGGACGAACTGCCGCGCAACACGATGGGCAAGGTGCAGAAGAATATCCTGCGCGACCGATTCGGCGCGACGTTCGAGGCCAGATAGCGGCCCGCCGTCGCATCTGCGGGCACGCGAACATCCCGCGTGCGCTCCGCTGATCTCGCCGATCGCTCGAATTGTTCCGGTCCTCGATACCGATCCTTAAGCCTGTCTCCAGCTTCCGCAAATCGTTAACGCGGTGGTTGCCATGGGCGTGCGACGGTCCAAGCCACAAGCACAACAGGGCAGGGACGCCACCATGATCGACCGCATCCGCACGCTATTGTCCGGCCATCCGATGATTCCGCTGGATTTCTCGGCGCTGAGCGACGACGCCAATCTCTACGACGCGGGGCTGACCTCGTTCGCCTCGGTGCAGATGATGCTGGCGCTCGAGGAGGAATTCGACGTCGAGTTCCCCGAGGCGATGCTGACGCGCCGCACCTTCGCCTCGCTCGCCAACATCGCCGAAGCCGTCTCGCAGATCACGCGGAAGGCGGCCTGACCATGAATGTCGTGAGCAAGATCGAAGCCGCCGCGCCTGCGGCGGCCGGGGAGGCGCCTGCCGAGCGCATGCGCCGGGTAGCGGCGGTGGCGGCCGAGAACGGCGATGCCGTCGACCGCGAAGGCCGCTTCCCGGCGGAAACCGTCGAGGCGCTGAAGCGCGAACGCCTGCTCGGCGTCGCCATTCCCGCCGAATACGGCGGCGAGGGACTAGGCACCGCCGAGGTGGCCGACCTGATCGCGCAGCTCGCCCAGGCCTGCGGCTCGAGCGCGATGATCTACGCCATGCACCAGATCAAGACGTCGAGCTTCGTCATGCACGGCACCGGCAGCGAATGGCACCGCGCCTACATGCGCCGCATCGCCGCCGAGCAGCTCTTGATGGCGTCGGCCACCACCGAGGCCGGCATCGGCGGCAACCTGCGCAACTCCATCTGCGCCATCGAGGTCGAGGACGGCCGCTTCAGGCTCGTCAAGGAAGCCATCGTCATTTCCTACGGCAACTATGCCGACGCCATCCTCGCCACCGCCCGGCGCGCGCCGGACGCGGCGAGTTCCGACCAGATCATGGTGGTGATCCCCAACAACGCCGACCGCACGATCGACCGCACCGTGGTGTGGGACACGCTCGGCATGCGCGGCACCTGTTCCGACGGCTTCCATCTGGAGGCCCAGGGCGACGCGGCGCAAATCTTCCCGAAGCCGTTCTCCGAGATCGCCGCGCAGTCGATGCTGGCGTCTTCGCACATCTACTGGGCGGCGACCTGGTTCGGCATCGCCGCCGACGCCTTCAACCGCGCCCAGGCCTTCGTCAAGGCGGCCGCCCGCAAGCAGACCGACGGCACCTTGCCGCCCGGTGCGCTGAGGCTCGCCGAAGCGGCAGCGAAGCTGCAGGAGATGAAGGGCCACCTGATGGCCGCCATCCACCGCTTCGACGCCGCTCAATTCGACGCCGCCCGGGGCGACGACGCCGCGCTGTCTTCCATCGGCTTCGCCGCCGAGATCAACGCGCTGAAGATCGCCGCCAGCGAGAAGGCCGGCGAGGTGGTGCGCATCGCGCTCTTGGTCAATGGCATCCTCGGCTACAAGAACGGCACGCCGTTCAGCGTCGGTCGCCATCTGCGCGACACCGCTTCCGCGCCGGTGATGATCTCCAACGACCGCATTCTTTCCAACACCGCGACGCTGCTCCTGATGAGTCGCTTCGACACCAGCCTGGGGGGCTGAACCATGGACGCCAAGACCTTCGACGCGAAAACCCTGCTGGACAGCCTGTTCGACAACGGCATCCTGTTCGAGACGGGCGTGGACGGACTCTACGGCCGCTCAGGCCAATTCGAGGAAGTGATCGAGCGCTTCGAGGAGCTGGTCACCCGCCTCGGCGCGCCCGACAAGGCGACCCGCATCCACTTCCCGCCGGGCATGAGCCGCGCCACGCTGGAAAAGAGCGGTTACATGAAGTCCTTCCCGCAGCTTGCCGGCTGCGTGCATTCCTTCATGGGCGGCGAGCGCGAGCACGCCTCGCTGCTCAACATGATGGCGACCGGCGAGGACTGGACCGAGTTGCAGCAGGCGACCGACGTCGCGCTGACGCCGGCGGCCTGCTATCCGCTTTATCCGACGGTCGCCGCGCGCGGCCCGGTGCCGGCCGAGGGCGTGCTGTTCGAACTGTCGTCCTACTGCTTTCGCCACGAGCCGTCGCAGGACCCGGCCCGCATGCAGCTTTTCCGCATGCGTGAGTTCGTCAAGATCGGCACGGCCGAACAGGTCCGCGCCTTCCGCGAAAGCTGGCTGACGCGCGGTAAGGCGATGATCGAGCAGCTCGAACTGCCCTGCGACGTCGATCTCGCCAACGATCCGTTCTTCGGCCGCGGCGGCAAAATGATGGCCAACAACCAGCGCGACCAGGGCCTGAAGTTCGAGCTGCTGATTCCTGTGACCAGCATCGAAAAGCCGACAGCCTGCCTCTCCTTCAATTACCACCAGGACCATTTCGGCCAGACGTGGGGCCTGAAATTCGCCGATGGCGAGCTTTGCCATTCTGCCTGCGTCGGCTTCGGGCTGGAGCGCGTGGCGCTGGCGCTGTTCCGCCATCATGGCCCGGACATCGAAGCCTGGCCGGTGGGCGTGCGCGCCGTCCTGTGGGGCGAGTGACGATGAAGGCGGCAATAGCCGGGCTCGACCCGGCAAGCTACCGGCCGCATCCTCTGCACGACGCGGAGCGCCGCTGGCCGCAGACCAACTGCTATGTCGACCTTTTGGTCGAGGTGATGCACGCGACCGGGCACGACCCGGTCGCCGCCCTCGGCTTCACGGTGGCGCAGGACTTCGAGGGCGACCAGTTCACCTTCTTCAAGTTCCCGAGCGCCGACCTGCAGCGCCTTGCCGGCCTTGACATCCAGGAACTGGCGATCTTCGACCGGCTGGAGGACCACATCCTCTTGCAGATCGAGCGCGGTCGCTTGCCGCTGGTCGAACTCGACGCCCATTTCCTGCCCGATACCGCCGGCATCACCTACCGCAGCGGCCATTCCAAGACGACCGTGGGCGTCAATGCCTTTGATCCCGAAGCGCGCCGCATGCACTACTTCCACAACGACGGTTATTTCGCGCTGGAAGGCGCGGACTACGACGGCCTTTTCGGCCCGTACCGGAATACGCCGGCCGGCGGCCTGCCGCTGTTTCCCTATGCCGAATTCGTCAAGTTCGGCGCCCCGGACAGGCAAGAGCCGGCGACGGCCGCGCTCGAGCTTCTGCGCGGCCATCTGGAACGACGGCCGCGGCGCAATCCGCTGGCATGCTATGCCGAGGCGTTCGAGGATCATGCCCGCGCGCTGGCCGGCCGTGAGCCGGAGTATTTCCACACCTATGCCTTCAACACGCTCAGGCAGGTCGGCGCCAATTTCGAGTTGCTGGCCAGCCACCTCGACTGGCTGCAGGCGAAGGCCCGCATGGATTTCGATGCCCCGGCGCGGGCCGCCGAGCGCATCGCCGACGGTGCCAAGGCCATCCAGTTCAAGCTTGCCCGCGCCATGGCGCGGCAACGCTTCGACGGGCTGGCCGAAAGCATCGCCCCGATGGCCGAAGCCTATGACACGGTGATGGATACGCTCGGGGTCAGGCTTTCCACCAGGGCGGATTCGAAGGCGGCCTGAGCCGCCGGGAGACGATGATGGACGTCATGGTGCCGGTCGCCGGCGCGGATCGGGTGCTGGACACGGGATGGTCGATGGCCGTCTCGGCTGCCGGCGCATGGCCGGCCTCCGCCGCGATCGATCCGCACACCGAGTGGCTGGCGGCCGAATGTCCCGGCACGGCTGCGGCCACGCTGGAGCGGCACGGCCGTTGGGATCGCACGCAGCCCGCGCCGCTGCATGACAAGGACGTCTGGTATCGCTGCCGAATGGACGCGAAAGGTGCCGTCCGCCTCGTCTTCGAGGGGCTGGCGACCGTCGCCGAAATCTGGCTGGACGACAAACTCGTCGCCACCTCCACCTCGATGTTCGAGCCCTGCGAGGTCGAGGCCGATCTTGCCGGCGGCGAACAGCTCGCCATCGCCTTCCGCAGCCTCGACAGGCATCTGGAGACGCTGACCGGCCCACGCGCGCGCTGGAAGCCGCGCATGATGGACGACCAGCGTCTTCGGCTGGTTCGCACCACGCTGATCGGTCATATGCCGGGCTGGTGTCCGCGCTTCGATGTCGTCGGGCCGTGGCGGCCGGTGCGGCTTGTTCCTGTCAATGACACCCCACGTATCATCGACAGGATGCTGCGGGCCGACCTCGACGGCACGACCGGTCGCCTTTCGGTCGCGCTCGACCTGTCCGCGTCGCTAGCCGACGACGCGACCGTGACCTGCGACGGTATGACGGTACCGCTGCGTCGTGAAACGCCGACCCGCCTCGTCGCGGAAATGGACGTTCCCGATGTCGCGCCGTGGTGGCCGAACAGCCACGGCAAGCCGGTACTGCACGACGTCTCCGTGCACCTCGGCGCCGTGCGCCACGATCTCGGCCGCGTCGGTTTCCGCCGCATCGCCCTTGACCACGGTGCCGATGGGCGTGACTTCCGGCTTCTCGTCAACGGCGTGCCGGTGTTCTGCCGCGGCGCGGTGTGGACGCCGTCCGATCCGGTGGCGCTTGCCGGAGACGAGGCCGCATTGGCGCGCGACCTCGAACTGGTGTGCGACGCCGGCGTCAACATGCTGCGCGTCGCCGGCACCTTCACTTACGAATCCGACGATTTCCACGCATTGTGCGACGAACTCGGCATCCTCGTCTGGCAGGACCTGATGCTGGCCAATTTCGACTATCCGGCAAAGGACGAAGGCTGGTGCGCCGCGCTCGGGCGCGAGGTCGCGGCGCTGCTCGGGCGGCTTGCGTCTTCGCCGTCGCTTGCCGTGCTGTGCGGCGGCAGCGAGATCGCCCAGCAGGCGACGATGCTCGGCCTGCCGGCTGGCATCGATGCAACGCCATGGTTTGACAAGGTCGTGCGGCCGGTGGCGAAGGCGCTGCGTCCCGATCTCGTGCTGGTGCCGTCCACGCCGCACGGCGGCAGCCTGCCCTTCGCCGCTTCCGGCGGGCCGATGCATTATTACGGCGTCGGCGCCTATTGCCGACCGCTGGAGGATACCCGCCGCGCCGAGGTGCGCTTCGCGTCCGAATGCCTGGCCTTTGCCAACCTGCCCGATCAGGCGACGCTCGACGCGCATCTGCCGGTGCCGCCGGTGCACGATCCGCGCTGGAAGGCCGGCGTGCCGCGCGACGCCGGCGCGTCGTGGGATTTCGAGGATATCCGCGAGCATTATCTGGAAACGCTGTTCGCCGTCGATGCACGCCGCCTGCGCCGCGAGGACCCGGCGCGGTATCTGGATCTGTCACGCGCCGTCACCGCAGAGGTGGTCGAGCGCACCATCGACGAATGGCGCCGTCCCGCCTCGCCGACGGCCGGCGCGCTGCTGCTGTTCTGGAAGGATCTGGCGATCGGCGCCGGCTGGGGCGTGGTCGATGCCACCGGCCAGCCGAAATCGGTCTGGCATGCGCTGAAGCGCGCCTTCGCGCCGACGCGGCTGATCCTTTCCGACGAGGGCGTCAACGGGCTGGACGTGCATCTTCTCAATGACGGCCCGGCACCCTTGCGCGGCACGCTCACGGTGTCCTGCCTGCGCGATGGCGCGGTCACTGTCGTCGGCGGCAAGCGGGCGATCGAGCTGCCGCCGCACGGCGGCCTGACGCTGCCGGT
>Ga0182738_1002685_pt1 | contig 20977 bp, 13 predicted proteins | sample eDN5th30CBELigMG_FD_128876 | JGI IMG/M metagenome (GOLD analysis project Ga0182738, IMG submission 128876) | Enriched Miracle-Growth compost microbial communities from Emeryville, California, USA - eDNA 5th pass 30_C BE-Lig MG (version 2)... ... | reverse complement strand
TTGGAATATGACTTTTTGGAGCCATAAAATCTACGATTGGGAAGAAATAGTGGTTCCTAATGCTTTAGGTGATGGATTTGGAAATGATCAAACAGCTTTTGCTGGAATTTCTTTAGATTATAAGAGATTTAATTCAGATTCTTTACTACAAAATTTTATTGATGAAAAGGAAGCTATTAGAAAATATGATTCCAAGACACCAGTGACGACGAATTTAATGGGTGCTTATAAACCATTAGATTATTTTAAGTGGGCACAGGAGATGGATGTTGTATCATGGGATAGCTATCCAAGATATGATACACCAGAAAGCTTTACTGCAATGATGCATGATTTAATGAGAGGATTAAAAGATGGAGATCCATTTATGCTGATGGAACAAACACCAAGCCAGCAAAATTGGCAACCATATAATTCTTTAAAGAGACCTGGTCAAATGCGAAATATGAGTTATCAAGCTGTAGCACATGGAGCAGATACTGTACAATTTTTCCAAATGCGTAGATCTGTGGGAGCTTGTGAAAAATTTCATGGAGCTGTTATTGACCATGTTGGTACGGAACATACAAGAGTATTTCGTGAAGTGGCGGAACTTGGAAACGAGTTAAATAATCTTGGTGATCAATTAATTGGCGCTCGTACTCCTGCAAAAGTGGGGATAATCTTTGATTGGCCAAATTATTGGGGATTAGAGTACACTAGTGGACCAACAATTGAATTGAAATATGTTGATCAAATTCATCATTACTATCAAGAGTTATATCGTCGACAAATAGATGTTGACTTAATTCCTATTAATGCATCTTTTGAAAAATATGATGTTATTTTTGCACCATGTTTATATATGATAACAGAAGAGCAAGCAGCAGCTATTAAATTATATGTGCAAAACGGTGGACGTTTTGTAACAACAATGATGAGTGGAATAGTTGGTGAGAGTGATAATGTGCATTTAGGAGGTTATCCTGGTCCTTTAAGAGATATTGTTGGTGTTTGGGTTGAAGAATTTGATGCTCTCCCACCAGAAAAATTGTACCAAGTTCAATTTGCTGATGGAGAGATAAGTCCTTGTAGAATGTTATGTGATATTATCCATCCAGAAGGAGCGGAAGTAGTAGCTACATATGGAGAGGGAGAGTTTTATCAACATTCACCAGCAGTTACAAAAAATTATTTAGGTGATGGACAGGCATATTATGTAGGTACAATGTTAGAAAATGACGGAATGAAACTTTTACTAAATGAAGTATTAGAGGGATTAGAAATTCCCCAATTCGAATTACCAGAAGGTATCGAAACAAAGGTACGAGAGAAGGATGGAAAGAAATACCGTTTCATCTTAAATCATAAAAATGAATCTATTGACATATCCAGTCCTTTTAGTGGTATCGATATGTTAACTGGTCAGAAAATAGATGGTTTAACGACTTTACAGCCTTACGATGTAAAGATAATCACCGAAAAGGAGTAAATTATGTTGTTAGAAAAGAACGATAAAATACTATTCATTGGTGACAGTATTACAGATGTAGGCAGGAATAGAGAAAATCCAGCTGACTTAGGAGCAGGCTATCCATTATTTGTAGCTGCATATTTAACGGCGAAATATCCTGAATTAGAATTAAAAATCACAAATAAAGGTGTAAGTGGGGATGAAGTTCCCCACTTACAAGCACGTTGGAAAGAAGACTGTTTAGATTTATTTCCTACAGTAGTATCCATTCTTGTGGGTATAAATGATACTTGGCATTATACAGAAGATGAAATGTTTGGAAGTGAGAAATCAAGAGAGCAATATGAAGAAGGGTATCGCCAATTATTAACGGAGTTAAAAGAGCAGGGTATTAAGAAAATTATTCTATTAGAACCCTTCGTCTTACCATATCCAGCAGATAGGAAAAAATGGAGAATTGACTTAGATCCAAAAATTGAGACTGTGAGAAAATTAGCAGTAGAATTTAATGCAGAGCTTATTACATTAGATGGTCATTTGAATTCATTAGGAAATAAAAATGGATATCAACTATATACAGGTGAAGATGGGGTCCATCCAACTTATACAGGACATTTCGAGATTGCCCGAGAATGGATTAAGGCAATTGAGAAAAAGGGGAATGAGCTATGAAGCACCGTCAACTGGCTAAAAGTTTGGTAGCACAGCTAACACTTCAAGAAAAAATAGGTCTTCTGTCTACAAGTCAATCGAGTATCCCACGTTTACATATAAATGAATATCATATTGGCGGGGAAGCTGCCCATGGTGTAGTAGATAGAAACGGAGGCCATACAACTGGATTTCCATTACCTTTGGGGCTTGCTCAAACATGGAATCCAGAATTGTTAAAAAAGGTCGGTAAAGTAATAGGTACAGAAGCTCGAATTAAGTATTTACAATCAAATAAAAAATCATGGCTGACATTATGGGCTCCAACTATTGATATGGAAAGAGATCCTAGATGGGGAAGAAATGAGGAAGCATATGGTGAAGACCCGTATTTAACCGGTAAGCTAAGTGTCAGCTTAATCGAGGGGATGCAAGGGGACAGTGACGAATATCTCCTTATGGCTGCAGCTCCTAAGCACTTCTTTGGTAATAATAATGAAGTAGGAAGAGAGTCAACTTCAAATTTTATTCCATTAAGAAGTCAGGAAGAATACTACTTAAAAGCATTTGAACCGGCATTTACTTTGGCAAATGCCCAGTCTATGATGACTGCTTATAATGGAGTAAATGGGATTCCATGTATGCAGTCACCTGAAGTATTAAATACAGTTAAAGGTAAATGGGAAATGGACGGTTTTATTGTCAGTGATGGTGGAGCTCTTACGTTAAATGTAGATGAGTATCATTACTATAATACATATGAAGAAGCCTTAGCTGATTCCCTTAAAAGTGGGATAGATTGTTTTGTAGATAATAAAGAATTGGTAGAAACGGCAGCATTAAAAGCATATGAAAAACAATTAATAACAGAAGAGGATATAGATAGAGCGGTAGAAAATATTCTAAAAGTTCGTTCAGAATTAGGTCATTTTACAGACCAGTGTTTACATGATCAGGTAGATATGGATCTCCTTGCAGGAACAGAACATGCCGAGATTGCTAAGGAAGCTACAATTGAGCAAATCGTATTATTAAAAAATGAAAATCAGTTTCTTCCATTAGATAAAGAGACTGATATAGCAGTAACCGGTCCACTTGCAAATGTATTTTTAAGAGATTGGTATGGTGGCTATCCGAAGGAAGAAAAAAAGATTGTAAAAAGCATTCAACAAAGATTAGGCGAAGAACTAGTCAGCTTTCACTCAAGCCATGATAAGATAAAAATCTTAATAGATGGAAAAGAAGCTGGGATATCAAAAGATGAAATCTTAATGATTAATAAGGAAGGAGACTTTACACTAGAGGATTGGGGATACAATCTATTTGTTATAAAGGATAATAAGACCCAAAAGTATGTTGCATTGAATGATGATATTCAATCCTTTATGCTCCATAAGAAGGAAGTATTTGACTGGTTCATTAAAGAAAGTTGGATAAAAAGAAATGAAAAATGGTATTCATGGAATGATAAGCCAATTGGTTTAAATGAACAGAATATTGGAACAACAAGTGAGCAACATTTCATTCAGTTTATTACATTGGAAAATGGAATAGAAGAGGCAGTTCGATTAGCAAAGGAATCTACTGTTAGCCTTGTTGTATTAGGTAATCACCCTATGATGAATGGAAAGGAAACACAAGACCGACCAGGTTTAGGTTTACCAGAAAAACAAGAAGAACTTTTGAAAGCGATTTATCAAGTGAACCAAAATATTGTGTTGGTAGTTGTAGGAAGTTATTCCTTTGATCTAAGATGGGCACAAGAAAATATACCTGCAATATTATTTACAACCCATGGCTCTCAAGAACTTGGTGATGCCATTTGTGAAGTATTATTTGGTGACTCTGCACCTTCTGGAAAACTAGCTCAAACATGGTTTTTGGATGAAAGTGATTTACCTCCTATAACAAACTATGATTATATAAAATACCCAAGAACTTATCATTATTTTAATAAGGACATACTCTATCCATTTGGATATGGTTTAACATATGGTGAATTAACAATAAAAAGCTGTATTTTAGCGAGTGAAGTATTAACTGAAAATAAACCAGTAGAAATAAAAGTACAGCTAAAAAATGATTCTCATAGACCGATAACTGAAACCATTCAAGTCTATGGTCAACTGAAAGCAAAGGAATCTATTGCTTTTCCAAAAAAATTAGTAGATTTTCATAAAGTGACATTAAATCCAGGTGAGGAAGTGACAGTGAATTTCACAATTTCTCCAGATGAGTTTGAAATTTACGATGTGGCCATGGAACAATTTAGGTTACCAAATGGATTTGGTACTGTTTGGGTAGGCTTTTCGTCAAATGACAAGCAGTGGACTAGTACTTTCCAAATAGACGGAAAAGAAAGTAATGGACGCCATGTAAAAAATGAATTAAATTTACTTGCGTTTGATGATTATGAGAATGTAATGATTACTGTCACTTCAGATAAAAGGAGATGTGTAGAATTACTTCCTGCTAGTAAATTAATATTTGATAACGTTGAATTTATGGGAAGTGAGTATATATTAGCGTATTCTGCGAAAGAGGACGGAGAACTTATTATAAATAATGGCCAAGCAAGAATAGCTTATTCTGCTAAGGATCACTATTTACCTATTTCTGTTGTTAATGGACGTAAGCATAATTTCATTCTGGAAAGTACATCAAAAATACAGTTAATCACTTTAAAGAAAGGTGATGTTCAATGACTAAATTAATCAATCGTCAAATAGCTGATCGTTGGGAAGACGGTTTATTGATCGGAAATGGAGGGTTGGGTCTGGTGCTATATGGTGCACCAGATGCAACCTATTTAGATTTTTCCAAACAAGATCTTTTTCTCAAATGTAATAATATGGAGGATATTCCTAATTTAGCTCCTCACTTAAAGGAACTTCGTAAAATTATTGAGACGGAAGGTTATAAAAATGGGATTAACTTTTTTTATGAAAAGGCAATAGAACTTGGATATAAAGGTTTAACAATGAGCGATCCTTTTATCCCAGCTGCTAGGTTTCTATTAACCGTCGAGAATAGTGAATCCTTTGATGATTATCAAAGAATAACAGATTTCACTAGAGGAACTATTCATGTTGATTTTACTTCTCCAACTGGAGGGAAAGTGAAGCAAGAATTATTTGCTTCGAAGAAATATGATTGTATATACGGTAAAATCATAAGTGATTATCCAATATCAGGGGATATTTCGATTATAAAGTGGGAGGAAACAAATTTACTACAAAGTGTAATAGCTTCATCCGAAGGACAAATGAAATTGGTTAATAGATACCAGGATCAATCTGGATATGATATAGTTTTTTCTATCGTTACAAAAGACGGAAACGTTATTATGGAGAATGAAAAACTAGTTTTTCAAGAGGTAACGAACTGTTATTTTACCATTCAATATGTGGAAAAGGATGAGGAAAATTCACAGGTAACACCATATGAAAAAGCACTTCAAGAACACATAGATGAATTTTCAAAAACATTCCATTCCGTACAACTTTTACTTACAGATGAAAAAAAAGCAGTGGATTTGGAAGTAGTATTGAATGAAATGAGAACGCTTAATAAAGTGACACCTGAATTTATGCAAATTTTTTATGAAGGATCTCGCTACGTTATTCAATCGATGGCCAAAGGAATTCCTACCTTGCAAGGAATATGGTCAGGGACATTACATCCCGCATGGAGTGGTGACTATACATTTGATACAAATGTACAATTAGCGATATCTTCTCTCGCAAGTAGTGGATATATTCAAGAATATCGTAGTTTTTTCACAAGGTTAAAGGAATACTTTCCAGATTTTCGCGAAAATGCAAAGTCTTATTATGGATGTAATGGTTTCCTAGTTCCTGGTCACGCAAGTACAACAGCTAAACATGTACACTGGAATAAAGAATGGCCGTTAATTTTTTGGATTTCTGGAGCAGGTTGGCTTGCTCACTTTTATCATGAATATTGGGATTATACAAGAGATGAGACATTCTTAAGAATAGAGTGTATTCCGTTTTATGAAGAAGTCCTTGCCTTTTATATGGACTTTTCCCAGCGGAAAGATGGACAGGTTCTCCTTTCTCCAAGTTATTCTGCAGAAAATGGAATGGGAGACAATACAACAATGGATATAGCCATTATGAAAAGTGTCCTTAAGCATTATTTCGATGCAAAGAATCATTTGAATGAAGAGATTGAAACAAAGTATAAGCAATTCTATAAAGAAATTCCATCATATCGCTTGTTAGAAGATGGTGGTATAGCAGAATGGCTTGATGAACGATCAGAAGAAAATGATAACCATCGCCATTTTTCTAATTTGTATCCATTATTTCAAACGAAAGAAATAAATAAAGATACTCCTGAATTATGGAATGCTGCTAAAATTGCTTTTGAAAAAAGGATGGTTTCTTGGTTAAATAATAGTGAAGGGGATACAACTTCTTCACATGGAAGAATGCATGCATCCATGTGTGCATTAAGCTTGGAGGATGAGGAGAGAGTAGCTCAATCCTTAGAAGCATTGATTTTGGAACATGCTTTTATGGATTCATTAGCTACAGCTCATTATAGTGAAAAAGAAGTATTTAATATGGATGCTAATGGATCTATTCCAAAAGTGATTCATGATTGCTTGTTATATGCAGAGCATAATCATTCCCTTACTGTCCTAAAAGCAGTTCCTTATTTTTTGAAAAAAGGTAGATTAAAAGGTATTTATTTACCGAATAGAGTTCACTTGAAATTACTAGAATGGGACATAGATAAAGGGATTGCTAATGTACTATTAGAACAAGATGATGACAATTTTCCAAAGTTAAATTTAGGAAGTCATTATATTGAAACAGAAGGTACAACAAAAAGTAAAAATCAATTAGAAAATGGCAAATGGCAGTATCACCAATCTTTTAATTTTCTAAAAAGAGTATAAATTATAGAAGAAATATGGTAGTTTAGGGAATATATAGATTTTTATGTGCTAGTAATTTTTTCAGGAAAGAGTATTCCCTATTCTTTCCTGAAAATGAATATCTACTATAAAGAAATAGGATCTAGATAATGATGAAAAATAAATTTATTCCAATTAAGAAAAGATTAATGCTCATGTTTTTAAGTGTAGTAATTCCAATATTCATAGTGGGAATTTATTTAACCATAAATATTAGGCAAAATATGATTGAATCTAGAGAACGAGATATTCTTATTGAAACAGAGAGGGTAAGAAAAAGTTTAGAGAGTAATTTTACTTCCATTATTCAAATTTCTGATTGGATTTATCAAGATACAGGATTATCCAAACTTGTACAAAAGAGTTATAGTAGTCCTAAGGAAATGATTGATGGATATAATGAATTCACGCTATTTGACTATTTCCTTAACTATCATAGAAATTTAGCGAATATTCGTTTTTTTATAAACAATAAATCCTTTATGACTAATTCCAACTTTGTAATAGTTGATGAACAAATAAAAAAGACAGATTGGTATACAGATGCCGTATTAGGGAATGGGAAAATTTTTTGGAGATCTATTGATGACCCTGTTACTGGGAAAAAATATCTTTCTTTAATAAGAAGTGTATATAATACGGAGAATCAATTTCTAGGTGTACTAGCGATATATGTAGATAATTTATCTTTAATGGATATTTTAAATTCAGCTACCATTGATAATGTTTTATTATTGGACAAAGAGCTAACGGATTTTCAGTATATTAAACATACTCCGTTATCTTATTTACAGTTTGATTTACAACCTAAACTTCTAGGTCAGTCAATAACAGTAGGAGAAACGTATACCATCGAAATGAAACAAACAAAGCCTTTTATCTTCTTTGGGCAAATGTTGGACTTACCAAAATCAATTACTAATCACTTTCAAATTGTAACGGTTATGAATAAGGAAGAGATATTAAATGATGTAAATCGAATTATGATTAAAAGTTATACCATTATTGGTGCAGTGATGTTATTAGTGTTGTTAGTTATTACAAGATATACTCATTCAATGGATCGAAGAATATTTCAATTAAAAGATTCCATGCATAAGGTAGCAAATGGTGATTTTGACATTCCAATTACGATTGATGGAAATGATGAAATTAGGGATATTTATAATCAACTGTATACAACAATGGAAAGTTTACGAGATTTAATACATAAAAACTATCATCATCAGTTGCAAGAAAAAAACTGGCAGCTTCAACAAAAGGAATCTGAATTTAAATTATTAGCTAGCCAAATAAATCCTCATTTTCTCTATAATACGTTAGAAATGATTCGTATGAGGGCATTAAGAAATAAGGATAAAGAAGTAGCAGAAAGTGTGAAGATTTTAAGCAAGTTACTTAGAAGATCTCTAAATAACAATCAGCAAAAATATGTAAAGTTAAGTGAAGAAATTGACTTCTTATTATTATATTTAAGAATTCAACAGCTACGCTTTGGTAGTAGAATCAGATATGAAATAACAGCAGATGTCAATACAGCTGAATATTATATTCTTCCCCTTATCTTGCAACCGATTGTGGAAAATGCATTCGTTCACGGTATAGAAGAGAAAGTAGAAAGTGGACAAGTTATTGTGAAGGTATTAAAAGAAAAAGAGGATATTCATATATTAATCCAGGATGATGGGAATGGAATTTCTAAAGATAAACTCCTAGAAATACAGAATATTTTAAGAAAAGAACAAATTGGAAATCGTATTGGATTAACGAATGTAAATGAGAGACTAAAAAGAGTTTATGGAAATTCATATGGATTAGAGATAACTAGTACAGAAGGTAAAGGAACAACAGTGCTTGTTAAAATTCCAGTAGATAAAATAGGGGGAGATAAGCGATGAAAAAAGTACTTATTGTTGATGACGAGCCAACAATTAGAGAAGGGCTTCCCTATATTATTGATTGGCAAGATTACGGATATGAAATTGTCGGTGCTGCTCAAAATGGTAAGGAAGGAATAAGTTTTATACAGAAATATCAACCAGATGTTGTCATTACAGATATTCGTATGCCCGAGATGGATGGATTAGAAATGATTCAACATGCAAAACAAATAGGCCATTCTTTTTACTCTATTATCCTATCAGGCTATTCGGAATTTACATATGCACAAAAAGCAATCCGTCTAGGTACCGTATCATACTTGTTAAAACCAATAGATGAAGATGAATTAACAGATATTTTACAAGGCATTGAAGAAAAAGAGTCAGAGTACCAAGTAGATATGACTTCTTTATTAAAAAAGAAAATTTTTGAAGGAGATCAAACAAGTATAGCACAAGATTATGCATTAGCTAATTTGATTCGATTTACCAGTAAATCAGTAGCTAATAAATTTCAACATAGTATCAAGGAAAAAACAACTATCGATTGTTATCTATTAACACACGATGATTATATATATGCATTAATGCTAGTTAAAGATAGTTTCTTAGTAGATATTGTTGATAAAGAAATATTTCTATTAGCAAAAAATGAAAACGAAACCATTCTTCAATCTTCTTGGTTTAATAAAAATCATTATTTAAACCAGCTTTATACCCAAATAAAAGAATTAAAAGATACTACATTTCTATATTCAAATTTAGGTGTCATTTCTAATGAAAGAATTCAACAAAAGCAATCTGAGTTGACATACACAAATGAAAATATAAAGGAAGAATTGTTGAATGATCTAAAAAAGGGAGGAAATCTTCCTATAACCTTATTAAAATATAGAGATCACTTTTCGACTAAGCAAATGAAAGAAAATGAAATTAAATGGGCGGTTATTCATGATTTTTATTTCATCATAAATAAAGTGATTGAAAATATGGACCAATTAGATAAAGATAGCTTTTTAGAAATAGGGCATTCTTTACAAGAAGAAGTTGTTGCTAGTAACACAATGGAACAAGTACTAGATGAAATGACAAAACGTTATAGTCTTTTACAACAAAAAATAAGTGAAGACCTAAATAGAGTAAATACCATTCAAGAAATTATATTTTATACAAAAAAGCATTATAGAGAGGATTTAAATCTCAAGATAATTTCTGAACATTTTAATTATAATAATGCTTATATTGGAAAAAAATTCAAACAAGAAACAGGAAAAAGTTATTCCCGCTATTTGGATGAAATACGAATGGGGAAAGCGAAACAACTATTAAAAGAATCTAATTTAATGATATATGAAATTGCCGAAAGAACTGGCTATGCAAATTTAGATTATTTCTATAAAAAATTCAAGCGCTACTGTGGGATGTCTCCAAATGAATACAGAAAACTAAATTCAACGGGTGAAAACAATGAACAGTAAAAATATCTATACCATTTTAAGTTATATATCAAACTTCTTTTTATTAAATCTATGTTTTATATTAAGTAATTTCCTATTTTTTATCACACTATTGCTTTTCCCTTTTTCATTAGAAAATATTTTCGTCTACTATATAAGCCTAATACCAATGGGAGCAAGTCTCACAGCAATCTTTTCTACAAACGGAAGATTGTTAAGAGAAGGGACAATTAGTCCCGTTAAAGATTATATAGTAGATTATAAAAGAAATTTTAAAACTAGCTTCTTCTATTGGTTTATTCAGCTTACTGTATGTTTAATACTATTTGTTGATTTGTTTTATATGTTAGAAAAGAACAATAAACTCCTTGCCATAATTATAGGTATTCTTTTGATAATAGTTTTTATGTTTACAAGTATTAGTCTAAGTGTTTTGAGTAGATTTGAAAGTAATGTGAAAACTTTATTAAAAGTGGGGCCATTTACCATGTTTCGATATCCGGGTAAAGTATTTTTACATTTATCTACTTCATTAATTCTTGTTGTTCTGTTTTATTATGTCCCGGCTGTTTCCTTTTTGGTTGCCTTTAGCCTTTTTGGTTTTGCTCTAATGTATTATACAAACCCTGTACTTGATCAACTAGAAAAGGAGCTATCAAGATGATTAAAAAACAAAAACACTACATATTTCTTTTTGTTATTGTCATTAATTTACTTATGTTAAGTGCTTGTAGTAAAGAAGGAAAAGAAGTATCGGCAGAAAATAGTACCGTAAATTTACAAGCTATTACACAAGCAACACTAATAAAGATTCAACAAGATGATAGTAGCATACAGCTAACGAAAGAAGGCGATGGTTGGAAATTAAAAGATACGGTAGAAAAAGATGAAGTGGCCAGTCAGTTTATTGATGTATTTTCTTCTATGAAAGGTGATAAAGTAAAAGAACCAGAAGGCATAGAGGAATTCTTAAAAGTAACAGCAGATAAGTCTGTCTTAAAGTTATACAAAAAGGATAACAAATTTTATATGAAGGAGCAGGATCAAATCTATCAAATAGTGGATGTTCCTACACTAGTAAAATATTATTCACCTATTATTTTTTCTAATGAAAGAGCCCTTTCTGTAAGTCTGGACACTATTAAACAAGTATCCGTTCAGGGCGAAAGAGGTCATTATTCATTAAGTAAAAATACTAATTATTCATCTGTTGAAAAAGCTCCATTTATAAGTGGATGGTATCTTCATGACTTTTACTCACATGATTATTCTGTTGAGTATAATAAAATGGAAGAAATTTTGACTACCCTTTCTAATTTAAAAGTGGAAAAATCACCTGAAACAGACGAAAATGATATGATTAGTTATTCGGATTTTACCATTCTTGCAGAAGGGGATAAGGAATATACATTACATGTGTTAAAGGATAAAAGTGATCAATTTTTTGTGACGATTAATGATGAAAAAAGTTTATATTCATTATCTAGAGGACAAGTAGAATTACTAGTAAATCAACCTTTCACCATGATTGATAAATTTATTTGCTTAATAATGGCCGATGCCTTAAATGAATGGACACTCGAAGGAGAAAAACAAAACTTCAAAATTTCTGCATCTCATGAACTAAATAGTACGAATGATAAGATAATCTCCAATTTCCAATTAAATAATAAAAATGTAGAGGAAGAAACATTTAGAAAAATGTATCAATACGTAGCGGTAATATCTGCTGATGAAGAATATAATGGGGAAGAATTAGAAGGAGATCCATACTTAGAAATGACGTATAACTTTACTTCAGATGGGGAAGTGAAGAGTAGAACCGTTGATTTTATTCTCTTAAAAGACAATGATAATAAAGTAGCTATAAAAGAAAATGGAAATATAGACTTTATTATGGATAAATCGCAATTAATAGAAATGCTCGAACAGCTTGAAAAAGTAAAAAAATAAAAAATAGGAACCTTGTAAAAGAAGTGCTCGTATAGTCACGAGCACTTCTTTATTTTATAGGTAAAATTAGTGATAGTTATATATTAAAACGCTTACAAAAACACTATTTTTTACTACTTCTTACACTAAGAATTACTATTAAAAATGAAAGCGTAATCAAATATAATTTAGTTATAAAGTTGTTAGATTAATAGAGGGAGTGGGGATGCATGGAAGTAGCACCAATTGTTAATCAAGAGAAGAAGCCCCAAAAAGAGAAAAAGATTACATGGAAAAAGCTAAAAGATCAAAAAGTCCTTATATTTATGGCGCTTCCTTTGGTGATTTGGCTCATTGTTTTTTGTTACGTTCCTCTTTTTGGATGGATCATGGCTTTTCAAGATTATAAGCCTGCATTAGGAGTTTCGAATTCTCCATGGGTTGGATTAAAGCATTTTAAAGCATTATTTGAAGATGAATTATTTTACAGGTCATTAATTAATACTTTAGGAATGGGTGGATTAGGTATTATATTTGGAACCTTTAGTTCTATTGCCTTTGCACTATTGCTAAATGAACTGAGATTTACAAGATTTAAGAAATTTACACAGACCGTTTCTTATTTACCTCACTTTGTATCATGGGTAATTGTAGCGAATATTGTCACAACAATGCTTTCTACAAATGGTGTATTGAATGAATTATTAATGTCACTTCATATTATAGATTCACCGATTCAGTTTATGAGTGACCCAGAGAAATTTTGGTATATCGTTACTTTTTCTGATGTTTGGAAAGAAATGGGTTGGAATGCCATTATTTATCTTGCGGCCATGGTTAGTATAGATAGAGAGATGTATGAAGCTGCTTGGGTAGATGGTGCGAGTCGATTCAAACAAATGATACATATCACATTACCTTCTATTAAACCAATTATTATGATTCTACTAATTTTGAGTATTGGAAATTTAATCAATATTGGTTTCGAAAAACAAATGTTGTTAGGTAATAATATCGTAGCAGATAAAGCACTTGTATTAGATAAATATGCACTTGATTATGGTATTGGAATGTTTAGATATTCATATGGTACTGCAATTGGAATATTTAAATCAGTGGTAAGTATTATCTTGATTTTTGTTTTCAATAGTATTGCGAAAAAATCAGGGAATGGCGGTTTAATGTAAGGAGGAGCATTATGCGAAAATTATTTAGGAAAAAGAATCACTTAAACAGAGTTACAGGCTTTGACCTAGTGATTGCAGCCATCATGATTTTGGTTATTATTGCAACACTGTATCCATTTTTAAATGTATTAGCCATCTCATTAAATGATTCCGTAGATACGGCAAAAGGCGGCTTGCATATTTTACCAAGGGAATTTACTTTTGCTAACTATGTAGAAATATTCAGTAACAATGATCAGTTATTATTAGCTTTTACAAACTCTGTTCTAAGAACAGTAGTTGGAACTGTAGCAGGTGTTCTTTGTACCTGTGTAATGGCATATGTCATCAGCCGTAAAGACTTTATCTTTAGAAGACATATCACGACACTTTTAGTTGTCACTATGTATGTAAGTGGCGGTCTAATTCCAGGTTATATTTTAATCCGCAATTTAGGACTAATTAACAGTTTTGCTGTTTACATTATTCCAGCACTACTTAGTGCATTTAATGTAATCGTTATCAGGTCCTTTATTGATAGTTTACCAGATGCATTAGAAGAATCAGCGAAAATAGATGGTGCTAATGATTTTGTAATCTTTTATAAAATTATAATGCCATTATGTGTTCCAGCAATTGCTACTGTTGCTCTCTTTATAGCAGTAGGCCAATGGAACAGCTGGTTTGATACATATTTATATGCAAGGGGGAATGTTAATTTAACTACGCTTCAATATGAATTAATTAAGATCTTAGATAATGCTAGTACACAAAATGCTGGTAATTTGAGTAATGCAGCAATGGAGCAGTTAAATGCAGGGAAAACCACACCTGAATCAATTAAAATGGCTATTACAATTATAGCTACAGTACCGATTTTGATTGTTTATCCTTTTTTACAAAAGTATTTTGTTTCTGGATTAACTCTTGGAGCAGTAAAAAATTAATACTTATCAAATGGATATAATTAGGGGGAACTTACATGAAGTGGAATAAAAAGATGTTAATGGCGAGTTGTGCGCTCTCAGCAAGTATGCTACTTGCTGCTTGTAATAATGATGTTAGTAAAGACGGAGAATCAGAAGACGGCGTTACAACATTAACTTTCTTTAGTGCAGATTTAACAAAAGATGATAAATTTGACAATCCTGTTGCAAAAGAAATCACTAAAAAGACAGGGGTAAAACTAGAAATCTCTCATCCGGTTGGTGGAGATACGCAGGCAGTTCCATTAATGATTGCTAGCGGAGATTATCCGGATATGATTTTTGGAAAAGGGGATATCAATAAGTTAATTGATGCAGGTGCAGTTATTCCTTTAGATGATTTAATTGAGAAAAAAGGCGATAATCTGAAAGCGCTTTATGGCGATCAAATAGTTCGTCTTAAAAACAGTACGGAAGATCCCCAAATCTATCACGTAGGGACAGGTGGGGTACAGAATATCGTATTAAATCCAAGTGGAACTTTTAAAATTCAATTAGAAGCATTGAAAGAGCTAGGATACCCAGAGATTAAGACATTAGAGGATTTTGAAAATGCATTAAAAGATTATAAAGCTAAATACCCACAAATTAATGGACAAGATACAATTGGTCTATCTTTATTAGGTAGTGACTGGAGATGGTTGATAACAGTGGGTAATCCAGCAGGATATGCTTCAGGATATCAAGATGATGGACAATGGCTTGTTGATAGTGAAACAGGAGCAACAAAATATAAATTCCAAGATGAAAAATTTAAAGAGTACTTCAAATGGCTTAACCACATGTATGATGAAGGTTTAGTAGATCCAGAGAGTTTTACACAAAAATATGATACGTACATTGCAAAAATTTCCTCTGGACGTGTAATAGGCTTAGCTGATCAAAACTGGGATATTAACGATGGTATTGCAGCATTAAAAGCAGACGGACAATCATGGAGAACGTATGCACCACTTGCTGTAACACTTGAGGACGGAATATTACAACCAGACACGAAAGACTATGGTTATACAGGTACTACAGGTGTTTCTATTTCTAGTACAAGTGAACACCAAGAAAAAGCATTTGAATTCCTAGATTGGATGGCTTCAGAGGAAGCGCAAATCTTAGTTAACTGGGGAATTGAAGGCGAAAACTATGAAATTAAAGATGGAAAACGTGTGGCTACAGACATTAAAGAGTCTCAAACAGATCCAAATTATTCACTTAAAACAGGTGTTGGTAACTATATCTATCCATTCCCACAATGGGGTACTGGAGCTGTAGACTCTACTGGTCAACCTATCTCACGTTCTGATACGAAAGAATTAGCAATGTCTAATTATACAGAAGAAGAAAAAGAAGTTATTAGTAGCTATGGCCATGAAGTATGGGCAGATTTCTTCCCATCACCAGACCAATTAGGTGATACAAAGCATGGACGTGCTTATGAAATTGCAATACCAGCAAGTAGCGATTTAACCGTTATTCAGCAAAAAGCAGATGATTATACTACTCAAGCAATTACAGATATCATCATTTCGAAGCCTAGTGAGTTTGAGAAAAAATGGACAGCTATGCAAGAAAAATTAAAAGAAATGGATATTGAAAAAGCCAATGCCGATATGACTGATTTAGTGAAAGATCGTATGGAGTTATGGGGTAACTAAGTAGAATGATTCTATAGGGGATGAATATTACTAAGAATGATATCATCCCCTTTTTTAGAGGTGAATTAGTTAATGGCTATCATTAGCTTTGATGTTGGTGGAACATTTGTGAAATATGGACTTTTTGAAAATTCATACATAGTACAAAAGGGGAAATTTAAGACAGAAAGAAATGATAAAGAAATTTTTCTTTCTTCGTTAGTCCAAAAGATAAAAGACTTAAGTGAGTTGGCAGAGGTAAATGGAATTGGTTTAAGCTTTCCAGGTTTTATCGATACGGAGAGAGGAATTCCAATCTTAGCAGGTGCTCTTACTTCTATCGATGGGGTATCTGTGATAAAAGAACTAAAGAACAGAATAGACATAGATTGTCCAATATACATGGAAAATGATGCGAATTGTGCTGCTCTAGCAGAGAAATATAATGGTGCTGCAGTTGAAAATAAGGACTTTGTTCTTATAACACTTGGTACAGGAGTTGGAGGAGCCATTCATTATCAAAATCAGACGATAAGAGGTCAATCTTATCGAGCTGGTGAAATTGGCATGATGTTGACTGATTATGGAAGGAATTCTCATAAAACACTTCATGAATTGGCTTCAACGAGTGCCCTTATCTCTCTGTATAAAGAAAAAATGGGGCTTTCATCAGATGAAGAAGTAAGTGGAGAAGAAATTTTCTCGAATTACGCTGACGCGGAAGTAAGAGAAATAATTACCGAGTGGAGCAAGTTTGTTGCGGTAACTGTGTTTAATACTGTCGTTATTTTAAATCCAGAAAAAGTGTTAATAGGTGGAGGCGTTAGCCAAGATCCTAACCTTATTTCCTTTATTCAAGAATCCTTAGAAACCATTCCTCATTGGGAGAATTTCAAAGTGCCAGTTGAGGCATGTAAGCACTATAATGATTCCGGATTATGGGGTGCCTATTATTTAGTAAAACAACAATTAGTTTAACAAAAGGAGTGTTCATGAATGAAATTTTTAAACGGTGGGTGGTTAGTTAAAGATGGCTTTGAAGTGAATTATGCCACTCATGTGTACGCGGATAGAAAATCTAAAAATCAATTAACTTTATTTGCTCCCTTTTCCTATATTTCTAATAAAGGAGCAACATTAGATGGCGGATTAATGACAGTAGAACTTTTTACGCCACAATCTGATGTTATTGGAATAAGAATGTATCATCATAAAGGTACTAAAAAAGTTGGTCCTGATTTTGATTTAAATGTGAAAGACATTATTCCAGAAATCAATGAAACAGAAGAAAATTATACGTTTGGATCAGGAGATTTACGTGCGGAAATTACAAAGGGAGAAAATTTTTCTATTTCTTTTCATTATAAGGGAAAGAAAATAACGGATAGTAAACCTAGAAGTAAAGCATATATTAAAGATCCAAAAGGATTACATCACATTAGTGAGCAGCTTTCTATGGATGTAGGAGAATATATATATGGTTTAGGTGAACGCTTTACTAATTTTGTAAAGAATGGTCAAACAGTAGATATATGGAATGCGGATGGCGGAACAGGTACAGAGCAAGCTTATAAAAATATTCCTTTTTATGTGAGTAATAAGGGGTATGGTGTATTTGTTAATTCACCAGGTGAAGTAAGTTATGAAATTGGAAGCGAAAAAGTATCCAAAGTACAATTTAGTGTTCCTGGCGAAGTGATGGAATACTATGTGATTGGTGGAGACAGCTTAAAACAGGTATTAGAGAATTATACAGATTTAACTGGAAAACCATCTATGCCACCAGCATGGTCCTTTGGTTTATGGTTAAGTACATCCTTTTTAACTGATTATGATGAGAAGACTGTTACTTCTTTCGTTGATGGTATGGCTCAACACGACATTCCACTAGAAGTTTTCCATTTTGATTGTTTATGGATGAAAGAGTACGAATGGTGTAATTTCACCTGGGATAGTGAAACATTCCCAGAGCCAGAAAAAATGTTAGCAAGATTAAAAGCAAAAGGTTTAAAAATATGTGTATGGATTAACCCATATATTGGGCAAAAATCTCCTTTATTTGATGTAGGGATGGAAAAAGGCTATTTCTTAAAGAAAGAAAATGGCGATGTATGGCAATGGGATAAATGGCAGGCTGGCATGGCGGTTGTAGATTTTACAAATCCAGAAGCTACTCAATGGTATAGAGACCAATTAAAATCATTACTTGATATGGGCGTTGATTGTTTTAAAACTGATTTTGGAGAACGTATTCCAACTGATTGTGTCTACTTTGATGGATCTTCACCAGATAAAATGCATAATTACTATGCGTATTTGTATAATGAGGTTGTTTACAATTTACTTGTTGAAGAGCGTGGGAAAGACGAGGCAGTAGTTTTTGCTCGTTCAGCATCTGTAGGATCACAGAAATTCCCAGTGCATTGGGGAGGCGATAGCACCTCTGATTATCCATCTATGGCAGAGTCCTTACGAGCAGGTTTATCATTTGGTTTAGGAGGATTCGGATATTGGAGTCACGATATATCTGGGTTTGAAGCAGGAGCAAATCCTGATATATACAAGAGATGGACACAATTTGGTCTATTGTCCTCTCACAGCCGATACCATGGAAGTTGGGAATATAAAGTGCCTTGGATTTATGGTGAAGAAGCAGTAGAAGTAGCAAGAAAGTTTACTAAACTTAAATTAAGCTTAATGCCATATCTTATAAGCCAGTCAGCTTACACTGCGCAAAAGGGAATACCAATGATGAGACCAATGGTGTTAGAATTCCCAGAAGATTTAGCTACACATACATTGGATCGCCAATACATGTTAGGTGATAATTTACTTGTTGCACCTATTTTTAGTGAAGACGGTAAGGTTGCCTTCTATGTGCCAGATGTAAGAGGAGTTTGGACAAACTATTTAACGGGAGAAAGATATGAAGGTGGACATTGGTATGAACAAACCTATGATTATTTAAATCTACCATTATTAGTTCGTCCACATAGCATAATTGTTGAAGGTTACTGTGATCAACATGCTGAATATGATTATACGGAAAATCCAAGAATTCACGTATTTGATTTACAGGAAAATCAACCACTTACAACAGAAATTTATACAAAAAATGGGGAAAAGGCTGCCGATATTTATCTATTCAAAAAGAATGGGCAATATGAAGTGGAGATAAATGGGATAAATCAGTATGAAATCATTTTACACGGAGTTACTGATATTCCGCCGGCACCGGAAATTAAAGTGGAAAATCACTCCACTTATATCACTTCATCTAAACAAAAGCTTACATTATAAAAATGAATAGATAATAGAGGTGAAAAACATGTATTATACCAGCTTAGATAGTTTTCCGGATAATTTTCTTTGGGGGGCGGCATCAGCAGCTTATCAAATTGAAGGTGCTTGGAATAAAGATGGAAAAGGACCTTCTATATGGGATGTATTCACAAAAATTGATGGAAAGACTTTTGAAGGTACGAATGGTGATGTTGCGGTTGATCACTATCACCGTTATAAAGAAGATGTGCGCTTAATGGCAGAAATGGGATTAAAAGCTTATCGATTTAGTGTTTCTTGGAGTAGAGTAATCCCAGATGGAGATGGAGAAGTTAATGAAGCTGGCTTAGATTTTTATGTCAAGCTAGTAGATGAATTGTTAGCTAATAATATAGAGCCAGTTGTTACTTTATATCATTGGGACTTACCACTATCACTACAAGAAAGATACAATGGTTGGGAATCTCGTAAAACGATTGACGCATTTAAAAAATATTGTGAAGTACTATATAGAAAATTAGGAGAAAAAGTAACCTATTGGGTAACGATGAATGAACAAAACGTATTTACTCCACTAGGTTATAGATGGGCTGTTCATCCTCCTGCTCTTACTGATATTAAGAAGATGTATGAAGCAAACCATATCATTAATTTAGCAAACGCGGAAGCTATTAATCTATTTCATCAACTTGTACCAAATGGAAAAATTGGTCCTAGTTTTGGATATGGACCAATGTATCCAATAAATGCAGATCCTTCTAATGTTTTAGCAAGTGAAAATGGAGAAGCCTTTAATAATGATTGGTGGTTAGATGTATACTGCAAAGGCACATATCCAAAATTTGTGATGAAGCAGCTAGAAAGATTAGGAATCGCACCAACTGTTTTAGAAGAAGATGATATTTTATTAAAGTCTGCGAAACCAGATTTTTTAGGAATTAATTATTATCATGGTGGTACAGCTCAACAAAACAGGATTGAACATTCCATTAAGGAGAATGAAAAGCAATTCTCCAGTACTGATCCATACTTAATGCAACCAAAAGAAGACCAAGCCGTATCGCCTGAAATACCAATGTTTAATACAGTGGAAAATCCTTATCTAGAAAAAACAGCATGGGGATGGGAAATTGACCCTGTTGGATTTCGTGTTGCTTTAAGAAGAGTCCAAGCAAAATATAATCTGCCAATTTTTATTACAGAAAATGGTTTAGGTGCTATCGATGAGTTGAAAGAAGATGGTACTATTGAAGATGACTATCGAATAGATTACTTGAAAAACCATATACTAGAAATGAAAAAGGCAATTACAGACGGAGTAGATATAATTGGCTATTGTGCATGGTCATTTACTGATCTTCTCAGTTGGTTAAATGGCTATAAAAAACGCTATGGATTTGTATATGTAAATAGAACGGAGTCGGATGAAAAAGATTTAAGAAGAATTCCGAAAAAAAGTTATTATTGGTACAAAAAATTAATCGAAGAAAACGGTTCTACTTTATAAGAATGTAAGAGAGAATCCTAAGCATGCATTTAATTTGCATGTTTAGGATTCTTTTTGTATTTAATGTATATCTTCTTCCTTTCCTTT
>Ga0182738_1002684_pt1 | contig 20979 bp, 16 predicted proteins | sample eDN5th30CBELigMG_FD_128876 | JGI IMG/M metagenome (GOLD analysis project Ga0182738, IMG submission 128876) | Enriched Miracle-Growth compost microbial communities from Emeryville, California, USA - eDNA 5th pass 30_C BE-Lig MG (version 2)... ... | reverse complement strand
GTTCCGATTGAAAAGGGGCGACCCTGAATTCCTCGTCATTCCCGAATGCCGTTATCGGGAATACAGAACGGTAAAAGTACTTTTATGTGCAATAATAAATGCCCAAAGAGAATGATGGATGCCCAAATCTGTCGTTATAAAACAATGACAAAAGGGTATAATATATAGATAGTGACAAAAAGTACTTTTTCAGGTGAAGTGATGAAACACATACGACAACGCAACAATAATCGCGCCTTTACATTAATAGAACTTCTTGTTGTTATTGCTATTATTTCTATATTAGCTGCAATTTTGTTTCCGGTATTTGCGAGGGCAAGGGAAAACGCCCGGCGGGCAAGTTGCATGAGCAATCTGAAACAAATTGGTTTGGGGTTTATGATGTATGTGCAGGATTATGACGAACGATTTCCGCCGCCATTGTGGGAGAAACCCGGCGTTAGTGGCAGCTTGACAGCATCCGATTTCGTAGCTCCAGGTTCTGCTGATAATTCGACACCTGCCGGAAATTTTAAAGTCAGCCCGGGTAGTGGCAGCGCGAAATTATATACGTGGATGGACTTTATCTTTCCGTATGTCAAAAGCGTCCAGCTTTTTGTGTGTCCTTCCTTTTCTGTAGAGGTTACTGCGGCGCAAAATCAAGCTCCCAGTTATGGCTACAATGCCTTTATCAGCGGGCTGAAAAGGGGTGGTCCGTCGTGGCCTTCCAGGCCGCCTTTAGCATTGGCAGCAATTGACCGTCCATCAGAAATTATTTTAGCGTTAGATTATCCGCTGATCTATAGTGTGGATGCCATCCCCGGGAATTATTGCAGCACCACGTCGTTTTTAAATCCCAATAGTAGCTATAATCCCATTATGTGGCCGCACCTGGATGGCGGCACTGTCGCTTTTGCGGATGGCCATGTCAAGTGGTACATCCAGGGATCCAGTTCTATTTGCCGGGTAGCCAGTTCCAGTGTGCAAACTAACCAACGCGCCTGGGATCCGTCGTTGCCGTAACCTAACTTAAAAGTACTTTTAAGGGAATAATTAATTATCTACAATGAAACATTTACACGCCTGTAAGATCGCCGCTGCTTGTTTGGTAACTGCCGGATTAATGGTGACGCCGTTTGGGGCGGCGCATGCCTATGAAATGCCGTCGAAGAAATTGATCGAAGCTGGATGGGAACGCCCTGATGCCTCCGATTTATTGAAATACCAAAAAGAGATCGAAAAATCGCCTTATGATGGCATTGTGTTAATGCTCACAGCCAAAGATGACACTAATTCGACAATCTCATTACAGACGCGTGTTTTTAATCCTACGCCGTTGAAGCTTGATTGGTTTGCGTCAGATATCAAACAATTGAAATCGTTCCATTCCACCAAATTGACGGACAACTTCGTCCGCATCAGTGTAAGTCCCGTTGCGCCCGATTGGTTTGATGATGCCGGTTGGAAGCAGGTGGTGGAAAACTGGAAAGTTGCCGCCACTATTGCTAAAGAAGGTAATCTGAAGGGATTTTGTTTTGATCCCGAAATGTATAGCGGATCCACCATCTTTACCTATGGCTTGCAAAAAAACGCCCAGCAACATTCGTTTCAAGAATATCAGGAGAAAGCCCGCCAACGTGGGCGTGAAGTTCTTGAGGCGGTTTCGCGCATTTATCCCGATATGGTTTTCTTTACCTTTTGGATGAATAACATCAATCGCAAACATGCCAAAAACATCCAGGCCTCGCGCTACAATTTGTATCCGGCATTCATCAACGGCTGGCTGGACGCCGCGCCGCCAACGATGACTTTTGTGGACGGCGGCGAATCGGCCTACACCTATGATACGCCAGATGATTTTATGAGAACTGCCAACTGGATGCGCAATACGGGCCTGAGTTTGGTGGCGCCGGAAAATCGCACGAAGCATCGCGCTCAGGTGCAGGTGGGGTTTGGGTTATATTTGGATGCGTATAGTTATTATAAGTTAGAGAATGGCGATGCGCGGGATAAGCGTTATGCTTTGCAACCGCTGAACGGTTCGCGGCTAAACCGGCTGGAAAGCAACATCAATGCTGCCGTGGAAGCCGCCGATGAATATGTGTGGACATGGGGCGAACATTATCGCTGGTGGCCCACCAATACTAAAAATGTCAGCCCCAAATCCTGGGAAGATATTTTGCCTGGCACCACAAAAGTACTTTTAAACGCGATCCATCCCGAACGTGTTGCCGCGCAAGTGCAAGCCGATTTCGATCGTCTTGTCAAAGCAAACCAAGTCACCAATTTGCTCACCAATGGTCAATTTTCCAATGCCACTCCCAACGCCACCAAACCTGTTGCCGATTGGGAAACCAAAAATGCTCCGGTGGGCTGGAGCACCTGGCAGAAAAAGATGTCATCGCGCCAGCCGGGTATGTTTCGTATCGATCCGCAGGGCGGCGAAAACGGTGGCAATGCCGCCAGCTTAACCGGAATGTTTGAAGGTTTTTTCATTCAAGGCATCGCCGCTAAGCCAGGCGAACAATACTATGTGCGGGCGCGAGCACGTCAGGATGGCGGCGGATTAACCCGTTTGGATGTGCGATTCCAAAACGAAAAAGGTTGGACGGATGCGAGTCAGTTTTTGATCGTTTCGCCTGATGAAATGGAATCGGGTAAATGGATCACGTTAGCAACACCCGTCACTGTGCCGCCCGGAGCGACCAAACTGTTTGTTCTGCTGGGTGCTAATGGACAAAACGGCGCAAACGACAAGGTGCGCTTTGATGACGTGGAATTATATAAAATCCCGTAACGCTCTTAAATGGGAATTCCGCCGGAAGCAAAGGTAGAAGCGGCATCTTGCCGCTTTCACCTTTCCGCCTTTCGCGGTTTACCGGTTAGTATTTGCGCCCTCTGTCGCATCGTTGCGAAAAGTTTAAACTACAATACATGTCATATCCTTTTCAACGAATGCGGCGGTTGCGTGGCAGTGCCACTTTGCGCGCCATGGTGCGCGAAACGCAGGTGGATGCGGGCGATTTAATAGCGCCGCTTTTTGTGCAAAACGGTAATAATATCCACGAACCGATTGGCTCGCTTCCCGGGCAATTTCGCTTGTCGCCGGACACGGCACTGGCCGAGGCAAAAGTACTTTTATCGCTGGGTATTCCGGCTGTATTATTATTTGGCATTCCCGAAACTAAAGATGCGATAGGAACTTCTGCCTATGATCCCAACGGGCCGGTTCCGCAAACTATTCGATTGCTCAAAAGTACTTTTCCCGAACTCTGCGTCATCGCTGATGTGTGTGCCTGCGAATATACCGATCATGGGCACTGCGGAATCCTGCACGGCGAGACGGTGGATAATGATGCGACGTTAAAAGTACTTTCCAAAGCATCCATTTGTTATGCCGAAGCCGGAGCCGATATAATCGCGCCGTCCGATATGATGGATGGGCGCGTGGCGGCGATTCGCCAGGCGCTGGATGAACAAAAGTACTTTTCCACGGTTATTATGTCTTACGCCGCCAAATATGCCGGCGCGTTTTATGGGCCGTTCCGTGATGCAGCAGGCAGCGCGCCATCGTTTGGTGACCGGCGCAGTTATCAGATGGATATTGCAAACTCGCGCGAAGCGATGCGCGAAATGGAATTGGATATCGAAGAAGGCGCGGATATTTTGATGGTCAAACCGGCTCTATTTTGCCTGGATATTTTGCAACAGGCGAAACAGCGATTTGAATTGCCGCTTTGCGCCTATCATGTGAGCAGCGAATACGCCATGATCAAAGCCGCCGCAGCGCAGTGCTGGATTGATGAAAAAGGCTTAGTGGATGATACATTAACCAGTATCAAACGCGCTGGCGCGGATTTGATTATTACCTATTATGCGAAGGAGTGGGCACAATGGCAAAACGAACAAAAGTCTTTGTAGGGACACGCCTCGGACGTGTCCTGGGTATGCGGAATACGAATTTCATATTCTCTTTTGGGCACGCCCGAGGCGTGCCCCTACGTGTGTTGATCCTATTTATTATTTGCGTTTTATATATAGGGAATGCGCAAGCCGTCGAATTGCCCGCTGCCACGAAGGCGCAATTACATCAAATAATCGGCAAGCTGGAAAAGACCGGCGCGCAGGTGGGGTTGGAAATTGATGATCTGGGAACGGTGCAAAACCCGCAACAGTTTCCCGCGAAAAGTACTTTTCCCCCAAAAGTACTTTTCTCCTATCGCGCCACGCAACGTTATCAATCGGCATCAAACTGGAAATTATTTACAGCGTTTTATGCGTTGCATTCTAAGGTGCCGGATAATGCGCGTAATACGGAAATACGCGCTGATTCTGACATTCAAGCGGACGGAACATTAAAGGGAAATTTGTATCTTTTAGGACATCGCGATCCTTCGTTAAATATCGAGCAATTGCGCCAGGCCGCAGTGGCATTAAAAGAAAAAGGATTGACGAAAATTACCGGCGATATCATCGCCTCCGGTGGAGGCATCGCGGAAACGCTGGGCGGGCGTTATCCGTATGGTTGGACGATTGATGATGCTTTATGGTATTATGCGCCGCCGATTACGGCCCTGGCCATTAATCGTAATCAGGTGGACGTATTTATCACCGGCGGCAAAAAGCCGGGTGATGCGGCGAAAGTAAGCTATTCTCCGCCATTGCCGGATCTCGAAATGGATGCAGATGTTTACACCGGTTCTCCGCAACTTGCCAGAGAATCTTCTGACGATGTGCTGCATTGGAATCGCTTTGAGGGAAAGGGACTCGGGTTTTCCATCAGCGGCAAAGTGGCGCCCGGACAAAGAGTAACCCAAGGTGTTGCATTGGGCGATCCTGAATTGATGACGGCAAAAGTACTTTTAGATGAATTGCGAAAGGTGGGAGTTACAGTTGAGGGGGGAGCGGAGAAAAGATCTTTTATTCTGATTGTAAATTCCATTAGATTTCCGATATACACAATTCCTGCGCCTTCATTAAAAGTACTTTTGACAAGGACGCTCAAGCGCTCGGATAATTTTTATGCGGAAATGATTTTGCGCAGCAGCAATCCCCGATTAACAACAGTTCCCCAAATCCGTCCTGCATTATTTGCGTTGCTTCAAAAGGAAGGGGTTAATACCTCTGGCCTGCGTATGGAAGACGGCTCCGGCCTCAGCCGTTATAGTTTGATAACGCCGCAGGCCATGACGCAATTATTAAACGCCGCACAGAAATTGCCCCAAGACAAAGCTGCTATTTTCTGGAACGCGTTGCCGATTGCCGGCGTTGACGGCACTTTGGGAAAGCGCATGAAAAGTACTTTTGCGCAAAATAACGTGCGCGCCAAAACCGGCACCTTCAGCACGGCGTGCAATTTATCGGGCTATGTCACAACGCGTGACGGGCATCGCCTGGCGGTTTCGTTTCTGGTGAATTTCGGGCCGGGCACATCTGTCATCCGCCGCGCGCAGGATGGTGCATTTGCGCTGTTAGCGGGTGCTTCATTCAATTAGACATTGCTGTAAAAGTACTTTTTGATTTGTATTACCGCCAAGTTCGTAGGGGGTACTCCCCGGACGTGCCCGCGTGCAATACATTTCAAAAAATAGATGACGGATCAAATTGAAGCTGTGGATGCGCTCGAGGCGTGGCCTTACAGTGCGCGTTATACGCATGGACAAAAGCCGTAAAATCGGGTATAATAAGAGGTTGCGTTCTATTTTTGGCAAAAGGAGAAAAATGGCTAAAAAAGAGACTTCCCCACTGAAATCCGATAAAAAAGCAGCTGTGCCCGCAAAAGCAAAAGCAACGGCTACCAAACCAGAGAGTAAGAAGAAGCCGGCCAAAACCTCATCCGCCAAAACCAAGCAGGAGGCGAAAAGTGCCGTTGCCAAAGTAGCTGTCACAAAGAAAGCTGTAAGCAAAGCTTCTGCCAAGGCCAAGCCGGAAGCCAAAAACGCGGCTTCCAAAACGGCCTCGAAGACAGCCGTCCAAAAAACGGTAACCAAAAAGGCTCCTGCAAAAGTCACGACAAAATCCACTAAATCAAAAGATAATAAAGTGCAAGAAAAAGAAACCATTCAAGCAACAACCGCAACAAGTGAGACAGAAACAACCTCCAAGCCTAAAAAGGCCAAAAGCCTTACTCAGCAGCAGAAAGAAGAACGTGTCCGTCTGTTATTGAGCGAACTGGAAGGCAAGAGCGAAACCACGCAGCGTCCGGCCATCGATGAGATTGTCGGTCTTGGCCCCAGCGCCATCAAGCCGCTAGCGGATGCGCTGAATTCGGGTTCCACTTTCCAGGTGCGCATGGCATCAGCCACGGCGCTGGGCGAATTGGGAAATCCCCGTTGCGTGTCGCCGTTGGTGAAGGCGCTGGCCGATTCATCGCTGAATGTGCAGCGGGCAGCCGCGCACGCGCTTTCTCTGTTAGGACAGGCGGCGGTGGATCCGTTATTGAAGTCGTTGAAAGCCGAGGAAGATTCGGTGCGCCGCTGGGCCAGCGAAGTGCTGGGAATGTTGGGCCGCAAAAGTGTGGCCAGTGAAATCATCAAATTGCTGGAAGATCCGTCCTCCGAAGTGCAACGCGCGTCCATCATTTCGTTGGGAGAATTGCGTTCCACCAAGGCCACGGTTTCGTTGCTTAAATTCCTGCATTCCGAAAATATGGATCTGGTGCGGTTTTCCGCGGAAGCATTAGGTAAGCTGGGCGATGCCCGTGCCATTGGCGATTTAATTTCCTGTCTCGATTCGCCTTCTGTGGATGTGCGCCGTTCGGCTGCCGAAGCGCTGGTCAATATCGGCGCGGACGCCGTGCCGGATTTGACGCAGGCCCTCAAAAGCGCCAACCACACCGTGCGCCGCTGGATTGTGGAATCGCTGGGGCAGATTAAAGACCAACGCGCCATCCCCACGTTGGTGGAAGCGCTGCATGATGGCAATGTGCGAGTGCGGCGTTATGCCGCGCTGGCGCTGGGCGAAATTGGCGATCCATCCACCATCAAATCGTTGGAATCATTGCTGACTGATCCTACCCAGGATGTACGTTATGCCGCCGTGAAGGCTGTTGCCAGCATTGGCGGCCTATCGGTGGTGGAGCCACTGAAGCATGCTCTCACCGATACCGATTGGGTGGTGCGGCTGGCCGCGGCACAAGGTTTGGGAGTGCTCAGCAGTAAGAAAGCGGTGGGGCCGTTATGCGTGGCGCTGCGCGATGAGGAATGGAGCGTGCGGTATCATTGCGCGCTGGCGTTGGGCGAAATCGGCGATACCGTTGCTGTTATTCCGCTGATCAAAACGCTCAATGACCGGCATGAAAATGTGCGTCGTGGTGTTGTGCAGGCGTTGGGGCAATTAGGTGATAAACGCGCCGTGCCCGCATTGGAACGCCAGCGTAAGCATGATGAAACGTTGGTTACCAGTCTGATTGATGTGGTGTTGCCGGGATTGCGCAAGGGTAGAAAGGTGGCGCCGCGTCTGGAGCATCGTTTGTTGCCTCAGCCCATCATCACCAATGTGACAATCAAGCCCAAAGCGGCCATTCTGGCGGCGCGCAATTCCGCCGCTGCGGCTATGCAAACTGCGTTGAGTCAGGAAGCTGAACGTGCCCGCAAGGCCAAATAATCCGATATGAAAGCTACTTCCAAATCGTCCGACACGGCGGTTGCGGTTAACCGTCGGGGGCGCTATGATTACGACATTGAATCAACGCTGGAAGTAGGGATGGCACTCAGTGGCAGCGAGGTGAAGAGCGCGCGCCGCAATGATGTGCAAATTGCCGAAGCTTACGCCGCCATTGATTCTTCTCGTGATGGCCGCGCGCCGGAAGCCTGGCTACATAACGCCTATTTTGCGCCCTACAAGGAAGCGCATCAATATAACGGTGACCCACGGCGCAAGCGTAAGTTGCTGCTGCATAGGCGGGAGATTCACAAGCTGGCCGCGCAGGCACAGCAAAAAGGATATACGCTGGTGCCGCTCAAAATGTACTTTAAAGAGGGCAAACTCAAATTGTTGATTGGCGTGGGCAAGGGCCGTAAGAATTATGATAAACGGCAAAAACTGGAACACCGCCAGTCAAAGCGTGAAATGAGGGGAGGAGAATAAAGCCGAATGGCGAGGGTGAATAGCCGCTTATTCATCATTCGTCATTCGGCGTTTTCATCATGATAACACGCCGCGCAATTTTGGTGGTGCTGGTGGGATTTTGTTTCTATCTGATTGCGCTGGTGAATGTGTTGCCATCGTTTTATTACGCGCTGGCCTGGCTCATGGCGGGCATGCTGGTGTCCTCGATGGGGCTGGCCATGATGTCGCTTTCCGGTTTGCGATGCACCTGGAAACCGCGCCGCCTGCTGGCGCAGGAAGTGATTGATGCGCGTGAGGCCGATGTGATTGCTCCCAGTTTGCTGTTGGAATTTAGTAATCACGGCACGCTTAATAAGACCGGTGTCATCGTCGAAATAACATTGCGCGACACGGTGCATAAAAGTACTTTTAAACGTTCCTATTTGCTGGAGGCGCTGGCTTCCGGTAATGGTATCGCCACCGAAATTCCCTTATTGCAATTGCCGCGCGGCGAATACACCGTGCGCGATATTCGTTTAATTGGCTCGGATGTTTTGGGGCTCTTTCGCATTTCCCGCCTGGTTTTCCGGCAGGATCAAAAACATCATTCCCAAAAAGAACCGCCCGGGCAGGAGGCGCGTTTTGTGGTGGGCCCGGCGGTATTGAATTTTCCGCGTCGCGGCGATGTGCCCGAACGCGCTTCCAGCTGGACCGGCCCCGGCAGTACCAAATGGGGCCAGCACAGCGATGAAATTCGCGGTATTCGGGCCTATGCGCCCGGCGATGATTTGCGGGATGTGCACTGGACATCCACAGCGCGTCATGGCCATCTGGTAGTGAAGGAATTCACCCGTCCGCTGGAACAACGCATGCTAATTGTGTGGGATGGCACGCTGGATTTCAACCGGCATAAGGAAGCGTTGGAATGGGGATTGCGGTTTTGTGCTTCGCTGGTGGCGTTCGCGCAGGAAAGGCACATCCCGTGTAGTCTGTTGTGTCTGGATGCATCGCCGGTATTGCTGGGAGGATCGTACGGTTCCGAGCCCCTCACGTTTGATGCGGCGGAGCGTGCGTTGGCGCGCGTGCAGGCTAACCGCCTGTCACCGCTCACCGAAGCCATGCGCGATTATCTGCCCGCGGCGGCCTATTATGGGCAATTGTATTTGATCACGCCGCACCATAATTACGATATAACGCAATTGCTCGCTTACTGGCGGACATCAGGCGGTGCTGCTGATGCGTTGCACATTGATATCAATGCCTTTGGTGGCGCGCCTCCGCGAAAATCAGAAGGCGATGACGTGCGCTGGGTGTGGCCTGTGGCGGGAGATGCCAGCTATGAATCCGCCAGCAAAATCCTAACACGATATATCGGTAAATATGCCCGGCCGGTTTTGTCGTAAAAGTACTTTGAGAGAGATTGTGGCGCCTCTGTTCTGATAGAATGAGAAGTGAGTTATGTTTACCGGATTAATTGAACAGGTGGGCGTCCTTCGCGCCAGTGAAGCGGAAGGCGATTCGCGTTTATTGACCATTGAGGTTTCCGAAGGATTTGCCGCTTCGCTACACGAAGGCGACAGCGTGGCGCTCAGCGGCGCCTGTCTGACGGTGACAGCGCATGATAAAAGTACTTTTACGGCGCTCGCCGTGGAAGAAACCTTGCGCCGCACCACGCTGGGCAAGAAAGTAGTTGGTGATTCCATTAATCTCGAACGCGCCTTGGCGGCCAATTCCCGTTTTGGCGGGCATGTGGTGCAGGGACATGTGGACGGCGCCGGCCATATCGCGGAAATTCGTTCTGAGGGTGAAGGCTTATGGGTGACCATCGAACCGCCTTTTGAATTGATGAAATACGTGGTGGAAAAAGGTTCCATCACGCTGGACGGCATTTCGCTGACGGTGGCCAATGCCGCCTATCAGCGTTTTTCCGTTGTGTTGATTCCGCACACCCGCGAAGTGACCACGGCTGCGAAATGGGAAAAAGGCACGCATCTGAATATCGAGGTCGATCTCATCGCCAAATACGTGGAGCGGTTGCTGGATTGGAATCATCAGGAATTGGAAAGGAAGTAAAAGTACTTTTATGAGTGAGACATTTGCAACCATCGAAGCGGCGATAGAAGATTTGCGCGCCGGCAAGTTTGTGCTGGTGACCGATGATGCCGATCGTGAGAACGAAGGCGATCTGGTGATTGCCGCGGAATTCGCCGATGCCGCCGCGATTAATTTTATGACACACCATGCGCGAGGTCTGGTCTGTATGCCGATGGAAGGCGCGCGGCTGGATACCTTGCAACTTGGCCCGATGTCGCAAAGCAGCACCGACCGCCACGGCACTGGTTATGCTATGAGCGTGGACGCGCGCAAAAATACCACGACGGGAATATCGGCGGCGGATCGCGCGGAAACGGTAAAAGTACTTATTGATGTCGAAAGCCAACATTCCGACCTGATGCAACCGGGGCATCTTTTTCCATTGCGTGCGCGCGACGGCGGTGTGCTGGTGCGCGCCGGCCACACCGAAGCCGCCATCGATTTGTGCCGTCTGGCGAAGCTCTATCCGGCGGCGGTGATTTGCGAAGTGCTGAACGAAAATGGCGATTCGGCCAATTTACCCGAATTAAAAGAACTGGCCGCAAAACATCAGATCAAAATTATCAGTATCGAGGAATTAATCAGCTATCGCCGTCTCAATGAAAAAATCGTGCGCCGCGTGGTGGAAGTGCGTCTTCCCACGGAAGTTGGAGAATTTCAGTGTGTCGCTTACGAAAGTATAGTAGATGGCACGCCGTATATCGCGTTGGTGAAAGGCGATATCACGCCGGAAAAACCGGTGCTGGTGCGCGTGCATTCGGGATGTTTAACAGGCGACGCATTGCTGTCGCTACGCTGTGATTGCGGCGAGCAATTACACACCGCAATGAAATTAATTCAGGAATCAGACTGCGGCGTGTTATTATATATTCATCATCACGAAGGCCGCGGCATCGGCATTCTCAATAAGTTGCGCGCCTACGCTTTGCAGGATGCGGGAGAAGATACACAGCAAGCCAATCAATCGTTGGGATTCAAACCCGACTCGCGCGAATATGGCACTGGCGCGCAGGTGCTATACGATCTGGGCATTCGCAAAATGCGGCTGCTGACCAATAATCCCAAAAAACGCGTCGGCCTGGAAGCATACGGTTTGAGCATTATCGAACGCGTGCCGATTCACCCGACGGTGAATGAAGAAAACCGCTTTTATTTGGAAACAAAACGCGATAAAATGGGACATCTGTTGAAGTGCGATTTAGGTGAAGAGTGAGGTAGCGGTTAGTATTTAGACTGTAGGAGTTAGGAGTTAGAAGTACTTTTGTACACGACGTCATTCTGAGCGGAGTGAGGAACGAACGGAGTCGAAGAATCCCCCGTATTGAACGGAGTGTGTCGAAACTCCAGGGGATCCTTCGGTCGCCTACCGGCTCCCTCAGGATGACGCAATAAAAAGTACTTTTATACGGAACAAAGGAGCATCATGACCATTCAAGGCACACTCGAAATTACCAACATGCGCATCGCCGTTGTGGTGGCGCGATTTAATGAGCTGGTCACGGCGCGGCTGGCGGAAGGCGCCAAAAGCGCCTGGGAACGTTGCGGCGGCGCGCCGGATGATTTGTGCGAAGTGTATGTGCCTGGCGCATTTGAAATTCCCCTCGCCGCGCAGGCCCTGGCGCAAAGTGGGCAATATGACGCCGTGGTGTGTCTTGGCGCGGTGGTGCGCGGCGACACCAGTCATTATGATTACGTGTGTTCCTCCGCCGCGTCGGGCATCGCACAGGCCGCGCTCAAAACCGATGTGCCGGTGATTTTTGGCGTCTTAACCACCGACACCATGGAACAAGCCCTCGACCGCGCCGGCGGCAAAGCCGGTAATAAAGGCGCCGAAGCCGTGTTGGCTGCGATCGAAACCGCGAATGTGCAACGGAAGATCCGGTTGCTGGGATCATAAGTTATCGAGAAGGCGTGTAGTCGCTTAATGCAAGCAACATAATAGGCCATCCGACAATAATAATTGCGGTTGATGCCGCGACGAATGAAGGGACGTTATACGCAACAAGGATATAACTTAGTCCAAGCACAGCAGCGATAGCAATGAGGAAATAGAAAAAATTTGTACAGCCGAAACTCCATCGAAGACAACCAATGGCAATAACCGCAGGGAAAAATAAAATGGCCCAAACGATGATTGCCGTTGCGGCAAGAAAACCGAACGTGAAAATAAATACTACATAAATAAAAACAGCACTACCAACAACGCTAATATAATAGAACGTCCCGTATTGGAAAACTGGCTCCATAAATAAAGCAGGTTGGTTTTGATCCGATGCATGACATCAATATATAAAAGTACTTTTGGGAATGCAATCCAAAAGTACTTTTATACGGCATTGTTGCACGCATAGCACAAGGTGTCATTTCGACTGGAGCGAGGAACGTGCGGAATGGAGAAATCTTGTTTTCGCGCCATATTGAATACCAAACGGCAAGATTTCTCCACTCCAAAATTTGTTGTAACAAATTTTGGAGTGGAGAAATGACAATATATCCTATTTAGGCAACAACGCCCTTTATACCAATAAAATAGCGCCTCTAAAAGTACTTTCAGAGGCGCTATTGTTTACTATCCAATCTCCAGAGGCTCCGCCGGATTGAGATTAATCCATTGCGGCATATTGGCATCGACTTGAATATAAATATCATCGAGCACGCCGCTGGCGGCTTTGTTGATATCCACTTTCCAGAAACCACTTTGGCCAGTTAGCTTGGCAGTTTGCGCGGGTTGGGTTGCGGTATCTAATTCTGCTGCTTGTTTTCCATCAGGTGAATAAATTGTTGCGTGCGCGGTTTCGCCAGGGCTGGAGCTGGCCAGCATCAATGTCCATTGAGGAGAATGGGCCGGAACATAATAATACAATGTTGCCGGATTCCCGAAGAGATGCAGGCGGTGTTCTTTGGAATTGGTTTTCACGGCCGCTCCCGCGCCATCTACAGATATCGTGTAAATGCCGCTGTTGATGTAGAGGTAATAGGGCGTTTTTGCTGCGGCTTCAAAGGTAATCGGCTTTCCCTTCGTCAAAATGCCGGAAAGCAGTTTGGTGTTTTTGGTATCTTTGAGGACATAGCTGATGAACGGTTTGCCGTTGCGGGCTTCCGTAGGATTGATGGTGACTTTGCCGCCTTTTGCGGAGTAGAGCAGGAATAGATTAGCGTCTCGCAAACGCACTTTTGGTGCTTCGTCTGGTATGGAAATGGCTGCCGCCGCAGTGACTTTCACGGCGCCGACGGTGGGGCCGTTATCGACCATTCCGGGGAATAACTCGAAATCTTTGTTATCGCGCGTCATCAACGCCAGCACTTCTTCATCGCTTTTGGCCAGCTTCGATTGAAAATCGGCGGGCAATAATTTGGCACTCTTCAATCGCCATTCCAATACAACCATGTTGTCTTCGATCAATTGCAATCGTTGTTGCTGGATGGGTGTCATGGTTTGACTTTTGGCATCCAGAAAGAGTTGTTCCAATTCAGGATAATGCGGTGCGTATAACCCTTTCAAAATCTTGTCGTTGAGTGTGTAACTCGCGTCATCATTCTGCTGATAATAGTTGCGAAACCACGCGTCTACTTTTTGATAAAACGTTTCCATTTTCGTGCCGGCCTGCGATCCGTAGGCGCGCATCAGCCAATCGTGTTGCACATCGTTGGCATTCAAATTTGGATTCCATTCCATCTTCGCAAGAATATAATTGGCCAGCGCGGTTTGGCTCCAGGCCGCCGTGCCATAAATATAAACGCCTTTAACATTGTTCTTGACCAGCCGCGGGAAAATGTAATTGAGGATTTCCGTGGCGGGCGGCGTGATAATGCCGGTGCCGCTGGAGAGATCGTTGGGCAAATCATAATAGAAAAGGTTCGGCGTGACCTTGCCCCATTCTTCCATCATGTTACTGAAATCGTGCTGCACATCAGGACGATACAAGGTGAATCCATAATCAATGGACGGCGCGATCACCGGGTAAAAATTATCCAGCAAAGTCATGCCGCCTTTTTGGGGTGGATACAAATAATCGGCGTAAATATAACCGGCGAGTTTTGCATTGGGATCTTTCTGCGCGACGATTTGCGCAACATCGCGATAGAATTTCAAAATCAAGGGCGTCACCGAAGGATACTTGTGTCCCGGCGGCGGCGGATCATATAATGCCATGCTTTCAGGACTTTGGCTCCAGCCGCGACTGTCGCTGGGCGAAAGCGAAAAAGTGTTGAATTGCGGATTGGCTTTTAATGAATCCACCGCGGCCTGCGCGAAATAATTCACCAGCCCAGGATTAGTAGTTTCCAATTTATAACGGCCAGACGGTGGCACGCGCTTGCCGTCAATCAGGGGGAACCAATCAGGATGATCTTTGAATAACTCCGGCTTCACGGTTCGCGTCCAGTTGTGGCTGTGTTCGATGCGGAATGAATAGCCCAGCTTCTGATGATCCTGCCATTTCTCGACAGCGCGAACATGATTTTGTATATATGGTTCGCGGCGGTTGATGAAAAACGGCGTGTCGGTTTTGTCGATATTCCCCACCGTAAAAGTACTTTTGGTGGGAACGTCCAATCCCAGCGCACCCGGCATCAGCCAGCGAACACCCAGATAATCTTCTAAAAATGAATAGACGCCATTGGCCGTGCCATTACTGGTGCCACCATCTTTTGTTATTGTGCCATCGGCGGTGTCCGTACCAATAATGTATATATTACCGTTCTTGGTGAGAATGCGATAACCTTCTTCGCCAACGCCTTTCAGATCCACTCCGGCTGCTTTGGCCTGGCTGGTTTGGCCCAGGCTGATAATGTCTTTCGCTACAGAAGTTTCTTTACTAATTGGCAAAGTGGCGCCGGTGGATTTTGCGATATCCTGTTGCAATTCCTTCGCCGCAGCTACAATCGAAGAGGGTGCGTTGGCAGCCAGCACGATAGTAAAAGTACTTTTGCCCTGTGATGTGATAGTAATCGGTGCGGCATTGCAACCGGCACACATAACTGCAGTTGCAATCAAGCCAAAAAGAAAGGAGAGCTGTTTCATGATAGTTTGTAAGTGAGTTATAGATGGATAAATCAACCAAGAGATAAGTTTAATTAACGGACGGATCCCATGCTGGCATGTTTGCCCCTCTTCCGCCTGCGCCACTCAGATTATCGCAAACGGGCGCCGCTAACATTTTATGCCATTTGACGTGGCCATCGGCATAGTTCACGTTAAATCCACCGAGGTGGTGATAGATATAGTGTGCATGTGTGGTCGTAAAAGTGGTACCACACCACTGGATTCCACCATAATCAGCAGCATAATAAACATTTGCGTCATAGTTCATGATCACTTCGGAAGGGCGGGAAACGGCCGCTAACGAAATTGCGCGGCTGCTCGCCGTGCGATTCCAGCCACTAATGAGCGGATTGTAGCCATAGCTTGTAAATCTTGCATCTTCAACAGAGGAGGGACATTGAAATAACTGAATGCTTTTAACATAAGGATAAATGATGTCCATCCAGGAAATGTTGTACCCTGAGCCTATTGTTCCTGCATCGCCCGTTAAAAAACGTGCACCGGGCATGCCTGAATTTGTTTGATTTATATATCCTCCTGAAGCGGTGAGCAGATACGCGGGCGGATATCGTTCATCGTAATCCTGCGCATACATCATCATTCCCAGACCGATCTGCTTCAAATTACTCATACAACTTGCCCTTCTGGCATTTTCTCTGGCTCGTGCGAAAACCGGGAAAAGAATTGCTGCGAGGATGGAAATAATGGCAATTACAACCAATAGTTCTATTAAAGTAAATGCTTTCTTTTTTTGTGTTGGTGGCATAGTTGATCTCCAAAGAAATAGTTACTAACAACGCACTATATTATACCCCACTTATGCGGTTCTTAAACCGGATTTTGCGGCAAATAGATAGACGGTTACGATCATTATCGACGAAAAACACCATTACTAAAAACACTATCGCTAACGAAAAGTACTTTCAGCACGTTTGATCTGACGCCGGTATTGAGTTGGGGTCATGCTGGTTTCGCGCCGGAAGACCCGGCAGAATACGGTGGAGCTGGTAAATCCCACCAGCGTGGCAATCTCAGCGATATTTTCTGTTCCCAACTCCAGGATTTTCTTGGCAGCGGCGATACGTTGCTGCTTTACGTAACGCATGACCGGAACACCACTGAATTGGCGAAAGAGGCGGTTGAGATGTGTGGGCGATAGCTGCATTTTGCGCGCAATAGAAGGCAACGAAAGGTTCTCGCGAAGATGTGCTTGAATATAGTGAACGGTAAGCTGGCAAATTTCCTGTGTGTGTTCGTTGGGCGAGGCAGATTTTATAACGTGTGGATAGGCGGTGTTGGCGAGGCTGGGTTGGTGAGAAGACAGATGATCACGCAAACGCAACATCAATGTCAGCAACGCAGCCTGTGCTGTGTCCTGGCCGATGGTCAGGGTATGTTGTAATTCTTTCTGAAACACGTTGCCAAGCGTCAATAACACCGCGTCATTGATTTGCAGAGAATGAGAGGACTCCACTTCTGTTGCACTCTCGTTGCGAAGATGCACCAGAATGGTATCGCGAAAAGCAATTTGCAGTATCTTTACCGTGGGATGTTGAAACGGGGAATCATCTCGAAAATATTTGTTGGATCCTGTATTGCGAGGCATGCCTGGCGGAAACAATAATGCGCCCGGCGCTTGCCATTCTATTGAATAAATCCCTTTACTCAAGTTGTATTGCTTTGATTGCGCGACAGAGAGCAGGGTGTGTTCACGGGCCGTGCCCTCATAGATAAAGCTCAAATATGGATGAACGGTGGCATGCAACTTCGCTTTGGGCCAGATGGTTTTTATGGGAAATCCCGGAGATTTGGCGGCGCTGCGCGGCAGGTTTGCCGTTAATAGATGTGTCTTTATGGATGCAGGGAATAGCAGTGGCGGCGATACATATCCCAACGGAACCTGCTGCTTCCACAGCGCCGGAATGATATTTTCATCCAATGCTTTGAGGATATCTTTGCGGATGTGCGGAACGAAAGGCATAATTGAAGTTTAACCGCTACTTTCACAAAGTACTTTTATATCCATGCCCCATCATGAAATCAATTTCAGCAGCAAATGCCCCAATGTCTCATAGACATTTCCTCCCAGCAACCCGCGGAAAAAATGAACCGGCGCGTTGGGCGCGCCGATGAAGGGGCGCAGCATCCAGCCCATCTGCGCGCCGATGAAACAGTAACAGGCCAGCCATGCCCAGATTAATTTTGCATGAATGGCGCGGCGCGCGACGAGTTTGCGATAGCGCCGCCGCAGGATAATTTGCGCGCTGCATGACGCCAGGGCAAACATCAGAAAATTGAAGAGCACCGCGGCTGCATAGTTGGTGGTGGAAAGATAAAGGATCACCGTCAGCGGCGCCAGCGAAACCAGGATCAGCGCCACACCGGCTTGCATTTCCAATATCGCCCGCAATACTTCCGCGAAATCTTCGCGCGCGCCCAGCAAGGTGTTCACCACGAAAAACGGCGGCAATGCGAAGCCGAATGTCACCAGCAATAACAGCGGCACTTTGAGCGATGAATAGATAATTTGCAATCCGCGTTCCGCGCTCCATCCGCCGAAACATCCCATCACCGCACCGTATAACAGCCCGAAGCAAACGCTGTAAGCAAAACTCCGCCGCCAGCCGGGAGCGTCGATGGCGCCGCGTAAAAGCGCGTCAGCGCGTTGGAAGAATTTACGCATTGTTGTTACCAAAAGTACTTTTAATCGTGTGAACTAATCCCAGTAGACCGAGTGGGGGTAGGCCTCCGTGCCTGCTTAAATAGAATTTATTCCTTATTGCCGTTTCCAAAAATAAGGAGTCAGCAAGCTGACATTTGATGAGCAGGCACGGAGGCCTGCCCCCACTTGGTTTGAGATTTGCCGGTTCCATTGCTATTTCGATTCACCGCTCAACAATCTTCCCGTCGCGTCCAGCACGGCTTCGAAGAAGTTGGAATTGCGCTCGCGCAATAGGGTGAATGGCACGTTTGGCGCGCCGATGAAGGGCCGCAAAACCCAACTCATCTGAGCGCCGACCAGCGCGAAGACGATCACCCAGATACGAAAAATCGCTTTGACATTGCCGCTGAAAGCGCGCCCATCGATTTTCTCCAACGCGCCTGCCGGTTCATTTTCCAGCGATTGCTTTTCCAAAACCATCGTCAAGCGATGCAATGTGAATAGTAAAAATTTGAGTCCCAAAAATCCCGCCGCGGCGCAGATCACCACGTTGAACATCAGCATGAAATCGTATCCGGTGGTGGACACGGAAAAGAACGCCACCACCGGGCCGAGCGACGCCAGCACGGCCAGCATCACCGACAAGGTGGCGACCAATAATTGCCACACCGCGCGCAGCGTCAGGCGCGAGCCGATCAGCGCGTTGAATACATACAGCGAAGGAAATGTCACCAGCAACGTCAATAAAAACAGCAGCGGAATCTTGGCCGCCGAAGCCATCATCTGCAACATCGCATCGGCGGCAGGCCGGTTGAACATCGCGAAACTCGCCATGCACACGCCATAAAACGCGCCCAGCAGGACGATCAAAATCACCATGCCACCGGACGGCATCTCGATAAACCCGTGTTGTAGCGACGCCATTTTTGTGGCTTCCCCGCGCAACAAACCATCCAATGACTTAATCCATTCTCGAATCATTTTTTCTCCTTTAAAAGTACTTTTGTCTCGGCGTCATTCTGAGCGTAGTCGAAGAATCCCCCGAGGCTTCGACGGCGTAAACCGGGGGGATCCTTCGGTCGCTGCGCTCTCTCAGGATGACGCACTAAAAAGTACTTTTCTTGCATTGCATTTTACGCGGGCGGCAACAGAATTTTCCACCGCTTAAAACACTATTTTTCGCGAGCGAGTGCACATCGCAACGCACCTGAGTGCTTGCGCTTTTTACGGCTTTCATTAACAATCAATGTATGAATGCGACACTGCAAATTTTGCTGGTGGAAGATAACGAGCGGCTGCGGCCGGCGATGAAGAGCGGGCTGGAAAACACGCGCGCCGTGACCGTGGCCGGCGATTGCGCGACCGGCGAGGACGCGCTGGAATATTGCCTGAACGCGGCGTGCCCGGAGGCGATTTTGATGGATGTGCAACTGGCCGGAAAGATGAACGGCATCGAAGCCGCCATCGCCATCCGCCGTGAATTTCCGCGCATGCCGATTGTGTTTTATTCGATTCAGGATGAGGACGAATACTACCGCGCTTTTCGCCGCTCGGGTATTTTGAGCCATTATGCCTACGTCAAAAAATCCAATTATCTCTTGCCGGAACTGATCGTGCCGCTGCTCAAGGATGCCGCCGCCGGGCGTTCGTTTATCGATGCGGAAATCGAAACGCGCGTTCATGAAGTGCGCCATAAAGACCGCCACGCGCCGCTGCAATTGCTGGAACCGAATGAACGCGAAGTGGCGCAGATGCTGGCGATGGGAATGACCAACGGGCAGATCGCCGCCAAAATGGGCTTTCGCGATAAGCGCACCATTTCGCGTTTCAACGGCCAGATTTATACCAGTTGGGGATTGAACGATTCGGCCACCGATGAAAAAGTGGCGCGCACGCGGGCCGCGCTGATTTATCACGCCGGGCAGCTCATCGAATGGAATGACAAAGGCGCGGCGCGGGTCAAAAACGAAAAGGGCGAATGGGCGCCGTGGCAATCATGAACATGATGCACTGGGCGATGGACGCCGTTTCGCTGTTCAATACCATCCTGCTATTTTGGCTGGGCTGGACGGTTTTGCTGAACGCGCAAAAACGCGCCGGTGGCATCTGGCTGGCCGTCACCGGCCTGTTTGCCGGCGGCATTTTTTTCGCCACGCACACCGCCATGCTCAATTTCAGCATTTTCGAATTGCTGGTGAAAGTGCGCTGGTGGTGGTATTTTTTCTTCGTTCCCATCGTGGTGTTGCCGTATGCCTGGTATTTGCTGATGCTGTGGTATGCCGGTTTTTGGGATGATCCCGCTTCGCCGCTGCACCGCCGCCATCGCTGGGGATTGGCGTTTGCCAGCGTTCTGATGATCGCGCTTTTTGTGCTATTGATGAACGCCAATCCGTTCGTGTATCCAAACGCCAGCGGCATGGTGCAGGATCTGGTGCAGCGCGGCGGGCGCATCTCGCCACTCTATACCATGCTATATCCTGCTGCGATATTGCTGTGTTTGATATTAGCGATGAATGCCTTGTTGCGGCCGGCGCCGTCGAGCCGTATGATGGGTGATCTGGCAAGGCGGCGCGCGCGGCCGTGGCTACTCGCGGCATCGCTGGCGCAGTGCGCGGTGAGCCTCATCGTCGGCGCGGCATTGGGCTGGCTAACGGTGGCGCTGCGCCGCTTTCCCATCAATCACGTCGCCACCATCGGCGCGCCGTTCGCGGGGCTGTTCGATCTCACGGTGATTTCGCTCATCGCGCTCACCGTGATTTTGATGGGCAAGGCCATCGTTTCCTACGAGATATTCACCGGCAGAAGTTTGCCGCGCCGCGGATTTCTGCGGCAATGGCGCGGCGTGGTGACATTCGCATTTTTAATCAGCGCCGCCATCGCCTGGTGCGTCAGCATGCGGTTCCAGCCGGTTTATTCGTTGCTATTGCTCATCGTATTGATGAGTTTTTCCTTTGCGCTATTGAGCTGGCGGTTTTTCCGCGAGCGCGAATTGGCCACCGAACAACTGCGCCCCTTCATCGCCAGCCAGCGCATCTATGAAAAAGTACTTTCGTCGCCCGGCAGTGATGGCCGCGCCGAAGCGCAAGCCACCTTTGATGTGCTGTGCGAAAAAATCCTGGAAACGCGCGCCGCCAAACTGATTCCTCTGGGT
>Ga0182738_1002683_pt1 | contig 20980 bp, 17 predicted proteins | sample eDN5th30CBELigMG_FD_128876 | JGI IMG/M metagenome (GOLD analysis project Ga0182738, IMG submission 128876) | Enriched Miracle-Growth compost microbial communities from Emeryville, California, USA - eDNA 5th pass 30_C BE-Lig MG (version 2)... ... | reverse complement strand
CCACCCGGAATCAGGTCCAGCTCGGCCGACTCCATCGAGAACCACCAGCGCGGCAGCTCGGACGCGTCGGTCATCAACTTCCAGACCCGGTCAATCGGCGCGGCGATCTCGACCGTTCGCTCGATCCTCTGCTCTTTCACTTCATTCACGGCTACCTCCACTCGATTCGGTTATTCGTAACTATTAGGTTACACATTAATTCGTAGATTGCAAATCCACACAAGTTGACGCGCGTCAGCTACCATTGGGGGACTGTCAGCAGGGAAGGAGACGCAGTGAAGAAGCTCATCGCATTTCTGGTGGCCGCCACGGTCGTGATCGCATTGGTGCCGCCGGCCGCCTCGGCCAAGACGGGAACCCTCACCGGGCTCTATAACCAGCGCTACTGCGAGATTTTCACCGTCACTCGACCCGACCCGCCCGACTACACGATCGACGTCTACAACACGGTCGGCCTCAACGACTGCCCGGCCGACCGGTGGGAGGCGGTCGACTACAACGAGGTCAAGACCCAGACCGGGTCGCTGGCCGCGGTCGCCAACGGTCCCCGCCGCTGGTTGATCGACAAGATCGCCGGCGGCAAGGCGGGTGAACCGCTCAGCCTCAGCGGGCTCGAGGTGCGCCACGTCGGCGTGCTGACCGTGCCGAGCCTTTCCCCCACGCCCTACACCGAGATGAAGATCGCGCGGACCACGACCTGGGTCTACAACAAGGGCCACAAGGTCCACTGGATCGTCTCACCCGAAGGCAAGAAGTACGCGCTCCAGGCATACACGACCAACGTCGACAAGACCCTGCGGGCGAAGAATCTCGACTCGCTCGCCGCAAATCCGCAGATGGCGTTGCCGGAAGGCTGGAAGTACCGGTCGATCAAGCTCAAGAGGACGCTGCGCCTGCGAGCACCGGGCATGGCGACGATCATGCGCGACCCGCTCGGCGGCACCTATCAGAAGTTCAAGTGGCCGAGGAAGTTCTTCAAGCCGGTCAAGAAAAAGAAGAGCGCGAAGGCGAAGTCAAAGGTCCGGCGCTAGAGCACGGGCCCTGTCCGCTGCCGCGACAGCGGCGTTCAGCTGACCGGGATGCCTCGCTTCGAGATTCGGTTGAGGCGCTTGATCGTGATGACGAAATCACCGTCGGTCACGCAGTCACCGTCATCCATGTTGGTGGTGTCGGTCGGGATCTTCTTGCCCCGGTAGACGACCGGCCTGCTGCAGGGGCCACCAACCCTGATCGTCCGGATCAGCTTCTTCTTCACCCCCAGGGTGCGAAGCTGGCCGATCTTGATGTCGAGCGGCAGCACGATCGACGCGAAAATGCTGTCCAGCGGGGAGATCTCGGCACCGAAAGGCGTCGGCTGGCTGCCCAGACCCCACGTGCAGCTCAGGTCCTGAGCGCCGCCACCCCGCCGGGAAAGCCCGATCGAAACACGTTTCGGCCCCTTTCGACGAGCGTCGGCGATAAGTCCCGCGACCCCCTTGCCCGTGTGGCTTTCGCACTCTGGCTGGGTGAGTTCTGCAGGCTCGTCCGGTGGGCAGTAGTTCGACTCCTCGTATTTGGCGAGGGCGCCTTTGTTCCCGGCTCCGCCCGGCGTTATCGCCGAGGTCGAGCGGACCAGCTTGTTCCGGTAGGTCTCGACCAGAATGTTGCCGCGGATGTCGACGTCACCGGACTCCTCCATCATCCAGCGCTGTCCCGGCAGACAGTTCTTGAACGTGTCCTTGTGACTGATCAGGGTGACGCCTCCGGCAACGTGAATCATCGCCTTGTAGGTGAGCAGCGAGGGCACCGGTTTCTTCTTGGCAGCCGAGGCTCCGCTGGGCAGCAGGACAGCCAGCCCGAGCAACGCGATAGACGCCAACGCGACCAGTCGTTTCACAACCCTCACCTCAACCCCCACAGACCTTGACATGACACGACTATGACGCCTGCCCATGCGGGGGTCAACCCGCGGGCAGCCGGTTCGCGCTGCTACCGGACGGAGACCCGGGCCATCGAGGTCATCGAGAGGTAGTAAAGGTCACGATCGAATCCGGGGGCCGGGAAGAGGAAGGACTGGCTTGGCGACGGCACGGTGACCCGGCCCTTTTCCTCACCGGTGTCAAGGTCCAACACGACGAGACTGTCCCGGCCGATCACCGGGTAGCGACGCACCAACGCGTAGCGCCCCAGCGCTTGGACGGCGCGACGGAAGACACGGCGAAAGCCCGCACGACGGGTGAGCTCGAGATCGCGGAAGTCCTGCACCACCAGCTCGCGGGTGTCGGGAAAGACGATCAGGTGGCCGGCGTGGGCGAAGTCATCCCGGCGCCAAAGCGATTCGAGTTCGTCTCCGTTCAGCTTCCAGGCACGGAGGACCGCATTGCCGGCGTCATACGCGACCACGACCCCGCGGTCCGGATCCCAGGCCGGCGGGTTGGACTCGGTGCCATGCGAAAGTCCGCTGATCTCGACCGACTTGAGCGAGTCCTGATCATCCAGCCGGCACCACCAGAGTCGCACCGGGGTCGGCGCCGTGCCGGTCCCGCGCATGCTCCAGTCGACCTCGTTCTGGCCGTTGTCCATCCAGAACACGTGACTGTCTGAGACAACCGGATCCCAGCCGAAAGTCTGGCCGGGCCGGCCGTAGTGCGGCCGCCACTCGTCGTCGATCACCAGCTCGCCCGCATCACGGTCGAGGGTGAGCCGGAGCACCGATTCGGTGCCGACGCAAATCACGGACTTGCCGTCCGAGGCGAGCCGGGCAATCGACCCCTCGGGGATCTCAACCTCCGGCACCACCGATTCGAGGGTCTCCGGATCCAGCACCGAAAAGGTCGAGGACGCCTCGCCGCGCGGAGCGTCGCAGTCTTTGGTGACCAGCTCACCGGTGTCGAGGATGACGAAGGAGTTGTAGGGACGGTTGACGGGCAGGCGGCGTTCGGCTTTCAGTACCAAGTCCTTGCTGAAGCGACGGGCCCAGCAGCCGAAGATCATGTAGATGTCGCCGTTGGCGTGGGCGGCGATCCCGCCCGGCCAGTAACGCCCGGCCGACAAGCGGGGCGTCACGGTCAGCGGCTGGAGCGTTTCCGGATCGAGCTTCTCGACCCAGCCCTCGCAGTCGCCCGCCAGCGGGTCACCCTTCGGCATGTCGTGCCGAAGTGCGTAGAGCTCGCCCTCCTCACGACGGATCAGCATGTCCGCGGCAAAGCTGTCGCGAAATACTTCGAGCTTCAGATCTTCGCCCGGCTGGATATCGAGGCCGGGCTGGCCCTCCGGCTTGCAGAGACGGCGCGGGCCGCCATCCTCACCGGACCAGGGCTTCGGCCAGTACGCGCCCGCCTCGACCACACCGCTGAGAGGGTTGGGGCCGGCCGTCGCTTCCGCGCCGGGACCGTTGGGTGGTTCGTCGCTCAAGCTGCCCCGTGGAAATTCAGCTCGGAAAGGATCAGCCGTGCTTCTTCCAGACCAGCCGCCCGGTGCTCGTGTTCTTTCTGGTAGCCGGGATTGCTGATCATGCTGATGAAGGCCTTGCGCGACGGGTACTGAACCAGGACCACCGCGTCCCACTCGGGCTCGTCCGGGCCGATGATCGACTCGACGCTGCTGGTCGCGGTCAGCACCTTGCCGCCGATCTCCGCCAGGTAAGGAGCGATCTTCTCGCCGTAGGTGGCGTAAGCCTCCGCCCCTGACTTGCCTTCATCGATCCCGGTCGCCCGGTCCTTGAAACGGACCAGGTTGACCATCACGATCGGCGAGTCATCGTCGGATTCGACCAGCGCCTTGAACTGCTCCGGGGTCGGGTCGATCACCGGCACTGCTTGCCCTTGCACTTGCTGAGCTGGACTGCCTTGGTCTCGAGCTTGCCGATCACCCCGGCCATTTCCGGGTTGCCGGCGATGTTCTCGAGCTCGTTCGGGTCCTTCTTCATGTCGTAGAGCTCGATGTCGCCGAAGGACCAGTGGATGTACTTGTAGCGCTTGGTCTTGACCCCGTAGAACGGGAGGTCGAACTTGGTCAGCGGCGTGGTGAACTTGAAGACCGGCCGCGCGGCTTCCATCGGCAAGTCGCGGTTGGGCAGCTTGCCCTTCTTGCGGGCTGCCGCCAGCAGCGAGACACCGTCCATCAGCCGACCGGGCTTGCCCTTGGCCGCCTTGAGGATGGTCGGCGTCAGGTCGACATCCATCGTGGTCGAGTTGATCTTGGCACCGCGCTTGATGCCGGGGCCCCTCATCAGCAACGGCACCCGGAGCGAGTTCTCGAACGGCAGGAACTTCGACGAAGCAAGCCGGTGCTCGCCCTGCAAGTACCCGTTGTCCGAGGTGAAGATGATCAACGTGTTCTTCAGCTCATGGCTGCGCTTCAAGGACTTGATGATCTTCCCGACCTGGTCATCGATCGACCTTGCCGCCCCCAGCCGGCCGCGATAGCTCGCCTGGACCCTTTCGATCTGGGCGTCGTTCATCAGGGGCAGGTCGCGTACGTTGGCGGCCTTGTCGGAAACATCGGCTTCGTTGAAGGCCGGCGGCCGCGGCAGCTTGACCTTGTCGAAGGTGTGCTCGTAGCGCTTGGGCGGCCGGGGGTCCGGTTGCGGGGCACCCGGCCTGAGACCCTGGATGTTGTTGGTGTCCTCGGCGTGCGGACCGGGCGTCGCGTAGTAGAGGAAGAAAGGCTTGCGTGACTTGACGGACTTCTTGACGAAGTCATTGGCCATCTTGCCGTTGACATCCATCGTGTAGTCCTTGGGCCGCTGCCACCCGAAGTAGTCCCAGGGATCGAACGCCTGGTGGAAGATGGCGAGCAGTTCCCCGAACGATTCCGGCGTATTCGCGGTCCCGAGCGTCCCCAACTCGATCTGCGACTTGGCGTAGTCCTTGTCACCCCAGTAGTGGACCTTGCCGTTCAGGTTCATCCCGTAGTTGTAGTAGTCGTAAGTCGACTGGTCGAGGAGGGCCTTCCAGCTGTCCCAGCCCGGGGGAACTTCTGTCACATCGAGCGTCGAGTATTCGTTGAGGTACTTGCCGACGAAACCGGTCCGGTAACCGGCTTTCTTCATCCAAGGGGCCAGGGTGTTGCGCTGGTTGCGCTTGCCAGGCATGTCGCGAAGCTGGTAGTACCCGCCGTCGTTGCCCTTGAAGTTGGCCAGCACACCGTTGTTGTGCGAGAGCTGGCCGGTGAGCAGCGCGGCACGGGCCGGACCGCAGAGCGGATACGGGGCGTTGTAATTGGTAAAGGTGGTGCCACCCCGGGCGAAGTAGCGCTGGACGTTCGGCATGTAGCGGACGTCGCCGCGAACCAGGTCATCGGTCTGTATCAAGACGATGTTGGGCCGGTTCCCGAAGTTGGTGTGCGCCTTGCGGGCGGCCGACCAGGCTTTCTCATGTAGGCCGCCGACCATCATGAGCAGCGCGAAGAATGCGAACGCCAAGCTCCCGCAGGCAACGAGTTTGGTGGCTGCACCTTCAAAAAAACGACGGTTCATCCTCATCCTCTCCACTCCCGGTGTGGCTCTCCTCGCGGAAGAATAGCCAAAACTTGATCCGTATCAAGTTTCCTAACCCTCAACCGTTCAAAATGTTGCGGTCTACCGCCAAAACTTGGCCCTCGCGGTCGAGCGCTGGGACGAAGATCGTTTCCCCGACCTGACCAACTGCTACGAGCGGCTGATCGAGCGACCCTCGGTCGCCGGGGTAGTGATGAAGCTCGCCCCTACCGCGAGCTCTTCCCGCCCGGTTGGCCCGATCACGTCGACTGAGCCGGTTCGACTCCGCCTTCACCCGCTCCGAGCACGCGGCCGGGCAGGTTGCGGGCCGACCAGAACGAGGGGATGGTCAATAGAGCCGCGATCAGCAGGGCGAGCTTGAGCGACTGGAGCTGAGCGTCCTGATAACCGTCGACGATCGCCGACGTTTCTGCTTCGTCCACCCCGGCCTGCTCGGCCGAGCGGCGGACCTGGTCGGCCGAGACGAAGCTACCGCCGGAGCTCAGCCGCTGCTCGACCTGAACCTTGGTGGCTTCGGAGATCTCGGCGTGACCCGCCACGTTCTGGCTGAACGCCGCCAACAGCCCGGTGATCAGGATTGCCCCGAGGACCGCGGTGCCGAGCGAGGAACCGAGCTGCTGGGCGGTGTACTGGAGGCCACCCGCCTCGCTGCGGTCGCTGTCGCCGACCGCCGACTGGGCCACGTTCCCGAGCTGGGAGACGATCAGCCCCATACCGATCCCGAGCACCCCCATCGCAACCAGGAAGTCGGCGTTGTCGAGAGCAGGTTCGATGGTCCCGACCAGAAGCAGAGCGGCGACGAAGACGACGACCAGGCCGATCCGTACGAGCGGCCGCGGGGCGAAGCGTGAGGCGAGGGCCGAGCCGACCAGCGAGGTGGCGAACAGGCCGACCGAGGTCGGCAGCATCCGCACGCCGGTTTCCAGCGCGTCGAAGCCGAGCACGACCTGAAGATAGAGCGGGATCGTGAAGAAGATCCCCATCAGGATCAGGTTCTGGGCCAGCATCATCACGAGGCCGGAGCGAAGCGTGACGATCCTGAAGAGCCCCAGGTGAACCAACGGATCCTCGTCCCGCTCTTCGCGGCGGCGCTGCCAACTGGCAAACAGGCCGAGCAGGATCAGCCCGCCGATGATCACGAACGGAGTCAGGGAGAAGCCGAAGACCTCGACCGGCGAGTTCATCGGTTTCAGCCAACCCCAGGTGCTGGCTTCGAGCACGCCGAGGACGATCATCGCGAGTCCCACGGCCGAGAGGGCGCCCCCGACCAGATCGAGGCGGGGTCGCCTGCCCTCGGCCGGTGGCTCCAGCATCCAGCGGGTGCCGATCAAGATCCCGGCCGCGACGACGACCTCCCCGATGAACACGTAGCGCCAGGTGAAATCGGTGGTCAGCCAGCCGCCCAGGATCGGACCGACCGCGATCCCGACCCCCGCCATGCCGCCGAGCACGCCGTAGGCCACGGCCCGGCTCTTGCCCTCGAAATTGCCGGCGACCAGGGCCACCATCGCCGGCAGCACCATCGCCGCTCCGATCCCCTCGAGCACCGACCAGCCGATGGCAAGCGAGGCGACGTTCCAGGAAGCGGCGGTCAGGGCCGATCCGGCCGCATAGACGACCAGTCCGAGCTTGAAAATCCGTTTGCGCCCGTAGATGTCACCGAGCTTGCCGCCGATCAGCATCAGCCCAGCCATGACCAGCGCGTAGAACGCGATGATCGCCTGGATCGTCGTGACAGTGGTGTCGAAGTCCGCGACCAGCTGGGAGATCGAGACGTTCATGACGGCCTGGTCGAGGACCATCAGGAACTGGGCCGCGGCCAGGGTCATCAGCAGTTTCATGTTCATGTGCTGCCCGATTCTCCTGCTCGGCCCGGCAATCCCGTCACCCGGTCCGGGTGATTTATGCGTTGGGTATCACCCAGACGATGCGGGTGGTCAGGTTACGTGTCTTCGTCGGCCCGAACTTGGTGCATTCGGGGTTCTTCGCTTTGCTGGCGTAGCTGATCACGAAGCGGACCTTTTTCTTCGGCTTCAGCTTCTTGCGGAGCTTCTTCGGGATCGCGACCTTGTAGTTGGTCCACTTGCCCGCCACCTGAAACTGGCGCTGCGGATACTTGATCTTGCCCTGCTTGCCTCTCAGGTGGTAGATCACCTTCGAGGAGATCCGCACCACTGCCGGCCCGGCGGTCGTGATTCGTGCCCGGACGCCCGGGATGTTCGATCGCTTCTTGACCGATGGCGTGAAGTAGGCAACCTTCTTGATCGCGATTGGCTCACACGGATCGGGCGGCGGAACGGGGTCCTGGCCCGATCCGGTCAGCTGGGCCGTGGCCGGGCCCTCGACGGCATTGGTCGCGACATCGAGCTCTGCGGTCTTCTCGCCGGCCGAAGTCGGCGCGAAGGCCACCGAGACGTCGCATGTGGCCTCCGGGGCGAGGGTACGGTTTGAGCAGCCGTCGGCCGTGAGCTGGAACTGGTCCGCGGCAACGCCGGTCAGGGAGACGGTCCCGGTCTCGAGATCTGTCGTGCCTGCGCTCGTCAGGGTGAACACCTGCGGGGCACCGGGCCCCTCGTCGGTCAGCCGGGTACCGAAGTCGTTGGCCCCGGGTGTGATGTCCCTGCCCGGGTCGATCCCGTCGCCCTCTGCGAAAAGGACCCCCTGTATCCCGGGCATCGAGTATTTGATCAACCCGTTCCGTTCCCCGATCGCGGTGGGATCGAACACGACCGAGAACTGGCAGGTTTCACCGACTTGGAGTGTCTCGCCGAGGCAACCGTCGTCCACGATGGCGAAGTCATCCGGATTCCCGTTGATCTGATCGATCCCGAGCGTCTCCACGACAAGCGGCGAGGCGCCGTTTGCCTCCATGGTGACCGTGAGGGGCGCCGTCGCCCCCGATTCGATCGGTACGGGACCGAAATCGAGCGAGGTCGGATCGAACGTCGGATAGGCGAAAGGCGTTCCGGTTCCGCTGAGCGCGGCTGTCTGGGGGCTTCCCGACACGTTCGTCGTGAGGCTGAGGCTGGCGGACTTCGCTCCCACCGTGGTCGGGGAAAAATCCACGATCACTTCGCACCCGCCGTCCGGGGCGATCGGGGAAGCTCCGGTGCAGGTTTCGCTGTCGATCTCGAACTGGTCAGCGTTCGCGCCGGTGAGGGTCACGCTGTCGATTTCCAGCGGGGTCGTGCCCGAGCTCTCGACCGTGAACGTCTGGGGCGCCGAGTCGCTGTCAACCGTGATCCTCGCGTCACCGAAATCGTGGCTGGTCGGATCGATCTCGATGCCCGGGTTCGCCGTTCCGGTGCCGCTCAGGGCGACGGTCGTCGGGGAGCCGGCGGCGTCGTGGGCGACGTTGAGCGTGGCGCTCTTTCCCCCGACACTCGACGGGGAGAACACCACCGCCACCTCACAGGAGTCGCCGCTGTCCAGCGTCTGGGATTCGCAATCTTCGGAATCGATCGCATAGTCGCCCGCGTCGGTGCCGGTGATCGTCACCCCGCCCTCGTCGATGTTGACCGGACCGACCCCGGTGTTGGTCAAGGTCGCGGTCAAGGGAGTCGAATCGCCGCCCACCGGCACGTCGGGGAAGTTCAGCGTGGTCGGGTCCGCAGTAACGGCCGGGGCTTCGTTCATGAAGACCGAGACGCGTCCGCCTTGATCCCCGGATACCCAGTCGGGATGGCCGTCGGCATTGAAATCACCGGTCGCGACCTGCCAGGGGTAGGCCGGACTGGTGGTCACCCACGGCCCGTCGGGGGAGACGGTCAGGCTGCCGGCCGAGGAGCCGAGAAAGACCGGGGCGCTGTCGGTCAGGGGGTCGGAGAGGTTGCTGGCCATGCCGATCAGCAGATCCTCGTATCCGTCGCCGTTGAAATCGGCGCTGGCGTCCGAGTTGCCCCACTGGCTGTCGATCAGGGGAACCGTGGGTGAGTCCGTGAAGCCCCCGGAGTCGGTCCCCAGCTTGACCAGGAGCTGCCGGTCGGCCCGGCTTACCACCGCGAAATCCTGGTGACCGTCGTCGTTGTAATCCCCGGCCGAGATGCCGCGCGGCTGGAAGTAGCCGTCGTATGTGTCGACGCCGTCAAAGGAGATGTAGACCGAAACGGCCCCGGGCAGCGGCGGTATTCCAGCATTCACGTTCAGGTTGGCGGTCGCGAAGTCATCGATGCCGTCCCCGTCGAAGTCGGCCGCCACGATGCTCACCGGGCTGTCCCCGACGGTGACGGTCACGTTTCCGAGCGTGCCGCCGGCTCCATCGCCGAAGATGACCTGGACGTTGTCGGTGCTCGAGCCGACTACCGCCAAGTCCGGGTAGGGGTCTTCGCTGAAGTGACCGGTGGTGATCGCCTCCCCATTGACGGCGGTGGCGATTGTCGTGGCCGAGCCGAAGCTACCGGTCCCGGTGCCGGGGAAGATCCGCACTTTGTTGTTGGTCGCGATCGCCACGTCGAGCTTCCCGTCCCCGTTGAAGTCGAGGAGCGTGCCCGAGAGCGCGTAGTCGGAACCAGTCGAGAACGGGCTGCCCGCGGCCTGGGTCATCGATCCGTTCGGGCCGGCGAGGAACACGGAGAACGAGTACTCGGCATTGGCCGTCACGACGTCGTCGCGGCCGTCGCCGTTCAGATCGCCGGTCAGGACCGAGTTCGAGGTCAGGGCCCCGGTGCTGTACGGGCTGCCGGCCGGCTGGATGAAATTGAGTGCCGTGGCCGGCGCGGCCGAGCAGAGTGCGGCGAGCGTCACTACAACAGCGATGCCGGACTTGACGAAGCTCAACATTCCCCCTAAGCGGATCGGTGCCCGGCCAGATACCGAGCGGTCGCCGAAATCCTAACCGCTGACCCGTTGCCGTTTCAAACGACTGACCCCGGGTCGCGCTGGGGAGCCGTCCATGGCTCCCAAAGCGCGACCCGGGGGGGTTGAAGCCCGCCGCTGCTAGGCGGATTCCAGCGCGGCCTTGGCCGCCTCGGCGCCGTCGGCCTGCGCCGCCTCGGCGTGCTCGCGGCTGTCCTTGCTGGAGATCAGGGTCGCGGCGAGGATCGCCCCGGCCAGGGCGAAGAAAGCCCCGACCATGAAGGCATCCGCGAAACCGTCGGTCAGAGCGACCGACTGGCTCGCTCCGGACGCGATCGAGTCACCGGTCGACGAGTTGGCGATCGAGGCGAGGATCGCCAGGCCGAGCGCACCGCCCACCTGCTGAGAGGTGTTGATGAGGCCGGACGCCAGGCCGGCCTCCTCGGGCTTGGTGCCGGACATCGCGGCGATGGTCACCGGCACGAAGGTCAACCCGAGGCCGATACCGGCCAGGATCGAGGGGCCGAGGACATCGGCCCAGAATGACCCATCGGCGCTGATCTGCGTGAACCAGCCGAGTGCGATCGCGATCAGAAGCAGACCGGTGGTCATGATCGGCTTGAAGCCCATCTTGGTGACCAGCTGCCCGGCCACGCCCGCGGCGAGGATGATCGCGATCGCCAGGGGCAGGTAGGCCAGACCGGCTTCGAGCGCGTCGAGCCCCAGCACCTGCTGCAGGTAGAGCGTGATCAGGAAGAACATGGAGAACAGCGACATGCCGGTCAGCACTCCGACCACGTTGGCGCCCCGCAGGGTGCGCATGCGGAAGATCGAGAAGGGCACCAGCGGCTTGCGGGTCCGCAGTTCGATCACCACGAAGGCGGCGATCAGCGCGAGGCCGACCCCACCCCGAACCAGGGTCTCGGTCGAGGTCCAGCCGGCACTGGCCGCGTCGACCAGGGCGTAGACGAGGATCGCCAGGCCGGCCGTGATCGTGACCGCGCCGGGGATGTCGAGGGTACGCTCGGACTCTTCTTCTTCACGCGACTCGAGCAGGCGTTGCGGCGCCTGCCAGACCACGAAGGCCGCAATCGGGACGTTGACGAAGAGCACCCATTCCCAGCCGGCCCACTCGGTCAGCACACCACCGAGCAGAACACCGGCTGCGCCGCCGGCACCGGCTACCGCGCCCCAGATGCCGAGTGCGCGGTTGCGTTCGGATCCTTCGGCGAAGGTCGTGGTCACGATCGAGAGCGCGGCTGGTGAAGCGATTGCTGCGCCGAGGCCCTGCACGGCCCGGGCGGTGATCAGCCAGGCCTCGGACTGGGCCAGGCCACCGGCCAGTGAGGCGATCCCGAACAGGGACATGCCGACCATGAACATCCGGCGTCGGCCGAGGAAGTCGGCCAGCCGGCCGCCGAGCAGCAGAAAGCCGCCGAAGACGAGGGTGTAGCTGTTGACGACCCAGGAGAGACTGTCCTGGTCAATTTCAAGCGCCTTGCCGATCGAAGGCAGGGCGACGTTGGTGATCGAGGCGTCGATCACCACGACGAACTGGGTGAGGGCGAGCAGCAGCAGGGCCAGATTCTTGGCTCTGGGCGTCCTCAGATCCGGTGTTGACACGTGTGCTCCTGACGACTGGGGTAAGATTTGAAAGCGGAATCTTGATTCATGTTGATTCGAGCACTATACGGAACTAAGATTCCGTTTGTCAAGGATAGGCATCGTGGAAAGAACACTCAGGGCTGACGCCCGCCGCAATCGGGAGAAGATCATGCTCGCCGCTCGCGAACTTTTCGCGCGCGAGGGCGAGGACGTGCAGATCGAGCAGATCGCGAGCCACGCCGGGGTCGGCATCGGCACCGTCTACCGCCACTTCCCGACCAAACAGGACCTCGTGACCGAGATGGTGCGGGCCCGGTTCAAGCGCTTCACCGAGATCGCGTTGGCGGCCGAGCAGATCGAAGACCCTGGCGAGGCAGTCACCACGCTCTTCACCGAGTCGGCGATCGCGGTCGAAGGCGACGCTGGATTCCAGCTGGCGATGATGGGCCTCGAGGATCTCGAATGGGAAGGGATCGAGGAGGAGAAGGCAGAGTTCGCCGCGCCGGCGACCCGGATCATCGAACGGGCGGTCAAGGCCGGAGCGATCCGCCCGGATTTCTCCTTCGATGACTTCCCGATGCTGATGTGCGGGGTCACCTCGACCATGTACTTCGCACCGGGTGGCGGCGAGTGGCGCCGCCACCTTGACCTGATCCTGGCCGGCCTCCTGCTCACCCGGCCGGAGAGCGGGTCAGTTGACGAGCAGGCCGCCGTCGACCGGTAGTAGGGCGCCGGTCACATACGAGGAAGCATCGGAAGCGAGGAAGATCGCCGCCCTGACCAGTTCTTCCGCCTCACCCTTGCGACCGGCCGGCACCCGGAACATCATCTGCTCGAGGTAGCCCTCCGGGTACTGGTCGGTCATCTCTGACTCGAAAAAGCCCGGCGCGAGGGCGTTGACACGGATGTTCTTTCGCCCGGTCCACTGCTGGGCGAGATCACGAGTCAGTCCGATGATCGCCGCCTTCGACGAGCAGTAGGCCGCCTGGGGCAGGTGGGCCGTCGTCGAGCCGAGCACGCTGCCGATGTTGACGATGCTGCCGCCGCCGCTCTTGCCCATCGCCCGGCCGGAGGCCTGGGCCATGTAATACGAGCCGTTCAGGTTCACATCGATCACCTGGCTGAACTGCTCCGGCGTCTCGCGAGTGGCCGGCACCGCGGTGGCCACCCCGGCGTTGTTGATCAGCACGTCGACCCCGCCCAGGTTTGCCACGGTCTCCTCGACCACCCGCTCGCAGTCTTCGGGCTTGGCGACATCGGCGTTGACCGCGATCACCCGGTGGCCCATCGCCTCGATCGCCGCCCGGGTCGCTTCCAGCTTCTCGACTCGCCGGGCGCAGATCGCGACGTCGGCGCCGGCCTCCGCCAAGCCTTTGGCGAAGGCCACGCCGAGCCCCGAAGAGGCTCCGGTGACGATCGCGACCTTTCCGTCCAGGGAGAAGCTGTCGAGAATGCTCATGGCCGAAGCGTACCGTCGCCCCGAGCAGGCTCACACCAAGCCCTCGCCCGCGGCCGCGCCTAGAGCAGGTCGTCGATCTGGCCCATCGCCTGAGTCATTCCTTCGTCCATGCCCATCTCGAGCAGCTGTTCGAGCTCCTCGAGCGAGTTGAACTTGGTGACGGTGGTCATCTTCGTCTTTCCGTCCGCTTCGTCGAGGGTCATTTCCATGACCATGGTCGGCATCTGGTCGTTCGGGCTGCCGTCCTCCGAGGCGAAGCCGTCCAGAAACCGGATCCGCCGGTGCTGTTCGATCGCTTCGAAGCGCCAGTACCCCGGAGCCTTTTCTCCTTCGGGCCCGGTCATGTGGTACTCGACCTTGCCGCCCTCGGTGAATTCGAAGGTGGTGAACGAGGCCGGCCAGCCGGGCGGTCCCCACCACTTCTCCAGCTTGCGCGGGTCTTCCCACACTTGCCAGACCCGATCCACGGCCGCGTCGAATTCGGCGACCACGGTCATTTCGAGGTTCTCCCGGTCGGGGGTGGTGCTGATGACGGTCATCTGCGCTTCCTTTCCTCTGCTCGTTTACGGTCGCCGGTCTGCCGCTCTTCATCGAGGATCTGGCCGATCGCGTCGATCCGATGGGTCCAGATGCGTTCGTACTCGGCCAACAGCTCGGTGGCCCGCCGCAGGGTCTCCGGGTTGTTCCGGACCAGCTTCTGCCTTCCGTTTACCCGCTTGGTCACGAGTGAAGCCTTCTCGAGCACGCTGACGTGCTTTTGGATCGCGGCGAAGCTGACGTCGTACTGCCGGGCCAGGTCGGAGATCGACTGCTCGCCCTGGCTGACCTTGCCCATGATGTCGCGGCGGGTGCGGTCGGAGAGCGCGTGGAAGATCAGATCAACCTGACCCTCGTCGAATCCGGGCCCTTTGGCATCCGGCTTTGTCGGCATACCTACAACCATTTGGTTGTAATATAGCAGGACGGCACGTTGTAGCCTCATCACATGCCGGAGACCTCGGAGACACCCCGCCGCAAGCCCGGAATGCCTGACCCTGGTGAGGGCTGCATGGCGTCGCAGGAAGTCAAGGTTGTGCGGCTCGAAGACTTTCCGGACCTGAATGACGAGCTGATCCTCCCTCGGCTCAGCGAGAGGAAGATGAAGTGGATGCGAAAGGTCGGGGCCGAAGACGGACACTTCGAGCCTGGCGAGATCCTCTACGAACACGGTCAGCGCGACACCCCGTTCTTCGTGCTGAGGACCGGCCGAGTCGCGCTCGTCGAGCGCAAACCGGGCAAGGACATCCACATCGCCGAAGCCGACGCACCGACCTTCCTCGGCGACATCGCGATCTTCACCGGGGAACCGACGATCAGCGCCTGCATCGCCACCGAACCGACCGATGTCCTGATCCTGAAGCAGGATTGCCTGCGCGCCATGGTGGCCCGCTGGCCGGAGTTCGGCGAGCACGTCTTCGAGACCATGCTTGCCCGGCGGGCATGGCATGAGGAGCAAGGAAACGGTGTGCTCCGACTGATCGCGGACCGCAGCTCACGGCGAGCTTTCGAGGTGCGCGATCTGCTTGAGAGAAATCTGCTGCCGGTGAAGTGGTATGACGTCGACAACGACCCGGAGAGCGAGAAGATGCTCAACTGGCTCGGCGTCCCGAAGGAAGAGACGCCCGTCCTGGTCCACGCCCGGGAGGTCATGCAGAACCCATCCACTGCGCAGGTCGCCCGCACGCTTCACCTGCGGCAGGAAGTCGACGGCGAACGATTCGACCTGGTCGTGCTCGGCGGCGGGCCGGCCGGATTGGCTGCCGCCGTTTACGGCGGATCGGAAGGGCTCAGCACCTTCGTCGCCGAGTCATGGGCTCCCGGCGGACAGGCCGGCACCAGCACGAGAATCGAGAACTATCTCGGGTTTCCGGCCGGGCTCACCGGACGCGAGCTGACCACCCGCGCCACCCTCCAGGCGCGGCGCTTCAACGCGAAGATCTCGAGCTTCCACCGGGCAGTCGAACTTGCCAACGGACCGGAAGGGCTGGTCCGGGTCGACCTCGACGACGGCCAGTACGTCCTGGCCCGCTCGCTGGTCATGGCGACCGGAGCCGAATGGCGTCTGCTCAACGCCGAGGGGATCGACCGCTTCATGGGAGCCGGCGTCTACCACGCCGCGATGCCCGCCGACGCGGCCCGGGCCGCCGGCCAGACCGTGGTCGTGATCGGGGGCGGCAACTCTGCCGGTCAGGCGGCCGCCCACATGGCGACCAGGGCCAAGTGCGTCAAGGTGGTGATCCGCGGGGAAGCGCTCGCGTCGACGATGTCCAGCTACCTCGTCGATCGACTCGAGAAGGCGAAGAACATCGAGATCCTGACCGAGACCGAGGTTGTTTCCGTGAACGGCGAGGGGACGGTCGATTCGGTCACCTTGCGGGACAATCGCGACGGCAGCCAGACCAACGTCGATTGCGTAGCGGTCTACGTGATGATCGGAGCCGAACCATGCACCCAGGCCTCCTCGAGCATGCTGGCTGCCGATCCGGCCGGCTACCTGCTTTGCGGCGAAGGAGCCGCCGATTGCAACGGCCGCTTCAGCTGGCCCCTTTCCGACCGCCGACCGCACCTGCTCGAGACTGTCCACCCAGGGATCTTTGCGGTCGGGGACGTCAGGGCCGGCGCCTCGAAAAGAGTCGCGGGGGCGGTCGGTGATGGTGCGATGTCAGTTCGCTTCGCCCACCAGGTGCTCGACGCCTGACTCTGTCAGGCACCGCCGATCACGCTGGCCGAGCGGATGAAGAGGTTCCTTGCGGCCTCGAGACGGCCCGGCTCATCGCCCTCGAGGCGTTCGATCGCCAGGCCTTCGACGGCGGCAAGCAGATAGGTCGCAAGCGCCGGAACCTCGGAAGCGCGGACGCCCGCCGCGGCCAGATAGCCGGCGATCACGTCTCGCCAGCGGTCCTTGACCTCGTGGAGCGCCCGGCGGATCTCGTCGTCGACCACCGAGACCGCGCTCAGGTCGAAGTAGAGCCGCGCGACCCGCGGATCCTGGTCCATGACCCGCCAGAGGCCGGCGATCATCCCTTCCGCGATCCGCCCGGTCGTGTCGACCTCATCGAACTCCTCCAAAACCTCATCGGTTATCCGTTCGCCGATCACTTCGGCGACCGCCCCGACCAATCCCTGCTTGGAGCCGAAGTAATAGGAGATAAGGGACTTGTTCTCTCCCGCCCGATCGGCCACCTTGGCGTAGCTGAGTCCGGCGTAGCCCTCCTCCAGCAAGGTTTCCAGACCGGCCTCCAGGACCCGCTCGCGGGCGCCACTGGATGGCCTGCCCGGCCCCCGCTTCTGCTCGGTCGTGAGCGTCACCCGTCGACCTCAGGCTGGGTCGGCGGTCAGCATCGCCGGGTCCAGGCCCATCGCGGCCAGCTTCTTGGCTAGTGACTTCATCGCGTACTCGAACACGACGGACGAGTGGTAGAAGGGCGTATCGAAGTTGTACGGGTCATCGACCCAGGAGGGAGCGAAGACCAGCGGCGCGATCGGCAGGCACTCCTTCAAGGTGTCCTGGATGATCTGCGCATTGGCCTGATCGGCTTTGATCGCGTCGGCTAGGAACTTGACTCCGAAGCCGACGTGGCGAGACTCGTCCCGGTTGACGGCGGTGAAGCCGGAGGTGAATCCGGGCAGCCAGTCGCGCTCCTTCAGCGACTTCACGATGAAGCGGGCGCCGGTCAGGGCGAGAGTGCCTTCGATCACGATCATGTAGACGGTGACCCCACGGACCAGGGCCGGGAAGTCCGTCGGGTCGAGGCGAAGCCGCTCGGCGCAGTCGTGCAGGATGCCGTCGAAGAGCTTCTCCCAGTCCTTGTTCACATTCGGACGCTGTGTTTCGAGCATGCCGCCGATGTCCTCGGCCTTCATCCCCAGCACCTCGCGGTAGAAGCGGTCGAAGAAGACCATGTGCTTGGCCTCGTCCGAGATCTGCGTGGTGAGGAACGCCTTCGCCTCATGCGAAGGAGCGGCGATCGCGAAGGGCAGCAACTCGATCGTCACCCTCTCCTCGCCGAGGAAGAATTGCGAGAAGCCGAAGAGCATGAATCTCTTCTCTTCTTCGGTCATCAGGTCAGGGTCGTTCCACTGCTCCGCGTCGACGCTGAAGTCGAAGTCCTCGGTCGACCAGTGCTGCCGCTGCCAGCGCATGAACAGCTTCTCGTAGGAGGGTGCCGCCTCGATGATCCGGTCGAGGCCCGACATCACCTTGTCGATATCGGCGTCGAGCAGAACCTGAAGAGCCTCGTCCTCAGTCTTGAACTCGCCTGCTCCGTTGCCCGCGAAGCTGCCGTCGCTACTGTCGTTTTCGCTCATATCTCCGTTCCCGTCAGATGGCTTGGCCAAATACTAAACGAACGACCAAGAAATAATCACGGCCGACTCGAATCGACGTGGGGCCCAGCAAGATTCAGGCATGGCTCAAAAATTTTTCTAGATGATGTAGCATCCTCGTCCGTGGAAGCGACCACGGTTGACAAACGGGACGTGCCGGCCGACGGCTCGATCGGCGTGCCCCGGGCCTCCGACCTCGAGAAGCTGCGGGCGAAAGGCCGGGCGCGCTACTTCCTGGCTCTCTTCGGCGCCGCGTTCGTAGCCGCCGTCGCCTACGTCGACCCGGGCAATTTCGCCACCAACGTGGCGGCCGGCGCCGAGTACGGGTACATGCTGCTCTGGACCGTCCTGGCCGCCAATCTGATGGCGATGTTGATCCAGTTCCTCTCGGCCAAGATGGGTATCGCCACCGGTAAGAACCTGCCCCAGCTCTGCCGGGAGAACTACTCCCGCCCCGTGACCTTGGGCCTGTGGGTCCAGGCCGAGGTGATCGCGATGGCGACCGACCTGGCCGAGATCGTCGGCGCCGCGATCGCCCTAAATCTCCTCTTCGGCACGCCGCTCTTCGTCGGTGGCCTGATCGGCAGTGCCATCGCCTTCGTCTTGCTCGCCCTGCGCAACCGCGGTTACCGTCGCTTTGAAACGGCGATCATCGGTCTGCTCGGGATCATCCTCGCCGGCTTTCTCTACGAAGCTTTCAAGATCGGCCCCGACGCCTCAGGAGTGATGAGCGGTTTCGCACCCCAGCTCGCCGGCACCGACAGTCTGCTGCTGGCGGTGGGAATCATCGGCGCCACGGTCATGCCCCATGTGATCTATCTGCACTCGGCCCTGACCCAGGACCGGATCCAGCCGCACAACGACGAGGAGCGCCATTCGCTGATCAACTTCCAGAAGATCGACGTGGGGCTGGCCATGGGCATTGCCGGCTTCATCAACATGTCGATGCTGGCGATCGCCGCCGCGGTCATGGGTGGCACCGGCATCGACACGATCGAGGGGGCCTTCCAAGGCTTGAAGGACCTGGTCAGCCCAACCGCCGCGATCGCGTTCGGGCTGGCTCTGCTCGCCTCGGGGATCGCCGCCTCGAGCGTCGGCACCTTCGCCGGCCAGGTGGTGATGCAGGGTTTCATCAACCGGACCATCCCGCTCTTCCTGCGCCGGGCGATCACCATGGCCCCGGCTCTGATCATCCTCGCGATCGGGTTCGACCCCACCCGCTCCCTGGTGATCAGCCAGGTCGTACTTTCCTTCGGTATCCCCTTCGCCCTGGTGCCGCTGATCATGCTCACCGCCCGTCGTGACGTCATGGGGGAAGGCTTCGAAAACCACAAGCTGACCACCATCGCCGCCTCGATCTTCGCCGCAGTCATCATCGCCCTCAACCTCTTCCTCCTCTTCCAGACCTTCACCGGTTCCTGAAAACCGAAGGCGCAGAAGTTCGGTTAACCCCCCGGAAGCGGGCACCCCAGATTGTTAGTCTGGTCCGCTTGACCGACCAGCCTGAAAACCCAGTCATTTCGTCCACCTCCAGTCCCGCCCCAGTTGCCGATCGAAGCCGTTGGACCGCGCTCTACGTGCTCTGCGCGGGCGTCTTGATGATCGTGCTGGACGCGACTGTGGTGAACGTGGCGCTGCCCGCGATCCAGTCGGACTTGGGTTTCTCCGATTCGAGCCTGGCCTGGGTGGTCAACGCCTACCTGATCGCCTTCGGCGGCCTGCTGCTGCTCTCCGGTCGGCTCGGTGACCTGATCTCACGCCGAGACATCTTCCTGATCGGGCTGAGCGTCTTCACAATCTCCTCCCTGCTCTGCGGCTTCGCCCAGAGCGACGTGATGCTGGTCGCCTTCCGCTTCCTTGCCGGCGTCGGCGGCGCCCTCACCGCGGCCGTCGTGCTCGGCATGATCGTGACGATGTTCCCCGAACCGAGTGAACAGGCCAAGGCGATCGGGGTCTACGCGTTCGTCGCCTCGGCCGGCGGCTCGGTCGGCCTGCTCGCCGGCGGCGTCCTGACCCAGCTCCTTTCCTGGCACTGGATCTTCTTCATCAACATCCCGATCGGCATCGCCACCGGCTACTACTCGCTGCGGCACCTAGAGCGTGACCGCGGCCTCGGCTTCTCGCATGGTGCCGACATCCTCGGCGCGATCCTGATCACATCCTCGCTGATGCTCGGCGTCTTCACGATCGTCGAGCCCGCCGCGAAGGACGGCTGGACCGACCCCACCACGCTGCTCTGCTCGCTCGGGTCGTTCCTGCTCCTGATCGCCTTCATCATCCGCGAATCGACCACCAGCAACCCACTGATCCCGCTGCGGATCTTCAAGTCGCGCAATGTCTCGGGAGCCAACGCGGTCCAGGCCTTGACCGTGGCCGGCATGTTCGGCCTGTTCTTTCTCGGGGTGCTCTACATCCAGAAGGTGCTCGGCTACGACGCCCTCGAGACCGGCCTGGCCTTCCTCCCCACCACCCTGGTCATGGGCACTCTCTCGGTCAGGTTCTCGGAGCCGCTGATCATGCGCTTCGGCGCCCGCAAGTGCCTGATCCCCGGCCTGGTCCTGATCGCCGCGGGCCTCGCGCTCTTTGCGCGCGTTCCGGTCGACGGCAGCTATGTGGTCGATGTCCTGCCCTCCACCCTGCTCCTCGGCACCGGGGTCGGCGTCAGCTTCCCCTCACTGATGACCCTGGCGATGTCCGGCGCGACCAAGCAGGACGCCGGGCTCGCGTCAGGTCTGGTCAACACGACCGCCCAGGTCGGCGGCGCGATCGGCCTCGCGGTCCTGGCCACGATCGCCGCGACCAGGACCGAAGACCTGACCGGCCCCGGCCAGCTCCCCTCCGCCGAGTCGCTGGTCAGCGGCTATCACGTTGCCTTCCTGGTCGCGGTCGGGCTGGTCCTCGCCGCGCTGGTGGTCGCCTTCCTCGTGCTGGAACCGGCCAAGGCGCCCGAGGGCTCCGAGGGCCCGGACGGCTTGACCGAAGCGGAACTCGAAGCCGAGGTCGGGACCACCCTCTAAAGGTCAGGGTCCGGCGGCTACTGGGACTGTGATTCGTCGCCGGAGTTGACCATCCAGCAGGTGCCGAAGCGGTCGATGACCATGCCGAACTTCGCACCCCACGGGACCTCGTCGAAGGGCATCACGACCGTGCCGCCTTCGCTCAGCTTTTCCCACCAGCCGGTCAACTTTTCCTCGTCGTCACCGCTGAGTGAGACCCCGACTCCCGCCTGGCCGTGAAACTCCATCGAATTCGGGGTGTCGGATCCCATCAGATTGAAT
>Ga0182738_1002682_pt1 | contig 20982 bp, 22 predicted proteins | sample eDN5th30CBELigMG_FD_128876 | JGI IMG/M metagenome (GOLD analysis project Ga0182738, IMG submission 128876) | Enriched Miracle-Growth compost microbial communities from Emeryville, California, USA - eDNA 5th pass 30_C BE-Lig MG (version 2)... ... | reverse complement strand
TTCGAATGTTAACTTTGCGTTTTGCTGATTTTTCAACCTAAACGTAATCGTATAATTTCTTGATAATTTACTACTATTAAATAAATCATTCCGGTCTAAAACGACAATTTTCCCATCTAAATCACGGTCATAAATAAGACCTTCCATTACGGTTCTCATGTTTTCAAAGGCAGTGGGATCAAACATTCATTTTCTCCTTCTTCACTTTTTAAAAAGCGCAAGAAACTTCCCAATAGCAGCAGAGAAAAAAATAACGCAGCTACTATTGGCAACGAATAATTGCACTTGATTGCTAATATTATCTTTATTTAAAATAGCCCTACTGCTTTCCCGTTCTCGTCTACATCCATTTTTAAGGCAGCGGGTTTTTTTGGTAATCCCGGCATTGTCATAACATCACCGGTAAGTGCCACGAGAAATCCTGCCCCGATAGAAGGCTTAAATTCACGAATCGTAATCGAAAATCCTTGTGGTCTGCCAATTAACGAAGGATCATCTGATAAAGAATATTGTGTCTTCGCCATACAAATTGGAAGATTAGCCCAGCCATATTTTTCAAAGTCTGCTATCTGTTTTTTTGCTTTAGAAGAATATTCAACACTTTTTGCTCCATAAATTTTCGATGCAATTGTATGTATTTTTTCTTCGATAGAAGCATCTAATGGATAAATATGTTCAAATTTTTGTTCCTTTTGCTCCAATATAGCTAACACTTTTTTGGCTAATTCGACACCTCCATCTCCACCTTTTTCCCACACTTCTGTTAAGGCAACTGGAATTTGCGCTTGTTCACAAAGCTGTTTCAGTACCTCAATTTCCGCCTCTGTGTCTGTCACGAACTTATTAATCGCAACAACAAATGGTAAACCAAATTCTTGAATGCTCTCCACATGCTTTTGTAAATTTGCAAAGCCTGTTTTTAAAGCTTCTGTATTTTCTAAAGAGAGCTCTTGTTTTGCAACTCCTCCATGCATTTTTAATGCACGAATCGTTGCAACAATAACGACAATTTCTGGGTTTATCTCTTTATTTCTCGACTTAATATTCAAAAATTTCTCTGCACCTAAATCTGCTCCAAACCCTGCTTCTGTTACTACGTAATCGCCTAATTTAGCAGCTGTTGTTGTTGCGATGACACTATTACAACCATGGGCTATATTAGCAAATGGCCCCCCATGTATTATGGCTGGAGAATGTTCAATCGTTTGAACTAAATTTGGCTTTATCGCATCTTTCAACAATAAAGTAAGTGCCCCTTCTACTCCCAAATCACCAACAGTGACTGGCTCTTTATCTACATTATAGGCAACAACCATTTGGGATAATCGTTTCTTTAAATCGGTGATATCTGCTGCCAAACATAATACAGCCATAATTTCAGATGCGACTGTTATGTCAAATCCATCTTCTCTAGGTACTCCTTGTAAGGGACCTCCTAAGCCGATTACTACTTTTCTTAAGGCACGGTCATTTAAATCGACCGCTCTCTTCCATACAATTCTTCTTTGATCAATGCGGCATTCATTGCCTTGATGAATATGGTTATCAACTAATGCAGCCAACGCATTATTAGCAGTGGTAATTGCATGAAGATCTCCAGTAAAGTGAAGGTTAATATCTTCCATAGGTAGCACTTGGGCATTTCCGCCGCCTGCCGCTCCTCCTTTTATGCCCATTGTGGGGCCTAAAGAGGGTTCTCTCATGGCAATGACTGCTTTTTTTTGCAATTTATTTAATGCGTCGCCTAAACCAACTGTCACAGTAGATTTCCCTTCCCCTGCAGGAGTTGGATTAATAGCCGTCACAAGAATTAATTTACCTGATTTATTTTTTTTCAAGTCACTCAAAGCTTGTGAGGATATTTTCGCTTTATATTTTCCGTATAATTCAATATCATCGTCAGATAGGCCAATTTTCTCGGCAATATGTATGATTGGTTTCATTACTGCTTGTTGAGCAATTTCGATGTCAGATTTCATTTCTTTCTTTACCTCCATGATTTTCCTCTGCAATTTTAACCTTCCATATTATTGTACAATAAAAACCATGTTATAAGTACACGTTTCGACAAAATCACTTCCATGTATCAACTACCATGGCATTCCCTTAATAAAAGATTTTCGATATAAACATAGAAAATATGCTATCATTTAAAAAATTCCAAACATTATGATTGCGACATATTCAAATCAATTTTATAATAGGCTATGTTATCGGTTATAGAAAGTTCCTACCGTCAAACATATATAAACACCAAACATTTTATGTAACACTACTATTTCTACTATGGAAATACAAAATAAGATGATTATTAGGAGGAGACATACCTATATGCCAATAAAAATCCCTCATCTTTTGCCAGCACGAGAAATTCTAGAAGATGAAAATATATTTATTATGGATGAAGGTCGGGCAAAAGCACAGGATATTCGCCCATTAAACATATTAATATTAAACTTAATGCCTGAAAAAGAAAAAACAGAGGTTCAAATATTGCGCTTGCTCGGAAATACGCCTTTACAAGTAAATATTTCCTTTTTAAGAACAGCTTCCTATGCATCAAAAAATACGAGTCCATATCATCTTGAACAATTTTATCGAAACTTTGAGGCAATAAAAACAAATAGATACGATGGTATGATTATCACAGGAGCTCCTGTAGAATTAATGAGTTTTGAAGAAGTCGATTATTGGGAAGAATTAACGAAAATTATGGAATGGTCAAAGACTAATGTTACTTCTACTCTCCATATTTGTTGGGGAGCCCAAGCAGCTCTTTATAACCATTTTGGCATAAATAAATATAAATTAGATCAAAAATGTTATGGAATTTATTCTCACTATGTTTTAAATCCATCTGATAAGCTAATGCGCGGCTTTGATGATAGCTTTTTAGCCCCTCATTCAAGACATACAAATGTATCGATACACGAAATTAAAGAACATCCTGATTTAGAGCTATTATCTGCCTCAGAAGACGCTGGAGCTTTTATCGTTAGCGCAAATAGTGGCAAACAAATTATGGTGACTGGCCACTTAGAATATGATTCTGTTACATTAGCAGAGGAGTATAAAAGGGATAAAGAAAAAGGATTAAACATCCATCTTCCGCTGCATTATTTTCCAAATAACGATCCGAGTATGCAGCCCTTAAATAGTTGGCGCTCACATGCCCATTTATTGTTTTCTAATTGGCTGAACTATTATGTCTACCAAGAAACACCTTACGAATGGAAATAAAATAGAGAGCTAGCTTAAGAAGATACAAAAAAAGCGAGGGTAGAAGTCGATTGACCCGCGAACCCCCTCGCTATTATTCCATTCCCACCAATTTAGCCATTATTATTGCTACCACTTGTAAAATAAACTTCTTCATATGGTTGAATAACGACAAATCCCTCTCCTGCAAATTTCATCTGTATCGATTCTCCACTTCCTCTTCCGAAAAAGGTTTTAAGCGAAATATCTGTTACAAACTCTGGCTGCAAGTTTCCAGACCATGCAACAGTAGCATTCGGATCTGTAAAAACAGGGTTATGTGGAGTAACTCGTAGCGTAAGTGGTTCGTAATGAGATGTTATCGCAACCATTCCTCTTCCAGTTAGATTTATATTAAATAAACCACCAGAAAGCATGCCTGCAATTCTTCTCATTAGCTTGATATCCCATTTGATTGTTGGTTCAAAAGCGAGAAGATCATTACCGTTTACAAAAATGGAATCTCCATTTAAATGCAAAATAGAAATTTTCTTTCCTTGGTCTGCTAAATATAGCTTCCCACTCCCTTCTGCTTTCATTAATGAAGCGCCTTCTCCTGTAAGTGCTTTCTTAAACATCTTCCCTATACCATGCTCCAAAATCCCTTCCCGTGTAAATCGAATATTTCCACGATATGACACCATACTTCCTGCTTTCGCCCATATTTGACTCGCTAAATTTATTTCAAGCATTCTTTCTGTTTCTAACTCAAAAACTCCCTCATTCTTATCTTTTTGCTCTGTCTTTGCCAAGAACTCTTCTAATTCATATCTTCCCATGCTCTCACCTCTTCAATAAATTGTTAATTTAAGGATATCATCTAGCAGGTTGCATGAAAATATATAAATAGGGTAGAAATAAATATATTTACTACTGTAAATGGAAAATAAAGTATGATAATTTTCCTTACATTTGTAAATACTATTGTTTAGTAAAAGGATAAGATTTATCTATTTACTAAGAAAGGAGCTGAGTAGAATGGAAAAAATTATCGCTGTTGAAAGAAATTATATGGGAGACATTATTAGTTTTAAAACTTCAAACGGAAGAGTTATTTCTTATCGTAAAGCATTGATGGATATTGAAACAGGTGTTATAGAGGGGGTAGAAATCACTGAAAATGTACAAGAGGAAGAGGATTTATCTTTTTCCATTATAGATAGCTTTGACAATTATCCGCCTATCTTTTAACTGTTTTCTAAAAAAATAAGGGCAATTCTCTGTCGGCATCATGCTAATTTAGCAATATAGCATATACCTAGAGAGAATTACCCTTTCTTTATTCTAGCGAATCATTTTTTTGCTGAATTATTTTTAATTCTTTCGTATACTCTGGATTTTCCTCAAAAAATTGAACTAAATCACCAATTCGATCAATAGAATCCCAGCTTAAATGATGCTCTATTCCTTCCACATCTTCATAAATATTCTCTTCTTTTACTCCGATAATTCTAAGTAATTGTTCTAAGAGTTCATGTCTGTATACTAAGCGTTTACCGATTTTTTTTCCTTTTGGTGTTAAAACCAAGCCTCTATATTTTTCATAAACAAGATATTCATCCTTATCCAATTTCTGAACCATTTTTGTCACAGAGGAGGGATGTACAGATAAGCCTTCCGCAATATCTGATACTCTTGCATATCCTTTATCTTCAATTAGGTTGTAAATGCGTTCAATATAGTCTTCCATACTAGGTGTCGGCAATTCAACCCCTCCTTTACCAGGATTTCTCCTTTTTCTATTCTATTCGAAAATATTTGTTTGCGTTTTTATCTATGTATGTACTGCCCATTAAAAAAGGACTCCCACTATTTGAATACCAGAAACTTTTATCGAACAAATATAAAGCAATTTTAGTGGAAAGAAATAGCCTTTAAAAAAGGCATGGATTAAAAGAACATTTCTTTAGCATTTTACTATAAAAAAAAAGGGGAAACAAGATTCTTTCAAACGTTAGATTTTTTATATAGCTGTCTTGCTTCCACTAATAGGATAAAAATTGCTTTATTCACCTATAGTATTACTGAGATAATTCGAGGAAAATCTATTCTGGGAATTCCATTTTCCAACTAAAATATTCATTATCTTGATTCTTCTCATATTTCATCATTGCATCAAATTTATTCCCTTTTTTACTCACTAAACCTTTAACAGGAGCTTTACCATTTTTCAGTAAATGTTTGACCATTGTTTTCGTCGGTTTTTTCTTCATAGTTGCAAGAAATTTATCATTCTTCCAAATGACGAATTTACAACCATTCTTCCAATTACTGCAGCCAAATCCTTTTTTTCCTTCCACTACAGAATGTCCACAAACAGGACATTTCCCCAACACTTCTGTCGTTTGTTTAGCATATGTTACTTCTTGAATAATGACATCTGCTTCGTTTTTTATCGTTTCCACTGCGCTTGATGTGAAGTTACTGATCATTTGCAAAAATTGCTTTTTGCTAAATTGCCCTTTTTCCATATCATATAGATCTTTTTCTAGTTTCCCAGTAAAATCTAAATTAAATAGATCTTTAATTGGGAATGTATCAACTATTCTTCTTCCTAAATCAGTGCAGACTAAGTTCTTATTTTTTGCCTCAATATACCCTATATCCTTAAGCTTCTTTATTGTTTCTGCACGTGTTGCTGGCGTTCCTATACTAAAACCACTTAAGATGGTTAAAACATCTTCTTCATTTTCCGCGTCAAAATTTTTTCCGCATGTTTCCATCAGCCTTAGTAATGTCTTTTCCGTATGCTCTTTTGGAGGCTGGGTAGTATGAGTTGTTGTTACTGCATCGCTAGTGAAAACTTCTTCTCCTACTTGTACCATTGGAAGCATAACATCTTTCGATTGAATTTTCTCTATCTTTTTCCAGCCTTCTACTAATTGAACCTTACCTTTCGTTATAAAGCTACCTTTAAGTTCTAGATGATTTATACTTGTAATGATTTTTGTCTCTTCTACCTCGGCAACTGGCATAAACTGCATTAATAAACGATTTTTTATCGCCTCATATACTTGTTGTTCCTCTTGGCTTAATCGTTTAGGCAATACATACGTAGGAATAATTGCACTATGACTCTCTACTTTTTTATTATCGAAAATTCGTTTGGATGGAAAAAATTTAACTTCCTCTTTAAATGGTAAATTTGCCGCAAGAAGATTTACTACTTTTTCCGTTTTCGAAATGAGGCTTTCTTCTAATGCAATGCTTGCTGTTCTCGGATACGTTATATATTTTTTTTCATACAGACTTTGTGCTACCTTTAATACTTTATCTGCTGTCCAACCTTTATATTTACTAGTTATATAGCCTTGAAGATTAGAAAGATTAAATAAAAAAGGTGGATACTCCTTTTTCTTCTGCACCTTTTTATCTGCTACAATTGCGGTTTTCCCGTTAATCTGTTCCTCTAACTCTTTTAAATATTGTTCCGACTTAAACTTTTCTTCCCTATTTTCTATATAAGTACCTAAATAACTGCTTCCGTTTTCCGTTAAAAAGGTTGCTTGTAGTTTATAATAATTTTCTGGAACAAAGGTTTCAATTTCTTTATCACGATCATAAATAATCTTAAGCGTAGGAAGTAAGACTCTTCCGATATTTAAAGCCTTCCCTTTGCCCTTTTGATATTTTAAAGTGGCAACAGATGTTAAATTAATCCCGATTAGCCAATCTGCCCATTGTCTGCTAACACCTGCATCTTGCAGGGGACGCAGTTCTTTGTTGGAACGAAGATTTTCTAATCCATTTAATACTTCTTTAGGCGTCCATTCATTTAATAATAAACGATAAACTTCCTTTTCGGTTCTTAAATTATAAATAATACTATCCCCAATAAGCTGTCCTTCTCGATCATAGTCACATGCAGAAATAATTGTATCTACATCTGATCTTTTCATCAGTCTGTGGATGATTTTAAGCTGTTTTTCGGCGCCACGATCTGGCTTATCTCTATTTTTCGGATCTGACTTCACTTTATATTGAAACTTACTTGGGATAAAAGGAAAGTTTTCTAGTTTCCACGTAGCCATTTTTTCATCATAATCTTTTGCATCATTTAATTGCAATAAATGTCCGAATGCCCATGTAACAATATAGCCATTTCCTTCAAAGTAACCATCTTGTCTATTTTTTATTTTTAATGCATCTGCAATATTTTTCGATACAGATGGTTTTTCCGCCAATATTAATTTCATCTATATCACCTTTTTTCATTACTTACATTCATCAATATTTTTTATACAAGATAACATTATAATCGCAAAAAAGAGAAATGTATAGAAAGGGGTAAATTTATAAAAATGCAAATGGAGTAAGTTAGAGGTTTTTATTGACTTCATTATATATGTTCATTTTTCTTACCTTTTACAACAAAGAGAATTAAAAAGAAGATAATGTGTGGGGGAATGCTGAGCTATCAAATTACGCTCATTATTGTTTTTTTCCATGCTATACTAAATTAATTAGACGGAGACCATAACTGTATTAGAGTCCCCGTCCATTATAAAGTTTAAGAAGGAGCATAATGTTAATAGGCTACCTTTAAAGATTTTTTTATTTGTAAATACTGTTCTAATTCTTTTATGACAAAAAAGACATGTGCTTGTTCCTCAAAAGAACGCCAATCATTCGGTAGTTTATCGTGTTTAATCATTTCCTCTAGTCGCTGAAGCTTACTTAAAAACAGTACAGCTGTATTACCTGAATGGACACATAAACTCAGTTCTTCTAAAAAGTCAGCTACAAGCTCTCTTTGATTATCAAGCGTTTCTACAGATATAATCCGATCAAATAGCCTAGAAATGATTTCTAGTTGCTTTTCTCTAATCGTAAAATATTTATAATAATAATTTTCTTTTCTAGAAAAATGATTTTCGACATCACGATATGCAACGGATTTAGCAAATTGCACTTCATCAGATGCTTGTTTTAACTTTAATGCAAAATCTTCTTTCATTTCCTTTGTGCGAAGATACACAACCATATCCATCAAAAGAGCTTTAAAGTATTGCTCGATATCTTTTTGATGTACTTTCATTTCTTTATCGAGACTTGGCATATAACTATTAACAAGTAATGCTGCACCAATTCCAATTATAATTAAGCCTAACTCATTAAATACAACCTGCCACGTCATTTGATTGGTAGAATAAATGTGAAGAATAATAACCGTACTTGTTACTACACCTTCATTTACCTTCAATAAAACCGTTGTTGGAATAAATAATAATAATAACATCCCAATAATATAGGGCTCAAAAGCAATTCCCTCAAAGAAAATATACGAAAATGGAATAGCAAGCATACATGCAATAAAACGCGAAAAGGCACTATGAAGTGATTTCTTTTTGGAATTTTGTACACACAGGATTGTTATTATCGCAGAAGATACATAGAAATCTAAGTGGAAAAACTGAGCAATAGATATACCTATGCTAACTGCCACTGCTGTTTTAAATGTACGATAACCAATTTTATACTTTTTTAATTTTTGCAAAGCTCTTTGCATTTGCATCATTAATCACAACCAGTAACTAGTAAATCATCCTGTAAAGAAGCTAGCCTCGTATTTATGGCAATTTTATCACCAGGCTTTACTAATAATTCCACAACAGATCCACTAAAAGGAACACTTACATCTTTTATTTCCCCTGCTAAAGTTCTAATAGTTAAAATCGTTTCCCACTCATAAAAATAAGCTTTTTCTTTCATTAGAATTTCATTTACAGTTCCTTCAAACGGGCTAAGTATCATCTGATCTTCTCTGGATATTTCATAATACGGACTTTGACTGCTCTTTACAATCGTTTCAATCATTTTAATAAATCTTCCCTTTTTATTTATAGTTTTTTACCTAATGACATTCGTTTATTTTTATTCAAAAATAAACTTTGCTTAATTATTGTAATCATGTTAATAAAAACACATTTTGCCCTATAATTCAATAAGTTCGAGAATTATTTTTTCATTTTTTCATAGGAAATTTTTGCAAGAAAAAATCCATAGAAAATCCCAATCGAATTCGATTTTTTATGTTAAGATATGAAAGCGGAATCAAGCTTGTTATATCAAAATTCACCTTCAATCACATGATAAAATAAAAAAACTAGCTGGTTAGCTAGTTCACATAAAATACTTTTTTATCTTACTGTCTGTTTGGATATACCAATTTTCTTTTTCAATAATATTCGATACAGTTAAAATAAGAGATGGGATCTTTTCTACATTGAATACGATTAAGCCGATTTTTTTAACCATAATGACAAAGGACTCCCCATGTGAAAAAGTGGGTAACACATTCCCTAATTGAAGAATGCTTTTTACAACTGCCTCCTTGCTGCCATCCTCTAATACAGTATTCGGTGTAAATCGCAAAATCCAATTTTCATTTTCAATCGAAAATCGATACATTATAGCCACCTTCTTATTCTATTTCCTTTAAAAACAAAACTGCTACTTCATCATATGTTGAAAATGATTATTTATGAAATATTTTATCAAAGTCAAGAAATGATATAAATTGATGAAAAAGGAAAGGTTTCACACTTGAAGAAATTATTAATAGTATTTCCAATTTATTGTATCCGCTTTCTTTCTAATTTTAACCAAGTAAGCCTTTTCAAAATTTCGGTGAAGTTTTCAGAAAAAACGCTTAGAAACCTTGACTACATATAGGTTATCGTGTATATTATAGACATCATTTAACAAAATTCAGAATAATTATTTTCTATTATTATTTTGTTCTATGAAAATATTTATTTTATAGGCACCAATCATGTGTCTTGAAAGGCTTAGGAGGAAATTTAATATGCAAAACGGTAAAGTAAAATGGTTCAATAACGAAAAAGGATTTGGATTTATCGAAGTTGAAGGTGGAGACGATGTATTCGTACATTTCACTGCTATTCAAGGCGAAGGTTTCAAGTCATTAGAAGAAGGACAAGAAGTTTCTTTCGAAATCGTTGAAGGAAACCGCGGACCTCAAGCTGCTAATGTTGTTAAACTATAATTAATAAACAAATATATTAATAATAGTAGTCAGGGGATTTTTCTAGAAGTTTTCTTCTTGAGAAGTCCCCTTTATTTTTGCCCTTATTAATACAACTAGTTCTTTTCGAATCTTAATATAAGAGAAAAAGGTGGAAGTATGTTCCCCCCTACTTCGCACCAGATAACTTTTCCCCGTATTCCTTTAGCTTATATCCCACCGTACACTGCGAAATACAGAAGCGGTGAGCTCCTCTTTTTCCTAACTCTAATTTATTTTGTCGATATAAAAAACAATCTTTGCAATAATCTTTCATTAACTCATCTGCTTCTTCAATCAGTTTCTTTCGTTCCAAGCTCCACCCCTCCTTTATTTATAACGATCATTAAATCAATTGCATTTTACTATAGATACGCTTTCCTTCTAGGCTTTGCGTTGCAAGCTTATCCGCTTCTTTATTTTCATTTCTTCCAATAGAAGTATATATCATATTTAAATGTAATTTTTTTATTTTAGCTTCAATTCGATCAAGCCATCTATTTAAGTCCTCTTCATAGCATGGCCATTCGCCTTCTAATTGCTTCAATACTACTTGTGAATCCCCTTTTACTTCACAAGTAACATCCCTTACCTCTAGTTCCTCCAAAAGATTTAAAGCGTGAAATAGAGCTGCGTATTCTGCTTCATTATTAGAAAGAATATCATGAAATAGTTCATTTGCCCGAACTCTAAATTTCTTTTTGCCCTGCTGAAAGAAAAGAACAACACCGATACCTGCTGTTTTTGTTTCCTTGTGGTAGCCGCCATCAAAATATACCGTAAAATCATGTGGCTCCTCTTCCGTTTCTTCATTCAATTTTCGTAATTCCTTTAATGTCCAGCTTGTTCCTTTTTCATCATAAAAAATTAGATCCTTTGTATCATTTCGTTTCTCCAGTTCTTCCCCCATTTCAAGAGCAAGAGCTGATTGGATCCAATCAGAAGTGAAATGAATACTCTCCTTCTTTTTCTTCATCTGAAATATATATTCCAATTTGTATTTCATAACGGTACAACCTTTCTATAAGTAAAGTAACTTTCGAAGCTTCGAGGTCTTATTGCTTAGTAGTTGGATAAAAAGCTACTCCTAAAGAAATTATAAAAAACATTACCATCACAACTTTTTTTCATTTATAATATTTTACATCGCTTCATTTATACATTGTACTTTTTACAGTAACCCTTGCTTGTCATTATATCATTTTTCAATTCATCAATAGGAGCCTATCTACTATTTATTAACTAGGTTACATATTTAATGATATATATACAGCTATTACGTTTTGTATGAAAACTAAATGTAAAATAACTAGTACAGTCATTGATTAATCATATCAAAATTTCAGGAGGTATCAAAATGATTGAAGTTTATATTGATGGAGCCAGTGCTGGAAATCCTGGTCCTAGTGGCGCTGGCATTTTTATAAAAGGGCATGGTTCTGCAGAAAAATACTCCTTCCCACTTGGGTTAATGAGTAATCATGAAGCAGAATATTATGCACTCATTAAAGCTTTAGAAATCTGCATTGATCAAAACTATCGCACAGTGAGCTTTCGTACAGATTCTGAATTAGTAAGTCGAGCTGTTGAAAAGGAATTCGCTAAAAATAAAAAATATGCTCCTCTCCTTGATCAAGCCTTAAAGCTTATAAGAGAATTGGATTTATTTTTTATTAAATGGATTCCAAGTAATGATAATAAAATAGCCGATGAATTAGCAAGACTTGCCATTAGAAAAAATAATTAAGGAAAGGAATCATCCGTTGAAAATACTTACTTCCCAAAGATTTGCAGATTTATCCCTTTTATTTGTTGCTCTAATATGGGGTTCGACCTTTGTAATCGTTCAAAATGCAATAGCTTTTTTACAACCACTTATCTTTAATGGGATTCGCTTTTTCCTAGCTGCTCTTTTTTTATTTCTATGGTTACTTCTATTTAAGCCTTCCCAACTGAAGCAAATAAATATACATTGTTTAAAAGCCGGAATTATTTTAGGTATTTGTTTATTTATCGGCTATGCTTTTCAAACAATTGGGCTTGTCTATACTACTAGCTCGAAAGCAGGTTTTATAACTGGACTAAGTGTTGTGCTTGTTCCTTTATTTATGTATCTTTTTATGAAACAAGCTTTATTGATCAACCATATTATTGGTGTTATTATTGCAACAATTGGCCTCTATCTCCTAACGATAAGCAATGTGTTTTCTTTTAATATTGGTGACTTTTTTGTATTTATTTGTGCGATAGGCTTTGCATTGCAAATCATCTTAACAGGAAAATATAGCAAACAATATCCCACATTATTATTAACAATTATGCAACTTTTGACAGTTTCAATTCTTGGTTTTATTGGTAGCTTTTTATTTGAAAATCCAAAAGCTAATTTTAAAGTGAATATCCTTTTTCACAAAGAAGTAATAATTGCTTTACTCATAACTGCTATCCTTGCTACTGCTGTTGCATTTATAATCCAAACAAGCTTACAAAAATATACCAATTCTACTAGGGTTGCGTTGATTTTTGCAACTGAACCAGTATTTGCAGCAATGACTGCATACCTATTTAATAATGAACAGTTAACAGCTAGTGCTACGATTGGTTGTATGCTGATTTTATTAGGAATGGTTTTTTCCGAATTACCGAGGAAAACACTGCTTGCAGCATTTAAACGGGGTAGCTTTATTGAGAAATAATTAAATCATGTCCTTAGATTTACTGTACCTCTCCACATTAATGAACTATTATGGTGCTTAGATCACCATAATAGTTTAGAAAAAACAAAAAACCACTCTATGTAAATACATTAAAGTGGAAATAAATGATTTCTTTTTATAAAGCTGATTACTTCTTTTTTTGTTTTCAGTTCATTGTCCATAAACATCTCAAGCAAAGAAACAAAAAAGCTGCCATCAAATCTCTTTTGTATTTTTAAAGTACATTCAATTGCTGTTATTACAAGCTCATCTGTAGCATTTGTATATGCTTTGCCAAAATAAATAAAACCTATTGCATCGTCACCGAAGGAAAAGCCTTTCCCATCTAAAAAAAGCAAATACTCCTCTACTGTTTTCAAACTTTGTGTACATTCCCCTCTATCCTTTTACCTACATGTTACTTTATATCACGACATATTTCTAGCTTTTTCAACACTTATTTTGCATTTTTAATGACTATTATCACAATTTTTCTATTTTCTTCGATAACTTTGCAAAAAAAAAAGATAGAGAAGCAAAATGGGCTTGCCCCTCTATCAATTGTTAACGGCGTATAATGGTATTTTTCTTCTTCGTACATAAATGTCCTAAGAAACCTATACAAACACCTAATAAGGCACCTCCAAATACCTCTTGTGGCTGGTGGCCTAGCATTTCCTTTAGTTTTTTTGGTTGCTGCTCTTTAAAGGCAATATTCTTATCTGTATTAATTTTATCTACTAGCTCTCCTAAATCATTTACCTTTAACGTTAATTCTCCTGTCTGTCTTCGAATTCCCTGTGCGTCATACATGACAATTAATCCGAAAATAAGCGATAACGCAAAATCAATAGTTGGTAAACCTCGTTTTAATGCAATAAAAGTTGTTAGAGAAGAAACACCTGCTGAGTGGGAGCTTGGCATCCCTCCTGTTTGAAAAAATAAGCCTTTATCCCACTTTTTTGTTTTAAAAAAATGAATGGGGATTTTTAAAAATTGAGCCATTCCAATGCTTATTAAGGCAACATATATGCCCTTATTCATATCAATCACCTCTTTCAAATAGTCTCTTTATTTACGGATGATATTATTCTTATTTGCTCATACTATAATTGATTTTTATTTCCACTATGACTTTAAGAGGTGATTGATATGAGTAATAAAAACCATACGAATAGAGGAAAAGCTGCTGGCGGGGTTAATCCACAAGGGTACGGTCAAGACGCTGATATAACGCCAGCTCCAAAAAGCAAATTAGAAAATGCCGCGAAAAAGAAGAATACAAAATAATGATATTTCATTAATTTTCGCTATTAAGCTGGGGCTTTAAAAAAAGCTCCAGCCAACTTGTATTATTCAGTCTTTATCTTGAGTGATTTCTTTCATGAATTGGGCAAAAGTATCTATCCTTTTGTATATTTATTCTAAAGAATCTTCAGCTCTACCCACATCTAATGAAGTTAAACATGATAAATACAAATAAAAACCCAAACGATTATACGAAACTTTTAAATAAGCATTTCGTTTGAATCGGTTGGGTTTATCTTTTGTTAAAATATTTGTTTCAGTCTCTGAGATATCTAGGCGTTTATCCTTCTAGTTTCGTATACCAATGCAAATTTTGCGTAATATATAAAAACCATTTCTTAAAATAAGGTGAGCTCTTCTTTCTTTTCTACATAATGATGAAATCTTTTAAATTCTAATTCCTCAAATTTCTTCATTGCAGTAGCTGGATTGATATTTAAATAGCTATCTTCTAGCAAGCAACTTACTGGAACGTCGCATTTAATCTCTGCTAATTGTCTGCTTAAATGGAGCATTTCGAGGTCTGTTTCAATTTTAGTACGCTGACCCTTTGTAAGCAACGATAAATTAGCTAAAATCCCTTCTATATCCTGATGAACTTGGAGAAGCTTTAAGGCAGTTTTTTCACCTATCCCCTTTACGCCAGGATAGTTATCACTTGTATCTCCCATTAATCCCTTTAGATCGATCATTTGCTTTGGAGTAATCCCTTTTTCTTCTTGAAAATTTGCTGGTGTATAAACCATATAGTTACCATATCCTTTTTTTAATAACGCAACAGAAATATGATCATCCAGTAATTGCAGAATATCCTGATCTCCTGTTAAGATGGTAACATTTGCTTCACCTATCATTTGTTTCGCAATTGTACCGATACAATCGTCAGCTTCAAATCCAGTTATCCCTATATTTGGAACATTAAAGCTTTCTACAACTTCTTTTACCAAATCAAATTGTGGAATTAATTCAACAGGGGCGTCTTGACGATTTGCTTTATAGGAAGGGTACATTTCTGTTCTAAATGTAGTACTTCCCATATCCCAGCAAACCGCAACATGTGAAGGGTTAAAATGTTCAATTGCCGTAAAAAAATGTTTTACAAAACCATGAATTGCATTTGTTGGAATTCCTTTTGAGTTAACCATATATTGACCTGTAACAGCTGTAGCAAAAAAAGCACGAAATAATAGCGCCATCCCATCTACTAGCATCAGGTTTGTCTGTTTGTCATTATTCAAATAGCATCTCTCCTTTATTTCCATTCGTTTATTATAACAGATTCTAAAATAGTTTTGGCTGGTAGCTTTTTCTTGTCCCTTTTTATTAGTTGGAATTTAACCTGATCGTACGTTTGTTGTAAAACGAAGTCTGAAAAATAATTAACTTCTAAAGAAAAAAACAGAGAACTAAAATTCCCCATTAGTTTCCTGTTCCTAACCCACTTATTTTAAGCTAAGTACAAAACTACACTGTACTTCCTTCTCATGCCATCTATATTTGCCTCTACTTTTGTAAACTCTAAACTTACTGCCTCTCCTAAAAATTGAATGCTTTGTTTCATTCTTCTATCTTGTTAGACAAACAGGTCTCAATTGGATTTTCATCATAAGAAATCCAATCACTGAAACTTCCAGGATAAAGCTTTACATTGTCTATTCCAGCCATTTTTAAGGAAATATAATTAGGAGTAGCAGTTATGCCAGAGCCACAATAAACAATATATTCTTTTCTGGGGTCTAATGAGGAAAACCTTTCTCTTTGCTCATTAGTCGACAAAAAGAAGCCATTTTTTAATCCATCTGTCCATACAAAGTTTATTGCTCCAGGTATATGTCCACGTTTCTTATCAATCGGTTCTATCTCTCCTATATACCGTTTGTGTTCTCTGGAATCAATAAGTACCTTATATTCCTCTTTTGCTCTTACTTGTGCTGACACTTCCTCATAAGTAGCAATCATATGTGTTTGAATTTCAGGAGAGAAAGTACTCATTGTAAAAGTCGGGACATCCTTTGAAATTGGAAAATCCTTTTTTACCCATTCTTTATAGCCGCCATCCAAAATATATGTATGGGAATGTCCGATATAGTTTAATAACCACCAAAGTCTCCCAGAAAACGCCCCCTCCCCATTATCGTAGGCAATGACGATAGTTTCTTTACCAACACCTATATTTTCAAGTTTAGAAACAAATTCTTCTATGGCTGGTAATGGATGTCTGCCCCCGTGTTCACTTACTGGATTGGAGAGATCTTTATCTAAGTGAAAATAAACGCTATTTGGGATATGACCTTCTATATACCATTCGGTGCCAGCGTCAGGATTTTTTAAATCAAAGCGACAATCAATAATTCTAACAGAATCTTGTTCAAAATTTTCCTTTAGCCAATCAACACTTTTTACGATTTCTATCTTTATTCCTCCTCTTGTTATCCCTGTTAACCATTAATCAATAGCGGAAAATCTTGTTGATTCCTTAATAATCCACTCAAGTTTATCTAAATTCTCATGCTCTGTTAATAGTGCCGTTTTCCCATCATAATATTCGGCCACTTGTTCTTGTAAATTATCAAGCAGTGTATCAAAATGCTGTTCAAATAACTCTTTATAAAAAGTAAAGAAAGAGTGAATTTGCTCCTTAATAAAAATATTCCCGTGCTCATCCACTAATTGTTCTAACTCTATTCCCATATTCTTACGTTCATTATTCTCAAAAAAACTTTTGGGATTTTTGTAATATTTTGTTCCAATTTTATTAAGGGCATTATCTAGTTGTTTGAAAGGAGCATGGTAAGTTAATTTTGTATCAATTGCATTTTCCATTTCTTCTTGCAAACGGATTTCGCCATTAATGGACTGAATGGAATGCTGAATTTCTTGATAGCCTTCTTTTCTTTGTTTATAAAATATTTGGTCCAGTCTTACATTTACTGCCCGCAATTCTTGTTCAAATTCAAAATTCAACTGTATTAAAAAGGAAGCAGTAGCAAGGGAAATTTCTCTTTTCTTATTATCCCCTCGTAAAATGGATGGATGATAGGCTTCCTTTATTAATTCCTGTAATCGAAACATGATTCTTTGCTTTAAATAAAAAAGCTGTTCTTCAACTTCCATTTTAAATTTCGCTAATCTATCTTGAAACGTTATTGTTTCAAATTGTGAGAGTATATTCCGTTTTTCTTCCTCCATCCGAGAAAGCTCTTGTTCCGCTTCTTCCTTTTTTGCAAAAGCAGATTTAACTAGCTGCTTTAAAAGTTCAATTGTCCCTTCATATTCTTTTTTAGCAGATTGGAGCATCATTGCTAGCCATTCATATTCAATAAATTCATACATTTTAGCCTCTGCTCTTCCCATCCATTTCCCGTAAATTTCATGCTTATAATAAAGACTAGAAACAGGAAGAATTCGTGGAGAACGTATACCATATAATTGCAGTTGCTCTTGTAAATACTCCTCTACAGCTTCTTGCTCTTCTTCATCCTTCGCTAAATCTATTGCATTAATGACAAAAAATATTTTATCCTTTTCAAAAGCATCCTTTAATCTTCCAAGCTGTATTAAAAAAGCACGATCAGCTTTGGAAAATGCGTGATTATAGTAGCTGACATAAAAAATACAATCTGCTTTTTTCATAAATTCAAAGCTTAACTCCGTATGTCTGCTGTTAATTGAGTCTCCCCCTGGCGTATCAACGAGCGTAATTCCTTTTCTAGTAATACTACAATCAAAATAAACATCTATCGAAGCCACAAAACAAGAGGTTTCTTCTACTGCAACAAAATTCGAAAGCGCTTCTAATCCAACATTAATCTCGCTGCCCAATTGATCACGATGGGCAGAATATCCTTTTACAAAAGCTTGCAGATAGCGAAATTCATTCGCATATCTTTCTACAGGTTTAGCAGCTAGCTTTTTTATCAAATTTTGCGCTGATTCTAATGTACTTGCCTCTTCCTTCACTAACTGTAAATAGTCATTTATCTCTGTAAGCATTTCTGACTCTGTTTTCCATTTAACAATCACCGTTTTATGTGGATGGTCTTTATCTATTGGCAAAATTCGATTTATTGTTGCCGTAGTTGGATTGGGCGAAACGGGCAAAATCGGATAATCTAGTAAGGCATTGGCAAAGGAAGACTTCCCTGCACTAAAAGCACCAAATAAGCAAATAGTATATGTTCGATTTTCAATATTGGCGGCTTTAGTAAGCAAATTCTTTGCTATATGTGTAAATCCCTTTACCTGTTGCAGGTTATTACTTAAAAAACGTAATTGTTTAATTAGTAAATCTGTATCAAATTCATTTCTTTCTTCTCGTTTACTATCCTCAGTCAGATTTCTTTTCTTGTCTACGGCTCTTGCGTTTATGGATGATAATGTTTGGTAAGTAATTTCTTCTTTATCTGAATCTAGTAATCTTTGCAATAGACTCTCATCAACTGATTGTGTGACAAAGAGATGCTTTAGGTTCTCTCTCCAGTCTTGCCATTTAGTCTCTAGCTTTTCCTTTTTTAGCTTACAGTCTACAAATCCTTGCCAGATTTTCTGTTCTTTCCTACGCTCTTCTTTTTCCGTATGTAATTGTCGCTCGCGCTCTTCTTTCCATTGAGTAAATAGTGTCGTGATTTCTTTCCTAAAAGACTGTTTCAAATCATTTTCAACAGTCTCACAATATACCAGAACATAGTTTTCAGAAAGCTGTGCATCCTTATTTACTAACTCTTTTAACCTATACATATGTAAAATAGAAGCAAGCCCTTTAATTTTCGGAAAATACTCTGACTTACCGTGTTTCTCAAAAAACTGCGATAATGGCGTTATTAATTGTATTTGAACAAGCTTTTCGAGCTCTGTGTAAAAAGCAAGTAGTCTTTCCTCTCTTTCTTTTTTTGTTTTGTTTTTGCTGCCAAATAATCCTATTTTAAAATTTTTCTGTTCTGTTTCCAAATATGACTTGGCTAATTCACGAAGATTGAATGGCATAATATACGCATTTTTAATAATCGAATGCCACTCGTTTTCTAAAGATACTACTGTTTCGCTTTCTTCCTCATCTATTGTTTGAAGTTCTTTTTTTATTGTACTTAAGGTTGATTCTAATGAATGATATTCTTCCTCCGTTAAACCTGCTAACTCCTCATCTATAGGAGCGATTCTTTCAGCATACTTTGTTTCGATAAAGGCATGATGATCTTTATATAGCTTTTGAAAGGATTCATCCATTGAAATAGGAAGAATGAACTCTTTTTCTTTCATTTTTTCAACAATATAACGCTTTAACTCTTTCAACCCTTGATAGAAAAAATTCGTTTCGATTAAGGTAGTAAAGAAAATTTTTTCTGGCTTAATTCCATATGACAAAAAGGAGTCAGAAACACTTTGTTTAAAATGTCGAAATGAAATTTCTTCTTCTCGATGTTTATCCATTTGATTAACGATTAACACAAATTTTTTGCCTGAATCAACTAGCTGTTTCGTAAAATCAAAATTAATTTCGGACTGTACATGATTATAATCAACGACATAGAAAATAATATCTGCAAGATGAATGCTAGATTCCGTTGCTAATTGGTGGGCTTGATCTGTACTATCAATTCCTGGGGTATCCATTAAAATAGCATTCTCTAAAAGGAGTTCCGTATCCAATTGGACTTCTAATTCTTTTATTTCATCCACTCTTTCTGTTGCCTGTAAAACGCCTTTTATATCAAGAACCGCTTTATAAACATCTGCTTGGTTCGTGCCATATGAAACTTTTAACTGTTTGCTTCCTTTCTTCACGCGAAAAATATTAGCCGTTGTCGGAATGGGGCTTGTTGGTAAAACCTTTGTACCAACAAGTTTATTAATCATGCTTGATTTTCCAGCAGAATAATGTCCACAAAAAGTTGCAATAAATTCTTGTCTAGTTGCTTTTTTAATTAGTTCTTTCAATCTTTGCGCAGTTTGTTGATCACCATGTGCCAAAAAATATTGATAAAACGCTGTCCATTTATGTAAGGTGTCTGTATTCGTTGAAAGCATGGATAAACTCCTTTTCATCTATGTATTTCTTTTATTTTAACTATTTTCCACATAACAATAAAGTAAAATTAACTGAAAATTGAAAGCGACCTAAAAAAAGTGAATCTAACCATTTGTTACCTTTAGGGACAGTTACTCTCCAAACTCTCTTCTCCGCATTCTCAAATGAAGTCTTACTGATATTAAAGAAATGAAAAAAACTGCTTTCTCTTGTTAGCCAATCCCTATGTAGGTAGGCAAGGGGGACAAGAAAAAGCAGTATTTCATTCATCATCATATGTAATTACTATTATTTAATATCTGTTGCTTTGGTTGTATGGTTTAAAACATACTTCATAACAAATAAATAACCGATAACCGTTAAGCCAATAGGAAAAGCTATCATTCGTTACACCTCATTTCCTTAATGAGAATAATTTTCTATCTCAATTACATATTATCATCAATGAAAATCATTTTCAATAAGAAAAATAGTTTTATTTTTCTGTCCTTTTAGCAAGGGAAATCACTATAAAACAAGTAGTTTAGGAATAATGTACCATGTGTTATATCCTATTTTCTCAAAAAAATATAAACAAAATAGGTCTATTTTATGATAAGATGTTTTTATCTAGAGGATGGGGGAATAGTGTGTGACATTAACTAAAAGTACAACTGAAATTTTAAACG
>Ga0182738_1002681_pt1 | contig 20983 bp, 24 predicted proteins | sample eDN5th30CBELigMG_FD_128876 | JGI IMG/M metagenome (GOLD analysis project Ga0182738, IMG submission 128876) | Enriched Miracle-Growth compost microbial communities from Emeryville, California, USA - eDNA 5th pass 30_C BE-Lig MG (version 2)... ... | reverse complement strand
TTATTTTTAGCTTTGAAATATTTGCATACAATTAGGATAGTCTAAATTTTTCAATCTCACCAAGAGAGAAAACTATGAAAATAAACCCTGCACGGGACGAGCTATTTTTAAAAATAGAGTTTGAAAATAGTAAAAGAGTTTTTGACTCGATCTCAAATTTATAATTTAGTTTGTTCTTATATAAATTACATGCGTGGAAAATTTATAAAAAAACAGGTGAGTTTTTGTCTGCAAATAAATTTTATTTCCGGTGTCAATACTATATAAGGCGCGAGGTCTTAAAAAAATTAGAATAATAAATTCATATACCCGTTTTCATCAAAACGCAAAAACAAAATGGAAGGCAAGAAGATCAAGGTTCAAAACCCCGTTGCTGAACTCGATGGTGATGAAATGACCAGAATCATCTGGAAGCTCATCAAGGATGAACTCATCACTCCTTTCTTGGATCTCAACATCCTCTACTTCGATCTCGGTATGGAACACAGAGACGCCACCAACGATCAAGTCACTCTTGATGCTGCCAAGGCCATCAAGGAATGCAAAGTCGGTATTAAGTGCGCCACCATCACCCCCGATGAGGCTAGAGTTCAAGAATTCGGCTTGAAGGAAATGTGGAAGTCCCCCAATGGTACCATCAGAAACTACCTCAACGGTACTGTCTTCAGAGAACCCATCATCTGCAAGAACGTCCCCAAGCTCGTCCCCGGATGGACTAAGCCCATCGTCATCGGCAGACACGCTTACGGTGATCAGTACAGAGCCACTGATTTCGTCGTCGACAGACCCGGTAAATACGAAATCGTCTTCACTCCCGAAGACGGAAGTGCCCCCAAGAAATACGAAGTCTTCAACTATCCTGGCGGTGGTGTTGCTCTCGGTATGTACAATACTGATGAAGTAAACCAAAATCTAGCATTTGTTTTCTAATTTTTTTACTAGTCTATCAGAGAATTCGCTCATGCTTCTTTCAAGTATGCCATCAACAGAAAGTACCCCCTCTACTTGTCTACCAAGAACACTATCCTCAAGAAGTACGACGGAAGATTCAAGGATATCTTTGCTCAAATCTACAACGAATCCTACAAGGCTGAATTTGAAGCCAACGGCATCTGGTATGAACACAGATTGATCGACGATATGGTCGCATATATGCTCAAGTCTGAAGGTGGATTCGTCTGGGCTTGCAAGAACTACGACGGTGATGTCCAATCTGATTGCGTTGCTCAAGGTTACGGATCCCTCGGTTTGATGACCAGTGTCCTCCTCTCCCCCGATGGTGCTTTGGAAGCTGAAGCTGCTCACGGTACCGTCACTCGTCACTACAGAGCTCACCAAAAGGTAAATATTTTCTTTGAATAACAACGCTCTAATAACTTCTTTAGGGTCAAGAAACCTCCACCAACTCTGTTGCCTCCATCTTTGCTTGGACTAGAGGTCTCCTCCACAGAGCTAAGCTTGATAACAACACTGAACTCGAACATTTCTGTACCTCTTTGGAAACCGTCATCGTCGACACCATCGAAGGTGGTGCCATGACTAAGGATCTTGCCATCTTGGTCCACGGAACCAACAAGTAATCATAGCATATTTTTCGTTTACTTATTATTTTCTAGCGTCTCCAGAGATAAATACTTGAACACTGAAGAATTCATCAAGAAAGTTGCTGAAAACCTCAGAAAGAAACTCGGTTACTAAACATCTCTTAATATTTCGATAAGATTGTTTGTCTGAACTTCATACTCATTCCGTCTCGTTATTTAAAAGTAATATCCATATTATATAAAAAGTAAGAAAGAATATTACAATCAAACTTTCTTATCCCAACCTCACTAAAAATAACTCTCTCTTGAAAAATGGATTGAATGAATCTCTCTATATTGAAGAACAGGTCATAAACAAATAAGCAAACAAACTCAAATAGAGAAAATTTCTTTCTTCACAAATTATAAAACAACAAACAATTATTTGTTACACAAACAAACAAAACACTCTCTTCTCGATTATTGTTGATTCAAATTGAATTTTGCAAAATCATCTTCAAGAGTTCTCAAAATGTTTTTCCTAAAAAAAAAGATGGTGTTAACTTCTCCCATTCTCAAAATAGTTTTTACAAATCTTTGCATTTATTTTTGTATTCTTCAAAAATTTCTTGACCTTGGATAATATCCTTGCCTTCGTGTGAACTTTCAAAAGCTTTCTTTATCTCAGCGTAGTTTTCTTTTAACTTTGATTTTGTTAATAAAATCTTCAATTCAGTATATAATTCTCTTACAGCTTTGATTTTTTCTTTCTTGGCACGAATATCCTTCTCAACGTCTTCAAGGTTTTTCTTGGCTTCAAGATCACTTTTCGACAATGGAACGATTGTTCGAATATTTGTCATCACTTTTCCAATTCTTTCTTTCAATTGATTCTATTATCATTTTATGGTTTTCAAAGTCACAACAAAAAAATACATTTCTTTCAAGAATAGCTTTGTAAGCATTAGTTTCGATATTTTTTCTTTTATTGAAAAGTTGTTGAGCTCTTGTTTGGAGTTTTTGTAAAGTTGATTCTTGCTTTCCTCTGATGATCAACAACAATTCCAACTGTTGAGCAAACGAATTTTCAATGCCCTCTTTCATGCCAAGAACTTTACTAACATACTCATCAATCTCGTTCAAAGTCTTTTGTTTCTCGTCATTTGTCTTTTCTTTCTTCCTTTTATCAATTATAGATGGAAGCTGATCGGCGATGAGCTTGGTAAAATATGTTTGATTTTCTTTATTATCTTTCAAAAGGGCTTTCTGTTTGAAAATTAGTTTTTTAGAAATTCGTTTAAGTAAATACCAATCTATTGCGATCTTGAGTGGAATCCTCCAATTGCAAATTATCATACAATTGGCTCTCTTTTATTTGACCAAATTCTGAAGTATTCACAATTCTCACCATATTATAATCACAAATTTCTCCATTTGTTTGGATCACAAACACATTTCCTCTAATCACCTATTTTGATTAAATAAAAATTCATACGTCACTTCACTCACTGAGAATCCATAATAGCCGTATCTGAAGGGCTTGAATTTCTTTAAATCTTTATCATCAGCCTCAATCACAGCAGGATCAGTATCCACAACGACTTCACAATTTGTTTTATAATCTTCTCTTTTGAGGACCTCCTTAGCAAGAGTCTTATTTTCAAGAGCCTTTTCAATCAAATCTGCCCATTCTAAATGCAAAAGATAGATTCTGTTATAGAACGAGAGCAACACTTTAGTTGTTCTTTCACCCTTCACAGGGACAAACTTGATTCTTGTATTATTTCTCACAAAATCATATCCTTTATTAGGAGTATTAAGTTCAGGAAGGAAAGTTGGCAATTGAATCTTTCCAATAACAGCAAATCTAAATGGTGCTTCGGTATCCCATGTAAACTATTTGAATATTAATAAAGGGAAAACTCAATATTCTTTTTACAGGATGAGACTTGGAATTGGGCATGATACGATCGAGGGAGAACAAGAATGTGACTTTTCCACTAGCTCTGACGATAGCAAAAACGTGACCTTTCTTGTGAGGGAATCTGTAAATCTTGACAAAATCTTGTCTTCTCTTCAAAGTCTTTTTTTGACCTCCATCAATCTTGACCAAAGGTCTACAAAATTGTCATCATAAAAAAAAAATCATCTCAAGAAACCCTTGGATCGAATTTTTGGTTAAAGATTCATAATTTGCATTTTTGGAGGATCCAGAGGCTTGTGGATTATTCCCAGGATTCAAAGTGCTGCCAAGATATTCAAAAAGTCTTGCGTAATATCTCTTGGACTCTTCATTCATGTCTTTCTTGAGGGCATCCCTCCTAAGATCAATATCCGAACGTTGCAATTGCATCTTTGGGATAAAAATAGGGCAATAATAGAAAATATCGCCTGCATTATTCAGAAAAACGACTGAAAGGAAACTGAAATCTTCCAAATTATCCATGGTGCAGAAAGTAAAGTCCACAAATTTTGCTTGCTCTTCAACAACAATCTCTTCTTGTGCGGGGAAAGCTATTCCAGTTCTTGCCTTCTTTTTCTGAACAAGAGATAGAGTGAATTCAGAAACATCCAAATTTCGGGTAACGTCGTAAATATTAAAAGAATTTTCGTACAAAACACCCAAGCATGCTCCGACTTCAGGATGCCACTTTATAGCATCCAAAGTGGTAGCACTACCCAACAAATTTAAGTGTTTGAGTGAAATTTCTTTAGTACTCTTGATTCCTTTGAGATCAATCTCAGCAATAAAGGCTTGATTGGAAGTGTGGATAAGAATAATGTTTGATTTGCAATTTAAGGCAAAGTCCATGGGAAGATTAGCAAGAGACTCGTCAGTCTTGTAAGCAATTTTGGCTTTTGATCCAGAAGTGAATGATAAAGGGATTTTGCAAAAATATTCCGTCTTCATTTTTTCAAAGAATTCAACGCTTTGCTCTGCCTTTGTTGTAGCCAAGATAAAACCCATGTCGATCACCCAAAGGAAAAACTTCATCTCTTGATTGACAGCAAGAGGTTGTAATATGAGCAATTTATTGAAAGATTCGCTATACACAACTGTATCATGGTTTAGATATGCATCCTTATTTTTTGGATAGAGAAAATCCTCACTCGCAAAGAGGTAGTCGATGAAGTAGTGATTTACAAGTTTCGAGGAGTCTATATTTTCCATTAAATACTTTTCTGATTTAAATTTATTTTTTCGCTCAAAACTTAATTAAAAGATTCCCATGATTTTTTATCTCTCTCTCTTGAGTGAGGAATAACCCAAACCAAAGATCCAACTTGAAAAATTTTTCTCCCTAAATTTACTATCTATTGTTTTTTACTTACTCACTGAAACTTATCCTCAACCTTTTAAAAAAATTTTTGAGAATTTTTTCTCATCCCCAAAATAATATTAATGTAAGAGAAATCTTTCCTTGAAAAATTAATTTATTTGATTTGAACAAAATTCTTCAATTTTTCATCACAATTACCAGCCTCAGTCTTGGCTTCTTCTAACCGACATCTCAGATTTTATAATATTATGACTTACGTTGTCTCCATATCTCCATGCATGTATTTTTTATTCAATGGTATGTAGAAGATACAACCTACAAAAATAATTTACAAGAGCTTTAATAAAGATTAAGAAAAGCAGATAAATTTAAACACCATGTCGCAAACTCAGGACAGGATGCAGACTGATTATCTCTGGTTGAGAGATCACTCCTCCGCTGATGATTGGGCTAAGGGCAGGTACTTCAGTCGTCCCTCAAACTCCGCTAAAACCTTCTGTTTAGAACCCACGGTCATCATTATTTGTACAATCACGTCCCCAACAAGAGAGAAAGACTCGAAATGATCTATAGGTATAATATTTCGCCAAAAAACCACCTTTGACGCGTTCCTAGATCCATCGGTAGACAAAACGATTGGGAACTCGAAAAGTTCAGAGTAATATATTAATTTTCAGGAATTATTAAAACAAATTGCAAAGGCTGGCAAAAAGTTCCCCGATAGAGGTAACAAGAAGAGATGGTGGAAGAACCTCTGGAGAGTCTTCAAGCATCCCATCGGATACTACTACTGGAAGACCTACAGATGGAGACAAAACAAGCCCAGGTACTCAATCCCAATTATCCAAATCATAAAAAATCCCCTAGACTCATTGCTATCATGATGGGTATCGGTTTCGTTTCCATGTTCATCAACTACAAGCAACAATCATGTAAACACACTTTTTCGCATAGATTTGAATAATTCTCTAGTCTTCCATGCCAAGAAGCAACACTACTTGCTCGTCAGTGGAAAGAATCTTGAAGGCTTCGGCTTGACTCAACCAGGCTACTCTGATGAAAAGTTGATTTTTTATTCTCATTTTTATATTTATTCTATTTTTTAGGTATGCTCTTCAAGCTATGCCCCTTACTCAATTCTTGTACTATCAAATCCCTGGTAACAAGATTATCGTCAATCCTTGTAGAGACCAAAACTACAGAAAGTACTTCGAAATGAGAAAGAAGAACGGTATCCAAGCTCCTATTTCTGAATAAGCCTATAAAAAATTGGTATGACTTCCATACACCCAATCTGTCTTCGCTTGCCTAAATACGTTATTGCTTTAACATATTAAAGTACGAAGGATGAACATTCAAATAAATTTTACTGTCTCTCTCAATCCTCTTGACATTGACATTTTCGGGTTCTTGAAAGTTTTTTTTCAAATTTTTCCAGTCATGCATAAATCAAAAAATCCCTTTTCTAAAGGTTTTCTTTTGAGTATAATTTGTGAACTTGGGATTTTTTTCATCTCAGAAGGAATGGGGTCAGTTTATAATAATAATAAGCTACGACTCAAAAGTAATTTTTTTTTAAACGAACAAACGAACGAATGTTTATATCATCACAATCATATGTATACGAAGCAAAATATGATATAAATATATTATTTATTTTTTGTTAAATTTAAAGAGTAACAATTTGTTGGTAGATTTCTTTGAGTTTTTCGTTTTTAAGGATTCTTTCTTGTAAAAAGTCCTTGAATCTGGGAGTACTTTCGATATGTTCGATCTTTGACAAGGATTGGACGGCTCTCAAGAAAGCTCTAATGCAGTCATTCACTCTTTCACCTTCTTGCTTAGATCCAAGAGATTTCTCGTATTTGACCAAGATCTCTTCGAAGCTCTTGACGATTTCTTCGACTGAGCTCACAAGTCTCAAAGGAGCCAATTGAGTCAATTTATTAAGGATTTGGAAGCTCAAAATTTGGATATCATCAGCAGGGTCAGCTATAAAGAGATTAATAATTATCTTCCTCCAAAAACTTACTGATTCCGATCAAGACTTGGTTCATGATATATTGGATACCACTCTTTTCCAAAAGGTGTTGTAAAGCAGTATCAATGAAACTGAAGGCAGAGTTTCTCAAGGCCAAACCTTCATCGACTTTATATTTGAAAGGACCCAATTCAATTTCCTTCACCAATTCAGGCTTGAACTTGCAAACATCAGCCAAAGCATTTTCAAAGGAAGGATGGACGTGGTGAATTGATCTGGGGATATTGTAGGCCAAAGAGTTAAGACTGCCCAAAACAGACTTTCTGACGTTGAGGTCAGTTTCGTTAACGAGTTGGAAGAGAGGGTCAACCAAGGGGTTAATATCGCTTTCAGAGGTGTTCTTGGTGCAGAGATATCTGAAGGCAAAAGCAGTAGTGTTCTTTCTGTGGATGTTGCTGGATTGGAGGTTTTGCAAGAAGAGTTGAGTGTAAGCAGGAATATCATGAATGGCCAATTTACCAATACATTCAGCAACGATTTGTCTCAAGTTTTCGTTGGGAGTTTCAGAGTAGTTGAAAAGGAAAGAGATGAAGTCTTCCTTCTTGAGAAGTTGGTAAACTTCAACGTTACCTCTAGTGATAATTTCCTTCAAAGCATTCAAAAGCAAATATTGGAAGTCCTTTTGTTTATTCAAAAGATCAATAACAATTGGCAAGAAATAGGTGATGTTTCCCTACGTATGGAGGTAAGAAAATTACTTATAAAAAATCCTCTTACTAAGCAGATACCACCCAAAGCGACGGAGGCGTAGTATTTAGTGTCTTCATCTTCAGATTGGAAGAGACTCAAGATAGAGTCAAAGAGTTTCTTGTCACTGGACAAATCAGATTTTCTGCCCAATTCGCTCAAAGAAATCAAACTAAGTTGTTGAACCAACAAATCCTTTTGTGAAACCAACTATTTTATCAAAGTTACTATTTAAAAACAGATCAATAATTCTTACGTTGTCGGTAAACTTTTGGATGTAAGTGCTGGCACCACCATGTTGAATAACGGCAGCAATGCATCTAGCAGTGGGGACAAGGGAGTTCTTGTTGATATCAGTCATCAAATGATTGACGATAGAGTTGGTATCAGCGAGGTTGTTCTTACCAACAAGGCTGAATAGTTCAGTCAATTTGTCAATGACAACTCCTTGGACCAAAGAGGACTTGGAGAGGGCAATAGCGTTTCTGATGGTGTCGTCATATTCAGGCAAGCCAGTGGGGTTGACGTGAATGATGTTGATCAACAAGTCAATTGAAAGTTGAGCAAGGTAGAGATCTTCATCTCTGATGAAGGGAGAAATGTTTCTGACAATTTCTTGTTGATATTGCTTGGGCAAGTTTTGCTTAAAGATACCGAGAACCATATCCAAAACTTCAAGAGCAGAAATCTTCAAAGTACGATCTTGCTTCAAAAGAAGAGTATAGAGCTCTTGCAAGAAGCTCTCAAGCAATTGATAGAATTCGTTGGATTGGTTGAAATTGATTTCTCTAGTGGGGATCTTGCTCAAAGCTTTCATAGTTTGTTGTCTCTTGATTTCAGACTTGAGCTTATTCAAGAGTTGAGTGAAAATGGGGATAAGTTCATTAGCAGCAAGAACATCACCGAATGTTGAAACCAAAGCAACAGCATTCAAAGTAACAGCGTATTTAATTTCTTGATCGATATCAGTTTCTCCGAGCTTAGAGATGACGAGGCCAATGGAAGGTTGAACGAAAGTTTTATATCCACCAGCAGGGTCAGAAACGGTAGGTCTGAGAACCTTGTAGAAGACGCTGAGATCTCTGAAACCTTCAGAAGAAAGCTTGAAGTAGTCATTTTGAATGGCAGAGCGGATGAGGGCAATGATATCCTCGAAGCACTTCTCGAATTGAGGTCTAACTTTACCAGTTTGGGCCTTAAGCAAAGCTCTCAAGACCTTGAGCATGTTAACTCTGAGCTCACTGGGGTTAGAGGATTGAGAGTAGTTGTTCTTGATCAAGTTGAAAACGGGGTCGATGTTTTCAACAACGGCTTCGGGAGTGTATTTAGCAGCTCTAAGGAGAAGGTTAGAGGCAGCGATTTTGAGGACGGGAGTGGATTTCTTATCGCTAAAGACCTTGATCAAGTTGGAAATCATGAAGGAAATCTTGTGGTTGAAGTCCAAGAAAGAAGACTTGAGTCTGCTCAATTCAGGTCTTTCGAGGATTTCTTCGAGGTTTTCATCGTTGTCTCTTCTTTCATCACTGTAGACAATCATCTTCAAGAAATCGGTCAAAGTGTTGAAGACATCGAGCTTGACGTTTTGTTCCTTTTCTCTGAATCTTCTGATCAATTTGTCAAAGACACTTTCAGCGAGTTCTCTCAAAATTTGAGGGTGAACCAAAATGATAGTGTCGGTAACTTGAACAGCAGCTCTTCTGACTTTCCAACTGGTATCATCAGAATCATACATATCCCATTCTTCATCATCGTCTCCTTCATCTAAGAATTGAATTAGGGAAATATTCTCAACCCAAAAAAAAAATACCTCCTTCTTCGATTTCCATTTCATCTTCATCATCAACAGCAGAGTTAGGGTCATAAGAGATAAGTTGATAAACGGCTTCAATAATGTCCTTCAAGAGGGGCTTGGTGTCGTGGGGGCACTTTCTGATGAAATTGTCAATGATAGAAAGATAGTAATCTATCAATTCATTGGTGAATTCGAAATCTTCGGTATCAGCGCTAGTTCTGTTCTTAATGTCCTTGAGAATGAAAGGAAGGATGCTGGCAACAACACCAGATCCGAGCTTATTAGCGACATTCTTGACAATAGAGTTGAAACCGACGGTGTAGTAGAGGATCTCCTTCTTTTCAGCGTTGCTGATGATGTTATTAACTAAACTCTCTCCGACTTGGGCAATATCCTTGTTGGAAAGAATCAAGGAGATGGATCCCAAGCACAAACTGGATTTCTTTCTGAGGGAAACTCTTTCATCTCTGATATTTTCTAAAGAAATTTGTTTAATTTACAAGGGGAAAATGATTTTATACTTAATAAATCCTTGACGAGCAAATCCTTGTTCAAAATATTGTTGTTCTTGTACAAGAAAGTAGTGAAACGCTTAAGTAAATGGTTGGTAAGCTCAATAAGCTCTTCATTAATTTCGGGAATGTCGGTTCTTTTAACCAAACCTAGACATCGTGTTAATTCCCTCTCTATTCTAGAAAATCCTCTCACCTGAATTGGCCAAAGTCTTGCACATAACTTCGGCATGGTTTTCGGGAATTTCGTTAATCAAAGTTTTCAAGCAGGTGGCGTAGATGTCAATATTACTAATTTCCTCCTTCTTTTGGGCATTGGTGATGCTGGTAATAAGCTTTTTGCAGACTTCTCCGACCAAACTTTCAGGAATCTTATTCACAACCTTGGCAAGGCACTTGATGGCATTACCTATTCATTGAGATAAATCGATGATTTTTGATAAGAAAATCAACCTTTAATGTCGGCGGTACTATCATCAAGTTGCTTAAGGAAAACTTGGATGATTCTTTCAACACTCTTGTTGTCAAAGTTATTGCCTGGCTTCAAGAGTTCAGAGCAGAGATCATTGGCAGCCATGAATCTATGATCTTGATCATAACTTTCAGACTGTTTAACCAATTCGTCAATTTTGTCACTCATTAGATTAGATTGCTTTGTTTGAAAATTTATTTTTGCGTAATTATAATAAAATCCAAACTCATGATGTAATTAATAATACTTTTGGTCTCATAACTAATCAATTTTATTCATCAGAGTGAATCAGATCTCGTTTTTATCAAATACTCTTCTGGATTTCTGGACCAAGAAATCCCATCCCTCAGACTGATCACCTTTCTCGAGTCTCCCCTAAGAGATGTCTCTCCTGAAAGATTGATCAAAATAAGAAATTTCTGGGGTACTAAGCATTTTCCCATTAAATCTGATGAAGAAATTTAATTATGTATCTTAATTTTTAAATTCTTTAAAGGTTCAATAATTATTGAATCTTTATATCAGATACAACCAATAATAATATGCTACGAATAAATACGAAATTACTAATAATACAAGGAAAACTTGAGAAAGTAAAACATTGTCTTGAATAGTTATTAAAAATTCAAATTAATTTTTTCCTGTCAATAATTCATCTTCATTTTCTGCTGCATATAATGTCAGACAAGCTACTTACGTGTCATTAACTCTCTAATAAAAATTCAATTCTTACCGGAATCTATATTAATTTCAGAAATTATTTGAGAACTATCAATTTGGCCTCCTTTATTCAACCTCTTTCTTTTATTCATCAGCTTCTTTAAAAATCCAGAATCTTCTTCTTGATTATTATTTTCGTTCTCACTAAGTTCTCGATAATCTGTTGTTTCTCTTTCTTCCTGATCAGACTGTTCGTCATGGAAATGAATCGCATATTCATCATCAGTGAGGGGATCATAATATTTTGGTCTTCTTTTAGCGATTGGTTTAGTTTGTCCTCTCTTGAAATCCACCGACTGCAAAAAGTCATCATTTATTATCTTGAATCCTGTCATCCTTTTTCTGCTACATTTACTGCACTTGCACAATCCTGCACATCTATAACACACCCAGCACTCTGGATTATAATTCTTAAACGTAAAATCCTAGTGAGGAATTATTATTGTGACATTCTAAACAATTTTCTATTACTTGTTGGAAGTTTTCGTAAATACAGGATTCACAAAATCCTTTTCTACACTTTTCGACTGAACAAATCGCCATTGGAGTATCTGCATCCACTACTCCACAAAAATGACATTCTTCATTTTGTTTCCTTTTTCCTCCTCGACCTGCTTTTCTTGCATTTTCAGTAGTTTGTTTTGCACCTATTTTCTCTGCTTCTTCGTCTGAAGAATATTCAAGGAAATGCTGTCCTTGGCGTAATTGCTTCTTTGCCAGAATTTTTGAGCGAATGCCTGACCGTCTCAATGGGATCAATACCTTTTTCGACTCTTTTGGTGTTGTCATTGTTTCCATTTTTTTGGATTCAATATTATTGGACTTTAACGAAGATTCAGTCTTTAAATCTCCAGTATTATTCTCATCTTTCTTAAACACTTTAGAGCTCTCCTGTAATCCACGAGGTGTTCCTCCTCTTTCAGCTTTAAAATATTTGATTATTTTGTGTAAACCCTGAGACTGTTACTTCTAATGTTTGTAGAGACCTTTGGTGATTTTCTTTTGCTTTTCTCGAAAGCAACAAGCTGGAACATATCATGTTCAAGGAATCTGTCTTTGCATCTAATCAAATAATAAATCATTGACTCTTAGCAATCTCTTTACATTTTGCAATTACAAAGACCTTCACAAGAAAAACAAGTCCATTTGCCAATTTGGATGACATTGTATATTTCTTCAGAACTCATCGAATATTTTTTATTCATGCATCTCATGCAAAAATAGCGAGAGCATTCCTCTTCCACACAGCGAACCAAAACTTTATTTTCAAGTAATCCTCTACAAGCGTGACAAGTATTATATTCCCAGACATTGCCATGCACTTTTTTCCCTGATAATCATTATTTTCTCTCCAAAATCTCAATTTTTACTTCTTGTAAGGTTCTTTATTTTTTCAATCATCTCATTAATGTATCCAATAGGATTTTCGATATTGTTAAATAACGAAGACTGACTTGCTTCATCAATCTTACTATCAATAACAATTCTCATGTCACTCTGCTTCATATTGATAAGTGATGGGGATGCCTGCGTTTCCATATCTTGGACATCATGTTTAGAATTCTCTGGTATATAAAATTCCATCTTACTTACTCACTTTAAGCAATAAAAATAATGTTTAATAAATCGAGGAAAATTATCATCTACTTAGTGAGTCTTCTTTTTTCAATAAATTTTACTTCAAAACACCAACTTTCTCGTTAAATAATACAATAAGCTATTCTATTATGAGAGAACAAGATCTCAAAAGCTATTATAATATAAATTTCTACAATATAATATAAAATCTCATGTATTCTTTATATCATTGATTCAATTCCTTTTTGGGAAGATTTAGGAATTCTGACAATGCTTATAGTGTTGTCAGCTGAACATGTAACCACAGTATTTCCTTTCCAATCAAGTCCTTCAACACTTCCTAAAATAATATTTTTAAACATTTTTCCCTTTAAAAAATTCTTTACCATTATGTATTCTTTCAGCAAAAGTAAATTCTTTGTGAAGTAAATCATAAATGAACAAAAATCCATTTTGAGATCCAATTGCCACTCTTGTACCACCCTTTAAAAAAATTATATTGGATTTCAAAACTCCATCTCTTACTTCTTCCAAAGACAAATAAGTCAATGTATGCCATTCATTTATAAAGCTTGTTGACAAAGTGAACAAAAGCTTGAAAGAATCTTTAGGGTCATAAACTCTTGCAGTCTGATCATCAGAGCATGAAATAAATAATTCCCCCAATCTTTCGTCCATTACTCTCCAGTCAACACTTGTAACAGCTTTCGTATGTCCAGTTAATTTATGGACCAAATTAGGGTTCTTTTCAGTGATATCCCACACACAGCAAGTCTGATCTTCACTTGCAGTAACAAAGAAATTATTTGATGTTGCACTCCACACAGCTGACCAAATCTCTGCATAATGAGCTAATTAATTATTTTTAGTCAAACTCTCAGACTCTCAAAAAACTTACTTAAAGATCCAAAGTCCAGATTAACAGGTAATGTGGAAGGCATGTGGCCATAATGTCCAAGGATATAATGCATATTGTGCTCGAGTTCTACTTCTTTGAAAATAGCAAACATTCCGTTTGATAAACCAGCAATCAAATATCGATTTCCATCATGATGATAATTGTATCGAATATTCAAGACGCTATTGGTGAAAGTGGCGATTGGTCTTGGTTCTCCTGCAATATCTTGAATCCACCATCTTATCAATCTTCCTGACATCGTACCAACAATGACTGATTCATTTCTCGAATCAAATGCCAAAGTTCTGATTGACTCCATCTTGTTTGGAATTAGAATTTAAAGTATCTTCAAAGTAACTTACGATAAAAGCTTTAGCTAAAGGTTCAACACTCAAATTAGATTGAGTTGAAAATAAGTTGACATTTCCACTGAAATCTCCACAGGCTACATGTTCTCCATCCTATTTTTAATGAAATAAATTCTCATAAAATAAGTTACGCTGCTCAAAGCAATACCACAGCAAGTGATATTGAAACAAGAGACACTGCGGACTTTATTTTTGACAAGATCAATGACATTGATTCCATCTTCAAAACAAATGACTCCAGTGTTTGGATCTTGTAAGAGGAAAGCAAATATTTTGCTATCAATGCCAGATCCGGGGAGTTTATAGATGGCAGTAGAATCGAGTTGTTGTTTATCAAATTCAAAGAGCTCAGGGAAATTCTTTACAGCATCCAGCTTGATTTGGACAAGAACTCCTGGCTTTGGTGAAAAGAAAGAGCTTCTTTCAATTAATGCAGTTGACAAAATTGCTCCTGTTCCAGCAATCTTTGTCTTGAGGATAATCTCGAATGTCAAAGGATTGATGGAAACCAATGTTCTGTCAAGGTATAACATGTCAATCAAGTCAATGTTATTGGATTGAGAGGAGAGGATCACGGAAAAAAGCTCGAACGATTGGCTATGCAACTCTTCTTTGGTTTCAATATCAAACAACTTGAAAACATAATGAGCGTTCTTCTTTGGTTTAGTTTCTTTTTTGACAGCTGAATCACCCCTTTTCATTATTCTCCATGCTTCTCTTTCGTCTTCATTCATAATATTTTCTTTAGTTGTAAAGAGTTTTCCATTCGACAAGACATGTGAATATTTATATCTCCCCTTTGACACAAAAACTGCTTCTACTGTCTTTTCACTCTGTAACTTTTTCAGAGAAAATACAGTCATCACTCCTTTGCATTTATCAGGTCCGATTTCTGCGTTTACCACTAAATAATCATCTGTAACACTTGCATGTCGGATCTATAAACAAATTAGGAAAACCCTTCTTCTAGATCGAATCTTACGCATCTCCCCTCAACTGTTGTTTTAAGCACTAAATCAAGAGAGCTTTTATCCAATATACAAACTTCTCCGCTATATGAGATAGAAAAGATGTAGTTTGTGTTCTCAATGAGCACCATGACAACATTACTATTATATTGTAAAACCCTTTCTCGAGTCAAACTTCCAAGATCCCAGATGCCGAGGTTGCTTCCAAGAGATGTAATCAATTTATTATTGTTCCAGAGAAGAGAGGAGTTGTAACGACTGGTGGTTACTCCGTAAGTAAAAATCTCCATGCTCATTTTTGAAATAAATGTTATTGTTATTGTTATTGTTATTGTTATAATTATTTATTTTTATTAATTCTGAAGATTCCTATTACTTTTTATACTTGTCTTTATCTTCTGATGAATCCAGATATGTACCAGCAAACTAAATATATAATTCTTTTTCAAAAATTAGTGCTGGTATTATCCCTTAAGAAAATTTTTTTATCTCTCAAAAAAATCAAAATACAGTCAGTAGCAAACAACAACACGCAACTCATAATTATTATTTAATCTTTTAAAAAAGTAAAAAACACTGTCAAACATTTTCTCACTCACAAAAAAAAATTCAGACAACATTATTTAGAAACCTTTAGTGGGAACATCATCACCAAAAGTGAGATTTTTATCAGTTTTACGGAGAGCACGATGGACCAATTTAAAAGGCACGTCAGTTTCAACTTCAGGTCTAATAAAAGTGGCTCCTCTAATAAATCCATCTTGATAATCTCCTTTCTCCAAAAATTCAGGATATTTATGGTCAACAAATCCTCTTTCTTTGGGTGCCAGTTTAAAGTAATTAACCCAAGGACTCATATTTCTTTTCGTTCCTCTCAATCTCATTTCATGCATTTCTCTCTCATATCTTTCTTGATCAACAACTTCTCTTGGTCTTATGTCTTGTGCATAAGGATCCTTTATCACATCTGGAATCTCTTTATGCCAGTTTTTCTTTTAAAAATAATTAAATAATTTTCTCACAAAATATTCTTACGACGAATTGAGGCTTGTCTTCAGGAGGAGCGTCAGTACGGAAATTATAGTTTTTAGGTGGATTGTAAGCATCCAAAATAGGCTCCAATTTAGCGATATTCATCCTCAGTGTCTCATTATCAGGAATCTTGAAACTAGTGTAGAAAATGGGCTTATTTGATCTCTGACCATGAGGACTAACAACTCTTTCTTTTATAGAATTTGACAACACAAGAGGTCTCAAAGAGCCTTGCACTCTTTGAGTATCCAAAACACTTGATGGTTTGAAGGATTTTGCTGATTTCACAGATTTAATTGGGAATTCTCTGATGGAGTACATGGTGACTCTCTTTGATCCATTATTTGGCTCAACACTGACATCCAATTCCATTTCATCAGTTTGCATAGCAGATCTTGTGTCCTTAAGAGACTCAAGCTCTTGAACATTTTGATGATACACTATTGAGAATAACATAAATTTCACAGCTTCCCGAGGAATAATTACCATAATCCTTTTTGACAGGGACATATTTGAAGATGGGGTTAATTTTTTCATGGAGATAAGTTTCAGGATCTTTAGACAGCCTCAGAGCTTCTTTATAGTAAGATTGAGTGCTGAATTCAACGGTCTGATATTCGGTCTTCTGGGTCAAATCCTTGAACTTAGCATTCACCAAGGTTTGGAAAGCATTCTTGTTAGAATCTTCAGGTTTATTATGCTCTCTATCATCAATATAAAGTTCCATAATATTCTGAGTATTTTGAATCAAAATATTGGCCTCTGGCTTATATTGCTTTTTCAATATTTCTGGTTTTGGTTCTCTGATAACATAAGCCGACTTTGAAAAATTATTTAAAAAAATATGAAAAAGTCTGTTGTTGTTACTTGAGTTTTATTCATTTTTTGAGTTGCTTTTAATGAAGGGAAAGTGTATTCGTAATTGCACAAAAGGGGAAGAGTTTTGATTGGTGGCAAGGTGTGCTTTGGTAACTCGATTCCAGCCAATTTAAATAACATCAACCAGGTATCTCTAAATTCTCTTGCACTTGGAACCCAATTATTGGTCTCATGATCCTTCTTATATTTGTAACGCACTTTGTAAATATTAACAAATATGCCCTCTTTCGAACAAAATACCTGCGTGGTAAACTTCGTAAGCATCAATAGGATTTCTTCTTTGGGACTCCATGACAACACTTCTTCTCTGGAAAATCTCTTCAAACATTCTGTTAATCGCCTTTTAAAAAAATATTAACATTCAACATCAAATCTCAAGGATTACTGAATCATCAAGGACAAGTTTATGCTTCTTTGCAAAATTAGTGACATCTTCAATTGTGATTTTATGATCATGATCATGATCCAAGAAACGAATAAACCTCTCAGCTTGTTCGAGACTAATATCGGGCAATGAAGCCTTGAGGTTATCGTATTTCTTTCCTGTCAATTCAAGCTTTTCAGCCTCAATTCTGGTCAAAGCCTTTGAGAACTTTGGTTTTCTTCCACTATCAAAAAAGTCAATTTTTGATCCATAAGGAAATTCAGCATTATCAGGACCCATCAATTCGAGCACATCAGTCAAGAAAAGAAGATAAAGATGTTGTTCTTTTTCACAAGCGTAAGCCACCAAGGTGTTGAAACTTGGGTTAAAGATACTGATATGCTGAGGAACTTCATCATTATTTATTTCAATTGTCAGGTTATCACTCTTTAAACGGGCATCTTTGCTGCTCAACATCAAAAACTCCTCCAAGATGATAAAGCATAAAATCGACTCGATGTCTTTCAACTCAAGATCTGGAATATAAATCCCCAAGTAATTTCTGCTGGGGATCAACCTTTTGAGCTTTTCGTTATTATCAGTGCTTTTCTGAAGAAGACCTTTTTGAGTGTCCACAGTTGAACTGAAATTGCGAGTAAAAACTGAGTTCAAGTAAGGAGCGTAACAAAAGTCTGGAATTGTATGCTTCAGTTCTGAAAGATAGCTCAAATAACTCATCAGTTTATCGAGATTCTCCTGAGATTCGTATTTAATGGTCTTGTTAATCTCCTTGATGGTAATTGTGCAGTCCTCAGGGTTAGAGGATTCCTTGATAAGAAGTTCCAATCTGTCTTTGACATGGGAAATCTTTAAACGGAAATGGTTGACTTTGGCAACAATTTCTTCTTCAATTCCTCTGAAGGATTTCAAAATAAGTTGACTATGGCTCTGAGAAAGTGTTTTCTCAATGAAATTGGAGGCATTGCTACTTAACATGATGGGAAAAATAAAATTAAGAATAACTCAGTTATTTTTTGTTCTTTTATTAGCGAAATTGTTTCACCTCTAAAATCTTTATTAAACTGCTAAACCACAGGACTAATCCTTTTTCCTTTGAGATATTGTTATGTATTCTGATGATAAATTTACTTGAAATCATGACAATTCTTTCATTAGGCTATCGAATTGTTTTTGGACATCACAATGTTTATTTCTTTTTTTTGAAGAAATAAAAAAAGCAAAAATTTTTCTACAATTTTTCACGAAGAGAACATTTCGATGAAAAATTTCTTGAAAACTTCTGAACGAACTTACTTGAGTTTCGAAAAAGGAAAAAAAAATTATTATCGAGATTTTTCTTTTGAAAATATCTCTCACCTTTTTTTTTTTTCGTCTTCTCCAAAAAATTTCAATACAAGAACATGAAGAATATCACTCACGATGATGTTTACGAGAAAGATATTTTTACAACTCCTCGTGAGTGAGTTTTGCTTTTGATTTGGATAAGGATAATATATGTATTTCGAGTCCTTGTATATAAATTTTTATTTCGAATTTTATCATGAGCGAACAGAGATTCACAAATGTGCTTCTTTCTGATAGAGGCCACCTTGCTCCCAAGGACAGCATGCAAAAACTTATTGACTATGCCATGTAAAATCCTCTCCCTCCACCAACAATTTTTCATCTTCCAATAGCCTTCAAGATAACAGATCAAGAAGTAGAAAATTTCATAATGTAAAGGCCAACTGGATTGCTGCTGCCGTTGTTTTTGCTTTCCCTGTCTGCTATTTGATCAAGGTATAGATTCTTTATCTTTTCTTTGCCAATCTCTAAATTAGGGTTCTTTCCTCGGATGCTGGAATTCTCTTCACCCTGATCATAAATTCGCTTACTCCTTCGGAACTATTGGAAGATCCGTTAGATTGATCTACAGACCTGAAATCTACTACAGAGATAAACAAGCCTTCTTCTACGAACTCGAAAAGGAAAATATTAAAAGAGAAAAAGCTGGACAAGAACCTACTGCTCATAGTCCTCTTGTTTTGTGGCATTAATACAATGAAATATGGTATAATCTTGATGATGATTATTCTGGATATTTGTCTCCATATTTGCCTTACGTCCGAAATATTTCATAAATAAATGACCCGACACTTGGTTTCTCTTCTTTCTTTTTAGATTGGCTGAGTGATTTCAAAAAAAAAAGCATACAAGTTATAATACGGGCTTCCTTTGCTAGTGGTTCTGGCAAGAGATCCACAATTGAAGTTCTTGGATTTTTTGGTTTTGGGATTTCAATTAAAAAAAAATCAGTCTCGGACTCCTTTTCCTGTGAGCCTGATCTCACAATATCCAAATCAAAAAAAGGTGGGTTTTTTCGGATTTAACTGAGAATAATGATATTTCCTCCATGATTCAAATCTCCTGGAATGAATACCATGTTTAAAAAATCATTTCATATCAATTTGAATAAAATTTAAAACAAAAAGATCATTGACTTGGATTTTGAAGGAAAAAATTTTTTCTCATTTTTTTTTTTTTACAATTTTTCCTTAAATTCATGATTTTCCAAAAACCCAATATTTTTCCTCATTCCTTCAAATATTTCTCGAAAAATTTTTCTCTCAAGAAACGAGGTTGAGATTGATTGATAATTTTGGTGTCTCAATCCAATCTCAACACACAGAGGCTGAATGCAGAGGATACTAAATTTTATTAGCCGTCAATTAACCAATTTTATTTAATCAAAACAGAAAGATATCTCCTTAATTTTCAGAATGAGAAGAAAATCTTCAGGAACCATCTTGCCAGACTTCCCTGATATGAAAAATCATCCTGCTGTCGTTAAAAAGAAATTTGTGTACTACTTCACACCTCAACTCCTTCCAATCTTATTTTCTTAGTGAACAAATCACCATTCATCCTGATTCTCTCAGAAATCTTGAAGAAGCCTTTGTCAGAGAAATTGAAAAGTATATGAATAAGTAACCAAATAATTCCGACCTCCCTATTCATTATTTCAATCTAGATGGAGAGAAAAATACAGAGGTGTCTTGATCAAAATCAGATCTGTCAAATTGAATTCTGAACTTGGAGAAATCCATGATGAATATCCTTTCGTTCATTGTGACGTTTTATACAGAACTTTAATTTTCCAACCTGAAAGAGGCACTCAACTCAGTAATTTTACCCCTTCTTAATAGAGAATAATCATCAATTTTAGTGGGTGGTGTCACTCAAATCTTCCCTTCTCATATCGGATTATTGGTCTTTGGATTATATAATGCCATTATTTTGGAAGAAAACTTTGGAAATAAGTATGTCGTTGATGAAGATTCTGTAAAATTTTTAACCTTGAAAGATTTATTAATTTTTCATTAGGAAATTATCGATAAGAAGACTGGACAAAAGCTTGATGTTGGTGATGAAATAAACTTTACCGTAGAAAAGTAAGAGAACAATTGAGTGATTTATCAATAATAATTTTATCAAGAGTTCAATCTGATGCTGAGGGCGCTTTTACAATTTATGGAACATTCAAAAAGATTGCAACCAAATAATTCTGGCTATAAAAAGTTGATTTCATGTATAATTAAGAACAATAGATAGCTTTTATTGTATTTATTGTGTAAATGTTAGTAACATCTCCATTTATTTTTAAGAGTTTCCTTGTTGTTGTATGATTCTCTACCAACAGCACTCTTTATTATCCAAAAAAACTCTTTATCTATTATTTCAATCCTTTCCCTTTGTCTAAAATCAAAACAAAATTATAAACAATTATGAAAAATAAAATTTTTTATTTTCTCACAAGAAAATCTTCCTTATTTAGTCATTTCTATTTCTTGTATTTCTTCAGTTTCTT
>Ga0182738_1002680_pt1 | contig 20993 bp, 18 predicted proteins | sample eDN5th30CBELigMG_FD_128876 | JGI IMG/M metagenome (GOLD analysis project Ga0182738, IMG submission 128876) | Enriched Miracle-Growth compost microbial communities from Emeryville, California, USA - eDNA 5th pass 30_C BE-Lig MG (version 2)... ... | reverse complement strand
TCGCGAAATCGCGAAATTCCGCGCGAACGAAGCCAATCGGCGGGCCGTCCACTGGTCGCGAAATCGCGAAATTCCGCGCGAACGAAGCCAATCGGCGGGCCGTCCACTGGTCGCGAAATCGCGTGATTTTGCGCGAACGAAGCCAATCGGCGGGCCGTCCCCTTGTTGGGAAATTGCGAGATTCTGCGCGAACGAACCCAATTCGCGGCCTCTCGCGATTCTCCGTAAGTAACGGCGAGGCAAGGGCTTGAGTTTCGTCACCCGCATTATCCCACCGCGCCGAACGAACCCAATTGGCGAGCGTCCTTGGCGGCATCCCCCGCGCCGCGCCCGTCAGGGCGTGGCGTCCGCTCCCTTGGCGGGCGGGTCGCCGAGGTCGAGGCCCGGCTTGGGGCCGATTCGGATGTCGAGGCCGATTCGGGTGGTCCAGATTTCCCAGTCGTCCCGGTTCCAGCCGGTGATGATTCCCGAGCCCTCCAGGCGGTCGAACATCTGTTCGACGTAGGCGGGGACGCGGTCCTCGTATTCGGCGACGAGGTCGAGCTTGCGGCCCATCAGGCTGAGGAGGCCGCGGATCGAGGAGGCGCCGTGTTCGCGGATTCGGGCCTGGCCTTCGGGAGAGGCGGGGTCGGGGCCTTCGAGGGTCAGCGAGAGCGAGCGGAGCAGGCGGCCGAACTGGCCGAACCACGAGTCGCCGAACCCAAAGTATTCGCGGTGGACGATGTGGACCTCGCCCCGCCTCAGGATTGCCGCTTGATAGACCGACTCCAGGAAGTTCTCGCCAAAGTCGGTCTGGAAGGCGATGTTCACCGCCTTGGCCAAGTGTTGCAAAGCCGCCTGGACGCCGACCTTGCGGGGGTCGACTTCGAGCCTCATGTCCCGAAGCTCGCCCGCCCGCCGGGCCGTGACCATTCCCCCCGCGCTCGGGGTGGTTGAAATCGACACGCTCATGGGCAGGTCCTTCGCCCGCCCGGCTTCTCCGCCCGATGTTGGTTGCGACACGCCGCGCTCCCGAATGAGGTCGTTGGAGGCTCCTCGCGCTGCGACGCCATCATAACGGGCGGCGGGCCCCCTCTCCAGCACGCGGTCCCTTTTGAGCGCCGAACGATTTCGTTGCGCTCTTGTTGCGTCCCGGCGGCGGGGATCCGTTGTAGGGGCGGCCCCCCGTGGCCGCCCTCCGGCGACCGGCGCGGGCCGCGCTGTCCCACAAGGGCGGCCACGGGGGGCCGCCCCTACACGATTGGCCTTTTCTCTTTCGTGTGCAACGCAACCGTTCGCCGCTCTAGATCCGCTCCTCAATCAAAAGAGGCATCCGGGGCGAGCGGGTCATGACCTGGTAGTAATGGCTGGCAGGTTCGCAGATCATGTAGGCGACGGCCGATCCGCGCTCGTCGGGAACCAGGATTCCCCGGATGCCCTGGCGGATGCGGAACCAGACCCCCCGATCAAAGCCCAGGGTGGCGGGGATGTCGACGAAGACCGCGTCGAGCCCGCGCCAGTATCCCTCCTCGATGGTCGATTGCCAGGTCCACCCGGTCGGCGGCAGGGCCCAGCTTCGCATCCGGCCGTTGCCCCACCGGACGATCTGTAGCCGTCCGTCGCGCCAGATTGGCAGCCGGGGCTGGCGGTCTCGATAGAAAAAGCGGATCTCCCGCTCGCCTCCACGTTCGTGGACGCGGCGATGTAGCCCGTGCCGCTCGATCAGTTCCGTGGGCAGCTCGCTCCATGCCATCGCGATTCCGACGCACACGATTCGGCGACGTTCCCAGAGGGCCGAGCGGTTCGGAGGCGGAGACCCGCTTCTTCAACCGCGAAATTTGGAGATAACGGATTAAAAGCATGTTTTCCCGCGAACGTCGCAGATGTCATAGGCGTTGGCCGCGTCGCGATAGATCGCCGGCAGGTGGAGCGTGGCGCCGCTGCGGAGGGCGAACCGTCCATGGCGCTCGTTGACCCGCTCCTTGACCCGCGCGACGGCCTCGGCCCGCGCCCGCTGGGCGGGCGGGTCGAAAAGGCCCAGCGCGTACTGGCCCCGCGGCGCCAGCCGTTCGGCGATCAAATGCATCCGGGCGGCGAGTTCGCCGCGGATCCAGGCCCGGCGCAGGCAGGGGCGGGCGGCCTCCAGCAGAACGTCGAACCGGTCGCTGGGAATCGCCAGCATCGTTTGACCGACGCCGGAATGGCCGGTCTTGTACGAGACGGCGACCGTCAGCCGGCCGGCGGCCACCCCGTGAAACCGCAGCTCCTCGATCAGCCGCTCCAGGTTGCGAACCAGCCAGGCGTAAAGGACCACCGGCTCGGCCGTCGCCTCGCCGAAGCTCCCGCCCCGCGAGAGGGCCTTGTGCGCGGGACGCTCGGACTGAATCGCCCGCGCCGGGTCGCCGTTGAGCTCCCACCAGAGGGTCTCTCCCGAGGCCGTCAGCAGTTCCCGAATCAGTCTTCGATCGGCGTTGGCGAATTGGAGGCAGGTGGTGATTCCCCAGGGAGAGAGCCTCGCGGCGCGTCGGCCGGCGATGCCGGTGATCTCGGTCACGGGAAGGCCGGCCAGAAGCTCTTGCTCCTCGTCGCGGTCGAGCACGGCCCGGGCTCCGGCCGGCTTGGCGGTGTCGGAGATCAGCTTGGCCAGGGTCCGCGTCCGGGCGATCCCCACCGTCACCGGAACGCCCAGGCGCTCGCCGATCCGGTCGCGGATCGAAACGGCCAGATCCTGAAACGTCCGCCCCCTCTCGGCCTCGACCTGAAAGAAGAACTCGTCGATCGAGTAATACTCCACCTTCGGCGAGATTTCCCGCGCCAGGTCGAGCATCAGACGGCTCAGAACCTCGTACCAACGGAAGTCGCGCTTGAGGTAGATCCCCCCAGGACATTTGGCGAGCGCCTCCCAGATCGGCTCGCCGGTCTTCACCCCGGCGGCCTTCATCTCGTAGCTCTTGGCGATGACGCAGGCCCCCTGGTTGCCCAGAACCCCGACCGGCTTCCCCACCAGGAACTCATCCCGAACCCGCTCGGCCGACACGTAAAAACAGTCCGCGTCGAGATGACCAACCGCCGTTATCCGCCGTTCCGTGCCCATGAACGCAAACATATTATGCACGCCTGGACAGGTCAAGGCGGAGGCGGGCTTATGCGAGGGATAACCCGGAAACCACGCCCGAGGCGACCGTTTTCAGTCGGCGTTCGATTCGGGATTATCTCGCGCCTTCTGTCATGACGGGCCGGCGAGCGGTAAAATGGTTCGTGGGCCGCTCGATCGGTCCAGGCTCCTCGCGAGGGTATAGAGTGACCGACGCCCCCCTTCAGCGGACGACCCAGGGTTCCCCTTCCTTTGGAACGGCCGAATCGACCGGGGATGAATCGGAGGGAGTCTCAGCGTCCCCGTCCTCGGGTCCGTCGGAGGCGCGCGAGCCGCCCCCCCTTGAATCCTCCCGGGGGCCCTGGTGGCCGGCGGCGTGGCGGGTCGCCGGGCTGGCGGCCACCCTGCCGGTTCTCGCGGTCATTGCGTGGTGGGCGTGGCCCCGGGTGGCCGAGTGGTTCACCACCGTCTCGACTGACAACGCCTACGTCGATAGCCACTTCACCATCGTCGCCCCCCGGGTAGCCGGTCAGGTCGCCCGGGTGCTGGTGGACGACAACGCTCGGGTCAAGAAGGGCGACCTCCTGGTCGAGCTGGACCGGGAGCCATACCAGGCCCAGGTGGAGCTGAAGCGGGCGGGAGTCGAGGTGGCCGAGGCGGATCTGCGGTCGGCCGAGAGCCGGGTTCGGGGAGACCTCGCCCTGGCCCGCGCCCAGCGGTGGCAGCTCCAGATGGCCATCGAGGGCGTGAACAACCAGGTGGCCACCCTCCGGTCCCAGGTGGCGGCCCTGCGGAGCAGGGAGGCGACTCGGGATCTCGCCAGGGTCGAACTCGTCCGGTCCGAGCGGTTGTTCCAAAGGAACGCGGCCTCCCGCCAGGAACTCGACGCCGCCACCGAAGCCTTCAAAGTGGCGGAGGCGCAGGTCCACCAGGCCACCGAGCAGGTGAGGGAGGCCCGGGTCACCCTCGGCCTGGCGCCCGACCCGCCCGAGGGCGGCGACCCGGCCAATGTCCCGGCCGACCTCGACCAGACGTTCTCCGGGGTTCGGCGGGCGCTCGCCGACCTAATCCAGACGATGGCCCAAATCGGCCTCCCGCTGGCCGCCAGCGAGTCCACGCCGTCTCAGTTCCTGGCCGAGTTCCGCAAGCTCGACGTCGAGGGCGATGTCGACCGGATCTTCGACAGGCTGGTGCCCGACGCCCCGGCCGTCAAGCAGGCCCAGACCAGGCTTGGGCAGGCCCGGCGCGAGCTGGCCCTGGCCGAGCTTGACCTGCGGTACTGCGAGGTCGTCGCGGAAATCGATGGCGTGGTCGCCCGCAGGGTGGTCAATCCCGGCAACCATGTCGTGGCCGGCCAGCAGTTGATGGCGGTTCGGTCGCTCACCGAAGTGTGGGTCGATTGCCATTTCAAGGAGACTCAGTTGGTCGACATCCGGATCGGCCACCCGGTCGACCTGTGGGTCGACGCCTACCCGGGCCGGGTGTTCCGAGGCCGGGTGAGCGGGTTCGCGCCCGGGACCGGGGCGGCCCTGGCGATCTTGCCCCCCGAGAACGCCACCGGGAACTTCGTCAAGGTGGTCCAGCGCCTGACCGTCCGGGTCGACCTGGTTGAGCCGAACTCGTCCGAGGCCCCGCTCGCAGCCGGCCTGTCCGTCGTGCCGGTTGTCCGGATCCGTGAGGAGCCCACCGGGCCGGACGCCGGCGCCAGGCTCCAGTCGGGTGGTGGCGGATGACGAGGACTCCGACGGCCCAGGGCGTCATGGCGACCCGGGAGGGGCCGGATCGACGGGGGCTGGCCGCCGTGCTGACCCTGGCCGGGATGACCCTGATGGCGGTGATCTCGGTCAGCCTGCCCGTGGCGTCCACGCGGCACGTGGCCGGCGGGGTCGGGGCGGCCCGGCGCGACGCGGTGTGGGTGGTGAACGCATACCTGGCGGCCAGCGTTCTGGCCGCTCCGCTGGCCTCACGCCTGGCCGATCGCGTCGGCCGCCGCCGGGCGTGCCTGGGGTGCGTCGCGGGCTTCACCCTGGCCACCGCCCTGTGCGGGACGGCCGCCTCCCTCGCGGGGCTAGTCGCCGCGAGGCTGCTCCAAGGGCTGCTCGGCGGGATCTTGGCGCCGCTCGCCCAGGCCAGCTTGGCGGACCTCGCCCGGCCGGGGCGGCCGAACCCCCTGACCGCGTTCAGCGTCGCCCTGCTGATCGGCCCGGCGTTCGGCTCGGCGATCGGCGGGTGGATGACCGACGCGTATTCCTGGCGCTTCATGTTTCTGGCCGGCGTCCCGGTCGGGGGCCTCGCCCTGGCGGTCTGCGCCCACTGGCTGCCGGACGACGCTCCCGGACGGTCGGCTCACGGCCGGTTCGACTGGGCCGGCGCGGCCCTGCTGGTCGTCGGTCTGGCGTGCCTGGAAATCGTGCTGACCGAAGGGCAGGTATGGGATTGGTTCGAGTCCCGGGCGGTGGTCGCCCTAAGCGCCGGGGCGGCGGTCGCCTTCGCGGCGGTCGCGTTTCGATGCCTGCGGCGGCCCGACCCGCTCATGAGGCTCGACCTGCTCGGCGACCGCCACTTCCTGGCCTGCGTCGCCCTGGGGGCCGCGACCACCTGCATCTACGTGGGGTCGCTCAGCGTCATCTCCCGGATGGTCATCGGGTTGATGGGCTACGCCGCGGCAAACGTCGCGGAACTGGCCGCCCCGGCCGGCTTGACCCTCCTCGTGCTCGTCCCGGTGTTGTCGGCCGCCGCGGGGGGGATGGGCGGTCGCCTGGCGCCCGCCGTCGGCCTGGTGATCCTGGCCGGGGGGGCCCTCTGGCTCTCGGCCGGCAACCTGCTGATCGCGCCGGAGCAGGTGCTCTGGCCCCGCGCGGTGATCGTCGTCGGGATGACCCTAACCCTGAGCGCCGTGAACGCCGCCGCCCTGCGGGGATTCGCCCCACCTGGGCGGGCCGATGCGGCGTCGGTATACAACCTGTTCCGCAACCTGGGCGGAAGTCTCGGCGTGTGCCTGGTCACCACGATCGGCGAGCGGGGTCTTCAGGCGCGCCTTAGCCGGCTGACCGAGGCCCATCTCGGCCTTCTGGAACCGGCCGTGACCGAGCGGCTCCGACGGTCGGCGGCCGTGTTCCTACCCGGTCCGGCGGCCGGCGACCCGGTGGCCGCGCGTCTGCTCGCCCTGAAATCCCTGGATGACCTCCGCCAGCAGCAGGCTCAGGCTCTGGCCTATCTCGATACGCTCCTCTTCTGCGGCATCGCGGCGGTCGCGCTGATCCCGCTCCTCCTGCTGCTCGATCGCCGCCGGATGGCCCCGTCGAGAGAGTGACGGCGAGACATCAGCGGAGCCGCTTGGGGGTGGGGGCGAGGGCTCGGTGGAGGCGGAGGGCTTCGAGGGCGCGGGTCATGTCGGGGGGGAGGGGGGCGTTCAGTTCGATGACCTGTTCGGTCATGGGGTGGGTGAAGCGGAGGCCGTGGGCGTGGAGGGCCTGGCGGTCGATGAGCAGGGCGTTGGGGTCGTCGGCCTCGGCGCCGGGCGCGTCCAGGTCGGCCAGGGTGAGGCGGTTTCGTCCCGAGTACGCTTTGTCGGCGACGATGGGGTGGCCGATGTGGGCCAGGTGGACCCGGATTTGATGCGTGCGGCCGGTCGTTGGGCGGCAACGGACGAGGGCGAAGCCCCGGAACCGCTCGATGACCTCGTAGAAGGTGGCGGCGTCTCGGCCGCCTTCCTGGGTGGGACGGATGGCCATCCTCTCGCGGATGGTTCGATGGAAGCCGATGGGTTGTTCGATGTAGTCGCCGTCGCGCCCGGGCTCGCCGTAGACGATCGCCAGGTATTCCTTGTTGACGGTTCGATGCTCGAATTGGAGGGCCAGACGACGATGGGCGAGATCGTCCTTGACCACGACCAAAAGCCCGGTGGTGTCGCGATCGAGCCGATGGACGATGCCCGGGCGCTCCTCGCCGGAGACGGTCGAGAGGCGGTCGAGATGGAACTGAATCGCGTTGACCAGGGTGCCCCGCCAGTTGCCCCGGGAGGGATGCGTGACCATGTCCGACGGCTTGTTGACGACCGTCAGATATTCATCCTCGAAGACGACCTCGATCGGGATGTCTTCGGCCGCGGGGGCTGAGTCGGGCAGCTCGGGAAGCCAAACCCGAACTTGGTCCCCCGTTCGGATCTTGTACGAGGCCTTCACCGGCCGCCCGTTCACCTCGACCGCGTCGGCGTCGATGATCCGCTGGATCACGTTCCGCGAGTAATCGACGTAGCGGCTCGCCAGGTAGGCGTCGATCCGCTTGCCGTCGGATCGGGGCCGAACGTCGAACTCCTCAGGCGTTTCCGAGAGGGATCGCTCCCGCATGATCAAGCCAGTTGCAAATCAAAAGGAGAATGGGCGGATTTCGAGAGGGCGAGGCTCCCGCCGAGCCCCGCGCATAGTCCCGGCTCGGCGGGAGCCTCGCCCTCCCGACGATCCGAGACCGGCGGCGCTTGATGTCAATCCTTCGGCGTTTCGGCCGGGGCCTTCTCGCCTCCGAACGGATCGGCCGGAAGCTCCCCGGTCTTGGGGGCTTCCTCGGCCTTCGGGGCCTCTTCGGCCTTGGGGGCTTCCTCGGCGGCCTTCGGAGTCTCTTCAGCCTTGGGCTCCTCGGCCGGCGCGGTCGACGGCGGGGGAGGCGGGAGGAGGACCGGGGCGTCGCCGGGCGCGGTGGCGGGAGCCCCGGGCGAGTCGGTCGGGAAGGGGAAGTCGAGGGTTTCGGTGCCCAGCGGCGGGAGGCTCACCTGGGTTGGGGTGAAGGCGTAAAGCTCTTTGTAGAACGCGGCGGCGTCGGGCTTTTGCAGGGCCACAGCCATCGCCTTGGCCTCTTCGGCTTCGGGAGACTTGGGCCAGGTTTCGGCGACGCGCTTGTACTGTTCGATCGCCTTGGGAAGCTCATTGCGGGCCTCAAGCGCCCGGGCCTTGCCCAGGGCGGCGGTGACGGCCTGAGGCGAATCCTTGGCGGCCGACTTTTCGATCTGCTCGAACAGGTCGATGGCCTTCTTCAAGTTCTGAAGGGCGGCGTCGCGGTTCTTGGGCAAGTCGTCAACGCCGGTGGCGAAGAGTCGGGTCGCGGCCTGGAGGCGGGCCCACGAGGCGCCGGGGGTGTCGGGGAAGTCTTCGGCCACCTTAATCAAGTCGTCGGCGTTCTTGGCGGCGTCGAAGCGGTTCCAGACATCCGCGCCGGATCGGGATCGCGAGGAGAGGAGGCTGCTCAGGATCACGACGCCCAAGATCACCGCGACGCCAATACCCGTCAGGGTCCAGAACTTGGCCGGATTCTCCTGGGCGCGACGGGCCCAGCGACCCAGGAACATCATGTCCTCTTCGGGGTCGTGCTGGATCACGGTCGGCTCGGCGTGCTCGTACTGGTGCCGAGCGGGCGTCGTCTTGGGCGCCGGAGTCTTGGCCGGATTCGTGGGGGACTGGGAACGGGACGGCTCGTTTTTCATCCTGCGCGCCTCTCGCCGCGGCTCGCGAATTACGCGAGGCGGACTCCGCCTTTCGGACCATGCCTAAATCGAACTGCATCATATTGTTTGGACGGGGAGGCGGTCAAGCGGAGTGAGCCCAAGCCGCCGTCTCGACGGCCACGATTACGATCGCCCCATCGGCGGCTGGAAAAGCAGCCGGTCGGCCGTTCGGAAGAGCATCCATTCGCGATCGTCGGGGCTCAGGAAGTCGAGCCGGTCGCGGATCAGGGCCAGGCTATCTTCATAGCTTTGGGAAACCACCTGAAACGGGCAGTCGCTGGCCCACATGCATCGCCTGGAGCCGAACGCCTGGACCACGCGGCGGATCATCGGGGCGAGATCCAGATACGGAGGCGACTTCTTGCCCAGGGCGTAAAAAGCGCTGACTTTGACGTAAACCCGAGGGTGGGCGGCCAGATTGCAGAGGGCCAAAACGTCCTCGTCGCGAATGTCGCCGTCGACTCCGATCCGTCCCAGGTGGTCGATGATGACGTTGGTCTCGGGAAAGCGCCCGCACATCCGATCGACCTCGGCGAAGCCGTCGGGATCGATCAGGCAGCTAAGGCTCTGCCCGTTTCGCGAGGCCGCCGCGAACATGGCCTCGTACCCGGCGGGCTCCAACCAGTTGGCGGGGGGCTTCTTACTATAAAGAGGTTGGATCCGGAAGGCCCGAACGCCCCGAGGGAACAACTCGGTCATGGCCTTGGCCGGATCGTCGCCGAGCGGGTCGACGATCGCCGTGCCGACGAAGCGATCCGGATGAAGCTTGATCATGTCGAGCATGTACGAGTTGTCGAACCTGTAGTAGCTCATCTGGATCAGGTTGACCCGCCCCACGCCGGCCGGCCGGCAGGTCTCCAGAAGTTCCTGGGCCGTGAACGACTTCGGATCCATGTCGCTCGGCTTGAACTCGGGAGCCAACGGGTAATGCCCAACGTCGGGAGTCCAAACATGCGAGTGGGCGTCGATATAGGGTTCGAGCGTCATCGGTTGGGTCTCCCGGAAGCCACGGTTTCCAACAGCCTCATCCGAGCCCCCGCCGCGCCGCCAGAGCGCCCGGCCGACCCCGGAATCCCTCGCGAGGATACGCGGCGGCCGGGGCCCATTCAACGACTTGCAGGTCGGGCCGGCGCCATTTCCGGGGCTGGCGGGTTCGGTCGGGCGCGCGGCGCGAGCAAGCCGTGTTGGAGTTGAGTCCGGCAAATGTTAAACTTTTAGCCATTGATGTTTTGCAACTTGACGTTCGACAAGTCGGACGCCACTTTCGTCCAGGGGACCGCGGACATGAACCAACGAGGCGCGATGGATTCGCTCGGCTCGCGGATGACGCGGCGGGGGTTCGTTCAGGTCGGCTGCTCGGGGCTCCTGGGAATGAGCCTGCCTGGGCTGCTGGCGGCCCGCGAGGCGTCGGCCGCGGCCTCCAGGGCAAGGGCCGGGGGCAAGGCGAAGTCGGTCATCGTGATTCTACTCAGCGATGGGCTCGGCCAGCACGATTCATTCGACATGAAGCCCGAGGCCCCCGAAGCGATTCGGGGCGAATTCAAGCCGATTCAGACGGCGGTTCCCGGCGTCCATTTTTGCGAGCACCTTCCTCGGCTAGCGGCGAGGGCCGGCGACCTGGCCGTTGTCCGGTCGATGTCGCATCCCGAGGGGAACCATCTGGTGGCGGTGCATCGGGTGCTGACGGGCTATCCTTCGACCCCGAGGGGGGCCAGCGACCTGGACCGCGTGGCCTCGCGAGACGATTTCCCCTGTTTTGGCGCGGTCGTCAATCACCTCCGGCCGCGAAGCGACGGCGTGCCCAACGGCGTGGCCCTGCCGCTGCGGTTGGTGGAGGGACCTCTCACCTGGCCGGGGCAGGACGCGGGCTTCCTTGGACCGAGCGACGATCCGTGGCAGCTTCGGCTCGACCCGAACAAACCCGACGCTCGCGACGACAGCCTGACGTTGCCCGAGGGGCTCGACGCGGCTCGGTTGCATCGGCGTCGGCATCTTCTGAGTCAGATGGCCTCCTTCTCGCCGAGCGATCCGTTTGTCGGCCGGCAAGACGCGGCCCTGGCAATGCTCAACAGCGGCGAGGTGGCCAGGGCCCTCGACACGGCCGGCGAGGACCCGAATCTCGCCGAGCGGTACGGCAAGCACATCTTCGGCCGTTCGCTCTTGATCGCCCGGAGGCTGGTTGAGATCGGCGTTCCGGTTATCCAGGCGACGATGGGAATCGTCCAGACCTGGGACACGCACGTCGCGAACTTCCCGAGGCTTCGCGACGACCTGCTCCCCGCGCTCGATCGGGCGGTCTCGACCCTGCTCGACGATCTGAAGGCGCGCGGGCTTCTGGAGGAGACTCTCGTGGTGATGCTCGGCGAGTTCGGCCGAACCCCCCGCATCAGCGAGCTAACCCCCGGCGCGGTGCCCGGCCGCGACCACTGGCCGGCCGTCTTCCCCGCCGTGTTCGCGGGGGGCGGCGTGGTTGGCGGTCAGGTCATCGGCAAGTCGGACAAGATGGGCGCCTACTCGGTCACGAAGACCTTCGGACCGCCCGACCTCGCCGCGACCGTCTACCAGGCCCTCGGCGTCGACCCCGCCACCGAGATCCGCAACCGCCTCGGCCGTCCACTGCGGATCAGCACGGGCGAAGTCATGACCCCACTTTACACGACATCCGAGGTCTGACGGAAGAAGAAGCGGCCAAGAAATGCTTCAAGATTGGGCGCGGACTTCTTCAGTTCCGCCACCGCGAGGATGTCGAGGAACCCTCTCATAACTCGACATCCCGCATGGGGGTATTGTCGCGTTCGAGGTCGAGTCCTTCAAACGAAGGGCCGCTCATGAGGAACTCTTTGAAGCTCCGCCGCCCGCCGGTTAGCTCCGCATACTCATGGGCCGAGATAACCACGACGGCGTCTTTCCCCCGCGCGATGGTCTGCGGCCCTTCGGTCAGGGCCAGAGTCACGATGTCGGAGAGTCGATTATTCGCTTCGACGAGACTCCAGATCATCGCGCCATATCCATCGATAATTAATCATATCTAAGTGCCATATCGTATTGTGTCGGGCCTGGCAGGCCCCTCGCGGTGGATCGCCTCACGGAGCAAGTCGGTCGTCGGTTGCAATAGAGCGCCTTACCTGCGCGCCCCAGCCGGCTCGGTCGATCGCTCGAACGCCGCATTTCCGGAGTGGCCAAGAAAGACAGAAACATGAGCAACCCTGGGTGTTTGAACTCGCGCGGGGCTTATCCATGGCCCGCTTCCGCCTTCTCAACTCCACCGGCATGCACAAAGGATCATGTTGCTTTTAAGTTTTTTTGTTTATAGTAAACTGAATTCCGGGTTGACTTAGATTAAATTTTCTTAGTGTTCCGAACCGGCCTCGCCGCAGCCACCGGTGCTTTCCAACCGATCCGGAAATAGATCCTCTAGCGAGGGGAAGGAATCCGCCGGCGTTTGTTTCGGCGACATGGCACGACGCGGTTTAGCTTCGCTTAGGAGCCTGCCTTTATGAGGAAAAGAAAATCAAGACACCTGCGACTCGCCCGGGCCAGAGCGTTCACTTTGATCGAGGCGCTCGTGGTCATGCTGGTTGTCGTGATTCTCGCTGGGCTGCTGATCCCCGCGGTTCAATCGGTCCGCGAGGCGGCCCGCCGAATTCGTTGCGCGAATAACCTGCGACAGATGGGACTGGCGCTCGCCTCCTACAGTTCGGAGCAGGGTGTGCTCCCCCCCTTTGCCAATGGCCGCCGGGCCTTTTCGGTTCACGCCATGCTTTTGCCTCGGATGGAACTAGGGACGGCTTTCAACGCCATCAACTTTGATGTCGGGCTTAGACATGCTGGAAACCGAACCTCGCTTCGTCTCGATCTGGATGTATTCCTCTGTCCGTCGGAGCCGCATGAATCGAGGAATCGCAGGCTCGCCAGTTACCCAGCCAACCTCGGATACGGCTATCAGATACACGGCTTCAATGGCGCTTTCGGTTTGAACGAGCCAATCCAAATCGCGTCGATCACCGACGGGGCCGCCCAGACGGTCGCCATTACCGAATGGGTTCTTGGTCCAAAGAGCCAAAGTCTCGTCGACCCCCAGGGCAGCATCTTTCACTCATCGTCACTGTTAATCAAACCCAAGGAGTTCGAGCTCTTTAACGAGTCGTGCCGGAACGGCGAAGTACTGCCCTCCGTGAACAATCGGAAGGGGGCGACGTGGATGGAGGCCGGCATCGGCAAAACCGGATACAACCATAACCTGCCTCCCGGCAGTCGAACTTGCACGAATCAAGGTCTGATGTTCGAGGGAACGTGGGCCGCCTCCAGCAAACACCGGGGAGGGGTGAACGCGCTTTTCGTGGACGGCCACGTTCGATCCGTTCGCGACTCAATCTCCACGAGCCTGTGGCGAGCGATAGGAACTCGCGGTTCTGGGGAACAGGTGGACGACGCCTCGCTGTAGGGGCAATGCCGAGCGGTCCAACTTCCAATTCACCGAGGAGACAGCATCATGCAATGCATCGGAACTATCACCGCGCCGCCTTGGAATCCGCTCGATCCGTATTATGATTTATACATAACATTATTTGATGAGAACTCTAACGAGATTGGATGGGACGGCCAGGGATCGATATTTGTCAGCCCCTAAAGGGGGAGGCCGCTCCGCCGCCATGCGGGCGGAGCGGCCTTGTCGCGTAATCCGCTTACGCTACCTCACGACGGCCTGGAACGAGACGTAGCCGGAGCCGCCGGGGGGAATGGGTTTGTCGAGGTCCCATTTGAGTTCGGTCGAGCCGACTCGGTTTTCGGCGGCGGTGAAGGCGGTTCCCTTGGGGCCCTTGGCGGTCCCTTGGACGTATTCGAGGCGGGGGAGCAGGCTGTCGACGATGCTGACGGATCGGATCGGGGTGTTGCCCATGTTGCGATAGCTGATGACGTAGGTGACGGTGTCGCCCGGCTCGGCCTCGCTGACGTTGACCCGCTTGACGACGGCCAGGCCGGGGCGGTTGGGGGGCGTTTCGATCCCCGTCATCTCGTTGGCCGGCCAGCTCATTCGCGTCTGGCCGGGGCCTTCGGTCAGGGCGCTGATGACCGGGGATTCGGCCGTCTTGATGCCCACGAGCTGAATCTTCTCCCTGGCGACCACCGGGTTGACGCGCTGGCGGGCGGTCTCGGCGATCTGCTCCTGAGAATCGATCTTCGCCTGTTGGATGTTGCCGTACCCCATCGCCTCCTGCGCGAGCGAATTCTCGCCCGCGTAGGCCTTGCCCTTCATGCCGGTCGCCCGCTGGCGGTCGCGGGCCAGTTCGGGGGCCTGGTTCTTCACGAAGTCGCGGATCTGGTCGGCCTTCTCGGCCTGCCCGGCCTTCTGGGACAACCTGTTGAGGTTGAGGCCGTGGATCTCGACGTTCACGCTCGTTCCGGTGCTCGAATGGACCTCGGCGAACCGGGGGGCGTAGATGCAGACCCGATTCGTGGGAAGCACCTTGGGATCGGCGTAACGGCCGAGCCCGACATCGAACCGAACCACCGCGTCGCGGGGATCGACTCCAACCATCGCGTCCGGTCCCGTGACTCCGGCCTTCTGGCCATCGTCGCCGCCGTCGCAGAGGTACTCGTCGCGGGGGAGCGTCGGACGGCTCGCCGGTTCCAGGGGAGCGCAGGCCGGTCCCGGGGGAAGCGGGCAGGGGACTCCGTCCAGGTTGACGAACCCGCAGCGCCCGGGCGCGGAGGCGGCCAGCCGGTCGAGTCCCACGTCTCCGGTCGCGCCCGCGTGAATTTCGTCGACGGTCGGCCGACGGCCGCCGATGCGGACGATGGCGACGACCCGACCGAGCGCCGCGGCCACTCGGACGGGATCCTCGGCCGGGCCGACGCCCACCGCAGGGATCGCGTCCTTATCCATCTTAAGAGGAAGGGCCTGCTGGGGATCCTCGATGTAAATCACCTTGGTGACCATCCGGCCGTTGTCGGCGACGTCCCAAAGCTCCTCGTCGGTGAAGATGACCCGAATCGGGTACTTGCCCGGGTCGATCTCGCTGGGCCGGTGCATGTGGCCGACGACCTGGACGACCGGGAACAACTCGAGGCCCGGCCGGTGGGGGATGTCGCTGAGGCGAAGCCGATAGCCGACGCCCCGCTGAAGGCCGGCCGTGAGGATGCCGCCGCCATCGCCGGCGCTGACCGGCATGGGCTGCGGGGCCAGGACTTCGACGCCGAGCCCTTCGGGCCCCTGGAATCGAACCACCTGCGTGTTCGGGTCGAGCGCGGGACCGACGGGGACGCCGTGGCCTTCGGGAACGACGGCCAGCCCAATCGGCGATTCGATCGCCGCGGGGGCCGGTAAGTCCGCCTCGTTCGGAATTTCGTTTATGACCGGGGACGCCGGCTCGCCGAGGGGCTCCGCGGGCGTCAGCGCGGGGACGCCTTGGGAGGCCTCGGCGCTAGGGGCGGTCGTTTGTTCCTGGGCCTTGGCGCCGCCGATCCAGGCCAGCGAGGCCAGGCCAAGGGCCATCGCGGCGATCCCACCTCTGTTCCACCGGTGGTCGAGTGGTTTTGCGCGTCGGCTCATCGATCTAGACCCTTGCTCGCTCGGGATATGGGACGATTCTGTCGGCCCCGAAGACGACTCGTGGCCCATTGCGTCCAGCTTATTCGCGTCGGATTCGCGTTGCTGGAAGGGCGAGGCTCTCGCCGAGCCGGCGCTGGGCGTGGGGCGCAAATGGGAGGGCGAGGCTCCCGCCGAGCCGGCGCGGAGCGTGGGGCTCGGCGGGAGCCTCGCCCTCCCAAATTCAGCAGGCTTTGCCTGGTGAAGCCCCGGCGGAGCGCGCTGTTCGCGGCTCCGTCGGGACCATCGGGATTCACGACCGGACTCTTAGAGTTCGGGGCCATCCGGCGCGGGGGCCGGGGCGGGAGCCGGCGCCGGGGCGGCGTCGTCCACGTCCAGGTCGAGCGAGGAGGGGGCCGGAGCCGGAGCCTGGTCCGGGGCCGGAGCCGGGGCCGGCTGGGCCGCGGGCTCGTTGGCGTCGAGGGGCACCGCCTCTTCGGCGGGCGGGGCGGTCACGCCCGAGGGGAGTGCGCCGGGGGGAAGCTCGGTCACGGGAGGAGCCGTGACGGGCGCGCCGGTCGGGCCTTCCTCGATCGTCCCGCGGAAGGGCGAGCCGACGGTCGGGCCGGTGGGCACCGCGCCGACGCTGCCGGCCGTGGGCATCTCCAGGTCGATGGCGCCGAGCCGAACGATCAGGAGAATCGTGCCCCGCTTGTCGGCCTCGATGATCGGGTCGACGCCGGGCTCAAGGCGGGTCGAGATCAGGGTCTCAACGCCCGAGACGGCCACTTCCTGGTACTTCGGGTCGGGCAGGTAGATGACCTTGGTGACGAAGTTGCCGCCGTCGACGACCTGGTCGAAATCCTCGGCCGTGAACTGGACCGGGATCGCGTTGTGCGCCAGGTAGGCGTCGGTGGCGGGGGTCGTCGGGGCCACCTCGATCGTCGGGTAGAGCGCGATGTTCGGCCGCCCGGGGATCGAGGTCAACCGGAGGCGGTAGATATACCCCTGGTTGAAGTTGTAGCGGGCCGGCACGGTCAGTTGCGAGTCGACGTAGCTCCGCTCGCCGGTGGGCGAGGAGCCGACCTGCCAACTAACGTTCATGCCGTCTGGGTCGAGGAAATAGATCTGGCTCCGCGTGTTGACGAACCGACGGCCCGACGCGGGGCCGCCGTCCGCGCCGGGGACTCCGCCGGGGCCCGCCATGCCCGCGCCCATGGTGGCCGCGGTGAACTGCGGGCCGCCCGGTGGCGGGGCGCTCGTCGCCACCACGTGGGGACGCAACAACTTTTTGAAGCCCACGCCGGGCTTGCCGTAGCCGAATCCGTCGCCGGCGGTCGCCGCCGCGAGCAGCAGCACTCCGATCGTCTGCATGGAAATCCTCCAACTCCCACGACCGAAGCCGGCCGGCCCGAAGCCGATCGCTTTCGATCCGCCGGTCGGGGAGAACATGTGTCATCCTGACTTTCACCGCGACCGACTCGAACGTTCTGGGCGTTGGTCCCCATCCTCCATGATGGTCGACCCGCCGCCTTCCACGTCCGGCTCGGTTGATCTGATCTGACAATTCGTCCAAAATCCACCGCCGAGGGCTCGCCTCGATGGGCGCCGCCCCGCGGCGCGTCCGCCGGGCTTGCGTCTTCGGACGACTAGCGTTTATGATCGGGCATTCTTCGCCCATCCCCTTAAGAAATCGCCTATATCCCAATCATGCGCAATAATCGCTTCGCCCTGCTTTCGGCGTTCGCGGCGGTCTTCTCCGTCGCCTGGTTGGCCCTCGCGACGGCGATCCGGGCGCAAGCCCCCGGCCCGCAGGGCCCCGCCCCCGCGGCCGAGGCTCCCAATGAGCCCCCCACCGAGGCCGAAAAACTCATCGACGAGGCGATTAAAAAGATCGCGGCCATCGAATCGGTATCGGCCGACCTGGTCCAAAACGTCAAGATGCTTGGCCAAAACTTCCAGATCCAGGGGCGCTACCTCAAGGCGCCCGGTTCAAGGGTCTATCTGAAGCTGACCGTCTCCGGCCTTCCCGGCTCAAGCGGAACCATGCTCCAGGTTTGCGACGGCGAAGTCCTTTGGGATTACCAGCAAGTCCTCGAAAGCCAGACCTACCGAAAACTGAGCGTTAAGCCGATCCTCGAACGCCTCGGCTCGCCCGAGATCGACGCCGCCCTCCGCGAGCAAATGCTGACCGGCCTCGGCTTCGCGGGCCCCGAGACCCTGCTCGTCGGACTCCGAAAGACGATCAAGTTCGACCAGAAGCCGGAGGAGGCGGAACTCGACGGCAAACCCGTCCACATCCTTAGAGGAAATTGGCGGAGCCGCGAGGGGCTCGTCGGCCCCGACCAGCGCCCGCTCCCCCCAACCGGCATGCTCCCCCCCTACATCCCCAGCCTGGCGATCCTCTACATCGGCAAGGAGGATGGCTGGCCGTACAAGCTCGACCTCCAGGGGCGGCAAGTCTCGGCGCTGGTGGACACCCGGCAGATCGGCCCGGATGGAAAACGGATCGGCACCAAGAGTTCGATCGAACGGCAAGACCCCAGCGAGCTTCACCTGGTTTACTCCAACGTCCAGCCGGGCGCTTCGATCCGGGCCGAGGAGTTCGCCTTCCAGGCCCCCGCCAACGCCAACGTCGAAGACAACACCGAGATCGTGCTCAAGAGCCTCAACCAGGCCATTGAATACCAGGCCATGCAAAAGCGCGCCGAGGCCGCCGGCAAGGACGGCGCGACTCTCGACCAATCCATCGAGATTCCCAAAACTCCCCCCGCCATCGAAATCCCCAAGTGAATCGCGCTTCCCGAGAGCAGAGGGGCGAAGGCCGGATAAGGGTTGCCGGGTTTACCCGGGGGCCTCTCTGGAGTGCGGGAGCCTGCTCCCGCTCGGACTCGCGGAGCCTGCTCCCGCGTCCAACTCGCGACGGATGTTCGAACGACACGCGCGGCCGGTAAGAGCGGCGGCAATCCGCCCCACTCCAGACTTGGTCGTTCGCCCGCCGATGGAGACTCCCTCGCCGTGCTCTCCGATTCCGATCGCCGACGACTGCTCGACGCCGCCCGCCAAGCGGCGGCCCGGGCGTATTGCCCCTACAGCAACTTTCCCGTCGGCGCGGCCGTTTTGAGCGGTGGCGGCAACATTTTCGCCGGCTGCAACGTCGAGAACGCCTCGTACGGCCTAACCATCTGCGCCGAGCGCTCCGCCGTCTTCCAACTCGTCGCCTCGGGCGAATCGCCCCTTCTCGTCCGGGCGGTCCTCATTTACACCCCCACGCCAACCCCCTCCGCCCCCTGCGGCGCCTGCCGCCAAGTCCTCAACGAGTTCGGCCCAACCTGCGAAGTCGTCTCCCTCTGCGACGGCCCCGACGAATCGCGCCTGGCGCTCAATCAACTCCTCCCCGCCGCCTTCGGACCCGGAAACCTGGTTTAGTCGGGATTCCTTGAATAAACACGTTCGGAACGAATCCACGCTCGCCCGGGCGGCATGCGCTGCTCGTCATGCAGGCGTGGGTTTAAAATCAACACGGCATGCCGGTTTTGTAGAAAATTTGCATCATGCTTGCGTTGATTATTCCATGACGCTCCACGTGGTGGTAAAAGGAACACTGGATGCGTGAAAATCGCGTCGTCCGTGCTCGCGGCACGCGCGCGGACGACGTGATGGAAACCCCCAGCGAAACGATCAAAACACTGCGGACTCTAGAGGAAGGAAACCATGATCAAGTCTTTGCTGCGAGTGGGTTGCATGGCGGCGGTGACGGCCGGTTTGGCCTTCGGTCTGGGAGGGGCGGCCAGCGCCGACACTGTGTACTCGAACAATCAGACCCCGGGGGATTTTTTCCACGGTAGCGTTGCCGGCAATCCTGATGGCGCCAGCCTGTCCCTCGGGACCCCCGGTTGGTCTTACGAGAATGTTCGGAACGATTCGGTCGTCGGCATCAATAACACGTACGCCGATAACCATGGCGGTAATGGATCGGTGTACTTTAATCCGGTGGGCAGCGGGGCGGGCACCGGAAAAGCCGACATTACATACGGCTCGGGGGGCGTCCTCGGGAATCTGAGCGACTTGCGAGCGCTGTCATTCGAGTGGTACCGCGACTCCGCCAGCGATGTTGCGCAGCACTTTTCGCCGTCACTCCGCATTGGGATTACGATTGGCAGTGGCGTTGACCAGAAGAGCGGCTACCTGGTGTGGGAGAATGTTTACAATGGAGGTTCAACGAAAACCGCAGTCGCCACGGACCAGTGGGTCGAGGTTGACGCATTTAAGGGAGGGCTGGCCAAGCTCTGGAATAACCCGGACCTTGGTCTTGGCGGCCCCCAATACAAGACCCTTGATGATTGGTTGAAGGTGGGCAGCCCCCTCGCCGACGCCGTGGTCACTGGGTTCCAAATCGGCGTGGGGTCTGGATGGAAGGGGACCTTCATTGGCGCCGCCGACTATCTCTCGTATCAGTTCGATGGTGGCCCCGTGACAACCGTCGACTTCGAGGTCAACGCCGTTCCCGAGCCGTCGAGCATCGCCTTGGTTCTGGGCCTTGGCGGCCTCGGCTTGGCGGGAAGGGCTTGGCGTCGTCGCCGGACTGGATGAGCCGAGTTCTCGGCTAGACACTGAAGGCTGACGCCATAACTGGGGAGGTCTTCCACGCCGATTCGGCCTGGGGGACCGCCCCACTTCGTTTTCCGCGTACCACGATTCATTTTCCCCGGTCGATCGCCACAGGACCCTCGATCTCGCCGCTCCGGGCGAACCGCCCCTCCCACCTTCCCGTTCCCACCGTTCCCCACGGCGCGGGCCGCCATTCGTCTCTCAAAATTCCGCCTAAACGGGCCGATCAGACGGCCGTGACGGGCCCAATCGAAGAATCGCGGCCGCGTTCGGTTCGACGAACAAATTCGGGCTCCAAATCAACGCGGGGCGTCCGTCTTGGTGATTGTTTGCAATGCGAGGGCCGCGGACCGTCCCACGGCGTCGGTCGCTCGGTAAATAAGGCCAGATGGAGAGAAACTTGGCCGCTCGCTCTCAAGGGGGGCGGACGGGGGGAGCGCGACGGCGCCTTCTCTCGAGACGTTAAAATCACCTTTGGATTTGGAGATGAAATCGATGATTAAGACCTGGCTGCGAATTGGTGGAAAGGTCGCTTGGGTCGCCGTTTTGGCTCTCGGCTTAACGCGGTCGGCGGTCGCGGGGACCGTGTATGTGTACGCGAACGATCAAGTGGCGGGAGACATCTATCCCGGGGGCGGCGCGGCGATCGGCGCGTCCGGATGGAAGTACGCCAACACGGCGTCGTCCGGAAAGGTGGGCGTCAACGGCAGCCTTCCCCATGATGGCAACGGGTCGGTCTACTTTTCCGGCTCGAACAACAACTCGAAAGCCGACATCTCCTACAGTCCGGGAGGCGTCCTCGGCCTGCTCAGCGAGCTGACCTCGCTGTCGTACGACTGGATCCGGACCGGGGGCGAAGCTCGGGCCAATCTGGCGCCGGCCATCCGAGTGAAGGTCACGGTTGGCAGCGGTTTTTTCGCGAAAACGGGCTACCTGGTTTGGGAACCCGTTTACAATGGCTTCTCAACCGTTCCGCTGGATGAGTGGACCAGCAGCGACGCGATTGGGGGGACGTTCTGGGCCACAAATAGTCTGGTGTCCAACGGTGTGAATACGTTCAAGGACCTCGATTATTGGACGGGCGTTCTGGGATCCAACGCCAAGGTCACCGGCTTCGAAGTGGGCATCGGCTCGGGCTGGGGCGGGTCGTTCACCGGGGCCGCGGACAACATCGCCTTCGGGTTCAACGGGGAAAGCACGACCTACAACTTCGAGGTCAGCCCCTCCGCCGTGCCCGAGCCGGGGAGCATCGCCATGGGCCTGATCGCCGGCGGGCTTGGGCT
>Ga0182738_1002679_pt1 | contig 21001 bp, 28 predicted proteins | sample eDN5th30CBELigMG_FD_128876 | JGI IMG/M metagenome (GOLD analysis project Ga0182738, IMG submission 128876) | Enriched Miracle-Growth compost microbial communities from Emeryville, California, USA - eDNA 5th pass 30_C BE-Lig MG (version 2)... ... | reverse complement strand
CTTGCATGTCGTTGTCCTGGGGTGAGGGGAGGCGGGTGTATCCGTCGCGGCAAACCTGAGGGATCGCCCACACGAACCGCTCCGTAATGCCGCGCGCCAAGGCTTGGTCGAGGCCGGCATCGATGCGGGCCCAGTACGTCTCCGCGTTTTCGGGGAGCAGAACGAAGCCGGCGAAATAGTCCTGGAGATCGAGCGGATAGCCAAGCCGGTCCGCGACCGTGAGGTAGGCTGCCTTGCGGGCCGCTTCGGCGCCGTTGGTCAGCCAGTCGTAGTCCTCGACCTGGAGTCGGTCGAATGCAGGCCAAGCCCAGCCAGGTGGCATGTTTGCCCGGTGAAGCTCCGGCATGGCTCCGTCGAGGATCGTCGGCGTGAATGCGAGCAGGTAGACGGTGGCGCCCGCGGGGCCAGCCGCATCGCGGATCGCGTCGGTGAGGTCCGCGGTCGACTGCGCGAGCAGTTCGCCCGCTTCATCAAGAAGAGACAGTTCCGCTTCCGACAGCGCGGCCCGCATGTCCTCGATCTCCGGTGGCGAGCTGCCGAATGCCGAGCGCGCAGCATCGTCATAAAGGCAGATGCGACCGTCCTGCGTCGTCCACCACCAAGGCTCGCCGATCTGGAATTCGACCTTCAGCCCGGCATCCAGCAGCAGTTCCACGAACGTCGTGGCTGAAGCTCTCAACCATGCCATGGCGTCGGCATTGGCGGGGGAGAGCAGCGCGGAAGGAGGATCCCAACCGGTCCGTCCTGCCTCACCGTCGCAGGCACGCTGCTGCCACGCTTCCGGGCACCGCTCGGCCAGAAGTTCGTAGCTGATCGATGCGACCAGGCGATAACCCTGCGCTGCGCAGAGGGCGAAGTAGTTGGCGTGCCACAGCAGGGCGGGTCCGCACACCGTTCCCGCCGGATCGACCTCGAGGTCGTCCCCGCCCGGCACCAGCCGCTGGAAGTGGCTCATCCCCAAGTAGTGGACGATGCGCTCGCGATAACCGAGCTGGCGCACTGTGCGCAGCAGGCGTTCGGGCGTCTGGTTGTAACAATCGTCGAACGCGGTCGCCATGCGGATGCCGTGCGGAGGCACCAGCACATCGCCGATCGCGAGCATGGGGCGGTGGCCCTCGCAGGCGATTTCGCTCAGTTCGACCCAGCCGTCCACGCGAGCCAACAGCAGGTCCTCCGCGTCCGGCTCATATCCCGGCGGCGGGAGGGAGATGAACATCCGGTCGATGTCCTTGGGGTAGACAGCGTCGCCGTCACCTTCCCATTCGTCGTGCAGGTCGGAGAACGACAGCACGATCCGCGCGTCTTCCGGCGAGCCGTCGGCATGGTTCCACAGCCGCACGTACCAGCTTTTCGCAGCGCCGGTCGCGTCGCGGCCCTCGATGGTTAGCGTCGGCCCGTGGACCGCGTCGAGCGGCAGGATTCCCCCCGAACGCCAACGAAACCTTAGCGTGGTGCGCGAGTAGTCGCGGTCCGTTGCATAGGCGAGCAGCGGGTGGCTGATCGTGTCAACGCTGTCCCAGATCAGCCCGGCAAGTTCGCCAGTGTGGTGGAACTCCGCTTCGACGCGGAGCGAGTCCGCGCCGGTGGTGACGACGGTGGCGATCATCGGGCGCGGGAAATTGACTGTCCAGAAACGCGGATCGAAGCGCTGGATGAAGTCGCTGTCCTGCCCCTCGCGCTTTCGTGCGAGCCAGAATGCCATTCGGATTATCCTTTGAAGAAGCGTCAGAAGTCCCGCAGCGCGCGGCGGATGCTGCTAGCGACCTGCCGCGAGGACCGCCTGAGCGCGACGGGCGCATCCGAACCGCGCGGGGCGGCGAGCTGGATCGATACCTTCACGTCGCGCGCTGGCGTTGCGGCGGACGTCTCGATCCGGCCGGAGCTTGTCGGCACGAAGACTTCGGGCCCGCGTTCCCCGACGACGTAGGCCGCCCCAGGCGAAACGTTTCCACCCGTCGCCCGGCCGGGCAGCCCGAACAGCGCGCCGACCGCACCGGTCAGGATTCCGGCCAGTCCCCCGCCGCTCGTTCCGCCGACCATGCTGCCGATGCCCGATTTCACCGCCTGGGCCGCGACCTCGTTCATCGTCTGCATCGCCACACGCTTCAGGTCGTCGAAGCCGAGGCTGCCTCGCCGGATCGCGCCTGTCAGGCCGCGTTCGAGGACGTTGCCGGCCCGGGCAAAGCCGTCGACAAGCGTGTTGTCGAACGTTCCGCGCATCGCCTCGATGTCCCGTCGGAAGCCTTCGGTGCTGGCGCGCACTTCGATCATCAGCGGCTCGATTTCGTCATCCATCGCTCAGTTGCTCCATGAGGCGTTCGAGTTCGTCACGGCTGAGCGTGACGCCGGTGCCGGCTTTGGGGGCCAGGATTGCGGCCAGCTCTGCGGGGGTGGCGTTCCAGAAATCGTCAGGCCGCCAGCCCAGTGCGAGCGAGGCAAGGCCAGCGAGGCGCTGGGCCCCGGCGGCGAAAGTCGTCATTCGCGGCCCTTGAGGATTTGCGCGAGGAGGGTCCGCAGCGGCTGCGCGCAGCGGGCGAGGCCCATCGCGAGCACCGCGTCGCCCACAATTTCGCGCGTCAGGCCGTCACGCTCGGCAAGGCAGTGCCAGAACAGCGCGGCTACCTCGGCTAATTTGAGCTGCCCTGCACTTGCCCGTTCGACCAGCGCAAACAGGGGACCGAGTTCCTCCTCGGCCACGACAAGGGCGGTGAAAGTCGGGCGCAAGACGTACGCCCGACCGGCGATCGTCAGCGTGGCCTCGCCCCGCAAGGCGTTCGCCGTCACGACGATGTGACCGCGCCGCTGCTTTCCAGCCGCAGCGTGTAGTTGCGCTCGCCATTGAAATCCCCGGCGTAATCGAGCCGCTGGATCAGGAACTTGCCGCGCAGTTTTTCGCCGTCTTCGAACGACAGCTCGTAATTCTCGAGCGTGCCGGCGAGGGCGTGGTCGCGGATCGAGGCTTCCGCATCGCTGCCGAGGAAAATCCCGGCCGCGCTGACCGAGACGGAACGGGTTCCTGCTCCGGACAGCAATTCGCGCCAACCGCCGGAGCCTTTGTTGGTGACCACCACCGCGTCGCCGTTGATCGACATCTGGGTGGTGCGCAGTCCGGCGACGGTATCGTAGCTCGGCGGGGAGCTGCCATCTCCGATCTTGAGTAGGAAGGCGGAGCCTTTCTGTGCAGTCATTTAGGGTCCTTTCAGAAGGGGGATCAGGAGTTGGCGAGCAGCCGGAACCGGTATTCCATCAGCACCGCGCGCGTGTTGTTGGCGCGTTGCTCGGCGCGGCCGCGCAGGAACGTGGTGGTGACGATGTCGAAGCTGTCCTGCTCGCGGGGCAGGCTATCGATCCGGTCCTCGATGGCAGACACGAGATCGCCAGCCGTGGCGGGGTCATCCCCGCGACAGTGGAGTTCGACGGCCACGCGCACCTCGCGGCCCGGCCGATCCTTGGTCGACCAGTTGGTGCTGGCGCTGGCGACGATGCCGAGCCACGGGGGGACGGCACGCAGCGGCGCTTCCTCCGCAATGACGTTGACCGTGTCGGCAAGGTCGGGATCGTCACGTAGCCAGTCGAGAAGCGCGGCGCGCAGCTGGGTTTCCATCAGGATTTCCTCGAAAAGAACGGCCACAGGAGATGCGCTTGCCGCCAGCGTCGGGCGTCGGACGTGCGAGAAAGCACGGTTCGGTGGGCGTGCGCCTCGGCCAGCGTCGCGGCGCGCCGTGTCAGCCGCGCCTCGGCAAACGATATCGCCGCGGCGATCATGCGAGCCTCATGCGTCGCCACGGGTGCCACAGGGCAGCGACGGCGGTTGGCGGTTCGCTTGCCGGTCGGGCTTCGTCACGGGTGCGAAAGTGGTGCGCGGCTAGCCGGACAACGCCGTGGCGCACAGCTTCGGGCAGGTCGTCCCATTTCGCGGCGAGTCCGGCGGCGAAGCGCACCGCGATCCTCCCGGCGGAGCCCTGGCGAAGCAGGCGCACCCTGCCGCCGCCATCGGCATCGAGATCGATCGCATAGTCGCTGGATGCGAGCGCAAACCTCGAGCCTTCAGACGGGATTCCGTCCACCTCCAGGATCGCCTGTACCGGGCGAGTGACGAGGCATTGCCAGCCTCCGTAGGCGGGAAGCACTTCTTCGACCGTGGCCTCAAGCGCCATTGAGCCGGTGAACGCCTCGAAAGTGTCGAGGCTGGCGCGCAACAGCTGGGTGAGGGTGGCGTCGTCCTTTGTCGTGCCGATCGCCAGCCACGCCTTGAGCGCGTCGAGGGCCGCGTCGGCGATCACTGCCGGCGTGAGCATGTTCCGCTGCATCGCGGTCTCCGAAAATATGGGAAGAAAGGGTGGGGCCGGCGACGTGTGCGCCGGCCCCGTGAGCAGGATCAGGCTTCGATCTTCAGCAGCTTGATTGCCGAGGAGTCGAGCACCTGGCCGCCCACGCGCTTGGTGGCGTAGAAGTGGACGAACGGCTTGTTGGTGAACGGATCGCGCAGGATCGTCGTCGCGTTGCGTTCGGTGATGAGATAGCCGGCCTTGAAGTTGCCGAACGCGATCGGGAAGGCATCTGCCGCGATGTCCGGCATGTCCTCGGCCTCGATCACCGGATAGCCGAGCAGGCGATCCGGCTGACCTTCGACAAGGCCCGGCTGCCACAGGAACGCACCATCGCTGGTCTTGAGCTTGCGGACTTCGGCGAGCGTCGACGAGTTCATGACCCAGCTCGCGCCCTGTCGGTGGCCAGCCTTGAGAGTGTGGATCAGGTCGATCAGCTTGACGTCCGGCTCCTCGTCGAACCCGTCCGCATCGCCGCTGCCGACGTATTGAAGCGCGCCGAACGTACGGGTTGCGTCACCGGCAGTGGACTTCGATGCGGCGAGGAAGCCCTTCGGCTGGTTGGTGCCGGTGCCGTTGATGAACGCGGCACCCTCTGCCCGCGCGAACTCCATGGCGATCTCGCTCGCCAGCCAGCCTTCGAGATCGAACGCCGCGTCATCGAGCATCCGCTGGCTCGCCGCCGGATTGGCGTAGAGCTCGCCGGAAGGCGGGGCGATTTCGACGAACTCCGGCGTATCGGTGGCGGTCCGGGCGGCGGTTTCGCTGACCCAGCCGGAAGCCGTGCCTCCGGTCGCGACCAGCTTGCGATAACCCGCGGTTCCCACCTGGACGACCTGCGCAAGGCTGCGGATCGGCGAGATTTCCTTCAGCTCGCTGGCGATCAGGGCGTCGATCTCGCGGGGGACGGCATAGCCGCCATCGGCATTGGCTGCGCCCGAGAGCGACTTGAACTGCCGCTCCTCGCCGCGGCGCAGGTAGAGGTCGACGAAGCCCTTCACTTCGGGGGAGGGTTCGCCCGAGGGCGAGAGCGCGGGGCGGGCAGCCGCGCGGCTGACGCGGTCGAGCCGGGCTTTCACTTCGTCAACGTCCGAGCGGAGCGCGACGATCGCCTCCTCGGTCTTGTCCTGTCGGGCGACGATGTCGAACGACGATGCGAGCGTCTCGGTCTCGGGATTGAATTCGCTATCCATCAGGCAGTGGTCCTTTCGTGGGCACAAAAAAGCCGCCCTGGGGGCGGCCGGAGAAAACGATGCTTCGGAGAATGGAGCGCTATCGGATCAGGTGGACCCGCGCCCTGAACTGCAGCGGGTGGGTCACGAGGCTGACTTCGAACAGGTCGATATCTTCCAGCAGCCGCCCGTTGGGCAGGGGGCGGTAGCGGCGCGCGCGATAACCGAAGCTCAGGCCGTTCGCGTTGCGGGGGCGAGTGTGGGGATCGATCCGCGCGATGACCCGCAGCCCGCGTGCGTCCTCCTCCAGCATCTCGATCCAGCCGATCCGTTGCATGGGGCGGTGCTGCCAGAGCAGGGGCAACTCCTGCGCTTCGGCAATGGCACGCGCGAAGGCCCCCTGGCGGATCACGTCGCCTGCGGCATCGGCGATATCGAACAGCGCGGCATAGCCTGCGAACCGCCTCACTTGAGCAGCTCCGGCACGCCGAGGCGGACTGCGATCCCGATCAGCAGCAGCGCGAGGCACCCACGCACTGCCCAGTCGATTGCCGCCTGCCACGCGCTCTTCTTGGCATCGCGCCATGCGCCCAGAAGCTGGCGCAGCTCGCCGATATCGTCGCCTGCATGGGCATCGGACAGGCCGAGCCGGGCAAGGGCACGATCCGCGCCCAGTTCGCTCGCTTCCTCGATGATCGCGCGCAAGGTGAGCATATCCGCACCTTCGGCGGTCGCTTGTGCCAGCAGCCTGGCGAGCATCTCGTCCCCGTTCATGCCTTGCAATCCAGGTCGAGCATGGCGCGCTTTTCCTCCTCGCTGAGGAAGCTGGCCGCACTGACTTGGGCCCACAGGCGTTCGCGGTCCTCGGCAAGCGCCGATACCCGGTCGAGATCGACGGCTAGTGTCGCGTCGGGAAACCACTCTTCGAGGCCCTCCGCGAGGCCGGAGAGGATTTTCCCTGCCAGCGGCAGCAGTGTGAGCCGCCACAGGGCGCGGTTGGCCTCACGATAATTGGCGTACGTGTTGTCACCCGGCAGGCCGAGCAGCATCGGCGGCACGCCGAATGCGAGGGCGACGTCGCGGGCGGCAGCAGCTTTCAACTCCGCGAAATCCATGTCCGCAGGCGACAGCGCCAGCGACTGCCATTTGAGCCCGCCTTCTAGCAGCATCGGCCGGCCAGCATTGCCTTCGCCCGAGAATGCCTGGGCCAGTTCTGCGCGCAGCCGCTCGAACTGTTCGGTGGTCAGGGTACTCTCGCCACCGTCATAGACCAACGCTCCGCTCGGGCGGGCGGCGTTTTCGAGCAATGCCCGGTTCCAGGCCGAGGCGGCGTTGTGAATGGCCACTGCCTGGTCCGCCGCGGCGAGGCATCCCGCGCCGTAGTGATCGTCCGCCGGATGAAAGCTCTTGAGGTGCACGATGTTTGGCCAGCCGGCCTCGTCCTCGAGAGGGATCGTCATCGCCTTGTCGCCGACCCTGTACTGGTAGGCGACGGGCCACCCGGCGGCATCCGGCACGATCGAAACCCGCTCCGGCCGCAGCGCGAACAGCTCGACCGGCTGCCCGGCCGCATCCTTCATCACCTGCACGAAGCCGTTGCCGTGAAGCAGCAGTTGCGCCGCGAGCGTTTCCAGCAGCGCCTGCCCTGCGCTGGTCTCGGACAGCAGCTTGATCAGCCGGGCATCGCCGGTGAGCGGCGCTCCGGCGACGCCCTCGGCAACCAGCCGCACGGCCCGCTGGGCTACAGGGTTCTCCAGATAGGCCTGCCGCACCGCGCGACTGTAATCGAACGGCAGCCGCGCTCCGCCCGGCTCGATGGCGAAGGCCCACGGCGAAGAGAAGCTGCGGGCGAGAGGCACGCGGCATTGGCCCCCGCCCTTGAAGGCGGAGGCGATACTGTTGAGGAAGGACATAGGTTTACTCCGTCATCCCGGGCCGAGCCGGGACCTCGTGGTTCGTCACCGAACCGGTTACGTCATTCGTTGCGCGCGGCGGGCAGGGCTAGAGTTCGCGCACACGCGGCGTGCCTGACTTGCCGAGCATCAGTTCGGTCAGCGCCCAGACCAAAGCGTCCGCGCGGTCGGGAGAGCGGCCCGGCCCTTCGTAGCCGCCTGCGGCCATGAGGCCGCACAACTGGTCCTCCAGCGCGGCGAACATCCCGCAGTGCCGAACCCGTCCCGCTTCGTACAAGGCCGCGACTGGCTCGGCACGGGCGGTCTTGCCGCGGCTCGCGTGGACCAGCCTGAGCGGCAGCGCATGATGCGCAGCGCGGAGCACCGACCGCACCATGTCGCCGCCCTGGTTGGCCTCGGCGACGACCCGATCGGCATTCCACGCCCGTGCAGCCTCGGCAACGGCTCGCGCCCAGCCTTCGGGGCTTGGCTTCCGGACCGAGCAATCTGCGAGGACCCGGGCAACGCTGTCTGCGCCAAACCCGCACACCACGATCCCGCATTCGTCTCCCTGCGCGGTGGCAGGCGGGTCGACGCCCACCACGATCCGCGTCAATCCCGCTGGGACGGCGGGCTCCCGGGACTGCTCCAGCATGCTCCGGTTCCACAGCGCGCCTTCGACATCTTCGATAAGCTCGCCCTCCAATTCCTGCCGCGCCAGCAGCGATCCGCCGAACTCGGAGCGAACGGAGCGCAGGAAGCCGGGCGGCAGGTTATCGGCGTTGTCGCTGGTCCGCCCCCGTGTGATGCGCGTGTCGGCCTGACCCAGCAGCCGTTTCACCAAGGGAACGGCTCGCGGCGTTGTCGTTGCCACGACCTGCGGGAAGCGGCCCAGCCGCAGGCCCAGAAGCAGGTTGTCCCACGTGTTGGTGGCGCGCCCGCCCGCCTGGTTCCACTTCGCGATCTCGTCAGCCCAGCAGTGGCTGTGCTGGGGGCCACGAAGGCTCTCCGGCTCGGCGGCGGAGTAGATCGTCGCGCGCGCCCCGTTGGGCCATGTCAGCAGCCGCTTGGATGGTTCGAAATCGGGCCGCGTCTTCGGCGGCGAGATCGCCAGCAATCCGCTTTCTCCCTCGATCATCACTCGCCGCGCCTCCCCGAGGGAGGCGGCGACCAATGCAATCTGCGCCCCGCCATCCGCCTCGGCCACCGAGCGGACCCACTCGGCACCGGCGCGGGTTTTGCCGAAGCCGCGCCCGGCCATGACCAGCCAGGTGTGCCAGCCGTCGCCAGGCGGCACCTGACCTTCGTGCGCCCAGAGGCGCCAGTGCCGCTTGAGCGAACGGCGCTGCCGCTCGCTCATGCGCTTCAATTCGACGCGACGCTCCTGCGGCTCCAGCGCAAGCAGCGTCTCCGCAAGGCTAGTCCGCGCCATCGCTCGTCACGTCCTCGCTCAGGATCGCGGCGTTGGCGGCGCGGCGCTGGCGCATGTCTTCGATAAAGGCGTCGATGGAATCGAGCACGGCCTGTTCGTCGTCATCTTCGCGCAGCGCGCGCTCCCGGGCCACGGTCTGGGCATGGAGCGCCAGCAGCTTGAGCGCGCCGGCAACGTCCATCTTGCGGGCAGGGTCGGCGGCGCGAAGGTAGCCGAGCACTTCGAGTTCGAGGTGTTCGTATCCTTCGACCAGCGCTGCCCGCCATTGCGCGTTGAACTCCGGCTCCACGCGGCGGATCTTGTAGGCGCGGCTGGGAGAGACGCCTGCTGCCTTTGCCGACGCGGTGACGTTCGAGGTTTCGGCAAGCTTGTCGAGGAACAGGCCGCGCCAGTGGCGGTTGAGCTTCTCCTTTTCCCCTTCCCGGTATTCGGTCCGCACCTTGGTGCGCCGCCCGCGGCAGCGCTTTGCGTCCTGTGTCATCGGCTTCACCCCATGCGGAAACGAAAAGGGCGGCCCCGAAGGCCGCCCCGCTGAATCACTCTATCGCGATGTTCCGCTTCTCTAACCAATGAGCGTCGCGATGTCAATACGAAAGTGCCAAATAGGTTACATAGGGGTTCTTGCAGTGGTTCGCGTCCTCGCGTACTTCTCTCGGAGCCGGCCGCGACGGTCGCGCAAGCAATCCAGTGTTCCGCCGTCCGGCTCTGGATTGCCGCGGCGCCCCAGTACTGACCAAGGACGGAAAGCCCTCCATGCTACGCAGCCTTTATAACTGGGTCATGGCCAAGGCCGCGCACCCCAAGGCCGAATGGTGGCTTGCCGCGTTCGCATTCGTCGAAGCGAGTTTCTTCCCGATCCCGCCGCACCCGCTGCTGGGCCTGATGTGCCTTGCCGAGCCGAAGAAGGCGGTGCGCTTCGCTCTGATCGCCACGATTGCATCGGTCGCGGGCGGGCTGCTCGGCTACGCCATCGGGGCGTTGCTCTATGACAGCGTGGGCAAGGAACTGCTTGCCGCGCTCGGCATGACGGACAGCTTCCCGGTCGCTGCCTGCTACCTGCGGGAGTACGGAGCCGAGATCATCATGATCAAGGGGGCGACACCGATCCCCTTCAAGCTCCTGACGATCACTGCCGGGTTCATCGGCATGGCGCTGGTGCCGTTCATCCTCGCCAGCCTCGTCAGCCGGGCGATCAGCTTCATGATCGTGGGCGTGCTGTTCCGCCTGTTCGGTGCCCCGATCAAGCGCTTCATCGACAAGTATCTCGGCCTCGCCACCGCGGGCTTCGTGGTACTGGTCGTCGGCGGCTTCCTCGCCATCACCCTGATCGAAGGCGGCGGCGAGGAAGTGAAGGAGAAGTGCAGCGTGGCCGCGGGGATCGACCCCACGATCGCGTGAACCGCAACCCTCGTCAGGTCAGGCTGGCGAGAAAGTCGTTTCCAGCGAGATCTCGGCGTTCAGGACTTTCGAGACCGGGCAGTTGGCCTTGGCCTCCGCCGCAAGCCGCTCGAACTCCGCCTGGCCGATACCGGCCACGGTGCCCGACAGGGTCAGGTCGGAGCGCGTGATCGCGAAACCCTCTCCATCCTTGTCGAGCGTGACCTTCGCGGTCGTCTCCAGTGTGCCGGTGTCGTAGCCCGCGCGGGCGAGGGCGAAGGAGAGCGCCATCGTGAAGCACGACGCATGGGCCGCGGCGATCAGCTCCTCCGGGTTGGTGCCGGGCTTGCCTTCGAACCGCGTATTGAAGCCGTAGGGCTGGTCAGCCAACACTCCCGACTGGGTCGAGATATGGCCCTTGCCGTCCTTGCCGAAGCCTTCGTAACGCGCGCTGCCGCTCTTGACGATCGCCGCCATCGCAGTCCTCCTTGGTTGCCGCCGGGCCGGATGACTCGGTGACAGCCTTATCCCGCATTTTCGCCGGCAGCGCCAATGCGGGAGCGCCGGACGGCGCGGGGGATCAGATGATCCCCACCGCCTTGCCCGCACGCTCGAACATGCCGACGATCGTTTCGACCTGTTCGGCCGAGTGTTCGGCGCAGAGCGAGCAGCGCAGCAGCGTCATCCCGGCAGGCGTTGCCGGCGGGCGCGCGAGGTTCACGTAGAGGCCTTCGTGCAGCAACGCTTCCCACATCGCCGCGCCACGCTCGAGATCCGGCATGATCACCGCGATGATCGCGCTCTGCGGCTCGTCAGTGCCGAGCGTGAAGCCGAGCCCCTTGAGCTTCGAATGCAGGGTGCGGGAGTTCTCCCACAAGTGGGCCCGCTTGTCGCCCGCCTGCATCAGCTTGCGCACGCTGGTCGCGGCGGTCGCCACCACGCTCGGCGGAAGGCTGGCGGTGAACACGTAGGGGCGGCAGACGAGGCGCAGCACCTCGAACTTCGGGTGGTTGGAAACGCAGAAGCCGCCCACCGTGCCGACGCTCTTAGAGAACGTGCCGATGATGAAGTCGACCTGGTCGATCACGCCCTGCGCTTCGGCCACGCCGCGGCCATGCTCGCCGATGAAGCCCATCGAGTGTGCCTCGTCGACGAGGACCATCGCGCCGTTTTCCTTGGCAACGCGGACCATGTCCTTCAGCGGCGCCACGTCACCCAGCATCGAGTAGACGCCTTCGAGTACGACCAGCTTGCCGGCACCTGCGGGAATGCGCTTCAGGCGCTTTTCCAGCGCATCGATGTCATTGTGCTTGAACGGCACCACTTCGGCATTGCCGAGCGCGCAGCCATCCCAGATCGAAGCGTGGCTGTCGATGTCGAGGACGATGTAATCGCCCTTTCCGGCCATCGTGCTGATGATCCCGAGGTTGGCCTGATAGCCGGTCGAGAACACCATGGCATGGTCCATGCCATAAAATTCCTTGAGCGCTTCCTCGCACTCCTTGTGACCTTGGTACGTCCCATTGAGGACGCGGCTGCCGGTCGTGCCGCTGCCGTAGTTGTCCAGAGCATCCTTGCCCGCCGCGATCACGTCCGGGTCAAAGGTCATGCCCATGTAGTTGTAGGTGCCGAGCAGGATCGTGTCCCGCCCGTTGCAGATGGCGCGGGTGGGGGAGAGAACCTTCTCCATCACCAGCCCGAACGGATCTGTCACACCGGTAGAGAGGAGATCTTCACGCTGCTGGATCAGCGGGTCGAATTTGCTGAACAGGTCCGGCGAGTTTCCGGACAGTTCCTGCTCCTGGTCAGCTTGCGAAACGCCCTCGCTCACGCGCCGGCTCCGTCGGCAAGCCTGGTCACGGCATCGACAAGCTGGCCGTAATTCTCGATCTCGGCCTGCTGGTTCATGCTGATGATGATGTCGAACTCGTCCTCGATCGCGGCGACGAAATCCATCACCGTCAGGCTGTCAAATTCGAGGTCATTGGCGAAGGTGGTGTCGTCCCCGATGGCCACGCCCTTCTTGTTGAAAGGCTCGATCAGGGTGCGGATACGGGCGTCGGTTTCGGCGCGGTCCATGCGGATTTTTCCAATGCTGTCCTGCAGGGGCGATGCCTCTGCCATGCGAATGAGGCGGAAAAGCGGTTCGCAGGGCGCCTTGTCAAGCGGCACGCCAAGAAGCGCACCGTTAATCGCTCATGCTCAGGCGGCGAGCAGCAGGCCTTTGACCGTGGTCATGAAGGGCCCGATCGAGACCGGCTTGGCCAGGTATCCCTCCGCCCCCACGTCGCGGATGCGTTCCTCGTCCCCCTTGCCGGCATAGGCGGTCACCGCCAGCACGGGGATGGAGCGCAGGTTCGCGTCACGCTTGAGGCTGGCAATCAGGTCCAGCCCGGAGACGTCCTGCAACTGGATGTCCATGATCACGAGGTTGGGGACAAACTGGCGGGCCCGCTCGATCGCCTGCGAACCCTCGGCTACCGGTTCCACAGTGAAGCCGTTGGCGACGAGAACGTCGCAAAACAGCTTACGGTTAAGATCGTTGTCCTCGACAACGAGGATGCGCTTCGTCATTTGGCCCCCTGTCGCTCCCGTCCCCACGGGAACTCGGCAGCGCCGTCCTGCGGCCTTAGCGTAAGGACGGTCGCATGGATAGGGGTCGGACAATTATTAAGATTGGTGAAAATAGACTTAATGATCCCGCGGCGCTGGCGCTGCAGGCGATTGCGTGGATCGTGTCGGATGAAGCGCGGGGCGAGCGATTCCTGGCGTTGACCGGCCTCACGCCGGATCTCCTGCGCGAGCGGCTTGCGAGCGCGGATGTGCAACGCGCCGCGCTCGAATTCCTTTCCGCGCATGAGCCGGATCTGGTCGCCGCTGCCGAGACCCTTGGCGTGACTCCGGCCGAGTTGGTCGCGGCGGGCGAAAGGCTCGGCGGATGAGTCGCCCGCTGGTCGTCACCGATTGCGACGAGGTGCTGCTGCACATGGTCTCGCATTTTCGCGACTGGCTGGGTGAAGCGCACGACGTCGACTTCAAGTTGGGAAGCTCGAACTTTGCCGGTGCGATGCGCTATCGCGCCAACGGCAGGGTATTGGCCGACGAGGAAATGTGGCGCCTGCTGAACATGTTCTTCGATGGCGAGATGCACAGGCAGACGGTCATCCCGGGAGCCGCGGAGGCGATCGCAGCGCTGTCCAGGGATGCGGACGTGGTCGTGCTCACCAATCTGCAGGATCACCGTGCCCAGTCGCGCGCTGCGCAGCTTGCCGGACACGGCATCAGCGCGCGGGTATTTACCAACCAAGGCCCGAAGGGGCCGGCGCTGAAGAAGATCGTCGACGAATTTCGTCCTTCGCGCGTCGCATTCATCGACGACATTGCCGCCCACCACCAGTCGGCCTGGGACGTGGTGCCGGAGACAATCCGGCTGCATTTCTGTGGCGAACCGGTGATGGCACAGCACATTGATTGCGCGCACGTTTCCGGTCACGCTCACGCGCGTATCGACCGGTGGGACGAAGCCTTGCCCTGGTTGCTCGAAAGACTGCATGGAGGAAACGCATGAGCGTCGAACAACGACTCGCCCAGCTGGGCATCCGTCTTCCCGAAGCGGCCGCGCCCGTGGCCGCCTATCGCCCGGTCATCGTGCATGGGGGCGTAGCCTATGTTTCGGGCCAGCTTCCGTTCGTGAACGGTGAACTGGTGACCGGCAGGCTTGGCGAGGACGTTTCATTGGAAGACGGCTTTGCCGCTGCGCGCGCCTGCGGCCTCATGATCCTCGCCCAGCTGAAGGCTGCGCTCATCCCGCTCGACCGCGTCGCTCACGTCGTCAAGCTCGGCGCATTCGTAAATTCGACGCCGGATTTCACCGATCAGCCGAAGGTCGCCAACGGCGCGTCTGAACTGATGTTCGACGTGTTTGGTGACATCGGCCGCCATGCGCGCAGCGCGGTCGGGGTGCCGGTGCTGCCGCTGGGTGCGGCGGTTGAAGTGGACGCCATCATTGCCCTTCACGCTCATTGACGGCTGGGCGGCGCCGCCGCCTGAGCCTGAGCGTGTCCAGTGGCTCCGTGAATGGAGCTATGCCCATCGCGGGCTGCACCGGCCCGGTATTCCGGAGAATTCGCTCGCTGCGACAAGGGGGGCGATTGCCGCCGGGCTGGGCATCGAGTGCGACGTCCAGCAGTCGCGGGACGGTGAAGCGTTGGTGTTCCACGACTGGGATCTCGATCGCCTCACCGGCGAACGTGGGCCAGTGCGCGAACGAACTGCCAGCGAGCTTTGCAAGATCGCGTTGTCGGGCGGGGAGGGGGAGCGGATTCCGAAGCTCGGGGATTTCCTGGCGCTGGTGAATGAGCAGGTTCCCCTGCTGGTGGAAATCAAGTCCCGGCGCGAGCTTAGCCCCGCAAGGCTATGTCTTGCGGTGCACCGAGCGCTGGAGGGCTACTCCGGCAACGCCGCGATTATGAGCTTCGATCCGCGGGTTTCGCGCTGGTTCGCAATTCACGCGCCGGACATCGTTCGCGGGCTGGTCGTCACAGAAGAGAACGAGCGTACGTTCGGCGGCCTGATGCGCCGTCATGCCTGGCTATGGCACGCGCGGCCGGATTTTCTCGCTTACGACGTGCGCGACCTGCCCAGCCGGTTCGCCGACGCGCAACGCAAGCGCGGCCTACCCTTGCTGACATGGACGGTCCGCAGCGCCGAATTGTGCGAGCGGGCTGAGAAATACGCCGATGCGCCGATCGTCGAGGGTGCCGGGGTCGCGCAACCGGGAACGAATGCCTAGGTGGCAGCGATGGCCGACCAGTCGCTTTCTGCCCGCATCTATTCCTCGGTCCGCGACATTCCCGCAGCCCAGTGGGATGCGCTCGCTGGTCACGACAATCCGTTCGTCAGTCATGCCTTTCTGTCTGCCCTTGAGGATTCGGGCAGCGTTGGGCCGGGGACCGGCTGGGCGCCAGTTCCGCTGGTCATAGAAGGCGAGCAGGGCGGGATAGCCGGGGCCCTGCCCGCCTATGCGAAGGGGCATAGCCAAGGGGAATACGTGTTCGACCACGCCTGGGCCGATGCATGGCATCGGGCAGGCGGTGAATACTATCCGAAATTGCAGATCGCCGTACCGTTCACCCCTGCGACGGGGCCGCGCCTGCTGCTCGCGGACGAGCGGCTTGCGGCCCCGCTCCTGCGTGCGGCCGAGGAACTGTGCCTCCAGAACGGCTTTTCCTCCGCCCACGCCACCTTCATCCAGCCGGAACAGGTGCCGCTGTTCGAGCAAGCCGACTGGCTGATCCGCAGCGACATCCAGTTTCACTGGATCAACCGTGGCTACCAAAGCTTCGAGGATTTCCTGGGGGCGCTGTCATCGCGGAAACGGAAGGATATCCGAAAGGAGCGAGCAGCTGCTCAGGAAGGGGTAGAGATTCGGGTGCTCACCGGCCCCGAGATCCGGCCCGAGCACTGGGACGCTTTCTGGGATTTTTATCAGGACACCGGCGCGCGGAAATGGGGCACGCCTTATCTCACGCGCGAGGCGTTCGACCTGTTTGGCGAACGGCTGGGAGACCAGGTGCTGCTGATCCTCGCGTTCGACGAAGGGAGGCCAATTGCGGGCGCCCTGAACTTCGTCGGCGGAAGCGCGCTCTATGGCCGCTATTGGGGCTGCCTTGTCGACAAGCCGTTCCTGCACTTCGAGCTATGTTACTATCAGGCGATTGACGTGGCGATTGAGCGCGGGCTCGCGCGGGTCGAGGCCGGGGCGCAAGGCGGGCACAAGCTCGCTCGCGGATATGAGCCGGTGCAGACGTTCTCCGCGCACTGGCTTGCGGATGGCGGATTTCGCGAGGCGGTGGCCGATTTCCTTGACCGCGAAAGGCGCGGCGTCGCTGTCGACCAAGTGTACCTCAGCCGCCGCACACCCTTCCGCAAGAAAGGGTGAGGCTCACGCCGCGCGGCGATCTTCCTCTGCCAGCCACTGGCGTGCGCGACGCTGGGCTTCGGCGATTTCGCGAGCGGTCATTTCCTCGGAAATGTCGGCTCGGCAGCATGCAGCCTCGGCATGTCCACGCACGGCGGCGAGATTGAACCACTTGTGCGCTTCGACGAGATCGCAATTCAGCCCGTGGCTTCCTGTCGAATAGGCGATGCCCAGGTTGTAGCAGGCCGAGCGGTCACCACGGGCAGCGGCCGTGAGGCAGCGCGCGATGAACAAATCGGCGTTTGCGAGTTCCCGCTCCGACAGCGGTGTTCCAGTTTCGATGCGGACCAGTTCCATTACCGTTCCCCCTTAGTGGCGTGCCCCCCTGGCAGCCGGTGAACGGAATTCAGCCAAACATGCTAAAAAATTGGTTAACGCCGAGGCAAAATGTTCGAATCGCAGCGGCTTTTCATTCGGCTGCGCTTAAGCTTTGCCAGCGCAGGACACCCTCTTTATTGGCGCTTGTGCCGGTCTGGCGGTGCCCCTATAGGCCCGCCCATCCGGCCCCCGGGTCGCATGGCCGTAAGATGGACCGATCGATCGGACATTGGGGGCATTCCCGGGAAATGGAAGAGGGAAGCGGAGTTTCCGAATGGCTTCGGTTGCGGGTGACGAAATCGATATTCTGGCGAAGGCGCGGCGCTCCCTTGCGGCAGACTACACGCCTTCGGAAAATGAAGAATACATGTCGGAGCGGCAGCTCAATTATTTCCGGGTGCTGCTGCTCGAATGGAAACGCTCCATCCTTTCCGCGTCCGAGGGCACCCTTCAGTCGTTGCAGGAGGGGCCGCTTCGTGAGCCAGACCTCAACGATCGGGCTTCAAGCGAGACCGATTGGGGGATCGAACTCCGTACGCGTGACCGCCAGCGGAAGCTGATCGCCAAGATCGATGCTGCGCTTCGCCGCATCGACGAAGGCGACTACGGCTGGTGCGAGGTTACAGGTGAGCCGATCGGTCTCAATCGGCTGATCGCGCGGCCGATCGCGACCATGACGGTCGAGGCGCAGGAAGCGCACGAGCGGCGCGAAAAAGTGAGCCGGGACGACTGATTTTCGGGCCCGAATCCGCTCAAGCTTAAGCCTTCGTTAGCCACTATTACCCCATATTCTCTGCGTGCTGTCGCCTCGAAAGGCTGGCGGCAACCATCGCAACCGGAATAGAGGGTCGGATTCGTACCGATGAGCCAGGTCGACACGAGGCAACTGGGGCGTGACAGCCTGTTTCTCCTCGCGAATCTGCGCTTCGAGGATCAGGGGGAAACGTATCGCGTCAAGGTGCGCAATCTCTCGTCGGGCGGCATGATGGCCGAAGGCGAATTGCGGGTGACGCAGGGAACCTCCATACAGGTCGAGCTTCGCAACATCGGGTGGGTTTCCGGCACTGTCGCCTGGAGCGCAGACGGCCGCTTCGGCGTGGCCTTTGCTGAAGAAATCGATCCCAAGAAGGTCCGCGCCGCGGTCAACGGCTACCAGCGCCCGGTGGAACCTCCACGCCACATACGTCCTCCCTTGGTGTCGCGCCGCACTGGCCACACTGGCATCCGGAAAATCTGAGCCGCCTCTCGGTTGATGGGATTGTCGGGGCGGCCTACCGTGCTCCCATGGCTGCCTTCATCCGAGGAGTGATCGCCGGGCTTTTGCTGCTCGCGCTCGCCGCGTGCGGCAAGGGAAGCGGCAGCGCGCTCGAAGTCGCATTCATTGGTGACGAGGAAGAGGTGAACCTTTCCGGCGTGCGGCTCTCGCCGCTCGGGCAGCACCTGCGCGCAGCGACTGCGGCCGGCCTCGTGGGTCTCGATGCCGAGGGGCAGGTAGTCCCCCAACTGGCGGACCGCTGGATCGTTACCGACGGTGGCACGAGCTACATTTTCCGTCTGCGTGAGCTTGAATGGCCTGACGGCCGCGAACTGACCGCCGAGGAAGTGCGCGACACGCTTCGGCGCGTGCGCCGCCAGCTTGGCGGAACGACCTTGGGTTCCGACCTGGCCCAGATCGCGGACATTCGCGCGATGACTGGCAAGGTCATCGAGATTCGCCTCTCCAATCCGATGCCAGATTTCCTGCAACTGCTCGCGCAGCCAGAACTCGGGCTGGTGCGTAACGATCGCGGGCTCGGGCCGATGAGGCTCGAGAAGGACGAGGATGGCCTCCTGTTGCGCCTGCTGCCACCCTTGGCGCGCGGCTTGCCCGACATCGAGGATTGGGAAAGGACCGTTCGCCCGCTGCGCCTGCATGTGGCGCCAGCCAGGGCCGCAATCGAAATGTTCGACGAAGGGTCGGTCGACGTCGTGCTCGGCGGGCGGATCGAGGCGCTGCCGATGGTGGAGGCAGGTCCCCTGTCGCGGGGCACGATACGGATTGACCCCGCGCTGGGCCTGTTCGGCCTCCGTGTCGTGCGGCCCGAAGGCTTCCTCCGCCACCCGGAGAATCGCGAGGCAATTTCGCTGGCCATCGATCGCGATACCTTGCTCGAACCGTTCAACGTCGGCGGGTGGCTCGCCACTACGCGCATCGTGCCTCCGGGACTTCCGGGCGAGCGGGGCGCGCCGGTCGAACGCTGGGCTGGAACCACAGTAGAAGAACGCCAGGCGGAAGCGTCACGCCGGGTTGCCGCCTGGAAGAACGCCACCGGCAGTGAACTGGTGCTGCGCGTGGCGCTTCCGGAAGGTCCAGGGGGCGACCTTTTGTTCGAGCGCATAGGGCGTAACCTCACCGCCGTCGGGATCACAGTGGTGAAGGTGGGACCCACGGAGCAGGCCCATCTGCGGCTGGTCGATGTAGTGGCGCGATATGGCGAGCCGCAATGGTTCCTGAATCAGTTTCACTGCGGGCACCGCGGCGGCCTCTGTTCCTCCACGGTTGACGGACTGGTCGCCCAGGCACAGGCGACACGCGATCCGTCGGAAGCCAGCCGGCTTCTTGCCCAGGCGGAAGCCCAACTAACGGCGCTCGACGCGTTCATCCCGTTCGGCGCGCCTATCCGCTGGTCGCTGGTTCGCAGCAATGTTACAGGGTTTGCCGCGAACCGCTGGGGCTTCCATCCCTTGTCGCCGCTCGCGGAGGTGCCCAGATAAGCCTGATGGAGCCGACTACCACCGCTGGTCCGCAACGTGCCCGCCCTATAGGCGCGCAGTTGCCTCTTGGCACCGACCCGCACTCTGTACGGGCGCGGATCGAAGCGATGGAGCGCCTGCTGGAGCGCAGCTTCACCATTCCCGGAATTCGTTACCAGATCGGCGTCGATGCGATCGCGGGGCTTCTGCCCGTGGTTGGCGACTTCGTGGGTGCGGCGCTGGGCGCCTACATCGTGTGGGAAGCCCGCAACATTGGCCTTCCCAAGTGGAAGATCGCCCGGATGATCGGCAACGTGGCGTTCGATACGGCGATCGGCGCCGTGCCGCTTGCGGGTGACGCGTTCGACTTCCTGTTCCGGTCGAACAGCCGCAACCTGAAGATCGTAAAGAACCACCTCGACAAGCATCACCCGGCAACGCGGGTGATCGAAGGCTAGGCCTCCAGTTCCACGTCCCAGTATAGCCAGTCCCGCCAGGTCTCGTGCAAGTAGTTCGGCGGGAAGGCCTTGCCACGTTCCTGCAACTGCCAGCTCGTCGGGCGGATCGGCTTGACCGCCACGGGCATGCGCGCCTGCTGCGGCGTGCGACCGCCCTTCTTCATGTTGCAGGGCGCGCAGGCGGTGAGGATGTTCTCCCACGTCGTTTTACCGCCCAGCCGCCGCGGGATCACGTGATCGAAGGTCAACTGGTGCGGACTGCCGCAATACTGGCAGGCGAAGCGGTCACGCAGGAATACGTTGAACCGGGTGAACGCGGGAAACTCGCTGGGGCGCACGAACTGTCGCAGCGCGATCACCGACGGCACTTTCATATCCAGAGTCGGCGAGTGCACCTCGCGCTCGTAGTTGGCGACGATATCGACGCGTTCGAGGAACACTGCCTTGATCGCGGTCTGCCAAGGCCAGAGGCTGAGCGGATAGTAGGACAGCGGCGTATAATCGGCGTTGAGAACCAGCGCGGGGCAGCTATCGAGGTTGCGCCCCGGGTCTTCATCGGCGCTGCGGAAGCGCGCCGCTCGCTCGATCAGTTCGGCCTTGAACACGCGTTGTGTCCTTCCTGATGACCACGTAGGGAACACTTTCACCGAAATGCGTCAACCCCGTAAGGCCATTCGAATTCACAGCATTCTCGCCGACTTGGGCGGCTGGCCCATGGCGTTGCGGCAACGATGATCCGGACCCGTTTCGCTCCCAGCCCGAATGGCTCGCTCCACCTCGGGCACGCATTTTCGGCGATTGCCGCTCATGACCTAGCGCGCGAACGGGGTGGCACGCTGTTGTTACGGATCGAGGACATCGACGGCACCCGCTCCCGCCCGGAGCTGGCGCAGGAATTCCGCGACGACCTCACGTGGCTTGGGCTATCGTGGGACCAGGAGGTGCTGCAATCCGAGCGCCTTCCGCGATACGAGGCTGCGGCGGAACACCTGCGGGAGATGGGCCTGCTCTACCGCTGCACCTGTACACGTGCGGAAATAGCCGCCACCGCGACTGCGCGTGGTCCGGATGGCCCGATCTATCCGGGAACTTGCAAAGGTCAGGAAATCGACCGGGAGCTGCCGGCGGCATGGCGGCTCGATGTAGCGAAGGCTCTTTCGCTGACCGGCCCGCTCACGTGGTTCGATGAAGAAGCCGGCGAACAGCGGGCGCGGCCGGAGACCTTTGGCGACGTGGTGCTCGTGCGGAAGGACGAGCCCGCGAGCTATCACCTTGCCGCGACGGTCGACGATGCCGCTGATGGCGTGACGT